>Ga0307380_10007193_pt1 | contig 14501 bp, 18 predicted proteins | sample UN3MG_FD_202239 | JGI IMG/M metagenome (GOLD analysis project Ga0307380, IMG submission 202239) | Soil microbial communities from Risofladan, Vaasa, Finland - UN-3 | ecosystem: Environmental > Terrestrial > Soil > Coastal area > Acid sulfate soil | place: Finland: Risofladan, Vaasa | collected... | reverse complement strand
CCGCGGCCTGCGAGGCCGCCGGTGCCGAGCTGATCTACTCGGGCGGGGTCGGCTCTCTGCACGACCTGCGCTCGCTCGCGGCCCTGCCCTTGCCGTCGATCGGCGGCGTGATCGTCGGCCGGGCCCTGTACGAGCAGCGCTTCAGCGTTGCCGAGGCAATCGCGGCACTCGGCGGTGCGGACGGAGGCTTCGGCTGATGGGCGTCCTCGGACTCGCGGCGCGAACCGGCATGCGCTGGACGGTCTGGGCCCGGGTGCTGATCCTGGCGGAAGTCGCGCTGGCGCTGAAACGCCACCTCGACCTGCTCGAATCCACCGAGAGAGGCGACCTCCAGCGCCTGGTCCGTAAGTCGAAGGGCAAGCCCTCGAATCTCAGCCGCCGCGAGCGCCAACGGATCGCCGAGATCGTCGCCAAGCTCGAACCATCGCTTTTGGCACGCGAGCTGAGGCTCGCAGCGACCCCCTGGCGCAACAAGCCGTGACCGTCCTGCGGCGGGTTATTCCCTGCCTCGACGTCGACGCCGGCCGGGTCGTCAAGGGGACCAACTTCGTCGGCCTCCGAGACGCCGGCGATCCGGTCGAACTGGCGGCCCGCTACGACGCCGAGGGCGCCGACGAGATCGTCTTCCTCGACATCACAGCCACCCACGAGAAGCGGGAGACAATCGTCGACCTCGCCAGGCGAACGGCGAACGAGGTCTTCATCCCGTTCACGATCGGCGGCGGCATCTCATCGGTCGAGGACGCACAGGCGGTGCTCGACGCCGGCGCCGACAAGGTCGCCGTCAACTCCTCGGCTCTCGCCCGCCCCGAGCTGATCGGGGAGCTTGCCGAGGTCTTCGGCTCCCAATGCGTCGTCGTCGCGATCGACGCCAAACGGCGTCGGCCCGCGGGTGAAACGGCGCCCTCCTGGGACGTCTACGTCGCCGGTGGCCGCGAGCTGGTCGAGGGCCGCGAGGCGATCCAGTGGGCACGCGAGGCCGGCGAGCGCGGAGCGGGCGAGCTGCTGCTGACCAGCATGGATCGCGACGGCACGACCGACGGCTACGACCTCGAGCTGACCCGCGCCGTCGCCGACGCGGTGACGATCCCGGTGATCGCCTCCGGCGGTGTCGGCGAGCTCCGCCACATGGTCGAGGGGATCTCCGAGGGGGGCGCCGACGCCGTGCTCTGCGCCTCGATCTTCCACTACGGGCGCTACTCGATCAACGAGGCCAAGCGGGCGATGAGCGCCGCCGGAATCCCCGTCCGCCACACCGGCTGAAGTCGACGCCCGCCGGCGCCGCGGGCTAGTTCTTCTTCTTGCCCTTGTTCTTGCCCCGCTTGCGTTTGGCCTTCCCCTTGCCGGCGCCCTTCGATCCGGACTTCTTCTTTGCCTTGCCTTCCGGATTCGGCTTCGCCTTCGAGCCGGACTTCTTCGTCGCCTTGGTCCCCGGCCCCTCGCTGCCGCCGCCGGCCCCCTCGCCCTGGGACTTGCCCTTGGCGCGGATCCGGCGGCGCTCGCCGGGAGGGACTATGCCCTTGGTGCCATCGGCGGCCTTGTAGTTGTCAATCTTTATCGGCCTGAAGGCGAGGACCTCGGAGCCGCCGACCAGGAACAAGCGCTCGCCGTCGGAGACCACGGGGCCGTACTCGCCGGCATCGAACTTGAACACTCGCCTGCCGGAGCCCAGGTCGAAGCCGACGGTGGCGTCACCGCTGAAGGTGGAGACGTAGACGACGTCGCCGACCACCGTGGCCGGGCCGCTGACCTGCCCTCCGGGTGCCGCCTTCCAGATCAGCTTGCCGCTCTGGGCGTCGACCGCGTAAGCGGACCGATCGTGGGAGCCGAAGTAGACGGCGGGCTTCGTTTTCGGCCCATCCGCCGCCGCGACCCCGGAGTAGACGAAGTCCCCGGCCGAGAAGGTCCAGGCGATCGCGCCCGTTTGGCGGTCGAAGCTGTAGACACGCCCGTCGACGTTGCCGGCGTAGACCCTGCCGAAGGCGACGGCAGGCGTCGAGTAGAAGCGACCTGTGCGGCCGAGGCCGGCGCCGAGGTCGGAGCTCTGCCAACGGATCGCGCCGTCGGAGGCGCGCAGGGAGTACATCTTGCCCGCGTAGTCGCCGACGTAGAGAGATCCATCCGCGTAGGCGGGAGCGGCCTTGACCGCGCCGGCGAGATTCGTCTTCCAGATCAGCTTCCCGGTCTGCGCCTTGAGCGCATAGAACTCGCCCGACTCGCTGCCGAAATACATACGCTCGCCGACGACCAGGGGGGAGGACTCCGCCCGTGACGGTAGATCGTGGGTCCAGAGCACCTTGCCGTCCTTTGCCCGCACTCCCAGTGCCTGAGCCGGCTCGAGGTTGACCGCCAGCAGCATCCCTCGCCAGAAAGCGGGGGAGGACGCATTGAGGATTCCGAGGCGCTCCTTCCAGAGCACCTTGCCCGTGTCGTTGTTGAGGGAGATGAAGACGCCGTCGTTGTCGATCAGGTACATCCGCTCGCCGACGACGATCGGCGCGAACTCGATCAGCTGATCCTGGTCGTACTTCCAGAGTTTGCGGAAGGGAGGGCGGACCTTTTGCGCGTTGAGAAACTTCGTCCGGGCGAGGTCGTACCCGTATCGCGGCCAATCGGTGCTGCGGTCCTCCGGCGGCTTGCTCTTCGAGGCCAGATCGCCGACCTTGAACGCGGCGTCGGGGTTGGAGACGTCGCCCGGGCGCTTGACGAAGGCCAACCCCGCGAACACCACCGTCAGCGCGACCACGCCGCAGGCCGCCGAGAGCAGGAGCCGCTCAGCGCCGGTCATTGCCCGCCATGTGCGTCTGATTCGCTCCATCTGCTGCGGTCCCATGCTAAGGCTGGAGCCTCATGGAACCTTCAAGCGACGCGCTCTCCCTGCGGCAGCTGATCGCTGAGGCCGTCCCGGCGGCGCTGATCGACGGGCTCACGGGCACCCCCGCCTACCTGGTCGGAGGCGCGCTCCGGGACGCTCTTGACGGTCGGCAGCCGGCCGAGGTCGACGTCGCGGTCGAGGGCGAACTCGGCCCGATTCTCGATCGGCTCGGCCTCGAGGCCTGCAGCCACGAGCGCTTCGGCACCGCATCGCTGCAGATCGGCGGCCGTCAAGTCGACCTCGCTCGCACCCGCCGCGAGAGCTATTCGCGGCCCGGGGCGCTCCCGGACGTCGCCCCGGCACCGATCCGGACCGACCTCGCCCGCCGCGACTTCACCGTCAACGCGATGGCGGTGCCGCTGCAGGGGGAACCCGAGCTGCTCGACCCCTACGACGGCTTCGTCGACCTCGGCGCCCGAGTCCTGCGCGTGATCCACCCCGGGTCCTTCCGCGACGATCCGACCCGCGCACTGCGGGCTGCCCGCTATGTGGCCCGGCTCGACCTTGCGCTCGAGCCCGAGACCGAACAGTTGCTCTTGCAGACCGACCTCAGCGGCGTCAGCAGGGACCGCATCGATGCCAACCTATTGAGGCTTGCTGAGGAGGCCGAGGCGGTCAGAGGCTTTGAGCTTCTCGACCGCTGGAGGCTGCTGGAGCTCGGAGGCGAGCGCCTGGCGCTCCTCAGGTCCGTCGCCGAGCTGCTCCGGATCGAGCCCTGGGCGGGCCTGCTGCCGCGCGCTCGGGGTCTGCTCGATACCGCCCTGGCCGAGCCGGAACGCCTGGAGACCGCCCGGTCGCTGGCTGCGCTCGACGGCGCCCAACCGGCTTCCGCGCTCTTCCGCGCGGCCGAGGGAAAGGACGACGGCCTGCTGCTGCTGGCCCGCGCGCTCGGGGCCGACTGGCTCGACCAGCACGTCAGCGAATGGCGACGCATCCGTCTCCGCATCGACGGCTCCAACCTGATCGCCGCCGGGGTCGGGGAGGGACCCGAGATCGGCCTCGGGCTGCGGGCTGCGTTCGCGGCTCGGATCGACGGCCGGGTCGATGCCGACCCGGAGGCAGAGCTCGAGGCCGCGCTGGCGGCAATCCGAGCCGCCGGCGGGATCTGAGATCGTCTGCCGATGATCTGGCTCGAGCGGAACGAGGTGCGATGGCTTCAAGCCGAAATGCCAGGAGCAACGGCTGCCTTCACCACCCGGCTCGGAGGCGTCAGCGTCGCGCCGTGGGATCGACTCAACCTCGGGGTGCTGACCGGAGACGCTGAGGACTCGGTCCGCGATAACCGGGCCCGGATGGCTGCCGCGATCGGCATCGACGCCGATCGCGTTGTTATCGGCCGCCAGGTTCACGGCGCCGAGATCGCCGCCCACGCAGCCCCACAGTCGCCCGCGCCCTTCTCGACGCCCGGGTACGATCCGCCGGAGGTCGACGGCCACCACACCGGCGAATCCGGCCTGGCGCTGCTCGTCTTCGTCGCCGACTGCCTGCCGATCGCCTTATCGGGGGCAGACGGCGTGGCGATGTTGCATGGCGGATGGCGCGGCCTCGCCGGCGGGATCGTCGAACGCGGGGTGGAGGCCGTCGCCGCCACCGACGCCAGGGTCGGCCCTGCAATAGGGCCCTGCTGCTACGAGGTGGGCGATGAGGTAGTAGCCGCATTCGAGCCCCTCGGCGGGGATATCGCAACCGCTCGGAGGCTCGATCTGCCTGAAGTCGCGCGACGCCTGCTCGAGCGCGCGGGGGTCGCGCGGATCGAGGTCAGCGACCTCTGCACGCGCTGTAACCCGGAGCTCTTCTTCTCACACCGCGGGCAGGGGCCCGAAACGGGCCGCCAGGCCGGGATCGTTTGGCGGAAGCCCTGATGGCCGGCTTGATCCATGGCCTCGAGCCGGCCAAGATCAAGGCCAACCTGGAGCGGATCCGGGCGACCTGCGGCGACCGAGTCGAGATCCTCGCCGCGAGCAAGTACGTGCCGGTCGAGGAGATGGGCGCGCTTGCGGAGGCGGGCGTCACCCTCGTCGGGGAGAACCGCCAGCAGGACCTCGAGGCCAAGCGGGAGCGGTGGGCCGAGAGCTTCACCTGGGACTTCATCGGCAACCTGCAGAGCCGCAAGGTCAAACGCCTACTGCCGCAGATCCGCCTCCTGCACTCGCTCTGCACCGACAGCGTGCTCGCCCAGCTCGGCACCCATGCCGACCCCGAGACCGAGGTGCTCGTCCAGGTAAACGTGGCCGGCGAGGAGGGCAAGGGGGGAGTCTCTGAAACGGATCTGGGCCGTTTCATCGAGCGCTGCCCGGTCCGCGTTGTAGGCCTTTCGACGATGCCCCCGTTCACGACCGAGGCCGAATCCTCGCGCCGGTACTTCGCCCGGCTTGCCGAGCTCGCGGCCGAACACGACCTGAGCAGACTCTCGATGGGCACGAGCCAAGATTGGCCCGTGGCGGTCGAGGAGGGTGCGACGATCGTCCGCATCGGCGCCTCGCTCTACACCTGAGACGCCATCCCAGGCGGAGGCAAGCTGCCGCCCACGGCCAAGCACTCGCCTCTGCAAAGCCCTTCGGCGTCATAATCTGACAAGGAGATCCCCGACCTGCAGCGAAAAAGGCGCGAAGAATGGCCTTGAGAGACACATGGCACCGGGCGCTCGTTTACTTCGGCTTGGCCGACGACCCGGAGTACCGCTACGACGAGAGCGAGCCGGAGTACTACGAGCCGGACACGGTCAGCGAGGATGCCGCACCGGCCCCCGCACCCCGGCGTCAACGAGGAGGCTCCAACGTGAGAAGGCTGCGACGGGACGACGTCAGCGAAATCGACGACATCTTCAGCGACGACGACGGTCCCGCGCCCCGGCGTCAGCTGAGGCCCGTCTCCAACGGTGGTGACAACGTCCAGGTCCACTTCGTCACCCCGCGCAACTTCAACGATGCGCAGGAGATCGCCGACAAGTTCAAGCGCAGCGTGCCGGTGATCCTCAACCTGCAGGCGGCCTCGACCGAGCTCTCGAAGCGGATGATCGACTTCGGCTCCGGGCTCACCTACGCGCTTGACGGTGGCATGCAGAAGATCGCCGAAAAGACCTTCCTGCTGACGCCGGCCAACGTCGAGGTCTCGGCCGAGGAGAAGGCTCGTCTCGTCGAGAAGGGCTTCTTCAATCAGAGCTGAGTCCCCGGCGGCGCCGTTCGGCGTCCACTGCCCGCGGGATTCATTGATCTAGGCTTGGCGCGATGAAGGTCGGTTTCGCCGGATCAGGGAACATGGCCGCGGCGATGGCCCGCGGCTTTCGTGCGCGCGGAGGGCCCGAGATGATGCTCTTCAGCGACGCCGGCTCCGGCCGGGCAGCCGGCCTGGCCACCGAGCTCGGCGGCGAGGCAGTGGCGTCGCTGGGGGCACTTGGTGCCGGCAGCGATGCAATCGTGCTGGCCGTCAAGCCGGCGGCGCTGAGCCAGGCCGGGGAGGCGCTCGGCAACTACTCCGGCCCAGTCGTCTCAGTGCTGGGCGCGACCACAGTCGCTCAGCTCGAGGCGGCCTTCCCGGCGGCGAGCGTGCTGCGGGCGATGCCCAATGTCGCAGTCGAGGTCGGGCGCGGCGTCATCTGTCATGCGCCGCCGGCCGATGCGGCCTCACTTCTGCCGGTGCTGGAACTGCTCGGCAGGATCGCGAACCTGGTCGAGATCCCCGAAGCTCAACTCGACGCCGCGACCGCCGTGATGGGCTGCGCCGGCGCCTACCTGGCGTTCGCCTGCGAGGCGCTCGCCGATGCGGGCGTCGAGGCCGGCCTCGACGTGGAGCTCAGCAACCGCCTCGTCGGCCTGACCGCGGCGGGAACCGGCGAGCTGCTTCTGACGCACGACCCGCGGGCGCTGCAGGAGGCGATCGCCTCCCCCGGTGGCAGCACCGAGGCGGGATTGGAGGCTCTCGCCGAGCACGGCGCCCGGGAGGCGTTCACTGCGGCGGTAGAGGCCTCGCTGGAGCGGATGGCGGGCAAGCGATGAGCGCGATCCTCACGGCCCTGACCCGCAATGACCTGGCCCAGTACGTCGACTCGCTGTTCCTGATCTACATCATCTTGATCTTCGCCCGGATCGTGCTCTCCTGGGTGATCACATTCCGTGGCTCAATCCCCTACAACCCCGTGCTGCGCGCCGTGACGAGCTTCATCGAGCAGGTCGTCGACCCCTATCTCAACCTGTTCAGACGCTTCCTGCCTCCGATCGGGGGCTCCCGAATGGCGCTCGACCTGAGCCCGATCATCGGCATCCTCGCGCTCGTGCTCCTACAGGGGATCATCGTCGGGCTGATCAACGAGTGACCGTAAACGGCAAGGGACTCGGCCGGGCCGGCCTTGTGGCCCTGGCCGCGCTCGGCCTCGATCAACTGAGCAAGGCGGTGGTCCGCTCAGAGATCAGCCCCGGTGAGCAGATCGACTTCATCCTCGGAATCGACTGGGTCCGGGTCGGAAACGACGGCATCGCCTTCGGACTGTTCGACAACGCCGGAGCCGGCGTGCTGGTGGCTGCCGCCGCGTCGTTCACCCTGCTTCTGGGTTACTTCCTGCTAAGCAGCGACCGGGCCGGCCTCTGGCTGCCGATCGGCCTGCTCGCCGGTGGCGCCCTCGGCAACCTAATCGACCGCATCGCGCACGGTGCGGTGACCGACTTCATCGACCTCCCCCGTTGGCCGGCCTTCAATGTCGCCGATATCGAGATAACCGTGGGCGTGATCCTCATGACCCTCCTGTACCTGCGCGACCCGGACCCCGGAGCGGCGGCCACCGACGGCGAGGACGACTCCACGAGCGAGACGGATACGCCGGTCGGCGGCGAGACCCGGGGGGCGGACGGTTGAGCGTCCCGGAGCCGCGGATCGTCTACAGCGACGAGTGGCTCGCCGTGGTCGAGAAGCCGGCTGGACTGATCGTCCACCCGGCTCCCGGGCACCACGGTCCGACGCTGGTCGAGGCGCTTGCCGATCTCCTCGGCGGCGGCCCCGACCCGGCGCGACCGGGGATCGTCCACCGGCTTGACCGCGACACCTCGGGCCTGCTGCTGGTCGCCCGGACCGACGAATCCCACAGCGCCCTGGCGAAGGCGATCGCGGCGCGACAGGTCGGGCGTGAGTACGTAGCCCTGGTCGAGGGTTGTCCCGCGTCGCGGACGGGCACGATCGACGCCCCGCTGGGGCGCGACCACCGCTCCCCTCAGCGGATCGTCGTCGGCGGCCGGCGTCCACGCGATGCGGTAACCCACTTCGAGGTCCGCGAGCGGGTCGGCCGCGACACGCTCCTCGACATCAGGCTCGAGACCGGCCGAACCCACCAGATCCGCGCCCACCTCGCAGCGATCGGGCATCCGATCTGCGGTGACCCGACGTACGGGCGAGCGGGCACCCACGGCCTGCGGCGGCAGTTCCTCCATGCCCGTCGGCTGAGCTTCAAGCACCCCGCCGACGGCACCGAGCTGAGCTTCGAGAGCGAGCTTCCTGCTGACCTTGCGGCTGCGCTGGCGGAGGCCTCGTCGCCCACGGCGGGGCAGGAGCGATGATCCCGGCTAAGATCCGCCGCAAACCGTAATCGGTCCCCGCCGCGACACGGGCCCTGCCCGGCCTCGAGCCGGGTCCCCGCGAAGCCGCGCCCGGACCGTTAACTAGACCAACCAGTAAGGGAATCAATGGCTGACGTAGGCATCAAAGAGCTGCTCGAATCGGGAGTTCATTTCGGGCACCAGACGCGGCGCTGGGACCCCAGCATGCGTCGGTATATCCACGGCGAGCGGGACGGGATCCATGTGATCGACCTACTGCAGACCGAGAAGCTGCTCGCGCAGGCGACCGAGTTCGCCTCCGAGCTGGCCGGGCGCGGAGGCAAAGTCCTCTTTGTCGGAACAAAGAAGCAGGCGCGCGACTCCGTCGAGGAGTGGGCCACCAAGAGCGGCATGCCGTACGTCTCGCGGCGCTGGCTCGGCGGTCTCTTGACCAACTTCCACACGATCAGCAAGCGAATCAACCGCCTGCACGAGCTCAGCGATCTCGAGACGGACGGCCAGCTCGCGCTGCTGCCGACCAAGGAGCGAATGAAGATGGAGGCCGAGCTGGCAAAGCTCGAGTTCAATCTCGGCGGCGTCCGCGACATGCAGAAGGTGCCCGACGCAATTGTCGTCATCGACCTCACCAGTGAGGAGATCGCCGTCGCCGAGGCCACCCGCCTCGGGATCCCGATCATCGGTCTCGTTGACACCAACTGCAACCCGCGACCGGTCGACTTCGTGATCCCGGGCAACGACGATGCGATCCGATCCTGCGATCTGATCATCCGCACCCTGGGCGAATCGATCCTCAGTTCGGCGAGCGTCTGGCAAGCGGCAGAGGATGCACGCCACAAGCGGGAGGACGAGGAGCGCCAGCGCCGCGAGGCGGAGGAGCGCCAGCGCCGCGAGGAAGAGGCTGCTCGCAAGGCCGAGGCCGAGGCGAAGGCCAAGGCACTGCAGGCGGCACAGGCAGCGCAGGCGAAGCCCGGGGGAAGCGGCGGCGGTGAGCAGGGTGGTGGCCCGGCCAAGGGCCGTCCAGCTCAGCGCAAGGCGCCCGAGAAGCCGGTGCCCGTGGCCCAGCAGGCGAAGCCGGCCGCGGCGCCTGCGGCTCCGAAGGCAGCCGCCAAGCCTGAGGCAGCTGAAGCATCTGAGGCTCCTGACGCGCCCAGCGCGCCTGAAACCGCAGCGCCCGCGGAGAAGAAGGTCGAGAGCAAGTGAGCGCGATCAAGGCCGCTGACGTCAAGACCCTACGCGAGCGCACCGGGGCGGCGATGATGGACTGCAAGAGCGCTCTCGCCGAGGCCGACGGCGACATGGACAAGGCGGTGGAGGTACTCCGCGTCAAGGGTCAGGCCTCCGCGGCCAAGCGGGCCGGACGCTCCACGGGCGAGGGTGTCGTCGCCTCCTACATCCATGCAAATGGCAAGATCGGCGTCCTGGTGGAGATCCAGTGTGAGACCGACTTCGTCGCCCGCAACGACGATTTCCGGGCTTTTGCCCAGGAGATCGCGCTGCACATCGCCGCCGCGGCGCCGCAGTACGTCTCCGCGGATCAGGTTCCCGATGACGCCGAGGCATCAGAGCGGGCCGTCTTCGAGCAGAAGGCTGCCGAGGAAGGCAAGCCCGAGGATGTCCGGGCCAAGATCGTCGAAGGCCAGCTTGCCAAGTGGCGCAAGGAAATCGCCTTGCTCGAACAGGTCCACGTCAACGCCGACAAGCATGACAGCAAGACGATCGAGGAACTGCGCGCGGCGGCTGCATCGAGCACCGGCGAGAACATCGTGATCGCACGCTTTGCCCGCTTTGCGGTCGGTGAGGACGACTGATTCCCGCCGCCGCCGGCACCGGGGTCCCAGGTAGCGCCGATGGCTGAGCATCGCGCCTTTGACCGGATCCTGCTGAAGCTCTCGGGCGAGGCCCTGATGGGCGAGCTGGACTACGGGACCGACCCCGAGCGGCTCGAGCGGATCGCCGACCAGGTCGCCGCAGTTCAGGAGTCAGGGGTTGAGATCGCGATCGTCGTCGGCGCCGGCAATATCTACCGCGGCCTCAGCGGAGCGGCAGCCGGGATGGACCGGGCCACCGCTGACTACATGGGGATGCTGGCCACGGTGCTGAACGCTCTGACCCTCCAGGACTCACTTGAGAAGAAGGGCGCCCACACGCGGGTGATGTCGGCGATCGACGTCACCGAGGTCGCTGAGCCCTACATCCGCCGCCGCGCGATGCGCCACCTGGAGAAGGGCCGGATCGTGATCTTCGCCGCCGGCACCGGCAACCCGTTCTTCACGACCGACACGGCGGCGGCGCTGCGGGCGCTGGAAATCCACGCCGAGGCGATCCTGATGGCCAAGCACGGGGTGGAGGGCGTCTACGACGCCGACCCCGCCGAGGTTCCGGATGCGCAGTTCATCGAGCACATCACGCATCGCAGCGCGATCGAGAAGGGGCTGCGGGTGATGGACTCGACGGCGCTCTCCCTCTGCATGGACAACGACCTGCCGATCTATGTCTTCAACATGGCCGACGGCGCGAACATAGATAGGATCGTCCGCGGAGAGCAGGTGGGGACGCTGGTCGACAGTGGAGGGAAGAGGAACTGATGATCGAGGAGTTGCTCGAGGACGCCAAAGAGCGGATGGCCAAGTCGGTCGAGTCGATCAAGGGTGAACTGGCGTCTGTTCGCACCGGCCGGGCATCCCCGCACCTGCTGGATCGGATCGTCGTCGACTACTACGGCGCCGAGAGCCCACTCAACCAGCTCGCCAACGTTGCCACCACCGACGCCCGGCTGCTGACCCTGACCCCCTACGACAAGAGCGCCATTCCGATGGTCGAAAAGGCAATCATCGATGCCGACATCGGCATGACCCCGACCAACGACGGCAACGTGATCCGCCTGCAGGTGCCCGAGCTGACGGAGGACCGTCGCAAGGAGATGGTGCGGATCGTCCACAACGTCGCCGAGGAAGGCCGCGTCGCGGTTCGCAACATCCGCCGTGATGTGATGAGCGACCTGCGTGAGCTCAAGGGCGAGGGCGACGTCGGCGAGGACGACGAGCGCCGCGCCGAGGACGCCCTGCAGAAGGTCACCGACGATGCCGTCGGCGAGATCGACGCTCTGATGAAGGGCAAGGAAGAAGAGATCCTCACCGTTTGAACGCCGAGACGCCCACCGCCAAGACGGTGGCGATCATCATGGACGGCAACGCTCGCTGGGCGCAGGAACACGGCATGCCGATCCTCGAGGGACATCGCCGGGGCGCCGGGGCGCTGAAGCAGACCGTCAAGGACGCCGTCCGGATCGGCCTCAGCGAACTCACGGTCTACGCGTTCTCGACCGAGAATTGGTCGCGGCCGAAAGCGGAAGTCGATGGGCTGATGGCGATGTTCGCCGAGCTGATCGCCTCCGAGACCCCGGAGCTCAACGAGCAGGGAGTGAGAATGCGGTTCATCGGCCGCCGGGCCCAGGTCTCCGAGGAGCTACAGCGCCAGATGGGCCGGGCCGAGGAGACGACGAAGACGAACGAGAAGATGACGCTGTTCGTTGCCTTCAACTACGGCGGACGGGCCGAGATCCTCGATGCCGCCGAGCGCTACGACGGCGGCGGAGAGGAGGCCTTTGCCGCGCTGCTCTATGCGCCCGAGATGAGCGAGCCCGATCTGGTGATCCGCACCAGCGGTGAGGAGCGGCTCTCCAACTTCCTGATCTGGCAGAGCGCCTACTCGGAGCTGGTCTTCACCGACCTGCTCTGGCCCGATTTCGACATCGAAGCCCTACAAGCGGCGGTGCAGGAGTTCGCCTCCCGCAAGCGCCGTTTCGGGGCCCGCGGCTAGGTTCTGGCAATGGACTTCCCGGAACGACCGACTCCTACCCGGCCGGGATCGTCGGGCAACGCCCGCCGCCCGCGGCGGCCGCGCCTCCGTCGGGCCGAGGGCGATTCAGCTGGCGGGGCTACGCAGCAGGATCACGGCGCCCCAGGCGGGGCCCCATCGGAGCCGGCACCCCGGAAGCGGAAGCGAGGGTCCGAGACGGTGGCCCGGTTGCTCTGGGCGATCCCGCTGATCGTCCTTGCGGTCACCGTGGTCGCCGTCGGCGGAGAAATCTTTGCCGCCACGATGATCGTCTTCGCCCTGATCGGCATCGCCGAGTTCTTCCAGATGACGAAGCGGGCGAGACCGTTCACATTGGTCGCCTTCGCGGCCGCGGCCGGGATGATCGTGGCGGCCCACTTCGGCGACAGCTTCCAGATGGTGCTCGCCGGCGTCGCCTTCTTCCCGGTGATGCTGGTCTTCGTGATTGCCCGGGGTGATCTCCGCAACGTCACCTACTCGATGTCAGTCACCGTCTTCGCGATCGTCTGGATCGGGTTGCCGTTCGCCCACGCCGTCCTGCTGCGCGACCTCCCCGACCACGGTGCCGCATTGCTGGTCGACGTCCTCGTCGCCACCTTCTTCACCGACACCTTCGCCTACCTCGGCGGGCGCATGTTCGGCCGCCGGCCGCTGGCGCCGGTGATCTCCCCGAACAAGACGATCGAGGGGCTGGTCATCGGGGTCGTCGCCGGCACCGCCGGCTTTTGGCTCGCGGGCCTCTACCAGGACTGGCTCTCGGGGACCGACGCGCTGATCATGGGCCTCTGCATCGCCCTACTGGCGCCGCTCGGCGACCTCTTCGAGTCGGCGATCAAGCGCGATCTCGACGTCAAGGACTCCGGCCGGGTCTTCGGTCCCCACGGCGGCCTCCTCGACCGTCTCGACGCCGTCCTCTTCACCGTCGTGGCCGGCTACTACCTGAGCCTCGCGTTCGTCTACTGAGCGCCGCCGCCAACGATGCGGTGACGCACAGAGAGCACCGGTCCCGGCGTCATCCAACATCGCGCGACGGCGGGCTTAGGCGCTTTTCGCGCGAAGACAAACTGAATCCTCCTCACTCCTCCACCTCGCGCAAAGCGGGAGCGCGACGCAGTCGCCGAGAAGGTTGCGTAGATTCTCCCGGACACGCCACCCGAACCGAGAGGGAGCACCATGTCGCACCAGGGAAAGACCCAGATCACCTTTGTATTCACCGTCGGCCCTGACCAGGTCGACGAGGGTGACCGGATCTGGGCCAGCCACGCGAAGTGGATGGAACAGACGCACCACCGCGACGGGGAGCTGGCTCTGCTGGTTTACAACGTCGCGAAGGGGCCCGAGCTGTCCAACCCGCTCGATCCGTCGTCGGAGCCGACGGCCAACACCTGCTTTGTCCTCAGCGAGGTCTACGAGACCCCGGCCGGTCTGGCGGACCATTGGGAGCAGGCCGCCGAGGGCTTTGAGGACTTCAACGCCTTCGTGGAGTGGGCGAGCAACGCCGATGTCGCCGTGTTGCATGGCTCCCCGGTAGTCCACTCGCTCTGGTAGCCACCAGAGCTGACGCTGGACGCGCGTTCGACCACCCGCGCCAAGGCGTCGACGACGTCGCAGGTGTTCGGTTCTAAGCCCCTTCATCGCCTATCCCCCCAGCCGTAGCGCGGGATAGGGGATAGCGGGCGGGGAACTTCCGCTTCCCCTTTGAAGCGACACTCCGCGCCCTCAGTGTCGCTTGTCGCGCGAAGACACACCGACGCCCGTGGGTGTCAATCAGGTGACACGACGGGCCTACTGGGCCAGGCGTGTCACGCGAATGGCGCTATGGGCCGATCACGTGGCAAGGCCGGGTCGGAACCGCGCGCATGTCACGGCGTTCACGCCTCCTCGGCTAAGTGGCGCTTTCGCTTAGAAGAAACAGCGGCGGGGTGGGGCCGTTCTGGGCCGGTTTAGATCGCCGGTAGGCGCGGGTTCCTACACTTCCTCACCGTGAAGCGGATTCTGATTCTTGGCTCGACCGGCTCGATCGGTACCCAGGCGCTCGATGTGATCGGGCGTAGCGAGGAGCTGCGCGTGGCCGGGCTCAGCGCCGAGACGAATGCGGCGCTGGTCATCCAGCAGGCCGGGGAGTACGGCGTGCCGCTCGTCGCCCTTGCCGATCAAGCCGCGGCCAACCAAGCCCGGAGCGCCTGGAAGGGCGAGGTTCTCGCCGGTGAGGAGGGGGTCCGGGCGCTGATCGAGCGAACCGAGCC
>Ga0307380_10007191_pt1 | contig 14507 bp, 13 predicted proteins | sample UN3MG_FD_202239 | JGI IMG/M metagenome (GOLD analysis project Ga0307380, IMG submission 202239) | Soil microbial communities from Risofladan, Vaasa, Finland - UN-3 | ecosystem: Environmental > Terrestrial > Soil > Coastal area > Acid sulfate soil | place: Finland: Risofladan, Vaasa | collected... | reverse complement strand
GCCAGGGTGTCGCCCTCGAAGCCTTGCAGGCTTTCGCCGTTGAAGGTGAAAATGATCGTCTGGGAGCGGTCCAGCAATGTGCCGCCGGAGTTCAGGCGATTGGCCATCTCAAGCCTCCCAATCCGGCCGCTTGGCCTTGATCGCGTCGATGATGTGCTGGGGCGGGACCGAGGTCTGGGCGGTGTAGGTGCCGAAGACTTCCAACGTCATCGTGCAGCGGGCGGCGTGGAACCACTTGCCGCAGCCGAAGGCATGGCGCCAACGCTCGAAATGCACGCCCTTGGGGTTCTTGCGGTCGAACAGGTAGCTGGCGAAGTCGGCGTCGGACGAGCCGGGGCCGAAACGCTTTAAATGCGCCTCGCCGCCGGGCGCCAGCTCGGTCTCGGCGCATTCGACGCCGCAATTGGGGCAGGTTAGGAGGAGCACTTTCTAGGTTCCTTTCCCGTCATTTACATGAGATCGACAGACAGTGAAATGCGAGATTAGCGATCCAATCGCCAAAGGCCCAAAAGAACGCACCAATTGCGCCCCAAAGAATTTGGGCTCGTATTAATGTCGTCTGCACTTTCCTAATGCTTGCGATTTGTTTCGGCGTCTGTTTTGCTAAATTTGAGATCGTCGCCGCAATCATGTTGCGCGTTTCCTCGCTTTTGATTGCTGGATTTATTCTATTTATAATATTGGAAAGGTCTTCGGACTCCGCAGCGCTCGGAAAATCGCGCGCCAGAGACGCTTGAAGGCTTTTGCCAAGTTCAATCTCATCCGACACCGGAAAAGTGAGCCAAAGAGCAAAGATAGCGAATATTGTTAGTGTAGCACCTGCTCTAGAAAGGACATGCTCCCCGATGACTGCATCAATGATGGCACCCCCAATAATAATTGTGAGCGCCACAATGGTTGTTGCGCCGCGCCTTGACGCAATTCTGGTGGCAAGCGAAAGATGACCGCCAGGTTTTGAAATTAAGTCCATCAATGCGCCACCGCCGCCGCAACACTCTCGTCAATCATCCGCCCCTCACTAAACCGCTCCAAACTGAACGGCCCGGCCAGTGCGTCGGGCTCGCCCTTCGCCATTGTTGCCGCCATGGCCCAGCCACTGCCGGGGATCGACTTGAAACCGCCGGTGCCCCAGCCGCAGTTGATGAACACGCCTTCGACCGGGGTTTTGCCGATGATGGGTGATCGGTCGCCGGTCATGTCGACGATGCCGCCCCATTGGCGCAGCATTTTCAGGCGCGAGATGATCGGGAAGGTTTCGCACAGCGCCCGAACGGTTTCCTCGGCGTGGTGGAACGATCCGCGCTGGGTGTAGGCGTTGTAGCCGTCCGAGCCACCGCCAATGACCAACTCGCCCTTGTCGGACTGGCTCATGTAGCCGTGCACGGTGTTGGCCATCACCACGATGTCGAGGCAGGGCTTGATCGGCTCGGATACCAGGGCTTGCAGCGGCACCGACTCGATCGGCAGGCGGAAGCCCGCCATATCAGCCAGCACGCCGGAATTGCCCGCGACCACAATGGCGAGCTTAGCGCAAGCGATGGCGCCGCGGGTGGTCTGGACGCCGGTCACCCTGCCCGCCACCCGGTCGATCCCGGTGACCTCGCATTGCTGGAGGATATCGACGCCCATGTCGGATGCCGCACGCGCGTAGCCCCAGGCCACCGCGTCGTGACGCGCGGTGCCACCGCGGGCCTGCCACAACCCGCCCAGCACCGGGTAGCGCGGGCCGTCGATGTTGATGATCGGGCACAGCTGCTTGATCCGCTGCGCATCGACCATCTCGCTGGTGATCGCGGCCAGGCGGTTGGCGTGGGCGGTACGTTTCCAGGCGCGCAACTCGTGCTCGGTCTGGGCCAGCATCAGCACACCGCGCGGGCTGAACATGATGTTGAAGTTCAGCTTCTGGCTGAGATCCTCGTACAGCGAGCGCGACAGCTCGAAGATCTCGGACGAGGCCGGTTGCAGGTAGTTCGAGCGGATGATGGTGGTATTGCGCCCGGTGTTGCCGCCGCCGAGCCAGCCCTTCTCCAGCACCGCCACATTGGTGATGCCGTGGTTCTTGGCCAAGTAGTAAGCGGTCGCCAGCCCATGGCCGCCAGCGCCGACAATGATCACGTCGTAGTGCGGCTTCGGCTGCGGGCTGCGCCAGGCGCGCTCCCACCCATGATGATAGCTGAACGCTTCTTTCGCGACGGCGAAGGCGGAATAGCGTTTCATCGTTCTCTCCAAGGCGCGGCGCGGGGTGTGGTCAAGGAATTAGACTACCTCCGGCATACCTGCCTAGGGGAATCCGTCGCCTGATCGTCCTATGGCGACATGCGGCGGCGACATGCGGTCGCTTGGCAAGGATGGGTTCGCCTTGGCGGTTGAACTGGGGCCACGGCGCGGTTACCTGTGGGCGCGAAGGAGGGCCGGTGATGGCGCTGTTCTACGCTGTGGCGGGCGCGCTGGCGCTTGCAACCGCGCTGATACTGGTCTGGCCGCTGATCCGGCCAGCCGCCGGCCGTGCCGGGCATGATACCCGTGACGTCCGCGATGCCCAGATCTACCGCGACCAGCTTGGCGAGATCGAGCGCGACCTGGCCCGTGGCACGATCAGTGCCAGCGAGGCGGAGGGCGCGCGGGCCGAGGTGTCCCGGCGGCTGATCAATGCCACTGGCCGCGGCGAAGCGTCGACCAGCGATGCGCCGGCGCCGCGCGGGTATTCGCGCCTGCTGACCGGGATGGTGCTGATCGGGACGCCAGCGCTGGCGGTAACCCTCTATCTGGCCAACGGCATGCCGAACCAGCCCGACCTTCCCTTGGCCGAGCGGTCGGCGGTTGTGGCCGGTCAGGCGGATCGCCCGTCGCAGGCTGACGCGGAAGCGGCGTTTGCTCCCGAGCCGCCCGCGCCGATGACCGAAGAACTGCAAGAGTATGCGGATATGACGCTGCGGCTGGAGACCATGCTAAAGCAGCGGCCCGACGACGCCAAGGGGTTGGAATTGCTCGCGACGGCATATATGCGGCTGGGCCGCTACGGCGATGCATGGCGTACCTACGAGTTGCTGCTTGGCATCGCCGGTGGCGACACCGGTGCCGCGCGCTACGGCGCGTTGGCTGAGGCTATGGTGCTGGCGGCGGGAGGTTATGTTTCGCCCGAGGCGGAACGGATTATCGGCGCCGCGCTAACCCGTGACCGTACCCTGACGGTGGCGCGCTATTATGCCGGGCTATTGATGGCGCAGACCGGGCGGATCAACGAAGCGATCACGATCTGGGAGCAGTTGAAAGCGGATACGCCCGCTGATTCTCCTTCGCTGACGTTCCTCGACGGCATGCTGGCCGAGGCAAAGGCGCTGCGGGAAGGGTCGCCGGGGCCAAGCGCCGCCGATATCGAGGCAGCCGGGGCGATGTCGCCCGACGATCGCCAGGCGATGATCGAGGGCATGGTCGCGCGGCTGGAGGGACGCCTGACCTCTGAGGGTGGAGAGGTTGAAGAGTGGCATCGACTGATGAACGCCTATGTCCAGTTGGACCGGCCCGACGACGCGGCGCGGATCGCCCGGCTTGGCATCGCGGCGTTCGGCAATGCCACCGAGGCGGATTTCCTGCGCGAACAGGCGCTGGTGATGGGATTGTTCAACGAATGACCGCGCCGATCCATGATGACATATCGGAACTGGCAGGACTGCGCGGCCCACTGATCGGGCTGGACCTCGGCACCAAGACCATTGGTATCGCGATCAGCGATGGGTTGCGAATGACGGCGACGGCACTGGAGACCGTGCGCCGGTCGAAATTTGCCACCGATGCGGCGCGGCTGCAGGAGATCATCGCCGGCCGTGGTATCGCCGCGGTCGTGCTCGGGTTGCCGCGGAACATGGACGGCTCGGAGGGGCCGCGCTGCCAATCGACCAGGGCATTTGCCCGCAATCTGGCGGAACGCATTACCCAGCCAATCTCCTTTTGGGACGAGCGTCTATCGACCGTGGCCGCCGAGCAGGCCTTGCTGGCGGCGGATTCGTCGCGAAAACGTCGGCGGGAGGTGATCGACAAAGTCGCCGCTGCGTTTATCTTGCAGGGAGCATTGGACCGATTGGCGGAAATCGGCCGGCAAGCGAATGCGCAAGGATACTGGAACGCCGATGACCGATGAGATCTGGCAACGTGACGAGGTCGAGAGCCCTTGCGTCAAGATCTGCATAATCCATCCGGAGACCCGGCTGTGTCTGGGTTGCCGGAGGTCGATCGACGAGATTAGCCGTTGGTCGGGCATGACCACCGAGGAACGGCGCGAAATCACCGAAGCGCTGGCCGACCGGAACCCCGGCCCCAACCGGCGCACCGGTGGCGCCAGCGTTCGCCGGGCCGCGCGGCGCGGCCAGTAATTTCCAATCCGACCAGTCTCGCCGTCCAAACACATTCTTTTAGTCAGATCGAATCCGTGCTATTTTAATCTGAAATACATGGCGGTTCGGCAACACTTCCGTGGTCGTCCGTTGAATCCGGGTGTTTACTGCTTATCCTTTGGAAGCGAACAGGAGAAACGCACAAACGATGCTGTTTTGGCCGGTAATCATTATCGGGTTTGCGGTTCTGGCGCTATTGCTGTCACAGCCATCGGCGGATGTTGTGGTTGTCGGCGGGCAGTTGGATATGCGGGCCGTTTATCTCGCTGTGCTGTTAGCAGCCCTGATCATCGCTGGTGTGGGACGATTGCTGTTGCGTGGCGGACACAAAACATTTGTGCATGCCGCGGCTACGCTTGGCACCATCGCGGGGCTGGTAACTGCGTTCGCGTTTCGCGATCAAGCGGCCATCATCATTCAGGATATCCGGGCCGAGTTGATGCCAAGCGTCGCCCTGTCGCGCGCCACAGGCGAGACCGTACTCGGTCGTGCGTGGGATGGACACTACCGCGCCGAGGCCGAAGTCAACGGTGTCGGTTTGAGGTTGATAGTCGATACCGGAGCATCGATGGTGCTCATCCCCTATGAACAGGCTGCCGCTCTCGGGATCAACATAAATACTCTCGATTATTCGATGCCGGTAACCACTGCGAACGGGCGCTCGTCGGTCGCGCCGGTTCAGCTCTCGTCGATCAGGATTGGACAAATTGCTGTATTCGACATCGCAGCAGCCGTCGCTCAACCGGGCCGGCTGAAAACCGGCCTTCTGGGAATGAGCTTCCTCGACAAACTGAGCGAGACATCATTCCAAGGCGACAAACTGATCCTGCGCCAGGATATCCCCGGCACGGACAATAGTATTCGCAATATCTCCAGCGGAAACTGAATCAGGGCGGTTTCAATCCAAACCGGGTCCTTGGCGGGCGGCAAATTATCTGGCGACAATCTGGCGTAGCTTTCGGCCAAAAACCACTGGACTGTCGGAGCGGATGTTCAGGGCCCGTTCAGCCACCAGTCTGTCGCCTGCCCTACCTCCAGTTCAGGACGAAAATAGACGATCATGCGCGGACCGGTCTCGGGCGATGTGCCCCATGGCGCGACACCGTGGAGCACGAGCCGGTGGGCGAGATAGGCTTGTCCCGGGTTTGCATGAACCGGCACCCGGGCGCAGGTCTCAAACGCCTCGCGCCGGGCGGCGACATAGGCCTCGGTGACATCTTCCGCTGCCCAGTCGGCGGGCGCGATGCCTTCAAATCGCGCCCGGAACGCCTGGCGCATCAGTTCATGTGATCCCTCGTAGACCGTGAACGGCGCGGCATCGGGACGGGTCTCGGTCAGCGGAATTCCGAGGATGAAGGCGTGGGTCTCGCCCAATTTACGCCGGCGGCCCGGCTCGGACCGGCGCAGGCCATCGACATGGGCGGCATCACGGTCGCGGCGGAAGCGGAAGGCGGACGCGGTCTCGCCGTCCCATGGTTGGGGATAGCCGGGAAAGCAGACCGACACCTGGGCCTTGTCCCAGGTGATGCCGCCGAGGCCAAGGACCTGCCGAATAAAGTCAATCACCATCCCGGCGAGGGACGGCACATTCCGGTCGGGTACTGCACCGGCGGCATCGTTTGGCAGGGCGTTGACCCCGGCGAACCAGGTGCCGCCGCACCTTAGCCACTGCGACCGCAGGTCCGGATCGTGCAGCGCTGCCTCGGCAACCGGGCGCACTGCCTCGACCCAGGCAGCGATCACAGGGTCATGGTCGAAGGCGCACCATCCGCGCTGGAAAAACTGCCTCGCCTGACCGTCCATCGCCTACTCCGCCAAAGCAATGAGGGGGGCGCTGATCGGCATCAGCCCGCTCAATGCCTGGTCGATCAGTTCGATCCCGACACCCGGACGATGGGCATGATCGGAAAGGACACGCCGCCAGTGCCGGGCGCCGGGGCGGCCGGCAAAGGCGCCCAGCATATGGCGGGTGATCTCGATCAGCCGGGCGCCGGCGGCCAGTTCGGCCTCGATGTACGGGTACACGGCACGCACCGCGTCCTCGGCTGAAACCGGCGGGTGGGGGATGCCGGTCACCAGCGCATCGGCGCGGCCGAGGACCGCTGCCGGTTCATGATAGGCGGCGCGGCCAACCATGACGCCGTCGAAGCCCTCGGCCAGGTGGCCTTCAGCCTGATCCAGCGAGGCGATGCCGCCATTTAGGATGATATCCAGATCGGGCCGCTCACGCTTGACCCAGCCAACCAGCGGGTAGTCAAGCGGCGGGACATCGCGGTTCTCCTTCGGGCTCAGCCCGCTCAGCCAGGCCTTGCGGGCATGAATGGCAAAGACCCGCACCCCGGTGGTGGCGACCCGATCGATGAAGGCGGGCAGAACCACCTGCGGGTCCTGGTCATCGACCCCGATCCGGCATTTCACCGTTATCTCCGGGCCATCCGCCCCGGCAGCCTCGATCATCGCCGCCAAGCAGTCGGCCACCAGATCGGGCTGGCGCATCAGGCAGGCGCCGAAAGTGCCCGATTGCACCCGGTCCGACGGGCAGCCGACGTTCAGGTTGATCTCGGCGAATCCAAACGGCGCGGCGGTCCGCACAGCCCGCGCCAGCTGGTCGGGGTCGGAGCCGCCGAGTTGCAGGGCCAACGGGTGCTCGGCACTGTGGTGGCCGAGCAGATAGGCGACGTCGCCGTGGACGATCGCGTTCGATGTGATCATCTCGGTATAGAGCAGCGCATGGGCGGTGAACTGGCGATGGAACATCCGGCAATGCCGGTCGGTCCAGTCCATCATCGGCGCGACACAAAGGCGCCGGGCCTGGCGCAGGTTGGGCCGCAGGTTCGGGTGATGCGAGTTACTCATCGCCCCCATATAGCGTCCCCTCCCCAGGTTGTTCCAGCCCCGTACTTGCAGGCTAGCTATGGTTTGCGGCATGCTCGGGCACCCAGAACAGGAGATACCGCAATGACCTCGTTCAACCCAGGCACACCCGACGGGCACAACGCCAGCAACCACAGCGCCATTTCGCCGGACGGGTCGGCAGTGCCGCGTCAGCGCTATACCGTCCCCGCCCGCTGCGGCGTCGCGGTCAGGCTGGCAGCGGGACAGCAACTGACAGTGATTAACACCCACGGCACCCAGGTTGGCGACTTCTGGGCCTTCAACGCCGATGATCCGGGTGAGTATATGTCGATGGAGCACATCCATGTGGATATCGGCTCGATCTTTCCCAAGGCTGGCGAACGGCTGATCACCAATCGCCGCCGGGTGCTCCTGCAATTCGAGGAAGACACCTCACCGGGCGTGCATGATACGGTGATCGCCGCCTGCGATACCTACCGCTATCAGCAGCTTGGCTGCACCGAATACCATGACAACTGCACCGACAATTTGCGCATGGCGCTGATCGCCATCGGCGAGCGGGCGCCGGGGATTCCAGCTCCGTTCAATTTGTGGATGAACATCCCGGTCGCGGGGGATGGCAAGGTCGACTACCTGCCGACCGTCTCAGACCCAGGAGACCGGGTGGTGTTCCGGGCCGAAATGGCGGCAATCGCGGTGATTTCGGCCTGCCCGCAAGACATGTCGACGATCAACGGCCCGAACGGCGAGATAATGGATCTGGCGTTAGAGGTGACGTGAAATGTGACGGGCGGGATCGGTTGTTTTCTACCAACTGCCGGATATCGAAACAGTTGCTCAAGACCTGTAACCGCAGCTTGAGGAAGCGGCGCACGTCGATGCGGCAGCCCGAGCTGAGGCCCGTGGTGGCGGCGCTGCGATTACGCAACATATGGATCTGGAGATCCCGGCCACGAGCGCTGGAAGCCACGATTTCAAAATGGCCCAACATACTGGCCGTAGAACCTTCGAAATCGCTGCCGTCGCGACTTACATGGTCAGTTTCCCACCGGGTGCATCGGGCCTTCCTGACTGACTGGCAATGCGTGCGTCCAAAAATTTTATCCAACCTGGCGCGCATACCAGCTGAGGAAGGCCGAGATGCCCCACTCCATCGACGATAACGGGCCAGGCCGGTAGCGAATTGAATCGACGCCCGCCTGATTGTTGCGGATGATCCTCTCATCGTCCTTGGTGGTCACATCCCACAGCCAGATCAACGCGCCCAGCTGGTAGTCGCGGCCCTCGACGGCATCCTGGCGGACTATCCAGACGGTCTGGATCTCGGTCTCGCGCGGCCCGCGCGGCAGGAATCGATAGCCGACGACGTGGTCGGAATAGGCGAGGAAATGATTGACCGGGCCGATCGTGATGTCGGTCGCGCCACCGTCATAGCCGGTCAGATCACCAAGCAGCGGCGCCAGACCGCCACCGTCCCTGCTGCCGGTGTCGTAGCCGGAGTACAGCGGATAGCGGCGGTGATAGATATCGGCGCCCAGCGGCTGGGCATCGAGGCCGGAGGCATTAACCACCTCGGTCGTCAGCCCGGCCGCGCGGGCCTTTTCCCGCATCGCACCAACCAGCTCCTCGGTCATCGACGCTGGATCTTTCAGGCTGTGCGAGCGCGAGTATTCCTTGTGCGACGGGGCACAATGATAGCATTCGAGGTAGTTCTCAAGCGCCAGTTTCCAGTTGGCCGGCACCGGGTAGCTTTTGGTGTGGGCGACCTTGGCGCTCTCCAGCCCGAACGGGGCGACATGGGGTTTGAGTCGGGCCAGAGCGGGGGCCAGATCGGGCGGGTTTTCACTTAAGTTTAAGAAGATAAGGCCTTCGAATATCGTGATATTCACCCGACCAAGACTGTGCGTCTCGGCGTCGAAGTCCTCACCCATCATGCGCGCGCCGCGCAAAGCGCCGTTCAGGCCGTAGGTCCAGCCGTGGTAGGGGCAGGAGAACACCCGGGCATTGCCGGAGGACTCCAGACAAACCCGCGAGCCGCGGTGGCGGCAGACGTTGAGGTGGGCGCGGACCTCGCCGTCGCCATCGCGCAGGATGATCACCGACTCGGTGCCGAAGGTGAACAGGAAGTAGTCGCCGGGGTTGGGGATCTGACTGACATGACCGGCCCAGAGCCAGCTTTCGCACCAGACCTTCACGATATCGCGCTCGTAGACGGCGGGCGATGTGTAGAACATCCGCTCCAGCGAGCGGCCCGCGGTATAGGCGATGGCGCGCTCGCGCATCAGGTCGATTTCACCCATCGCCCCCTCCCGGAACGGTCAAGGACGGCATATCGCGGACAAACAGATCGCGCTCGACTGCCAGCGGGTCACGCTGGAAGTTTCGCGCCGCCAGATGGCCGGAAAAAACCGCATCCGCGATCAGCCCCGGCGCCAGCGCATCACCGATGGTCTGGACACTGCGGAGCGGGCCGTCGGGTTGAGCGGCGATGCTGGCCTGCAGGCCCTCGGCCAAGCGGGCTTCGGGCAATCGCTCGGTGACCAGGATCAGGGTGGCGCAGGGGATCTGGCGGGGTTGGCCGGTGTAGGTGCAGTTCATCTCAACCCAGCCTGCCCCAGCGCCGGTCACCATCTGGCTCAGCTGGAGCGAGACCCCAAGCCGCATCAGCGACGCCTGAACCCGCCCCTGCTCCAGCGTATGGGTGGTCCAGGGCGAGACAGTGGCGGCGGGGGTGACCAGCGTGATATCCGGGCAATGATCGGCCAAGTGTTCGGCGATCACCCCGGCCATATAAGCCTGATCGCTGTCATAGATCACCACCGGACCGGCCATCGGCCGCCCGCCGCGCATGATGTCGTCCGGGGTCAATACGGCGATGTGGTCAAGGCCAGTGATCGGCTTGCGCTGGCCGCGCCCCAAGCCGTCGGCACGCCAGTGCGCGCCGGTTGCGACGATGACATGCGGGAAGTCGAACTCGAGGATATCCGACACTTCCAGCGGGCTTTCGCGGTAGATGCTCACATTGGCCCGGCGAACCAGCGCATGCTCGCGGTAGTCGCGCACCCGCAGCCATGAGCCAAGCCCCTTGAGCCCGGATTCCAGCAATGCCCGCCCACCGAGTTCGGCCTGAGTTTCGGCCAGAGCGACGGTATAGCCCCGGTCGCTGAGCTGGCGGGCGCATTCAAGGCCGGCGGGCCCTGCCCCGACGATCAGGACGCCATCGTCGCTGGTGCGTTTGGTGGTCCGCTCCGGGTGCCAGCCGCGGCGCCATTCCTCGCCCATGGTCGGGTTCTGGGTGCAGCGGATCGGAATGCCGATATTGTCGCTGGAGACGCAGATGTTGCAGCCGATGCATTCGCATATCTCGTCGACCCGGCCGTCCCTGATCTTGTTAGGCAGGAACGGATCGGCGATCGAGGGTCGCGCCGCACCAATCAGGTCAAGCACGCCGCGGCGGATCAGCCCGGCCATGCGATCGGGTGAGGTATAGCGCCCGACACCGACCACCGGCTTGTTGGTCACGCTTTTGACGAACGAAGTATAGGCGTCCTGATAGCCCTCGTCAGGCGCATACCGGGCGGTCTGCGAATCGTTGTCCCATCCGGCCACGTTCACATCCCACAGGTCAGGCAAATCGGCGAGCAGTTCGACGACGCCGCGGCCTTCCTCATGGGCCTGGGTCCCGTCGGCGCCCATCAGGTCATCGACGGCATAGCGAAAGGCGATGGCGCATTCCCCGGCGGCCTCGTCCAGCGCGTCCTCCAGCAGTTCGCGGGTCAGGCGAACACGGTTCTCCAGCGAGCCACCATATTCGTCACTGCGCTGATTGAGCGTCGGCGACAGGAAATGATGGGCGATGGTCATGTGGTGCCCGGCATAGACATAAATGATATCGAATCCGGCCTTCCTGGCGTTGCCGACGGCGCGCCGGTGCCATTGGCGCAGTGCCCGGATATCTGACTTGTCCATCGCCCGCGCCTGCTTCGGATGGATCCATTTTACTGTCATATGCGACGGGGCAAGCGGTGGTATCCGGGTGAACAGGTTCGGCGCGTGGTGGCCGTTGTGCGCCAGCTCGATCCCGGCCAGGGCATCATGCGCGTGGACGGCCTCGGTCATCAGCCTCAGCGCGGGGATATCGCGCTCGTCCCAGATCCGGCTCTCGGCGCAGGGCGACAGGTCCGAGGATGGATGGATCTCCGCCTCCTCGGTGCAGACCACGGCCCAGCCGCCCTCGGCTTTCATCCCGCGTATCGCCGCTTGGGATTGCGGGTGCGAATGCCCGCCGCCGATGCAATGCGGCACCTGGTAGAAGCAGTTTTTGGCGGTGACCGGACCGATTTTCACCGGCTCGAACAGGATCGCATAACGTGGATCTACCGACATTTCCGCTCCGGTTTGGAAAGGGTTGGTGGGGTGTGCTGATATTTGAATGGACGATCGTCCATTGTCAAGCTAGATTGCAGCGGTGACCGGTAGCCGACAGGCGCAAAAGCGATGGAACAGATACAGACGCCCGAGCCCAACAAGCGCGCGAAGTCGAAAGCCCGCAGCCATCAGGCGCTGATCGATGCGACCTTGGAGATTATCGCCGAGGAAGGCATTGGTGGGGCGTCAGTCTCGCGGATTGTCGAGAAAAGCGGCCTGTCGCGCGGCATGATCCATCTGCATTTCGAGACCAAGGAAAAACTGCTGGTCGAGGCTGCCCGGTCGATGGCCGACGATTACTACCGGAACCTGTTCGAGTTTATCGATGCCGCGCCGGACCTGCCGGCGCAGCGTCTGATTGCAATGATCGATGCCGATCTGGGTGAAAGCAGCCTGAACGCGAAAACCATCGCGATCTGGTTTGCCTTTCGCGGTGCGGCCCGCGCGCATAATGAGTTCGCCAGGTATTCGGACACCCGCGATCGTCGCCTGAGGGATCTGTTCACGGCGACGTTTGCCGAACTGCTAGGCAACTCGGCGGACACACCCGAAGTCATCGATGCCGCCAATGGCACAATCGCCCTGATGGAGGGCATGTGGGCCGATTATTTTCTGCACAGCGGTGCGTTCGATCGCGATGCGGCCAGGCGGGTGGTGCTCCACTTCATCGCTGGTGTGCTGCCAGAGAGCGTCGGGTTCCGGCGGATTGCGGCGCAATCAATCAGGTGACTGGCACCAGCCGGTCCCGGAGCACGGTGACGCCGAGGCCCGGCCCGTCGGCGGGCGCGGTGATGATCCCGCCCCGGCCAAAGCGAATGCGCGGCTCGGTCAGGTCATGCGCCAACAGGTAGCCGCCATAGGCGCATTCCATCGCAATCAGGTCGACGCCGCACGCCGCCGCCAGCGCCAGGGCGGCGCGGCTGAGGATGCTGGTCTCGCCGACATGGCAACCGAGAATGACGCCGAGGCCGCGCTGCCGGGCAGTTTGCAGCATGTCGAGGCTGCGCAGCAGGCCGCCATGCTTCGATACCCGAAGATTGACAATCCAGTCGGCGCCTTCGACGTTGGCGAGGTCCTCCGGGCGCACGCCGCTTTCATCGAGGATAATCCGGGCACCGGTCATTGATGCAACGGCGCGCATCCCGGCGTAGTCGCGCGCGGCCAGTGGTTCCTCGATGGCCCAGACCTGCGCCCCGGTTGCCTTGAGGTGGGCGGTGCAGTCGTCGGCGGATTGGAACAGGTTGTTGGCGTCAACGCGCAGGCGGGCGGCACGGCCGATGGTCCGGCGGATGATTGTTAGCCGGGCACGGTCCGCCGCCGGGTCTGGTGAAAGCTTGACCTTGGCGTTGGTCATGCCGAACGCCCGATAGCCAAAGCTGATTGCCGCAGTGGCCATGCGGCCGGTAACGCCGAGCGCCGCCGAGATGATCACCGCGCGCGGCGGCGGCAGGCCGAGGAACGCCTCGACGCCCTGCCCCGCCTGCTGGGCGAACAGGTCGATCAGCGCGATCTCGATGGCCGCGAACGCCGCCGGATTGGCGTCGATTGCGTCGCCATGTGCGCCGATCCAGGCACGCAAGGTCGGCAGGTCGCTGATATCGGCGAGGCTTGCACGGTGAGCCTCAAAGAATCGGGTTGCAGTTGCAATTGTCTCGCCAGTTACATAGCCGCGCGGACAGCCCTCGCCGTAGCCGGTCAGGCCGCCTGCATGGGCGATACAAACCACATTCTCGGTCTCCGACCGTGTTGCCGAGCCGTGAGTGAAGCGCATCCGGAACCGGGCCGGGAAGGTCATCAGCCTGAGTTGCACAGCGGTCATTCCTCGGGGCTCCATCGATAGGGGCCGAAGTCGAATCGCCACCGCGCGGCATCGGCCAGCAGCGGCGGCTTGACCTGCGCCTCGCGTTGACCGGCAGCAACGGCGGCGACCTTGACCGCCTCGCCTGTGCCCGGCTTTAAAAAAATAATCTGGGCCGGCGACAGCCTGCCGGAGGACCGTTTGGCGGCATATTCGACATTGGATTCGCAAAGCGCTGCGTCGAACAACGAGGCCGCCTGATCGGCACGCTGACCTGTTGGCGGCGCATCAGTCTCGTGAAACAGCCGGTATCTGGCCGCCTCGGCGTCGGCGATTGCAATGAAAAAAGCGGGCGGGATGCCAGTGTCAGCCGCCGCCCGGCGCACCGCCTCGATCACCTGGGTCTCGTGGATCTTCTCGCCGGTGATCGAGGTCATGCCCTGTCCCTTGCGCACGAACCCCAGCGCCGGGCAGTCGCCGACCCGGCCGGTCACCTCGACGACATCGTTGATGTTGTAGCGATACAGGCCGGAGGGCGTGGTGGCGAAGACGTAGTAGCGCCGCTCCTCCTCGATCTGGTCCAGCCACAGGAAGGCTGCCTCGCCGCGCTCCCAACGGTCCTCCTCGACGAACTCGAACACGCTGTGGCGGATGTCCGGCAGGCATAGATTCGCGGCGGCATCGACGTTGATGGCGCCAACGAACTCGCTGGAGCGGTAGCCGATCTCGACGACCTGAATTTGGGACGGCAGCATCCGCCGAAGCTGGTCCAAAGCAACACAGCAGTTGCCGCCGGTCCAGGTGGCGAGGGTGTTCAGGCGGGGCCAGATGTGGCCCAGTGGCAGGCCATGCCCGATGGCCGCCTCAAGCTCCCTTGCCCGATCCGGTCGCGCCCGGGAATCCGCCAGATCGCGCAGCACCTCCTCGGTGTTTTGGCGGATATGGGCGAACACCGACAACAGGGTTGAGGGGTTGGCGGTGATGATCCCGGTTAGGTCGTCAGCCGCCAGCGCGGATAAGGCGTAGGCGTGGTA
>Ga0307380_10007190_pt1 | contig 14507 bp, 11 predicted proteins | sample UN3MG_FD_202239 | JGI IMG/M metagenome (GOLD analysis project Ga0307380, IMG submission 202239) | Soil microbial communities from Risofladan, Vaasa, Finland - UN-3 | ecosystem: Environmental > Terrestrial > Soil > Coastal area > Acid sulfate soil | place: Finland: Risofladan, Vaasa | collected... | reverse complement strand
GAGCTCGCCAAGCTGCTTGTTCCCATCCATCGTTTGGTGGAATTGGCAGGCTCGAATGCCGTTAGCTACGTCAGGCCCCCCTATCAACCTCACCCAGTTGCTCCTTAGCGAATTGGAGGCATCATGAAGCGACTCGTTTTGTTGGTGATACTTCTTGTTGGATTGCTTTCGATACCAATCGGTGCCCAATCAACGCTCACTGTTGGCATCGATCAAGTAACGCGTGAATTGTGGACTGCAGTTGCTGCCGAGTTTCAAGATGAGACCGGGATGAGGGTCTCGTTTCGTCCATATCCGCAAGTCGACTTCGCCCAACAGATTGTCATCCAACAATACCTGCGCACCGAGAAGCTTCATCTGGTTATGATTCACGAAGGATGGGGAGCGCTTGTTCAGTCGTACCTGGCAGACTTGAAGGATTACGAGTTGCGCCTTCAGCGAGATGCGCTCTCAATGACGTACTTCGGCGGGAAGCTTGTTGGGGTATGGATTCCGTTTGCGCCTGACTGGTTCCTCGCGGTTCTTTCTTGGCCTGAGGATCGGGATGCAGCAGTGACGTTCCTGGAAGTGGCAGCAAAAGCCACGGATGGCTCAGAGAAGGACGCTGCGACGGTGTCGCCTCAGGGAGTGGCTGCGAACTATCGTACGACGAAAATCAATCGAGCCGATCACAATCCAAAGATTGATGGTTCTCTTGCCGTCCTCCTCGGCGCAGCCGAGGACGCGCTTGGGACCCTGGCAGCAGAGATGACGGCAAGGCTTCCCCAGTCTGCACGATCTACGCTGGAAGGATTGGCGGGCCTGTACGGGGTTCCGTTCTCTTCTGCCACGTCAACGGTGACGGTGGTTTTGGAATCCCTGCCGGGGCGGGCGAGTGCCAACGTAGCGGCCCTCTCTGCCCTTGGAGTCGATCGTGGTGCCATCGAAGCGACCACCAGCCTGATCAAGGTCAGCGTGCCTCTCGGTTTGGTTAAGCAGATCGCGGCACAACTAGGCGGGATTACTTTTATCCGACCGCCCTACGTCCCGTATCCTCTTGGCGTCACTGGTCAGGGGGTTGCAGCGATCGGTGCGGGTGCTTTCCACGCTGCTGGGATTACTGGAAGCGGTGCCAAGGTTGCGATCATCGATCTTGGTTTCGCGGGCCTCTCACAGGCACAAGCACGCGGAGATGTTCCCACGTCGGTTAACCAACACGATTTGACCGGAACCGGCCTTACCAGCGGAATCACCCACGGAACAGCAGTCGCCGAGATTGTGCATGAGATTGCCCCGGGGGCCGAACTGTACCTGATTAAAATCGGCGATGAAGTCGATCTCGATCAAGCGGTGACCTACTGCCAGAACAACGGCATCGACATCATTAATCACTCTCTTGGTTGGTACAACACCAACTTCTACGATGGCACGGGAACGATCGCCGAGATCGCCAAGAGGGCCATTCGGGCTGGCGTGCTGTGGGTGAACGCTGCCGGGAACGAGGCAGAGAGCCATTGGGAGGGGTCGTTCACCGACGGAAACACCGATAGTTGGCACGATCAATCGCTCAGCTTCCATGCGGCGAGCGGTTCACAAGTGGTTCTATACATGACCTGGGACGCCTGGCCACAGGCATCGAGTGATTACGATCTTTACCTGTATGACCCGGCCAGCAATCTCGTTGCCTCTTCAACCAAGCATCAGACCGGGACTGAAGAACCGACCGAGTCGATCATCACGACGGTCCCGGCGAGCGGAACCTACACCGTGCGGATCAAAGGGTCAGGTTCCAAGAAGCTTGAGATCTACAACCTCTATCACAACATCTCTCCTGCGATGGCGGCAAGTTCGATCCTTGCCCCTGCGAACGTGGGCGACGTAGTGAGCATAGGGGCGATTGACCACGTCCACTACACGACGGGGCCGCAAGAGTCATACAGCTCGCAGGGTCCGACGAACGACGGCCGCGCAAAGCCTGATCTGTGCGCACCGGACAATGTTACGACCGGAACGAATCCCTACTCGCCCTTCTTGGGCACATCCGGAGCTGCTCCACACGCAGCCGGAGCCGCTGCCCTCCTCCTTTCGCAGCAGCCGTCACTAACTGAGCCCGCGCTTAGAGCCCGACTCCTGTTGCAGGCAGTGGCCATGGGCAGCCCGTATGCCTACGGACAGGGACGCCTGTTTCTTTCCCCTCCCACCCAGCCCAATCAGGGGCCGACTGCCGCCTTCACCTACTCACCCGTTTCGCCGATGGTGGGAACCACTGTGACATTCGACGGATCGACGTCCACCGATGTTGATGGGACGATCAGCTCCTATTCTTGGAGCTTTAGGGACGGATCGAGAGGTTCTGGAGTCACCGTGCAACACGCATATAGAACTCCCGGGACGTACGCGGTTAGCCTCACCGTGACCGATAACGATGGAGCAAGCGATACTACGACCCGTCAGGTCGCAGTGACGACACAGCCGAACCAGGCCCCGAATGCTTCCTTCACCTATTCACCCGTTTCGCTGATGGTGGGAACCAGCGTGGCATTCAACGGATCGACGTCCACCGATGCTGATGGCACGATCAACGTCTATTCGTGGAGCTTCGGTGATGGATCGAGCGGTTTCGGGGTCACGGTGCGACACACATATGCCACTTCCGGGACGTACTTGGTTCGTCTTACCGTCACCGATAACCAGGGAGCCACTGACACCACCACCCAGCAGGTGACGGTAGCCGACGCGGCGAAACCGGATCTCGTGGTGAGGGATCTCTCATACTCACCGCTTCATCCGAACATCGGACAATCGGTGACCTTCACCGTTTCCATAACCAATCAGGGGAGCGCGGCAGCTACGCTGTTTCGAGTGAAGCTTATGGGCGCCGCCTCCTCCACCCAGATATACCTCCCTTACCTTCCGGCTTTGGCCACCACCACCGTCTCCCTCTCGCTGCCATTGACCCGAAGTCCGGAGACATTCACCGTTGCAGTAGATGATCTGAATCAGGTTCAAGAATCAAACGAAGGGAACAACTCTCGCCAAATAGCGGTAGAAACCGTATCTACACAGGCCCCGATTGCAGAAGCTGGCGGACCCTACTCGGGAACGGTGGGAGAACGCATCACGTTCGATGGATCCCGCTCCAGTGGTGCGATCACGGACTACTTGTGGATCTTCGGGGATGGGGCGAGCGGTCAAGGAACAACCACCACCCATTCCTACAGTTCGCCGGGGACCTACTCGGTGAGCCTCACTGTGATTGGGGCCGGCGGACAGCGGTCGACGGACCGAGCTCAAGCAACGGTAACCCAGACTCTACCGTCCCTCGCGCTCTCTATCCGACTTTCCCTGCCCAAGGAGACCTATCAGGTGGGCGAGCCGATCGTGATCGACTACACGATCAACCGCGAGGCGTACGTTTACATCTGCGAGGTGGATGCAAACGGTAGAGTAACGCTTCTGTTCCCCAACTACCGCGAACCGAGTAGTCGAGTTTCGGCAGGAAGGCACTCCCTGCTAGAGGGGCAATACACGCTGCGAGTGAGTGAGCCGGTAGGAGATGAGACGCTGTATGCCTTTGCTGCGACGAGTCCCCTTCCGAACTTCCCCACACGCTTTGGAACCAGTTTCGCAACCCTGAGCTATAACGCAATTTCGTTCCGCGACTCCGTGCGTCAAACAATGCAGATGCAGGTTCCGGCCGGTGACTGGGCCGAGGACGCCTTGAATTTCACCGTTGTCACTTCTGGACCAACAACTGGAACGTTGTGGGTGAACTCCTTCCCTCCGGGTGCAAGCATCGCCGTCGATGGCATAGTCGTTGGCACGACGCCGGCGCAAATTCCGCTCTCTCCGGGTACGCACTCCGTATCGCTCTCTTCGTCCGGGTATCAGAGCACTACTCACCAGGTGAGTATCGTTGCGGGACAGACAACTCCTCTCGACGTGGCGTTGTCTCGGATCACGGCGAATCGGCCGCCGGTGGCCGTTTTCAGTGTCTCACCCCCTAATCCGGCGGTCGGGCAGACGGTTCTTTTTGACGCCTCGGGATCATACGATTCCGATGGGTCAATCCTCTCTTACTCCTGGGATTTCGGTGACGGCAGGGGCGCTTCGGGTTCGGTTGTGCCGCATACCTATGCAAGCGGCATGACGTACTTTGTGCGACTCACCGTAACCGATGACGGTGGTGCAAGCCACAGTGCGACACAGCCGATCTCCGTGAGTTCGGTGGTTCCCTCACCACCGTGGGGAGGGATTCCCAGCGGACCGCCGATGGCAGGAACGCCCGGAATCTTCGTGTGGGGCACCGACACGTGGCACGTCACCGTCAATGCCGGATCCACATGGGCGAGTAGCCACTCCTACCGCTTGGAACTGCGCACTGACGGGAACTTCCAGAACGTGAACCGATCCACGGGCGGTGGGGTGGCTCCGCTAGGAGTTGTCCCCACCCCGACCAGCGGCGGAAAATCGCTCCTATTTGAGGGAAATCTCCACAGCGGAAGCGTGGACTACACGTTCTCCGTGTCCGATGCTCAGAGCATCTGGATGAGCCTGAAGCTCGACACGGACAGCGATGGAAGCCTAGAGGAGTCTGCGAGTTTCATCTACCTCCGGCAAGCGATGGTTCATCCGCCGACGGCGCTGTTTGTGGTCGGGCTACCCCAGGGCAGGAGTGGGCCGCTTGTACCGAGCATGAACTTCCGGATTGGCCAAGCCTACAAGTACAACGAGCCGTGCCTGTTCGGAATCAGCTGTAGGACCATCATGTGGTGGACTGATATTGCTTCTTTAGAAAGCCATTGGTAGGCACGGGGCGCCAACTGGACAGAGAAGATGGTCGCAGCTGGAATTTCTTGTCGGCACATGTGCGTTGCTGGAGGCAACTCCGATCGGCCGCTGCCGGCGCTTCACGCGAGGGCAGCAAGAAGGTGTCGCAGAAGTGACACCGCCTTCTCCATATCGGCGATGGCTATGTGCTCCTGAGTGGCGTGGGCCTCCTGGCCGCCAAAGCCGAGAACGACTGCTTCTATTCCTTTTTCGTTCAGGACGAGGGCGTCCGTGCCGCCGGTGATGACCTGTGCCTTCGGATCGAGCCCGACCGCTGCGATCGCTGCTTTCGCGGCCAGCACGACGGGTGTGTCCTCGGGGATCTGAGAGGCGCGGAATTCGGTCGTGTGCTTCACATCGACCTTGGCGCCCATTTCCGCGGCCGCCTTCTCGAATGCCTGTTGCATCACCTCGGCCTGGCGCACGCATTTGTCGTGGCTGAGGCTGCGACATTCGGCTCGGAGAATCGCCTTCCCTGGAACACCGTTTCGGACCAATCCACCCTCGATCGTTCCGACGTTGGCCGTCGTCTCCTCATCGATTCGCCCCTCGGGCATGGCAGCGATCGCCTTGGCCGCCACGCGGATTGCCGAGATTCCCTTCTCCGGCTCCATTCCCGCGTGCGCGGCTCTGCCTGTGATCTCCACGTCGAGCGCGATGTAGGTGGGCCCACCGATGACGACCGTGTCGAGTTCGTCGCCATCCAGGATGAATCCCATGTTCGCTCGAAGCTTGGCTCGATCGAGGTTCTTTGCGCCGAGCAGGCCGGTCTCCTCTTGACGCGTGATCACAATTTCCACCGGCGGGCGTCTGCCCGCCGTGCGGACCGCCTCAAAGATCTCGACAATTCCGGCCTTGTCGTCGGCACCGAGGATTGTCTCGCCGGCAGAACGGATCACGCCGCCCTCCACCACGGGCTCGATTCCCTTGCCCGGCTTTACCGTGTCGGCGTGAGCACCGAGAAGGATCGGCGTGTCCGCCTGTGAATCCTTCGCTGCCACGCGTGCGACGAGGTTTCCGTAGTCATCCAGCGTGCAGTCGGCGCCCAGTTCCCTCTCGAATAGTCCTTTCAGGTGCTCGATGATAACGGCTTCCTCTCCAGATTCGCTGTCGATACGAACCAGCTCGCAGAACAGCTCCACAAGATCCGGCATGCAGTCACTCCTTTCCCGTTGCTCGTTTTTTTGCTTCCAGCGCAAATTTGATGACAAGCTCCTCGATTGCCCGGTAGAATGCTGCAGTGTCGGTCATAACAAGATCATGTTTCATCCTGACATATTCGGCAATCTCCCGCAAAAAAACATCCTCGTGCTCGTCCGTACCGAGGAGTGCCAGGCGTTCGAGTGCCTCAAGCAGTCGTAGCGGCCCGTAGTCCTTCGGCTCCTCTTTGAGACCCTCGGCGCTGGTCGCCAGGTACATACACAGATCGAAGAAATGCTCGTCCTTCATTCTGCCTCCCGATAGATTTCGTGGTGCGTGATCGTTTCAAGCGGCTTCCGCGCGGGCGGGGGTGGCTGCCCGGACGGGATCCCCAGGGCAACGATCAATATCGGCTCGACGTGTTCGGGCAGCTCCAGCATTACCGTCACGCCCGCCAGTGAAAAGGAGGCCACCGCGCAGGAACCATAGCCCATTGCATGCGCCATGAGGTGCATGTTCTGGGCTGCCATTGCCGCCTCCTGCGCCACGAGCACCTGCCCTGTTGTCCCGGCGAATCTTTCCACATCGCCTTGCTCGGAACAGATCACAACGGCGGCGGTCGCCTGCTTGGGAAAACCGGGGGAAAGATTCTTAAGGACAGAGAGGTTCGCCGGCTCTTGGACGATGACAAACCGCCACGACTGCACGTTGCTCGGTGTCGGCGCCCATCGGCCGACGTCGACGAGTCGATCGAGAAGGCTCGTCGGGGGTGGCTCATCGGTGTAGGTGCGGATGCTTCGCCGCTCTCTGATTACGTCGTAGATGGTCTGTGTTCGTGCGTCTGTCATGTCGCTCCTCTTCGAAGTTTAGACACGCGCTCGGCCCGCAGCAACGGCGGCAAGCGGGGCCGCGCGTCACTAGCAAATCATCCTCCATCGCCGGCTCGAATGCTAGGATAGCCGCGCATTCTTTTCGATCGGTTGATACGGGATATCAAACCCGAAATGCGTCGGTCCGAACAGCTCAAGCCCGCGCGGTGTCCGCCACAACGCCGGAGCAGGATAACCGATGATTGCTACGTCCATTTCCTGTTGGCAGTTTGGATTCGTGATCGCTTCCCCCGTCTTTGGGTCAAGGACGCAGATGAGATCTGGTACGGTCACATCGGGCTCCTCATCAAGCCAGGAGACGATGTGCTCGTTCTTGTACCAGATCCGATATCGATGACCGCGGTCATCCGCATGGCCGGCGACAACCAATTCTCCAATGGTGAATCCTTCCTCGATGTTCCAGTTGGCTTCGCTCACCTTTCCGCGGAAAAGGACGTATCCATCTCCTGCTGCTACAGCGGCCCGTACTGGATCTGCGCCCGATGAACAGGCCTCTCGAACGGCTTCACCGATGGTCAAGGCCTTGGACAGTGTCTTTGGAACGACCGACTCCTGTAAGGTGAGGCCTTCCATTGGGTGATCGGTTACTCCGGCTCGGTTATCGCTCACTACCGCGATGGCGCGGACGATCGCCTCGGCGCGGAAATCGTCGGAGACTTCTTTTACGAGCAACACGTCGCCCTTCGCGGTGGCCACTGCCAGCGGAGTGATCGGCACGTCCTTGATGTAAAACGTCGTATGCTGAAGCTCGGGGACGGAGCGGCCGGCAGGGTCGGCATCGACGATCGGGATGTTGCACCTTGCTGCCACGGAAAGGGCGACCGCGGTGTTCCCTCCTCCGATTTCAGTCGCGATGGCCGCAAAGAATCTCTGTCCTAGATAGTCCTCGAGAGCCTTGAAGGCAACTAAACACTCCATTTCATCATCCATTTCGACTGCAGCCTTGCCGCTCTCCTCGGGGGAAACGCTGCCGCACATGTAGGGCGAGGCAACCAATGCGTCATCGGGGACTTCCTCAAGTCCGATCAATTTGAACTCTCTGCCCGCTGCCAAGTCGCTTTTTATGAGCCGGAGTCCCCGGGTGGGACTCCCACCACCCCCTGTTCCCAGGATTGCACACCCGCGAATCAGGTCTTCCAGTTGTTGCTGATCTAACGTGCGCATCGTCTAAAGCCTCCTTTTGCTCACCTTTTCTTCCTTCTCATCTTAGGATCAAGGATCTCCCTAAGCCCATCTCCCACCAGATTAAATGACAAAACAGCGATAAAAATGGCCAGACCAGGAAAGGTGACAATCCACCAATTGGTGAGGAAAAACGTCCGTCCAGTGCTGACCATCAGACCCCATTCAGGTGTGGGAGGCTGCGCGCCCAACCCCAAGAAGGAAAGAGCAGCCGAAGTCAAGATGATCGAGCCAAAATCCATCGACGCCTGGATGATGATCGGGGTCAGGCAGTTGGGGAGTACATGCTTGAACACGATCTTCCCCGGTGATGCACCCATTGCTCTCGCTGCTTGAACATAGTCCCGTTCACGAACCGAAATCGCTTCGCTGCGCAGCAGTCTCGTATACCACGGCCACCAAGCAATGGCGATCGCGATCATCGCGTTGGTCAGGTTTGGCCCCAACAACGTAGAGATAGCCATGGCCAACAACAGGGGGGGGAAACTCAGGAACACATCCGTTATTCGCATGATAACTTCATCGAGGACACCGCCAACGTAACCGGCGACTACTCCTAGAGGTACCCCGATAGCCAGTGCGAGCCCAATCGCAATGAATCCTACCTGCAACGAGATCCGAGACCCGCACAGGATTCGGCTGAAGACATCCCGTCCCAGCTCGTCGGTGCCGAACAGGTGCTGGGTGTTGGGTGATTGAAATCTGTCCTCAATGTGAGTCTCAATAGTGTCTTGAGGAAAAGGTACGATCAGCGGAGCCAACAAAGCGATCAAGACCAGCAGGAAGACAACGGATAACCCTGTTGTAGTCAGTCGATTTTTCAGTACAAGTCGAAGGGTACGAGGCAGTCGGTTAGTCATCCCTAACCGAGCCTTATCCGAGGATCCAAGAACGCCTGGGCCAGGTCCACGAAGAGGTTTAGCACTACGTAGGTGAATGCAATCATGATTGCCACGCCCATGATCGCCGGGTAGTCGACGGACAGGATCGCCTTTGAGGCATATTGACCCAAGCCCGGCCAGGTAAACACCGACTCAATGAGGAAGGTCTCCACGAGCGAATACGCAAACGTCAACGCACCAACGGTAATCACTGGTCCAATGGCATTGCGCAGCGCATACACACCGAGAATCCTTCTCTCACGCAATCCGCACGCCCTGGCGGTTCTGATATAGTCCTCTCCCAGGACCTCCAACATCGTGGCCCGGGTCATCCGCGCCGACAGTCCCAGAGGAAAGGCCGACAGTGTGATCCCTGGTAGAACAATGTGGGACAGCGCGCTACCGAACGCAGTGAAATTGCCGGTGATCAGGGAATCGAAAAGGTAGAAACCGGTGATGTGTTCGATGGGAGAGGTGAAGCGCGTCATCATGGCAACACGCCCCGCCAACGGGAATAAACCCAGTTGTTTGAAGAATACAAGTTGTAGGATCATTCCCAACCAGAACGTTGGCAGTGCAACCCCAGTGATCGAGAACACGCGACTGCCGTGATCTACGATCGTCCCGTCGCGGACAGCGGAGGCAATTCCCAGCGGAATCCCGACGGCAAAGCCAAGGAACATGCCAAAGATGATTAGCTCCAGTGAGGCCGGAAGGTAGGTCGCGATATCCTTCAACACTGGCTGATGAGTGCGAATCGAGACTCCCCAGTTGCCGCGAAGGAAGTTGGCAATGTATTTGAAATAGCGGATGTGAACCGGCTTGTCCAACCCCAGTTCGATCTTGGCCTGTTCGACTTGCTCCAGTTTCGCATGCGGTCCGACCCATTGCAGTGCCGGGTTGGAGGGAACGAGCACTGTCAGCAAGAACGTGAACACGGACACACCGAACATGACGAACAAGGCTAATCCTAGCCGACGGACGATATATGCGGTCATGGATTCTCGGTTGTCCTAGCAACTTTTGAAAAAAAACGAGCGGGGAGTGATGCCCCCCGCTCTCGTCTACTCTACTGTTACTCCTCCCGGTAGCAATCGTACCAAAAAACGACGTGTGGATAGGCCGCGTTATCGACGTATCCCTTGAGGGACGTCCGTATTGCCCGCGCCGAACTCATATCGAAGATCCCGACTCCAGCGGCATCCGCCATGAGGATGTTCTGCGCCTCGACATACATGTCGGTGGCCGCTTCTCTGTCAAACAGGGCCTTTTCCTTTGCGGCATTAATCAGAGCATCAAAGACGGGATTGCTGTAGTAAGAGAAGTTAAACGAAATAGGCTGGGTCTCGAACATCGCACTCAAGAAAGAATGAGGATCCGAGTAGTCCGGCCACCAGTAGAACAGCAAGATGTCTTGCCGCTCGTTCGGGTCTTCAGCGGCGCCCAGAGCGATCTGCGCCTCCCACGGCATCCCTCTGATCTCCAGCTCAACGCCCAGTTTGGCGAGTTCCGCCTTCCACAGCTCGGCGGTCCTTCGTTCGTTCTCGTCGCCGGCCACGTAGGTGAGCACAACCTTGAATCCTCCGCCCGGATATCCGGCTTGTTCGAGGAGCACCTTGGCCGTTTCCGGGCTGAAAGTGTATTGCTTGACCTTGTCTGAGTACCCCCACAGGCCGAACGGAACGACCCCGCGGGACTGCCGGGCGTAGCCGGCCATGACCCCCTCGATGACGTCATTGTAGGGAAGGGCGTACGCGAGCGCTTTTCGGACCAGCGGATTGCCACTTGGCTGGTCCGCGCTCTTTGCCGTGTTGAACAGGGCGAGCATGTTCTGGAACGACGGCACGCTGACGATCTCAACACCGGGGACACCTCGAAGTGCTTCCAACTCGGACGGTGCCAGTCTCTGGGTGAAGTCCGCCTCACCGGATTCGACCATCAGCCGACGTGTTCCTTCTTCGGGAACCCATTGGAACACGACCTTGTCGAAGTGCTTGCCTTCCCAACCTCCCCAGTAATCATCGAACTTCTGCAAGATGACGAGCGTATTGCCCTCGTTGCTCTCGATGGTGTAGGGCCCGGTTCCCGAATCGTTGCCCTCGTAGAACCAGTCACGGTCGGAGAAATCCGGGTCGAAGATATGCGCGCAGTAGGCCGCCGAAGCAGTGATGTCGAGCGGCGCGGGATAGCTGAGATGGAACACGACCGTGTATTTGTCCTTTGCTTCGATCGACTCTACTGCATCCCAGATGTAGAAAGCACCTTTCTCGCCGGCGATGGTCCGGTCGATGGAGAACTTGACCGCCTCCGCGTCCATCTCCCCACCTGTGTGGAACTGCACGCCCTTTTTCAGGTAGAAGGTCCACGTCAGCCCGTCTGCCGAGCTCTCGTAGCTTGTCGCCAGTACAGGCGTAAACTCACCCGTAACCGAGTCGTAGCGCACGAGGGTCTCGTACAGGTTGTTCATGACGATGACTTCATTGGAGAACCCTTCACTGGGATCCCAGAAGACCACCACCTCACTGGAGTTCACATAGACACCGACCTGGGGCTCCTGCGCCGAAACAACAGCGATACCGGCGACAAGAGCGACCAACATCACAACAAGTCCAAACACAGCTTTCCAACTTGTTTTACCAACCATTTTCATCCCTCCCTGCTTGAGTTTAGGTGATCGTCGCCGTTCTATACGCTTGGGGTTATCACCTCCCTTCTTTTTTCTTTCGGTGACTGATTAATACCCGTGTATCTTGTCATAACAGGCGGACAGATACAAACCGCCGCGATGGTGCCGCAAACCCAGTTTAACGAGAAGCTCTGCCATCTTAAAGGTTGTTGCGGCTGGTTCAACCAAGGGGACCGAAAGCTGCTCGCGGACATTGTGAGCTAAGGTGGCCATTCCGGTACAGCCTAGGACGATCACCTCCGCCCCGTCTATCTTAATGGCTTGCTTCGCCGCTTTGACGATTTCATCGGTGGTTTTCTTAAGATCCTTCTCTAGGCCCAGTACTGGAACATCAATGCCGATGGCAGAGGCAAGCCTTGACTCGGTGCCAAGCTTCCTTGCCTGCCACCTCACCCAGGGGGCCGTATTGGGCAGAATGGAGATGACGGAAAACTTCGCTCCCAGGTGGAGGGCGACCGACATCGATGTCTCCGCTGGTCCGAGGACAACCTTGTTGGTGATCTCTCTTGCGGCATCAACGGCAGGATCGGCGAAGCAATTGACCATGATTGCATCAACTGCATTGTGCCTCTCTCTAACCAGCCGTAGGATTTCCGGGCCTGCATAGACGGCGTCGTGAAAGGTCTCGATCGATGTCGGTCCTTTCTGGACGCTCGCTACCTCTACGTCTGTTCCTGGATCAGCGAGTCGTTGGAAGTATTCCTCATCGCCTTTGAGCAGCTCTTGACTGACGACAGGGCTGATGACTAAGATTCTCATGGGCCCCTCCTTTTCACTGTAAGCACTCACTCAGGGTGAAAGCCAATAACGCTCGCACTAGGATAACCGGCGTTCCCGTTATCCTTCTCACCTGGCTTTTCATCTCCAGGTCGTAGCCGAAGCAATCCATGACCACGAAAGCAACCTCTTCCTTCAACCCATTGGCGGCGTTGAGAATCTCATTCCCGTTGGCGTATGGGGAGGCGCCAACCACGATCGGCTGAAAGCCCAATTCTTGATAGAATTCTGTGGTTGTGCGCACCTGCTTTTCCGAGGGGACCATGACTCCAAGCTTCCCCTTGATCGAGATCGACGAGAGTACACCGGACAGGAGTTTTGCCGGAAGAATCAACGGGGCTTCGGAGCGAAAAGGCGGAAACTCATCGGAACAGAGCAGTGCGATGATGTCCGCGCCTTCGCCGTTCAGGTCAAGAATCGCTTGTTGCACTCGCGGGTACATGGCGTGCTTGTCCACTGCCACTTCGGTGCCGTCCTGCAGCTTGGTTACGAGGTGATCCTTCTCTTCTGTTGGCCGCAGACCCGCTATCTCATCGACAGTCAGGCCGTCGAGCGCGCCCTTCTGCAGGAAAGTAATAGTTTGCGACGTCCGGCTATCTTTGATGATCCTCTCAAGCTCTGCGACCACGCCGCTTCTTGGCGATTGGCCGATTGTCACTACTCCTATTGTTCTCACGCTTGTTCTCCCGATTGACGCCTTGGAATGCAAAAAGCCCGCTTGCTTTGTGATAGCTGCATGTCGATCAAATCCTCGCAAAGTTTCAACGCAGCAATTCCAGGCACGACCACCGGAGCGCCCAGCGCCTGGATCTCTTCGATTGGAACAAACATGCTGCCGCAACCAAGTACAATGGTGTCCGCCCCGTCCTCTTCGACCGCTTTGGTCGCCTCAGCGAGCAATCTTTCGACCTGTGTCTCTCTTCCTTTTTCTAGTTCTAGAACTGGGAGAGCCACCGACCGCACAGACGCACATGCGTCTGCAAAACCGTACAGTCTTAATAGATCCTTGATGTCGGTGAACGCGCAGTCCGGTGGGCCGGCACTGATGATGGAGAACGCCGTTCCCAGAAGAGTTGCGAAGTGAACGCTCGCCTCGCAGAGCCCCACGATGGGGATGTCCAAGCGTTCCTTGGCGGCCCGCAATCCCGGATCGTCGAAACAATAATCGATCACCCCGTTGTATCCCTCTTGCTCGGCCCTCTCCGCCTCGCGAACGAAGAACGTCGCGGCAAAGACTTCGTCATAACAGCACTCGATCGCCTTTGGGCCGGCCTCAATATTGACGATATCGATCTGCGTGTTTGCGTCCTTGTAGTCCTCAAGCAAGTTCCTTACAGGTGCATTCCACTCGTCGGTGGAAACTGGAACCACGATCCGTATTCTCTTCTTCCTTACTTCGCTTTCCACGCACGCTCCCTTCTGTTCATTGCCATAGCTTTGCCCCTTCAAGCTGCCACTTCAAAATCTCTTCTTTGGGCGGAGTTTCATAAGTACCGATCTTGCTATGCGTCCAGCCAAATCGATCTTTGAGCTCTACCAAGAATTCGGCAAACTTCACTGCGGCGATTCCCGGGTCAATAACAGGTACCCCCAAGTCCTGTTGCAGCCGTTCATAGAAACCGTGCGCACCGGTGCAACCGAGGATGATGACCTCAGCGCCATTGTTTTCAATCGCTTCTTTGCCGGCTTCTCTGAGCCTCCTGATTGTGGTCGCTTTGTCACGTTGGAGCTCCAGAACTCCCGTATCGATGGGCTTGAACGAAGCGAGCTTGTCCTTCAACCCGTACTTCATAAGATTGGCTGCCATCTCGGGGATGGCGTTTTTGTGGGTCACCAGAACCGAGAATCTGTTGCCCAGTGTGGCAGCCAAATGTGCCGATGCCTCACCGGGACCCACGACCAGGGTGTTCTCGGTGATCTCTCGGCCTTCCTCAAGTCCCGGATCTAAGAAACAACCGACGATGACCGCATCAAAGCCTTCGTTCTCGGCTTGTTTGATCATGGCCAGGAGTTGCGTCAGGATGGCGGCGCGATAGAACTTGTACTGCAGATGTTCCGGGCCTGTCCTCAACGATCGGTACTCAAGTCGTGTCGTTGCATCCACGACTTGAGTGAGAATTGCCATCTCCTGCGGATCATCGT
>Ga0307380_10007189_pt1 | contig 14508 bp, 10 predicted proteins | sample UN3MG_FD_202239 | JGI IMG/M metagenome (GOLD analysis project Ga0307380, IMG submission 202239) | Soil microbial communities from Risofladan, Vaasa, Finland - UN-3 | ecosystem: Environmental > Terrestrial > Soil > Coastal area > Acid sulfate soil | place: Finland: Risofladan, Vaasa | collected... | reverse complement strand
GAAAAAATTAGAAAAGAGATATTGGAACTAGAAGAGTTGAAAAAAGAAATCCTAGATGGTTTGGAGGGTTTTAGAACCTTTACTCCTTCTTCATACAGGGCACGTTATGTATTTGACACTGCAGAGGTTATGTTTAAAATAACTGAGCTGTATAACAAAGTAAAAGCAAAAAAGGAAGATCTCGACACAATCTTATCTAAGGCTTATAATATACTTGAAAGAGAGAAAGCCGAGCGAATGACTACTGCTATGAATATTTTGAGTACAATATTTGCTGGAGCTCTCTCTTTTAGTTTAGCACCTTCGTTAATTAAACTTTTAAACCATTATCAAATAGATACCCTAGGATATTTAGAGTTCCCCTTAAGTATAGCTTTCTGGATAGTAATATCTATTATTGCATTGGTATATATCAGACTAAAAGCAATATAACTTAAAGTTAAAAATAATAAATATTATAGTATATGCTCGGGAACTACCGTCGCTCCCTGCGTATAAAAGAGTGTATCTGGCCACACTCCGCCCAAATTCCCCTTCGGGAAAGTTCAGATACACTCGAAACGTTATACCCACTCATGGACTTAGGATGCTATGAACTGTTTATAAGATTGAGCAGAATGTCGCAAGGTATAATTAATAAATTCCTTATGAAAAAGAAGTAGGAAATCATATGAAATTGAATTGGAAAAAGATAACACCGTTAGGATTCGAGAATCTTTGCTATGATTTACTTTATGTATTGGGATTTCAAAATATAGATAGACGTGGTGGAACTGCAGATCGAGGACGAGATATTGAAGCAATTTGGAAAATTAAAGATCCGAGTGGAGATATATATTTTCAAAAATGGTTTGTTGAATGTAAATTTTATAAACATGGTATATCAATTCGAGAAATTCACGATAAAATACAATGGGCTGATGCAGAAAGACCTGACGTACTTTTAATAATTACAAATAGTCATCTAACTGCCCAAGCGAAAGATTGGTTAGAAAAAATTCGAGAAGAAAAGGTATATAATATCCAAATATGGGAGAATGAAAAAATCGAAAAATTGTTAATGAAGTATCCATCAATATTAGAGAAATATTTCCCTAAACCTGAAGTAGAAATTGACTTTAAACCGTATTTAATTTCAATTATTAATGAGAATCAAGAAATTGTAGAAAATTATATCCCGTTGAATATTTCTTATCAGACCTTTTCCGGAGAAGAAAAGATTTTAACAATAGATGATAAACTAATAAAGAATCATTATAAATTAATATTAATTGGGGAACCGGGATGTGGAAAAACTACAACTTTGAGATATTTATCTAGTGTATTCGCAGACGGAATGTTAAATAAAAAGGATGGGTCTTTTTTAATCCCAATTTATCTTGAACTGCGGTTTCTTGAAAAAGGTAGACTTGTTGATTCAATAGTTGAAAAAATTCAATCCACGGCTCTAAACGCCACACAAGAAATCATCGAAGATCATTTAAAAGAAGGAAAATTTGTAATACTGTTAGATGGATTAACTGAGTTATTAAATTACGAAGAAAGGATAGAAGACATTCAAAATTTCATCAATACCTTTTGCAGAAATAAATTTGTAATAAGTTCTCGGTTGTTACCGAGTATTGATATTAATGCATTAATTGTGAATATTTTACTTCTTAATGATAACCAAATTGGAAGATTAATAACAAAATTTGTAAAAAAATATAGAGTAGAATTCCCACCAATGAAAGATAGAGAGTTGTTTAATTTTATAAGAAACCCTCTCACAATTAAATATGCTGTAGAACTTTACAAATCTCAAAAGATTTATTCAATAGAAAAACTGCTGCCAATAAATGAATCTCTCAGCTATTTATTTGAAAAAATTTGGGATAAAGAAAAGAGTGATATCAGTCCAAAAATAAAATCAAAAATATTATCAAAAATTGCCCTAAGAAGTCATTTTTTAACACGAGTTATATTACAGGAGAACGAGGTTAAAGAAATAATTAGAAATTGTTTATCGGAATCCTTAGGTAAAAAGGGGAAACAATACAGCGAAATTGGCATTATAAACTACTTTATAGATCAGAGGATTCTCACAAGAGTTGATAGGGGAGTTAGTTTCATTCATGATTTATTCCAAGAATATTTTTACGAGAAAGGATTAAAGGAAGAACAACAGAAAAAAGGTAAAGAATTAAGACCAACGGTTTTTAGAAATGCCTATTTAGAATTTGAAAAGATGATAAATAATGCCAACTTAAAAGAAAAAGATTATCAAAAATTTCTAGAAAAAAATCCTTGGTTTTTTGGAGGAGAATATATTAAAGCGTATTCACAGAAAAGAGCTGGAGCTGAATTGATTGAAGATTTCTTATTAGAAAAATATGATGGCTTTCATGATGTTGTTGAAATAAAAAGACCCAATCATAAAATCTTTGTTGGACCGGGAAATAATTTGAAGCCATCGAGTGAATGTATGTGTGGGGTATCACGTATTATGGATTATTTGGATTATTATGAAAGGAATGTTCAGGAGGAGTATTGGAGAACCGGAAAGGAGATATATAAACCAAGAGGTATTGTAGTAATTGGAAGAAACCAAAATATAAACAGGAGGAAATTACGTCAATTTAACAGTTACATATCATTAATTGAGATTTGGACGTATGACGATCTACTTATTAAGAGTAAAAAATTAATAGAACTTATAGAGAAAGGTACATATTTAAGAGAAATTGAATAAAAAAGCGCTCTGCTAAAATGTATGATTAAATAAAATGATAGTATTTCAATATGAGTAAGGGAGGGAAGATTGGTATAAGGGTACCCGCACCATTTCACTCAAAGAGGGAATTATCGACAAAAGATTTTTGATTATATTGAGAAAGAATCAAAATGATGAAAGGAGTTTATAGAGTTACCTGATAATCCTGATAAAATGAAAGGGGATCAGGGAAAAGACCAGAACAGGCCGGCCTCTTGGAACGAATGATTTTATAGAAAAGGTTTGAAGGGTAACTTAAGAGACTTTTTAAGCTAAAGCCGAAAGGAAGGCCTAAGAAGAAAGTTGATAAATAGCTGTCCCTATTTATTTCCCTTTAAATAAGTTTTTTTAAAAAAGGATTTTTAAAAGATTTGTAGTATAATGAATATAGAAAAATTTTATCATTGCAAAAAATATTGAAAAATAGACTAAGTCAACAATATAGGGATACTAAAAACTCCTTTTACAATGATTCAATAAAAATAAAAGAAGATTAATTTTCCATAAACAAAGTTACATGACATTAAACTTTAGTAGTTGATGGTTTAATTATAAAAAGAATATTTATTTTCCAAAATTTCCTATTAAGTTAATATGTTTGAAAAATAATAAAAAATATGTGGAACTGCTTTGGGCAGATAAATATATTAAATACGAAAAAGGAGAGAAAGGAATTATCTAAATATGTAAAATTTACAGAAGTTGCTTAGTTATAGATTAAAAACATTGTAAGAGGAAGCAAAATAGTTCTAGAAATTATTGATTTTCGACTTCCACCCACTGTAGGATTTGCAGAAATATCAAATAAGGTAAAAAATTCAATAGAACTGAAAGATTACTGGGCAATAGATTGGGATTATAAAGGTGATATATTTCACAACTAGTAGCAAAGTTTTAGAGTAAAGAAGAATCCGAAAGTAGATTATGAGGCTAAGCATAAATACGGAGAGAAAGGAGAATATAAGATAATGGTAAAGGTTGTAGATGTCTTTGGAAACGATACAAATAAAGTTTTGAAAGTGAGGGCGAAATGAATTCTGAAAAGATGACTAAAATTTTCGAAGCTTTTACCAGGAGAGATAATGATACATTCTGCAAAATTGCGTGGGAGATAATAGAAGAGGAGGAAAGGAAGAAACATCATCTCTTAGCTGCACAACTAAAACAGATTTTGACAGAAAATTCATCTGCTTCAAATATAAATTATACCCAGCGAATACCACCAATACCGAGAGATAATGAAAAGGGGTTTAAGCTATTGGATGTTAAAAAGTTTTTCTTAGATTGGGCTGATGTGATTTTAGCCAAAAATACTGAAGAAGAACTAAAGCAAATTGTAAAGGAATTAAAAAACGAAGGTATTCTGGCTACCTATGGTTTAAAACCTAAACGAAAGATACTTTTTTATGGACCCCCGGGAACAGGCAAGACCCTTACCGCAAAAGTTATGAATTCAATTATTGGTTACCCCCTTGTTTATGTGAAATTTGAAGCAGTAATATCATCATATTTGGGAGAGACAGCGTCGAATTTAAGAAAAATCTTTGATTTTATAGAGAAAGGCAAGTGGGTGGTTCTCTTTGACGAATTTGACATAATTGGGAAACAAAGGGACGACCCTACGGAACATGGAGAGATCAAAAGAGTGGTCAATAATTTTATGTTAATGCTTGAAAATTATGAAGGTGATAGCGTGATAATAGCATCTACAAATCACCCCCATTTACTTGATATTGGTGTGTGGCGAAGATTTGACGAAATCGTTTATTTTGCTCTCCCAGATAAAGAAAGACGAAAGAAGATTTTTGAGAAATACTTAAGGGTTTTGAAAAAAGATAAGAATTTTAATATGATCAACTTTTTAGAAGAAACTGAGGGATTCTCAGGAGCAGATATTGAGCAAGCCTGTATAGATGCTCTTAAGATGGCAATATTAAGCGGTAAAGATTTTATAAGTTTTGGTGATGTAAAAGAGGCTGTTTCAAGGCAAGGAAAGAAAAGAGAAGCCAAAAAGGTGATTAAATATGAGTGAACATCTTAGCCTTCCCTTTTATGAGGGGAAATTTGAAAGGAAAAAGCGGGGTGGAGGAGGACTAAGTGCCCGTGAAGATAGAAAACAATTTTCTGAAATTCAAATTTTCAATCTTGCAAAGATAAAAAAGGATTTTGATGGAGATAAAGAGAAATTTAAACCATTCTTTGATCCTAATTTCCTATTTAAAATCAAGCTAAACCAGAGTGTAGATGAAGAAGGGTTTATAAAGTTTTTGGAGAGAAACAGGATAAAGGTTATCTCACCTTCACCCGAAGGCAAAGGATACTGGATTTCACTTACGGAAGATGAAAGTCTGGATGAAGTTAAAAAGAGATTAGAAGAATATGGAAAAAGAGAAAGGTATAAGCAATTTGATGCCATAGAATCTTTTGAGCCTATCCCTTCAAAAGAAAAGATAGGTAAGCAACTCAAAGATAGGCCTTTACAAGAAGGTGAAGAAACCTATCTGGACATTGAAATTTGGAGGATGGAAGACGAAAGGCTGAAAAAATTCTTGGAAGGAGAGGTTGATAAGCCTGGATTTAAAAAATTTGTAGAAAATATGAACGGAAAAATAACAGATGAATTAAGAACAGAGAATCTCTGTTTGCTCAGGGTTAAAATCAACAAATTCATTTTTAACGAGATAATAAAAATAAGAGAGATAAGTCGAATAGATCGACCTCCGAGACCTTACATAAAATACCAGATTCTATCCATCCCTTTAGAAGAGCTTAAGGTTGGGGAGCCCCCTACTGAGGATGCTACTGCTATCGCCGTCCTTGATAGTGGAATTTTGTCAAATCAGCCTTTACTTGAGAACGCAGTCGGAGATGAAATAGCAGTTCCTATGCTCTCTAGCAATAAAATTCAAGAAGATAAACCCCAGGATGATGTAGGGCATGGTACAAAGGTTGCCGGTATCGCTCTCTATGGGGATATAAAGAAATGCATTGATGATAAGAAGTTTCAGCCTGAGGTCTGGATACTTTCAGCAAAGGTTATGTTTAAAGAAGAAAACCCAATAACTGGAGAGATCACTGCCATTTATAATGAGAGCGAACTTCTGGAGCATCAGTTGGAAAGGGCTGTTAGATATTTCGTCCAAAGATATCCAAATTGCAAAGTTGTTAATATCTCATTTGGTGATAGATATAAGAAAATGTTTGGCAATAGAAGGCAATTTACTTTAGCAACCCTGATAGACGAACTCGCTAAAGAGCTTGACATTGTTTTTGTTATTTCTGCTGGCAATCTTTGTGAACCTAAACAATTAGGCTTCCCAGAAAAATATCCCTCTTATTTGATTGATGAGAATGAAGAAGTAAAGATTATAGACCCCGCATCTTCTGCTTATGCTATCACAGTAGGATCTATTTCTCAGGAGTTTGGGCCTTCCAATAGGAGGCAAACTGAAATTCTGTTTTCACCGGCAAGGATTAATTATCCATCTCCTTTTACTTGTGTCGGACCAGGATACAAGAGAATGATCAAACCCGAACTTGTGGAAGAAGGGGGAAACATTATATCCTCACCAAGCGATCCATTAAAATCAAAAGACATTGGAGGTAAACTTGTTGTCTTAAATCCAAAATGGATTGAAGAAGGAAAGCTCTTTTCTGTGGATTACGGAACCAGCTTCTCTGCTCCAAAAGTCGCTCATTATACAGCAAGACTTTTTAATCAATTTTCTGAGTATTCCTCAAATTTTATAAAGGCTTTGCTTATCGCCTCTGCTGAAATACCTTCAGATAGACCATCTCTCTTGAAGCAAATAGCCTTCAACGATCCAGACACAAAGCTCATAGATATATTGAAAATTTATGGCTACGGCAAGCCGAACTTTGATGCGGCTATATCATCTGACTCTAACCGTGTTCTACTTATAGCACAGAAAAAAATCAAATTAGATAGCGTTCATTTGTATTACTTTTATTTACCAAGGGAATTTGTTGAAACTAATGGGGAAAGGGAAATCTCAGTGGTCCTCGTATATAGTCCCCAAATAAGGAGAAATAGAATTGACTATATGGGAGTCGGTATGGAATTTCATTTATTTAAGAATATGGAAATTCAGGAAGTTCTAAAAGGCTATGGTACCATAAAGATTGCTGAAGACTTGGGAGATATAGTTCCTAAGGAGTTAAAGATAAAAGAGATAGACTTACACCCTGGTGTGAGATTACGAAAAAGGGGAATACATCAAAAGGGGATTAAGATTTACTCAAAAAAACCTGGCATAGATAGAGACAAGCCTCTTGTGCTGGCGGTTGTTTCTCAAAACAACTGGCTTAAGGATAAAGAATACCTTCAGGATTATGCTGTTGTTGTTAAGATAAGGCACGAAATGAGAATTGAGATCTATAATCGTATAAGACCGCAGATACGAGTGAGGGTAAGATGAAACCAAATGAACTTTTACATCCAGAACAGAGACGGTGGAAAGATAAAAGGGTAAAAGGATTCAGTCTTTATAATTTCACAGAATAGCAATAAAATGGAGAAGAAGATTGTCACGGAGACGGTTGTGTTAGCTCAATAATTCGGTATCTTTTTCTAACTTTTTGTAAAGGGTCTGATAAGTCCAGTTTCTTAATGTTTTCTTAAATAATTAGAATATTACAGGGAACAATTCTTTGTTATGCTTTTATCATATTTTAAGAAATTACAGTACGTCAAATGCAAAAGTCTATCAATCCATTTATTCTTCATAATCTAAAAATTCTATCCTATTTCCCATACATCACACAATTCAAGTTATACAACCTTATGAAGAAATAGTATAATTTAAATTGGAGGGGAACTGGGGGTCAGGCTTCACAACTTCACAAAATATAAAACGAAAATAGAAAAAATGTGAAGTTGTGAAGACCCCAAATCTTCATACTTAACTTTTTTGTTCGAATAGTCTAACTGTTTGAGAATTTTGGAAATTTAATGAAAATGCGAAAAGTTTCGCCAATTGAGCTTTCTAAAGAGGACAAGATGACAACAAAAGATAATAAGTATTTAGAAAATATTTTCTTTCCTAAGATTTGATGAACATATGAGCTTGTGATAAACTATTAAACAAACGGATTTTAATATAAAAATTTTTTTATGCTTTTTGTCCATAATTAAGAATCCTAAATACTATTTAAAAAGTTCTATATATTACCTTTTGCCTTGTTTGGACGAAAGTGGTATTTTAAGAATAGGAGATATAATAATCAATCGGTATGGAAATGCAGGGATTGCGATAACCACAAGTGAAAATATAGATGTTGCAGTTGTTTGTGGATTTGTGTTTAGAGTCACTTTAAGAAGGGAGTATGATCCTTATTATGTAGTTTTCTTTCAGAATATTTTACTTGGAAGGATGTAAATGAATTGTATTGCATTAGGTACTATACTTGACCATATAACGAAATCAGAATTACAGAAAATAAAAATTGTCCTTCCGACACAAGAGATAATGGGAAAAATTGGTCACATTATGAGGGAATCAGTAAAAAGTAAAGTGATGTCACGCAAATTCTTAAACGATGTATTAAAAGAGGTTGAAAAATTAAACGAGATAAAATAATGCTAAATATATTTTGAGTAGAAATTATAGAGTGTGAAAGGACAATTTAATATGACATTTAAGAATTGTTGTTTAGTTTTTTACTATACAAAACCCAATAAGAATAGCTTTTTAGCTTTAGTAGGAGCTATGGAGAAAGATCCACATTTTGACGACTTAGATATTTTTTTCATTGAAAGTAAAAAAGACTTAAGAGTAGAGTTATCTACAATTATACCAAGATACTCAAAGATTATAATTGGGTTTTCCCTCTGTACCCCACAAATCACAGAAACTATACCCATAATTAATAAATTAAGAAAGTCTTTTATTGATAAAAATCTTATATTTGTTGCTGGTGGACCTCATCCTAGTGGTGATACTTTGGGTACTTTAAAAGTAGGTTTTGATGTAGTGGTTATCGGTGAGGGTGAAAAGACCTTTGGAGAGCTCTTAAAAAAAATAAATTCTAATAAAGATTATAGCAATACAAAAGGGTTGGCTTTCCTTCGAAATTCAAGATACATATTTACGGGAATCAGAAAAAATATTAATTTAGATGATTATCCGCCTTTTGCGGAAAAACACAAAAAATTTGGTCACATTGAAATTACCCGTGGATGCCCTTGGGGATGTAAATATTGTCAAACATCCTATCTATTCGGTAGGAATATTCGTCATAGAAGTATTTCAAATATTTGTAAGTATGTTGAAATTTTATTATCCAATAGGCTCACGGATATAAGATTTATTACCCCGAACTCATTAGCTTATGGTTCCCCTGATGGTAGAAAACTAAACTTTGAAGCTCTCGAAAATTTGTTAAGATCTGTAAGAAAGATTGTCGTACGGCGTGGTCGAATATTCTTTGGAACATTTCCTTCTGAAGTTCGTCCAGATTTTGTTAATAATGATACTCTCGAGTTGATAACTACGTATGCAGATAACGACAATATCATTATAGGAGCTCAAACTGGAAGTCAGAGAATTTTAGAAATTACTAATCGGGGACATAGTGTTGAGGACATTTATAGAGTTGTTGAATTAACTTTAAAGACGGGTTTAAAAGCTAATGTCGATTTTATATTTGGGTTACCCGGTGAGACTAAACAGGATGCCTTTCTTACTTTGAAAGTTGCTCAAGATTTAGCTAATATGGGTGCGAAAATTCATGGCCATACTTTTATGCCCTTAGCTGGAACCCCTTACGCTAAAGCTTCTCCGGGTAAATTAGATAAGAAAACTCGTGTGATATTAAGGAAAATGGTTTCCCAAGGGAAACTTTATGGCTATTGGGAAAAGCAAGAATCGATAGCTACAACAATTACTCAGCTACGAGATTCTTCATCTATGGAATATTTTGGATATAGTGAACAAAGAATAGAAACTACAAAGGATAGAATGTAAAATGATTGAAAAGCTTAAATTTTTCACCAAATTATCAATCAACTGGCTCTGGCGGGGAAGAGTTTGGTCTTTAACTTTAGCTATAATAATATTAGCAGGATTATCTATTGTATTAGGAACTCCTTGTGTTCCCACTATAATTACAGTATCAATAGCTGTCCTAATTAATATTTTGACTTCCTATCCTCCATCTAAATTTAAACAGTATTCCAAGACATTTAATAAATATACACAAATTCATATAGAGACACTAAAAGATAAAGTTTTAAAACCTCCGAATTTCTATATCCATAGAGAGCAGATTGAAAACGGAGTTAGAAGTTTGATAGAAGAAAATAAAAAAGGATTCGCAATGATTGTAGGTCTTGCAGGCAGTGGAAAAACAAATTTGCTTTTCAATATTGCCTCTGAATATTCTACAAAAAACTATTCAATATTGTTCATTGAGTCTGACTTATTGGAGAATTTCAAACGAGAAAAATTAGAAGACAAACCATTTAGTGAGATTTTAACTTCTATTAACGCTGAGGAAGGAAAGAAGCCGCTTTTGTTAATTGATACCCTTGATCTTATAGCTTATAATAAAGGAATAAGAAAGCTGATTGAATTTATTGCAGATATTAAGGAATGTGATGAGGCAATTATTATAGGATCTATAAGACCGCCTGAGTATGAAAATTTAAAGGATAAAGTAGTGAAGATTGACAAGACCTTTTTCTTAGACCGCCTTAGTAAAGACGAAGTAGAAGCACTATTGAAAAGATACAACAAAGAAGTAGTTCTATCAGAGGAAATCCTTAATCTTCTAACTATTCCTTTATTTGTTCATATGTTCGTAGAAGTATATGAAGGAGAAGAGATGCCAAGTGTTGTGAACTTTATTCAATTATATGAAAAATACTGGGAGAAGAAAGTAAAGATTCTTCGAGATGGAGCATTATCTGATTATCCTCAACGAGATAGGGACATGGTAAGAAAGTCAAAGGTAAGATTGGCTTATTTGCTTGCTTCTAAGATGCTCCAAAATCAGACTATCCGTTTTAATAAGACCGATTTTCTGCGAGACGTTAAGAGTTTAGAAGCTGGTGAGCTAGCTTATAATGACTTAGTAAGTGAGCATATCTTAATAGAATACTGTAACTATATTGAGTTTTTTCACCAGACATTCTTCGAATATACTATAGTCCGATATCTACTTGAAGAACGAACAGGCGAACAATTAAACAAACTAATTGAAGAGACAAACTTAGAAATTCCGTTTTATAGAGGTATCTTTGAATATCTTGCCCTTCTATCAAAGAATCGAGATAAGATGGAAATTTATAAGTCAATAGTGGATAAATTATCCCGTTCTCCATCTCACTTTCAACATATCCTTTTGGTTAATTTATTGAGCAATTTACTCAAACTCGAAGGGTATGAAATAAAAACAATAGAGAATCTCGTTAGCAAGGATGTGGATTCAGCAGATTATATGCTGGGGATGATAATATCTGAAATATGGAGGCCAAAAGAGACTATTTTTGCCGTATTGGAAGAATTGGCACGTCATAGAAATTATGAAATAAAAAGAAAGATTACAGAAGCGCTTCCTGGTCTTATTATGCGAAATACAAAGCATTCTTTAAAGCTAATGAGAATTCTTAGGTTTGATTATAACGAAAAATGGAAAACTGATAATAGAAGAAGAGTTGTTGAAGCAATACCGTATTTGATAAAAAATAGTTATTTAGAAGTAGATGATTTTTTAAGAGTGAGGGAAGATGACGAGTTTTATGTAGTTATCGCGGTTGTTGAGACTTTGGATTGTTTGAAGTCTGTAAGTTCTGAGAAAGCAAATAAATTAATTGAGTTAATAGAGAATCAGTTAAAGGATAAAAAGAAAGTATTTGTTTCTTGGTTACTTAATTTGCTTGAAAAGATAAGGCTTGAGCCTAAAGGTGCGATAGAAATGATGAAGGAGGTTATATACAATAAAACCCCTAGTCTTATTCTCGAAACAGGGGATGACGTCTATCGTATAAGTATAGCAAGAAACTTACCCCAGCTATTGAGAATATTTCCTGATGATGTTTTGGAAATGATGAATGTTCTTGTGAAACCTGAAGAACATAAGAATGTGAGAAGACCTCTTGTCCGCCCAGTCCGTGATTTGGTAGAGTTTATGCTAAAAGAAAAAGCTTACAAAAACAAGGTAGAAAAGGTAGTTTGGTTGCTTTCCACTGATGAGGATGAAATAATACCCGGTACATTCTTTGATAACTTCCCTTATTTTATAAAAATAGTTCCAGAGCTTTCAAAAAGAGTTGTTGATTATTATTTAAGTGAGGAGGGAAAAGAAAAATTAGAGCATTTCTCTGATGAAGCGAAACAAACAACCATACGGAGAATTAAAGAAGCTAAACAAGAATTAGAAAGTAGAATAATAAATCATCTGTAGTAAATAATTAACCATCCTTAGATCAATAACCTTCACTGACCAGCAATTTTGATAGAAGGGATTTGACCAGAGTGAGCCTGTTTATTCTTGACAGTTAATTAAATTACATGTCAAGAATAAAGATTTGACTCCATGTCTACTAAACTTTTAAGAAAAGGAGGATTTTAAGATGACAGAAAATTACAAATATGGTCGAGATAAAGAACAAAAGGTTGCTAATGCATTAAGAAATAAGGGGGCTAGCGTAAGAGTTAGTCGTGGTAGTAAGAGTGCAGTAGATTTGAAAGTTGTTTTTCCTTCTGGTACAAAATGGAATATTCAAGTTAAGTCCAGTAGAAGTAAAAGAGCAGCACCCCCAACATCTAAAGAAGTTGGAAGACTTAAGCAAGGAGCCATTAAATCGTCTGCAACTCCTGTAATTGCAAAAGTTACTCCAGAAGGAATTGAATATGAATCCGCTAGTACAGGTAGAACTTTAGTACCTCCAAAGAGGAGGAAGTGATGGAATCTCTGAAAAAATGTACAAAAGTTATTGTGAACTTATTTGAACATGGTGCTTCCTATGTTGAAATAGGCGATACTGGAATTAAAGTATCAAAAAAAGAATATGAACAAATAGTTGGTTATAATAGTCACAAACAAAATCAAATAATTCAATTAATTAATAATATATCAACCAATATCAACATTGATAATAAAACAATAATTTACCAGGTATTGACTGATATTAAAAACATTGAAACAAATAGAGAAAGAGTAAAAGAGGCAGAAAAAAATCTAGGGTTATTATTAAAAGAAACACAAAAGAAGAAGCCAAGATGGAATGTTATAAAAAATATATTTAAATGGGCATTAGATTTTGGGAAAGACGTTTTTATTCAACTAATTCCAGTATTATTGCAAATGAGTAAACGTTTATAAATGTTTAAATGTCGGGGGAAAGGTTCTTCTGACAATAGAACATTAAAGGAATGAGTGGAAAAAGATATAGGGTAAATATTTATTCTTGACAAATAGTTTAATTAACCGCCAAGAATAAAGATTTGACCCCGGTAAAGACCTTGTGAGATAATTTAAAAATTTAGTAATTTAAATAAAAAAGGTTGTGTTTTTATGTCGAAAATCTCCTCTAAAAGAAAGAGAAATAAAAGGGTTCATGTAATCTCGCGGAAAGATGGTTGGGCGATTAAGAAGGAAGATAAAACTAGAGCAAGTAAAATATATAATAATAAAGATTCTGCTATTTCAAGTGCAAGAAAGTTAAAGGAAAAAGGGCATGATGTAATTGTACATAAAAAAGATGGTTCAATACAAAATTGGGAAAAATCTAAAAAACAAAAATGAATTTAAATAATGATTTTTCAAAGAATGTGTTCATTAACTGTCCTTTTGATGATCAATATATTCCCTTATTAAGATCAATATTATTTACTATCATTTATTTGGGTTTTACTCCTAGAATTGCTTTAGAAAGATTTGATTCTGGGGAAACAAGAATAAATAAGATTATTGATTTAATAAAAGCTTCAAAATTTAGTATTCACGATCTCTCAAGAATAAAAGCTTCAAAAAAATCAGAATATTTTAGACTTAATATGCCTTTTGAATTAGGTGTAGATATAGGTTGTAGAATATTTAAAGATGGGCAAGCAAAGGATAAGAAATGTTTGATTCTTGAAAAAGAGAGATACCGATATCAGAAAGCATTGTCTGACCTATCAAATTCAGATATTAAAAATCACAACAATGAACCAGAAGAGGTAATTCGTCAAATACGAGACTGGTTTGTTATAAATGAATTAGAAAGAGCTGATAGTGGCACTATAATTTGGGAAAATTTTAATGAATTTATGGCAGATTTCTACTTAAAGAGGGAAGAAGAAGGATTTCGAAAAAAAGATATTCAGAGAATGCCTATGCCTGAATTCATAAGTTTTATAAACGAGTGGATAATTAAAAGAAGAAATAATTAATCTTTTAACAATATACCAGAAGGCGGTTTGTCAAAAGAATTGCTATGCTAACTCAATAATTCGATAACTTTTTCTACTTTTATTGGGGGTCTGATAAGTCCAGGTTCCCAATATCTTATAAGATGATTAGAATATAGCAGGAGATAGAATTTTTTACGGTTTTAGCATATTTCAAAAATAGAGTATGCTAAATGCAAAGATCTATCCTCTCGTTTATTCCGCATAATTTTAAGATTGTAGCTCATGTCCCCAGCCAGCACACAATTCAAGTTGTAAAACCTTATACATAAATAGTATAATTAAAAATAATTCGTTTAACCGCACTAAAGAAATAATCAGAAAAAAGAAAAAAGTAAA
>Ga0307380_10007187_pt1 | contig 14509 bp, 12 predicted proteins | sample UN3MG_FD_202239 | JGI IMG/M metagenome (GOLD analysis project Ga0307380, IMG submission 202239) | Soil microbial communities from Risofladan, Vaasa, Finland - UN-3 | ecosystem: Environmental > Terrestrial > Soil > Coastal area > Acid sulfate soil | place: Finland: Risofladan, Vaasa | collected... | reverse complement strand
TCCATCTGCTCGCGGACCGCTTCCTCGGAGCTCTTGTTCTCGAGGAACGAGCGCACGGTCTTGCGGAGTTCTTCCTGTTCATCGGTGAAGGCAAAGTTCATGGGCGAGATCATGGCGGGGTTGCATCGAACCGCGCAACTCTGCTTGTGTACACATGTGGACACAGACTCGATCCGAACTGCCGGCATCAGGGAACTCCGCGCCGGTCTTGCCGAGTCGGTACGCATCGCCGAGGCCGGCGAGCGCACCGTGGTGACAGTGGGCGGTCGTCCCGTGGCGCAACTCGGCCCGCTCGACGCCGACGCACCCGACCTCGAACGCCTCATCGGCTCGGGCGCGGTGATCCCCCCACGTCGCACCAGTGAGTGGCGCCCACCCGAACCGGTGCCCGTGTGGGCGGGCGTCCGCATCGACCAGGTCCTGCGCGAGCTTCGCGGCTGATGTTGCTCCTCGCTGCAACACCGCGTCTCCCCGTTTGCGTCGAGGTTCGGGGGGCCCGCCCCACCCGAACCTCGACGCAAACGGAGTTGACGCCGGGGTGGAAGCGATGACCGTGGTGCTGGACACCAGCGCACTGCTCGCGCTTGCGGTCGACGGGCCGATGCGGGCGATCACGCTCGCGGCACTCGCCGACGATCGGGTGTGGGCCGCGTCTGCGATGGCGCTCACCGAGGCACTCCCTGCGATCGACCGACTGACCGATCAAGCGATCCTGCGACTCGATCTCGAAGACGCAGTCCGGCTCACCTGGGACCACCTCCACGTCGTCCCCGTGGACCAGCGCTGCCTCGACCGAGCCGCCTCGATGTCTCGCACGCAACCAGTCCGGTTGAGCGACGCGATCCATTTCGCGGCAGCCGAGCGGATGCCGGCACCAATCAGATTCGTCACGTTCGATGCTGCGCACATCGGGGTAGCGCTCGGTCTCGGCTTCGACGTCGTCAGCGCCTGATCGCCTCGGGGCTTCGTGACGCCCGACGAGATACCGTGACGAGATGGACAACCGAGTGAAGGCACCACTGCGCAAGCTGCCGGGAATCAGCGCACTCTTGGCGCAACGAGACGGAGCGGTCGCCGAAATCGAGTCACTCGAGGCGGAACTCGCTGCCGAGCGCGCCAAACAAGGTCTGTTCCCTGCAGGACACTTCTATTCGCCGATCCCCTCCCGCGACGAAATCCAGCGCGACCAGCAGTCGCTCTTCGCCGACCACCCTCGGCTGCTCCCGGGCATCACCCTCGACGACGATGCGCAGCTGGCGTTGCTGCACTCGTTCATTCCCTCCTACGACGAGATGCCGTTCGACGCGAACCCGAAAGCCGGGCTGCGGTACTTCTACGAGAACGACGCCTACTCCTACTCCGACGCGATCCTGCTGCACTGCATGATCCGCCACCTCGCCCCGAAGCGGATCATCGAGGTCGGCAGCGGGTATTCGTCGTGCATGACACTCGACACCAACGACCTCCACTTCGACGGGGCGATCGAAACGACGTTCATCGAACCCTATCCGGAGCTGCTCGAGACACTCCTCCACGACACTGATCCGGACAACGTCCGCATCCTCCCGTCGCGTCTGCAGGATGTCGATCTCGCCGAGTTCGATCGGCTCGAAGCGGGCGACATCTTCTTCGTCGACTCCACCCATGTGAGCAAAGTCGGCAGCGACGTGAACCGAATCGTGTTCGACATACTCCCCCGGCTCGCTCCTGGTGTGCACGTCCACGTGCACGACATCTTCTACCCCTTCGAGTACCTCCGGTCGTGGATCGAAGAGGGCCGCGCTTGGAACGAGATCTACCTCCTGCGGGCGTTCCTGCAATACAACAGCGAGTTCGAGATCGTGCTGATGAACACGTACATGGAGGAGTTCCACGAAGACTTCTTCACCGAACACATGCCACTGTGTCTCCAGAACCCGGGTGGAAGCATCTGGCTGCGCCGAAAGGAACCCACATGACCACATCGACGTTGCACTGGTCGAACGCCGACACCGAGGTCCACAAGGTGGTGGTCGGCCCGTACGAGAACAACGTGTTCGTCGTGCGCTGCCTCGCAACGGGCGAAGCGGTGCTGCTCGATGCCGCCAACGAGCACGAGCAGTTGCTCGAGCTCTGTCAGCGTCTCGGGGTGAAGCGCGTGCTCGAGACACACGGCCACTGGGACCACATCCAGGCGGTCCCGGCAATGCGCGAGGCCGGCTACGAGGTCGCCGTGACGTCGCTCGACGCCCCGATGCTGAGCGAGGTCGGCTACGACGTCTTCATCGACGACGCCGAGGTGATCGAGGTCGGCCGCCTCCGGCTCCACGCGATCCACAACCCCGGCCACACCCCGGGCTCGATCTCGTTTGCACTCGCCGACACGCCACTGCTTTTCACGGGCGACACCCTGTTCCCGGGCGGCCCGGGCAACACGTCGTTCGAGAACGCCGACTTCGACACGATCATCACCTCGATCACCTCGAAGCTCTTCACGTTCCCGGATGACACGATCGTGTTGCCGGGCCACGGCCTCGACACCACGATCGGCACCGAGCGCCCGCACTTGGAGGAATGGATCGAGCGAGGCTGGTAGCCGTGCGCTACGACGAGCGCCCGGTCGACGACACACCGGTTCACACCGACGATCTCCCGCTGACGCCGATCCGCGACCGCAACATCCCGGCTACTGCATGGGTCGAGGCGCCCGACAGCCTGCTCCGGGTCGGCGACGACCTGCCAGGCCAGCCGATTGCCGACTACAAGCGTCGTATCGGACCGTGGCTGCTGTGGCGGGCCGGCCCGGCCAAGGGTGCTGACGCCCGCTACTGGGCGGCCCGCCACGATCAACTGGACGAGCCGGTGACGTTGCGGCTCCATCCCGATGGCAGCGCCGACGGCGTCGGTCCGAGCGCGGCGCACCACGACCGCTTTCGGTCCTGGAAGGAAGACCTCAGGGACGCGTGAGCGCCGACAGGCTGTTCGCTCGGAGCCGTGCGAATCAGTCGCGACGACGAAGCCTGAAGGCACCGGGCCCCCACGGGAACTTGCTCGGCACCTCCATCGGCGGTGGGGGTGGAATGAAGCCTCCGGACCACATCTCTCGAGCGAGGAACGCGTCAACGGCTTCGACGATCAATGTCTCCCTCGTGACGCCGCGTCGATCGGCGGACTGATCGAGACGGGCGACGTCTGCGGGACGCAGCGGGACCGAGAGGATCACGGCCTCCTGCATCTGCTCGGATGACGAGGGTTCAGACACCACCTCAACGGTATCGGGGTGGCGGCCCACGAGACCGACCGGTCAGCTGGGCGTGACCGAGCCGTCGTAGTACTGCCGGGCGAGCTCCCACGCCGCGATGCCGCACTCGTAGCCGATCTCACGACCACGGAGGTCGTCTGCGGGCACGTGGATGCCTCCGTACAGGCGTGAGACCCCCGCGTCGTCAGCGGCATCTGCGTACGTTGCCCACTGCAGCACGATCTCCTCGTCGGGCCCAGATTCGAACTCGAGCGAGTCCTCCTCGATGCGCCATTCGCCCAAGCCCCCGGGGAAGAACTCGCTGCCGGTGATCCCCGTGAGCACCTCTGCAGCGGCGCGGCTGAACGTGCTGTGACCGGAGACGTACCCGGCGAACGAGGGCGTGACGAACGTGGGCCGCTGATAGGGCACCCAGTCGGCAGCGAGGATCCAGCCGACACCAGAGGTCTGCGTCTCGGGATCTTCGGGCGGACCCATCCATGTTCGCACGGCGATCTCCCCGACGTGATCGGCGAGGTCCTCATGACGCGCGGCAGGCGAACTCGATTCGGCGGTCACCACTTCGACGAGGCCTGGCTCGAGCAGCAGCCCATCCTGGTCGAACGACGGAAGCGTCGGGTCGCTCGACTGACCGAGTTCTCCCATGTAGCGGATCATCGAGATCGGTCGACTCGAGTCGTAATAGCCCTTGACTCCCCATGCTGAGATCGCCGCATCGTGGGTCGCTCCGTTCACGGCCAGGTACAGCTTCGTATCCCACTCGAGGCGATCAACCGCCGGCCCCTGACCACCGACCCGGAGCGGACCGAGCGCCTCGAAGTCATCGCTGACGGCATTGGCGATCGAGTTCCAGTGGCCGGGCGGTGTCTCCGATGCCGGGCCGTCCGCCCAGTACTCGGCGATGATGCGTCCGTAGTCGCCGAGGGCGACCAGGTTCGGCACGTACGGCTCGTCGGTGATCGGGTTCAGATCGCGGCCGCCGCCGTCGTACGTGCCGAGCACGTGGTTGCCCTGAGACGCCGGGGAGATGTCGATGGTCGCTTCCATGTCGGGGTCGAGCATCGCGCTGTAGCGCAGGACCTCATTGGCCTCCTCCTTGAACGTCTGATCGGTCAGCGGGTCGCCCAGCATCGGTGGTGGCCCAGGATCCAGCAGCGGCGCGTCAGCACGCTCGGGAAGAGCGAAGGAGGTGACGCTTCCCCAGTGCGGACCCACGAATGTCTGAACCGTCTCGTCGAGAGGCAGGCCGTTCTGGGCCACCATCTTCTCGAGTTCGAGTGGTTGCCATCGGTTCGGATCGTCCATCACGGTGCCCGTTCGGTCGACGACCAGCGGCGGATTGACCGGTTCGTAGTCAACAGCGTCGTAACCATCGGCCTCGTTCGAGCCGTCCTGCAGACCTTGCGCCAACACAGCAGCTGCGATGCGGTTGCCGAGCGCTGCGGGGCTGTCTCCCTCGACGGTCGTGATCGACGCGTCGTAGCAGAGTTCAGCCATCAACTCGTCCAATCGCGTGACCGAGATCTCCGCCTGCGGCGACGGCAGGTATCGCTCGACAAGGATGCGATAGGCCGCATAGCTCATCGCCTCCTCGCGCGCCGCCGTCACATCGTCTGGGTCATGCTGCTCATCGACGAAGACGGCCGATGACACCGGGTCGTACGCAGACCATGCGTCCCACATCGCCGCCGAGGAATGGAACAGGTTGCGGGCGTGCACCGTCGGCGCCGGAAAGTCGTTGCGAATGGCCGCCAGAACCGCCTCGTTCCACTGGCGGGCGACCGACCACTCCGGATGCTCGGTGGTGCGAACACACGAGTCCGACGAGTCGCCGTCATCGCCACGCGAGATGACCACTCCGGCCGCGATCACGGCCCCGATCGTGACGATCGCCCCGACGCCGAGCGCGATTGCGGTCCTGGTTCGCACTTGCTGTCTCCACCCTTCGATCGAACTGGTCGCCGACCCTAGTGTCGGCGACCTGGATTGGCCGGTCGGCCCGTGCCCCTACTCGGGCTCGACCGGGTCGACGCGTACGACTTGATCCGCTCCGACATCGGCGAGGGTGGTCACCTGGCCATTCGGCCACCGAACGGTCAACTCGGCGACCCGGTCGGCCGAGCCGAGACCGAAGTGTGCCCGTGGATCCTCCGACGACAGATAGCTGCTGCCTGCCTGGAGCTCACGCACGAGCCGGGTGCCGTCGTCGAGCGTGACCGTCACGCGGGCGCCTGGCGCCGGCGCCTGGGTCGCCACCTCGATCCAGTGCCCCCCTGCGCCGACGTTACGGAGCAGCACGAGATCGCCGCCGATCGTTCCCAGCGCGATGTCGACATCGCCGTCGTTGTCGTAGTCCGCTGCCGCGGCGCCCCGCGCGAGGATCGGCCCGAGCCGTTCGAGGCCGACCGCCGCCGACACGTCGGTGAACCCAGGGTCACTGCCGGCCCCGGAGCGGTTCTCCAGGAGAAGCGCCGGTTCGGCATCCGCGGCGAGGTCACGAATGGGGATGGCCCCGTGGGCGAAGAACAGGTCGAGGTCGGTGTCGAGGTCGACATCTGCCCAGACCGCCCCCCAGCCGGTCGATCCCTCACCGAGGTCCGGAAGTCCGATCGACGGACGCGCGTCGTCGAACGAGAGCCCGTTGCGATCCGACTCGTTCCACCAGAGCACATGACGTTCGGTCAGTTGGTTGGTGACGACCAGATCCGATCGGCCGTCGCCGTTGCCGTCTCCGGAGGCAACGCCCATACCAGCACCGTCGTCGCCGACACCTGCGTCGACGCCGACCTCGACGAACCGGAACCCTGAGTCGCCGTCAGCGGATCTGTTCTCGTACAGATCGTTGGGTGTCGTGTCGTTCGCAACGTAGAGGTCGAGATCGCCGTCATCGTCCAAGTCGCTCAGCACCGCTCCCAGGCCGTAGTCAGGTCCGTCGGGCTCGATCCCGACCTCCGCTGCGACCTCGCGGAATCGGATCCGGCCCGCGCCTGACTCCGGGGTGCCATCGCTGAGGAACAGCAGGTCGGGTTCGGGCTCAGAGGTGTTCGGAAAGCCCTTCGACGTCCCGGCGACCGGCCGGTTGAGATCGGTGTATCCGGCGACGAACAGGTCGGGCCAACCATTTCCGTCGACGTCGCCGACTGCGGCACCGCTGTGCCAGCCGAACGCGTCGACACCCGACGCATCGGCGTCGGCGACGAATCTGTCGCCGCCGTCGTTCCACAGCAGGACATTCTCGCGCTCGGTGGTGACGTACAGGTCGGTCCACCCGTCGAGGTCCAGATCCGCCGCGACGCACCCGTTCGCCCTCGTCTCGAGTCCCGTCGCGGTCGCGTCGGTGACATCGGCAAAGGATCCCGCCTCATTGCGGAACAGCTGACCACTCGGAAGCCCGCCGGCCCCGCGCCACTCACCCCACTCGCCGTTCGACCAGGTATTCGTCGCGTAGAGGTCGAGCCACCCGTCGCGGTCGTAGTCGATCCAGCAGATCCCGCCACCCATCATGGCCGCAGGGTCAGGATCGGTCCCGAATTGAAACGCTCCGTGGCGGAACTCGAGCCCGACCTCGGCTGCGACATCCTCGAAACCCACGAGGTTCATCGAAGCTGTCGGAGGCCGGTCGACGTCGGCACCCGCTGCCACGTCGGCACTGTTGGACGCGCAGCCCGACGCCACCAGTAGACCGCCGAGAGCGGTGAGCACGCCGGCCGGCCGATACCACCAGGCCCGACCGGCGTGCATCTCAGGTGAGGCCGCGGGCGGCGCGCCGTCGCTTCGACACCGAGTCGACCATGACGGCGAGCAGCAAGACAATGCCCGTGATGATGAACTTGATGCCCGAGTTCAGACCGAGCAGGTCCATGCCGTTCTGGATCGCGGTGATCACCAGCGCGCCGTACAGCGCTGAAACGATCCGGCCGGAACCACCGAACAGGCTCGTGCCGCCGATCACGGCAGCGGCGATCACGTTGAGCAGCAGGTTGCCGCCCCCGGTGTTGGTGGCGACCGAACGGAGCCGGGAGGCCAGGATCACGCCTCCCACACCCGCCATGAACCCGTTGATGGCGAACACGGCGATCCGGATGTTGTCGACACTGATACCTGCCCGACGTGCAGCTTCGGGGCTCCCACCGACGGCGTAGATGTGTCGGCCGAATGCCGTCCGCGTGGTCACGAACGTCCAGAACACGAGGAACACGCCCAAGGTGATCGTGATCTGTGGAACACCGCGGTCGGAGTTTGCCACCCAGGTGGCGTACACGACGACCAGAGCGAGACCCACGATCTGTGCGATGACGATCGCGAACGGCTTCGCATCGAGGTTTCGGGCCTGGCGAGTGCGCATGGCGTTCAACTGTGTGGCGGCATAGGCGACGATGACCAGGACGGCGATGGTCCAGCCGACTCCGGCCGAGAGGAAGTTGTTGGCGATGTCGACCAACCGCTCGTCCTGAATGCGAATCGTTCCTGCGGTGGAGAACCGCGTGGTCAACCACAACACCACTCCGGACCACACGAGGAACCCGGCGAGTGTCGTGATGAACGATGGAATGCCGAGCTTGGTGATGATCAGCGCGTGTAGTAACCCGATCGCAGTCGTCACGACGACGGCACCCAGGATGGCAGCCCACCAGGGCCAACCCGGATCGCCCGGGCGTTGGAGCAGCGTCATCACCACACCGCCGACCGCAGCGACGAACGCCACGGACAGATCGATCGACACCACTTCACCGTCGGCGATCAGGAGGATGAAGACGATGCCCATCGCGAGCGCCGCGACGGGTGCCATCTGGAGCAGCAGGTTCGTGAAGTTGCGAGCGGTGAGGAACTGCTCTTCGAGCACCCCGAAGATCAGCACGATGATGATCAGGCCGAGGATGATCGGGAGCGCACCGAGTTCGCCGGCCTTGACGGCGTTCCAACGCTGCTTGAGGTACTCGCTGACGCCCGTGGTCGGCGCAGCGAAACCGGAGCCGCGTGGCGAGGTCGACGCTGGTGCGTTCTGCGCGCCGGCGGATGCCCCGCTCGGGGGCGTTGAGGTTTCTGCCGCAACGGCATCGGAGTTGTACGGAGACGGATGGTCGCTCATGACGCCACGTCCTCGTCCATGCCTGGCACGAACTTCATCTCGCCGGCCGTGATGGCGTGGACCACGTCCTGCTGAGTGCATGATCGTCGATCCATGACCGCCACTTGCTGGCCGAGTCGAAGGACCGTGATGCGATCGGCGACCTCGAAGATGTCGTGCAGGTTGTGGGAGATCAGCACCACGGCGTAGCCCTGTTCTGCGAGGCGGCCAACGAGGTCGAGCACCTGGCGTGTCTGGGCGACGCCGAGCGCCGCCGTTGGTTCGTCGAGGATGACCAGCTTCGAATCGCCCCACATGATCGCCTTGGCGACTGCGACCGCCTGACGCTGGCCGCCCGACAGTCCTGCGACGGTCTGTCGCACCGAGCGCAGCGTGGTCACCTTCAGGCTCTCCAACGTCTCGCGTGCCTGCTGTTCCATCGAGACCTCGTCGAGCACGCCGCGCCGGAGTCGCTCACGGCCGAGGAACATGTTGGCGACGACGTCGAGGTTGTCGGCCAACGCAAGGTCCTGGTACACCACCTCTATGCCCAGAGCGGCGGCGGCTCGGGGGCCGTGGATCTTGACCGACTTGCCGTCGAAGAAGGTCGTGCCCTCATCGAAGGGGTAGATCCCGACGATCCCTTTGATCAGTGTCGACTTGCCCGCACCGTTGTCGCCGACGAGCGCCATCACCTCACCGGCTCGGACCTCGAAGTCGACACGGTAGAGCGCATGTACCGCACCGAAGGCCTTCGACACCCCCTCACAGCGCAGCAGCGGCGCTTGGCCCGAAGTTCCAGTGTCCGTCATCGATTCTTCCCCCTCGTTCGTGTATTCGATCACTACGCGAAGCATCCGTGGCACGAGCGCCGGAGCACTCCTGCCACGGATGCCCTCACGTGTTGCAGTTTGTCACCGGGAGACGGACGAGCCGTCCCCCGGCGTGTTCGATCAGCCGTTCTCGACGCAGAAGTCCGTCTCGGCGACGTCGCCGGTGCAGATTTCTTCGATCGTGCGGAACCCGTCGGCGATGACGGTCTCCAAGATGTTGTCGATCGTGACAGCGATCGGGACGAGTGCGATGTACGGCACCACTCCGTCGGGGCTGTCGGTCGGCTTGCCATCAGCATCGATGCCGATGATCTCGAAGTCACCGGTCTGGCCGGTGATGTCCTCACCGGCGCGCAGTGCGAGTGCGATCTGCGCACCGACGGCTGCCTCGGCGGCGATCGGCTTGTACACCGTCATCGCCTGCTTGCCGAGCAGGATGTTCTGGATGCCGGCGGTGGTTGCATCCTGACCGCTGACCGGGATCGTTGACGGGTCGAGCCCGGCGCTCTCGATCGCAGCGATCACCGAGTTGGCGATGCCGTCGTTGGCGGCGAACCAACCGTTGATGTCGTTCTCGGCACCGACGAGGATCTGCTCGGCGATCGCAAGGGCCTCGGCGTTGTCCCAGCCCGGAGTGAACTGGTCAGCGACCAGCTCCCAGTCGCCTGCGCCAACCCTGGCCTCGACGGTCTCGTTGTAGCCGTCACGGAACAGGAAGGCGTTGTTGTCTTCCTCGCCACCGTTCTGCATCACGACCTTTGCAGGCGACACACCCAGTGCGTCGATTGCTGGCTCGAGAACCGACGCCATCGCGGCGCCCACAGCAACGTTGTCGAAGCTGACATAGGCCGCTCCGCCTGCGCTTCCCTCGGTGTTGAACCGGTCGTACTCGACGACCTGGACACCGGCGTCAGTCGCCAGGTCGATGATCGTCGCGCCAGAGCCTGAGTCATTGCTCGTCAGCACGATGACCGACGCACCATCGCCGATGGCCTGCTCGGCCTGGCTGATCTGCGTGGCGGCATCGCCTTCGGCGTTCACGATGCTGTAGTCGGTGCCCTCGGCGAGGCCGGCGGCGTCGAATGCTTCTGCGAAGAAGCGTCGATCGTCCTTCTCCCAACGGTCGGACGTGGCCGAATCCGGGAGCAGCACCCAGATGCTGCCTTCGCCCGAAGCGGCTTCGCCGCCACCGGCGTCGGTGCCTTCGGTTGCGTCGGTGCCTTCGGTCTCGGTCTCGGAAGACCCTCCGTCGTCATCGCTGCCGCAGGCCGCCGTGAGCAGTGCGAGTGCTCCGACCAGGCCGACAAAGGTGCGTGTCGATTTCCTCATGTGCGTACTCCCCCTCTGGAGTTGTATGGGTGTGTTGTGATTTCGAGCGGTTCACATCGCTCGGCCTGTCGGCCCGGTGGTTTGTCATCGGTGTCGACAAATGCATCTTCAGTTTGTTCCACGCCGAAGGCAATGTCAAGAACCCGCGACGAACGCAGGGTCCGCCAGGAGCGGGGCAAACGCCAGCTCTGCTGCACCCAGGAGCGCGGCATCACGCCCGAACGCCGCGCCGACAACCGGTACGGAGCGATCGAGTCCATGGATCCGTCGTCTGGCAATCTCGGCGTCGAGCGAGGGGCGAACACTCGGCAGGATGCGGTTGAACAACGTGCCGAGCACAACGACGTCGGGATCGAACGCGTTGATGAGCCCCGCAATGCCGACACCGAGCCACCGCCCTTCTTCGGCCAGCGCCTCGAGCGCCCGAGACTCACCGGCGGCCGCGCGTTCGAGCAGCTCGCCGACCGCAGTGGTCCCGCCATCGACGTCCAAGCCGGCACGATCGAGCAAGGCCCGCTCACCGACGACGGTCTCCCAGCATCCGATGGACCCGCACCCGCACCGCACGCCTGCCGGGTCGACCGGAAGGTGGCCGAACTCGCCGGCGAATCCGGAACGCCCGCCCTGGCGCTCGCCGTTGACGACCACGCTGCCACCTACGCCGACTTCGCCCGACACGTACACGACATGCGCGGCCCCGACACCGGCGCCGAACGTGGCCTCCGCCTGGGCTCCGAGATCCGCGTCGTTGCCGACAGCGACGGGGACGGCAATCCCCAACGAGCTGGCGAGCAGCGCGGCGAAATCGACGTCGCGCCACTGCAGGTTCGGAGCCACCGACACGACGTGGTCGGCGCGTCGGACCAGTCCGGGGACGCCGACGCCAACTCCGACCACACGCCTGCCGTCCACGACGACCTTGCGACACCCCATCGCATCGACCTGCTCGACGATGTCCGCGAGCACCTCGTCCAGCAGTACGCAATCGCGCGCTCGAGCGACTCGCCGGTTGCGCACCACAGCGCCGTCGAGCCCGACGAGCGCAACGCCGAGTTCATCGACGCCGATCTCGACTGCGAGCGCGCCAAGGCTGTCGGGATCAACCCGCACGACCGGTGACGGCCGCCCCGGACTGCCATCGGGCAGAGCGGTTTCCTCCTCGACGAGACCCAACTCAACGAGTTCCTTGACCAGGCCGCCGATCGCGCTACGCGTGAGACCCGTGGCGGCCACGAGTCCCGAACGCGAGACCGGGCCTCCTCGGCGAAGGCGATCGAGCACGGCGGCAAGGTTCGCCTGCCGCACCGTTCTCGGTCGTACGGGTGGAGCGCCTTCGCGCGTCACGTGATCGTCACCCCCAATGCCATCTCCATTTCGGCCCGCCGTCGAATCGGCCGCACCCATTGCACTGTAGATCGATGTTTGTAATAGTTGTCAACAAATATCCGACAACTTCAGGACTCGCCATGACCGAACCGTTCTTCGCCGACATCGACCACATCCAATACGACGGACCCGACTCCGACAATCCACTGGCGTTCCGGTGGTACGAAAAGGATCGAGTCGTTGCCGGCAAGACGATGGCCGAGCAGCTCCGCTTCGCCGTGTCGTACTGGCACTCGTTCAGTTCCGAGGGCATCGACATCTTCGGCTCCGGAACGCTCGACCGGCCTTGGCTCGATCCTGCTCGAGATCCAATGGACGCCGCCAAGGAGAAGATGGCCGTGGCGTTCGAGTTCATCTCGAAACTCGGCGCTCCGTTCTACTGCTTCCACGACCGCGACATCGCGCCCGAGGGCTCGACGTTCGCCGAGTCGTGTCGCAACTTCGACGAGATGGTCGACCTCGCCGCCGAGCACCAGGAACGCACCGGCGTGCAACTGCTGTGGGGTACCGCCAACCTGTTCTCGCACCCTCGTTTCCAGGCAGGCGCCGCCACGAACCCCGACCCCGATCTGTTTCGGTACGCCGCAGCCCAGGTCGCCCACTGCATGACCGCCACGCACCGCCTGGGGGGCGCCAACTACGTGCTCTGGGGTGGCCGTGAGGGCTACGACACGCTGCTCAACACCGACATGGGGCGCGAACTCGACCAGCTCGGGCGGTTCTTCAACCTGGTCGTCGAGCACAAGCACGCGATCGGATTCGACGGGCTGATCCTGATCGAGCCGAAGCCATTCGAGCCCACCAAGCATCAGTACGACTACGACGTCGCGACCGTCCACGCCTTCCTGCAGAAGTATGGACTCGAGAACGAGGTCAAGGTCAACATCGAGGTGAACCACGCCACCCTCGCTGGGCACGATTTCGCCCATGAGATCGCGACCGCATTCAACGCGGGGATCTTCGGCTCGATCGATGCCAATGCCGGCGATGACCGCCTCGGTTGGGACCTCGACCGGTTCCCGGTGTCGGTCGAGCAGATGACGCTCGGCATGCTGGAGATCCTCCGTGGCGGCGGGTTCACGACGGGCGGGATGAACTTCGATGCCAAACTGCGACGCCAGTCGAGCGATCGCAACGACCTGTTCCACGCGCACATCGGCGGCATGGACACCATGGCGCGAGCACTGCTGGCCGCACAGTCGATCATCGACGACGGTGAACTCGACCGCCGCGTTGCCGACCGATACGCCGGCTGGGACACCGCCAACGACATCACGGGAGGAGCCAGCCTCCAGGACCTCCACGACGGCCAGCTCGCGAGCGACAAGGAACCGACCCGCACGAGCGGCCACCAAGAAGCCCTCGAGAACCTCGTGGCCAAACACATCGAACGCACCCGCTGAACCGTTGTACCGCAACCGTTCTCGTGAACAACTTCACCTCTGGCAGGCGAACTTGTTCACCAGAACGGATTTCTCCTATGGGGACAGGGGGAATTGGTGGCGGCGGTAGAATCCGACCATGGCGTTCGATCTCGAGACGGTGCGCAAGGAGTTCCCGATCCTCGCCCGTGAGATCGACGGCAAGCCACTCATCTACCTCGATTCCGGCAACACCTCGCAGAAGCCGCGTCGGGTGATCGACGCGATGACCGAGTTCCTCGAGAACTCCTACGCGCCGATCAACCGCAGCTCCTACCGCCTCGCCGGCGAAGCCACCGACGCCTACGAGGGCGCACGACGCGCCGTTGCCCGCCTCATCAATGCGTCGTCGACCGACGAGGTCGTGTTCACCAAGAACGCCACCGAGTCGATGAACCTGATCGCTCGCTCATGGGGCGGCGCCAATCTCGGCGAGGGCGATGCCGTGGTGCTGACCCATCTGGAACACCACGCGAACATCGTCCCGTGGCAGATGCTGCGCGACGAGCGCGGCATCGAGATCCGCTGGGTACCGCTCACTGCGGACGGGCAACTCGACCTCAGCGATCTCGACCGTATCCTCGACGGTGCCAAGCTCTTCTCGTTCACCGCCATGAGCAACGTCCTCGGCACGCTCCCCCCGGTCGCCCAACTCTGCGCTGCTGCCCATGATGCGGGCGCCCTCGCCGTCGTCGACGCCTGCCAGTACGTCCCGCACAACGCCACCGACGTGCAAGCCTGGGGTGCCGATCTCGTGGCGTTCTCGAGCCACAAGATGTGCGGGCCATCAGGCATCGGGATGCTGTGGGGGCGCATGGAGCTCCTCGACGCAATGCCGCCGTTCCTCGGTGGCGGCAACATGATCGACACCGTCACCCTCGACGGGTACACCACGGCTCCCGTCCCTGCGAAGTTCGAAGCGGGCACACCGGCGATCACTGAAGCCGTCGGCCTCCGAGCCGCGGTCGAGTTCCTCGAAGACCTCGGGATGGACGACATCCGTCAGCACGAGATCGACCTCACCCGGTACGCCCTCGACACACTCAACGACCGGTTCGGCGACGACATCACCATCTTCGGCCCCGATGACACGGCCGTGCGAGGCGGCGTCTTGAGCTTCGCATTCCGGGATCTCCACCCGCACGACGTCAGCCAGATCCTCGACGAACGCAACGTGTGCGTTCGCGCCGGACACCACTGCGCCAAGCCCCTCATGCAGGTGCTGGGCGTG
>Ga0307380_10007184_pt1 | contig 14513 bp, 14 predicted proteins | sample UN3MG_FD_202239 | JGI IMG/M metagenome (GOLD analysis project Ga0307380, IMG submission 202239) | Soil microbial communities from Risofladan, Vaasa, Finland - UN-3 | ecosystem: Environmental > Terrestrial > Soil > Coastal area > Acid sulfate soil | place: Finland: Risofladan, Vaasa | collected... | reverse complement strand
CCACAGTACGGTCGAGATTGCTGCTGGCGTAGAAAGCCAACGAGGCGCGTTCCGCAAGCAGGCTACGCCAGGACAGTAGGCCGCTGGCCCTCACGGCTGCTTCCCCGCTCCCATCGGCGGTGAGTAAACCCTCCCCGTACACACCGAAAATCAGTGTGGGCGCGTATCCGTGGAGCGGAAGACGCACTGCAAGTACGAGGACGATAGGGAGGGTCCAGCTGAACCATCTCCTGCTGCAGGACAACATTTTTTCTAATAGATCCATTTTTCCAGTTCCTCGATCCTCTTCACTTGTTTCAAATGCTCCTCGATCCGTCGGACCAGCTCCTCGGGCGCGATTCGTCGTCGTCGCCCCGTTGCTAAAAGATCCATCACTCCCATGAAGCTGTCCGCGGAAATCGATGACCTAAGGAGCGCGCCGATCAAGCTGAAGGAGGGCTCCTGGCCAAGCCCCCACTCTTTCAGTGCAGCGTACAGATAGGTGGCGGGGCGGAAATCCCCCACCCGGGAACGGCAGAGGAGAATCAGTCTCTCGATTTCCGTTTCCGAGATCCCGCCGGCCAGCAGGTTGGCCGTTCGGGCCCAGGAAGCTCGATCGGCAAGCACCTGTTCTCCCCCCTCGACACGGAGAATCAGAGCTCGAGCTTTCAGCAGGCCTTCACGCTCCCGCTTCAAGGCATCGAGCACCCTTTGTGCCGGGATCCGCTTGGCAATGCCCTCCTCCAGCTTGGGGACGAGGAGCTCGGCAGGAAGATCGGCACGATCCGTTTCGGTGAAAAAGGAAATAATCGAAGCTTTTTGTCTTTCCGAGTATCTGCTCTTCTCAAGGGTCTTGGTGATGGCGGATTCAACATCCTGCCCGGAGACAGGGATAGCGGCAAAGAGGGAAAAGACAATCAAGCAGCCAATGAAGGAAAACTGCGGGAAGCGTCGGCCTCCCGCAGCAAAGAGTCTTATCACAGACAAACCACTCCTCTACAACACTTCGGGCTTTCTCTTACTTGTTCGGATTTGCCTTGCCGGGAGGACCCTGGGGTCCCGGCGGCACCAGCAGATCGTCAGGTCGGCTGTTCCGCTGTTCCTGATCCCTGGCCCTGACCAACTGCCTGGTTTCCAGATGCAAGGCCGTCTGCAGCTCTTCCCGCAAACGGGCTCGGATCAGATCACCCGTTCCGGTTTCTGTACCCTCTTCTTTGCGCAATCGCACTCTGGACAGCTCCTCGAGGGCTTCCCGGGTACCGTTCAAGGCGGTACGGATAATCATCGGCTCGCCAAAACCGAGGGCCCGCATCTCCTGAGCCATTACAGCCACTTCCTTAACCAGGTGAGCCTGTTCATGGGGGCCGATCTGCTCCTCTGCATCCTTGGCGTACTCCAGGCAGAGAGCAACCATCTTGGCATCCTCAACCGGAGCCTGGCTCCAATCCACCTCCTGCTTGATGAGCTCCTGAATCTCCTCAGGGCTCCAGTCGTCTTTCTGCAACAGTTCCCGCAATGCCTCCAGAAAGTCAGGAGCGCTCTCTGCCACCTGACTCCACAGCGGCAGGGCAAACAGGAACAGCACCACCACAATACCGATCGCTAATTTTTTCATCCTCATTCTCCTTCCTATGCTTTAAATCTGCAAGACAGAATTGACTCCGCCGAAGCCGTCTTCGACCTGAAGGGGAGCCTCGGGGTCCGGGATCCAGTTCTCTCCGTCGATCAGGAACTGATACTGATGCTCCTCACCCTTCTTCAGGGGGATCTCGATCTCCCATACCCCGTCCCCATCCGGATCCTTGAGTTTCTGTGTCTCCGGATTCCACTGGTTCCAGTTGCCGACTACGGAAACCTCTCTCGCATCGGGAGCTTGAAGCTCGAAACGGACAACAATCGTCTCCACTGTGGAGCGCCCCGGCGCACGCAGAACCAGCAGGAATCCCAGAGCAACCAGGAGCAGGGCCGCGGCGGGAATCCCGACCCAGGGCAGCCATGCCTTGCTCCGAATCGGTGCCCCGCTGGCCAAACGCTCGACAATCCGTTCCGCCAGGCCGAAAGGGGGTTGTCGATTGAGCGGTTTTCCTTCGACCAGCAAAAGGGCTGCTTGCAGGCGAGGGCCACAGCGTGAACAGCTTTCCCCATGCTGCCGTAGTGACGGCGGGCATGACGGATTGTCCCCGTTCGTCCAGTCGTGATCGAGCCACTGTTTGAACTCTTCGCTCCACTGTTCGCAGGTCATCTCTGTCTCACTCCAATTCTATATACGCCTGAGGCGGTCAGAGGTTTCATTCCCAGCCGCTTCCGGCAAGAAAATCGATCATAGCCTTGCGGGCTCTGTGAAGATAGGTTTTCACAGTTCCTTCGGGAATTCCCAATACCTCTGATACCTCCTGCACGGAAAGGTCCTGGATCTGCCTGAGGACAAACACCTCCCGGTGCTCGGCGCGCAAGGTTTCGAGAGCCTGCTGAGCCAGCCGTTCTCCCTCCCGAAGCTCGCTCTGCTCAACAGGATTCCCCTGCTCCGAGGCGACTGATTCCAGGATTCGCTCCGGTTCCGAAGACACGATTCTCAGTCGGCTGCGGCGTCTTCGTCTGCGCTCCAGGGAGCGAAGATGGTTCACCGCGATCGTGTACAGCCAGGGAAAGAAACGTTTGTTGATTCGAAAGCGAGACAAATTTCTGAAGGCTTTCTCGAGTATATCCTGAACGGCATCTTCAGCTTCCTCCCCCTCTTCCAACAACCGGTAGGCCAGGGAGTATAGTACAGGAGTATATCTTCTGACGATCGTCTCAAACGCAGCAGGATTGCCCTGCAGGGTCGCTTGAACTGCCCAGAGATCTTCGGCGTCCTTGTGTTTCTGACTTTGCATACCTATCCTGGTAATATACGCTGTTTTTATCCGCTGGTTTCAAGAAAATTGCAGGAACTGCCGGGACGGGATTGAGGTTAATTCTGTTCCACGACCGTGTATCGGGCTAAAAGTTCATTACTTTTTCTTGCAAATAGGCTTAGCCCGTTTTATATGGAGGCAGCATTCGATTAGGTCATGTGGCAGCACCAGAGGCGGTAACGCGGGACAAGGCGATTGACCGGGGTCAACCTTTCTTCAGCTCTTTATAGCGGGCTCTCATAGGGCGGGTAACGGCATCAAAATACATCCGATACCTCAGTGATGTACGTACCTGCTCTAGATACCTCTTTCCCACGAGGAGCCATCGGTCCACCGCTTCGAAAATCTTGAAAAACAAAGTCAGGACCATCCTGCGGCCGCGAATCAAGAAAAGTGAGTCCATGACACCCACAACCCAGCCGATGGCGCGTTCGAACGCCCTGACCAGAACGTTTACCAGATACAACACATGTCTAACCAGCATCGATAGATCCTCCTTTGAGCAGTCCCCGGCCGAGAAAGTCCGTTAACCTCAGGCTGCGCAGCGGGAAACCCCTCTGTTCCGACAGTTTGCTGTCCTGGACCGGGAACAACCGGGCGGCAAGATCCGGAAGCTCCCGAAGCTCGTGCCTGCAGGCGGCCTGAAATCCCAGGTTCATTGCCAGGTGCAGGAGAGGAAAATCGAGATGGTTGGGCAGGCGCCGAAGCAGAGCCGACGTCTGGGAAAAAGCTTTCAGAACCCAGAGCCTGCCGGCCTGAAGCTCGAAAGGCGTCATGTTCCGGGGCTGGTATACGACCGTGGAATGATCGTAGTAGCGCCAATCCTTGGAGAGCAGCCGCCCCTGTTCCTTGAAGGTGCGGAACACTTCGGTTCCCGGATAGGGGGTAAGTACATTGATCGAAGCGGAGCTGATGCGGTTTTTCTCGAGAAAATCAAGAGTCTCTGGAAAGGTATCCTTTGTGTCACTGTCAAAGCCGAAGATCATTGAGGCATGAAAGTAGATGCCAAAGTCCTTTACCTTCTGGACCGCTTCACCGATCTTGTCCACCTCTTTGATCGCCTTGCGCATCCGATTAAGCTGCGTCTGGGATACGCTCTCCAGACCAAAGAACAATCCCTTGCATCCGCTCTGGCTGGCCAGCCTCATCATCTCCTCGTCCTTGATGAACGACACGGATGCCTGTCCGACCCACTTGATCTTCAGCGGTTTGATGGCTTTGAACAGCTGTTTGGCATAACCGGGATCTCCGATGATATTGTCGTCGAGGAAGATGAAGATCTTGCCGCCGGATTCTTCAATATCCCGAACTACGTTGGCGACGGGCAGATGCCTGATTCGTCGCCCGAAGATATCGTGGACGCAGCAAAACTCGCAGTTATAGGGGCATCCCCGGGTAGTCATCACCGGGACCACATCGAAGAGTCTCTTTTTCGTATTTCTGCGGTTGCCCATACTTACGTAACGCTCTAAGGACGGATAGGGCTGGTGATACACCCTCTGCACCTTGCGCGCCTGAACATCCGCAACCACCTGTTCCCACACTCCCTCCGCCTCGCCCACTACTACAGCGTCGGAATACTGGAGGGCTTCATCGGGTAGTAAGGTTGGGTGCACTCCCCCGAGCACCACGGTACGGCCACGCTTCCTGTACTCCCGAGCCAGGTCGTAGGCCCGGTTAGCGTTGGAGGTCATACAGCTGATCCCCACCAGGTCGCACTCCTCCTCCAGATCTATCTCTTCTATCTCTTCTTCGAGAATGCGCACTTCATGCTCCGGCGGGGTCAGGCCGGCAATCAAATGGAGGGCGAGTTGAGGGATCATCAGGTACTTCGGCTTCTTGAAGCGAGGATCCTTACACGGGGAAACCAGCAAAATTTTCATATGCAGCACCACCTGTCGTTGTCGGAGAGCAGGACTCTCCGCAATAAGACCGTACTCGCCAACAATGACGTATATTGTGGATTCATTCAAGTGGCGTAAGCCTAGACATTTACAAGCGGATTGACTTTCTCTAGTCAAAGCAGTATTTTAGCGTTCAATACATTCAGAAGCGGGTCTCCTGAAGGAAAAAAGAAAAATGAGACCCGATCATTACGGTTTTGCGTATTGTACCGGCGGGGCCAACCGACCAGACACTTGTTCTGCTCCTTTGACGGTTCGTAGCAAAAAAGATGATGATGAGTTTCTCTAGGAGGAGAACATGAACAAAAAACTTTACGTGGGCGGCCTGCCCTATTCTGTTACCGACGAGCAATTGGTAGAGCTCTTCGAGTCCCACGGAACGGTGGAATCGGCAAAGGTCATTACGGATCGATACACCGATCGTTCCCGGGGCTTTGGTTTCGTCGAGATGGGTACCCAAGCGGAGGCCGAAAAAGCCATTCAAGCGCTCAACGGCAGCGAACTCGACGGTCGCAGCTTGACCGTGAACGTCAGCAAGCCGAGGGAAGATCGGTCCCGCAGCGGCGGCGGCGGTGGCGGCGGTGGCGGCGGTTCACGAGACCGCTGGTAGTCCCAGACTAAATACCACTATAAATACGCGGGGGTCAGGTCGGTTTGACCCCTCTCTTTCTCTGAAGAATTTCAACTCCGCTGGTCGCATCAGCGCTCTGAAATCAGCTGGATTATGATCGGCTGTGTACCCGGGCGGACGAACCATTATCGTCTACTCAAGGGTTCGAGGAGGATTCAAGTATGCTGGCAATTACTGGCGGGGAAAAAACGAAAACCAAACCCTTTCCCCCCTGGCCGTACTACGACCATGAGGAGGAGGAGGCGCTGCGAGAGGTATTGAAAAGCCGTCAGTGGTGGCGCACTCCTGGAACAAAGACGCTGGAGTTCGAAAATGCTTTTGCCGCCTATCACCGCGGAAAACACGGAATCGCCGTCACCAACGGGACCCATGCCCTCGAAGTCGTATTGTCCGCTTTGGGAATCGGTTTTGGCGATGAAGTAATCCTTCCCGACTACACCTTCGTGGCTACCGGCAGTGCCATACTCTCTACCGGCGCGATTCCCGTTCTCGTAGATGTGCAGGAAGGGACCTACTGCATCGATCCCGATCAAGTAGAGAACTCGATTACGATTCGTACAAAAGCGATCATCGCTGTTCACGTGGGGGGCCACCCGGTCGATCTGGACCGTCTGTGCGAAACCGCGAAAACCCACGGCATCCCTCTGATCGAAGACTCGGCTCATGCCCATGGTACGGAGTGGAAGAACAGGAGGGTCGGTACGTTCGGTATCGCCGGTACTTTCAGCTTTCAGGCCAGCAAACTGATGACCGCCGGGGAGGGAGGCATCATCCTCACCAACGACGATGCGTTCGCGCAGAAAGCCCGATCGGTCCACGACTGCGGCCGGATGCCCGGGAGGTGGTTTTACGATCATATGATCTACGGGTCCAACTACCGGCTTTCCGAGTGGCAAGGAGCGGTTCTCGGCGTACAGCTCAAGCGCCTGGAAGCTCAAGGGACGAAACGCTTCGCCCACGCACGGCTTTTGGACCAGCTTCTCGGGGAGATCGAGGGCATCACACCGCAGGCGCTGGATGAACGCTGCACTCACAACGGTCACTACGCCTATATCTTTCACTACGATCGTGGAGCCTTTGGCGGTCTTCCCCGCGAACGTTTCATCGAGGCTCTCAAAGCCGAAGGCATCCCGGAACAGGCCAGCTATCCCCCCCTACACAGCCTTGATCTGTTTACAAGCGGCGCCTACCAGCAGCGTTTATTACCGGAAGACCGCTGGGGCGAGGAGCGGATGACAGAGATCTTGAAACGAGCCTTTCCCGTAACCGAGAAAGCGGCCTACGAGACGGTTTGGATTCCTCATTTTGCCTTTCTCGGGGATGAGCGGGACATTCAAGAGATCGCCGGGGCGATCGGCAAGATCCGGCGGCACGCATCAGAGCTTTGGAGTTCCTGAACATGTCTGCGATGTCATTTCTCAGCGTAGCAGAGGTAGGTTACTTAACCCTCATCTTGGTCATTGTTGGTGCTGTCTTCTGTCTTCTCAGCTATCTCTTCCGTTTGTTGACGCACATATCCGTATATAGAAAGGGAGCCGAGATTCTACCCTTTCCTGTTCTCTTGATCGTTACCTTTCTCGGTTATTTCGGATGGGGATATTGGAGTGCGGCTGATCCGGTTAAAATGAACATCTCTTCCTCAATTTCCATACCCATCGGCGTCGTTTTGACGGCTGTTGGGTTCGGTTTGTTTCTCTATTCCGAAATCAAGAAACACGGTGTTGGAGAAGAGGAAGCTCTCGTGACAACGGGGATCTACTCGAAGATCCGGCATCCCATGTATATCGGGCTGATTTTGCTGCACGTCGGGTATCCCTTCATCTTCAAAAGCTTCGCCGCCTGCCTTTCTACGATTCTCTGGGCGCTCTTCATCGCTATCTGGAAGCGTTTCGAAGAGAAGAATCTGGAACGACGCTTCGGTCAGAAGTATATCGACTACAAGAGGCAAACCTGGTTCTGACACCGCTACTACGAGCGGAAGGCCTCGACGTAGCTGTCCGCATAGATCTGCTTGTTCATCACCAGCTCGGCTGTGAGCAGGGCGTTGACCAGATCCTCGTCGGTTACGTCGCAAATCACCGCATCCAATCCATTGGCCACCAACATGACCGCAAAGGTGCGGTTGATCAGCTTCTTCTGGGTGGTACCATTGGCGATGTTGGAAAGCCCGCAGACGATGTGGGGCGGCGGATCGCTGAACAGCCTGAACTGGCTGGCCCCTGACAGGATTTCCTGGGCCTGCTCCTGCATATACTTCAGGGGCATGACGATGGGATCAAGAAATAGCTGCTCCGGATTGATGCCGAACTCCATGGCCTTGGCTAATAGCTTACCCGCGTTCTCCACCCTCTTGTCTGCAGTCTTGGGGCTGCCCGCCTCGTCCATGGCCAGTCCAACGATCGAGGCATTGTACTCGGCCACGATTGGAAACATGGCTTCCATCTTCTCATCCACCGCGGTGGTGGAGTTGATCAGGGGCGGTTTTTTGCACAGGGGCACCGCTTCCTTGAGCATAACAGGCTTGTTGGTGTCGATCGAGATGGGAAGATCGCTGGCGGCCTGGACCTGCTCGATCATCCAGCAGAGGTCTTCCGGCTTGCTCGATACCGCCCCCAGATTCACGTCTAGATAGGTGGCGCCGGCTTCTGTCTGCTTGACCGCCCACTTTTTGATCACATCGGCGTCCTTGTTCTCCACCGCCGCCTTGACGTCCTTGAACCCGGTATTGATTCTCTCTCCGATGAAAATCATGAATATTTCCTCCTTAGTAATTGGTAAAAAACGTGAAACCCGGCCTTTTTTAGCCGAGCGCGTGAGTTAGCCATAGAACTGCGCGATCGTGGCTTGGACGTTCTTGATCGCCTCCGGGTGAGCCATGATCAAGATGTCCGCCCCGGCCTGCAGGTACACAGACGCACAGGAGGCCTCCCACATCGGTCCCCGCTTGGCCAGCTTGCCCCAACCGGGAAGCACGTCATCGTCCACAGCCGTTTCCTTGATGCGCCACACCTCACCGCCGACATCGCATATCTGGGGCAGCGCCATGAGCTTGTCGCCCTTGAGTCCGGCGATCCGGCAGCGCTCGAGAATCGTGTACACGTAGTCAAAACCATACCCCAATGCAGCGGTGGTCTGGAACATCACCACGTCGTGGAGACCGAATCCCGCATCCTGTAAGAGGATATTGACCTGCTTACCGATGTTGATGTCTACCGGCGCTTCGGCGATGATCTTGTGTTTGTCTGACTTGCAGATCGCCACCACGGTCCGGTAGTTGCTCTCCTTGGCCGATCCGATCAGACAATTCTCTCCCTTGGCGGCCTGGGAGCACTCGGGCATTACTACGTTGTCTTTCTCGTCATCCCCGCAACCCCAGATGATCAGGGGCACGTCCACGGTCTTGAGCACATCTTCGACGACCTTGGCGCAGTCCTCGGGAGATGCGTCTTTGCCGGCGGGGTTGGCACCGACCATCTTGAGGCTGATCAGGTCCACACCGTATTCCTGGACGCATTTTTGAGCCCACTCGGCGGGGGAGTGGATCTCCTTGCCGATCGCATCGATCAGGACATCAGGCCATGCCGGGGGCGTGTCGGCCACAAAACCGGCGATCACCGGTTTGTTGGGAACTTCCCCCTCAAAGGTGAGAAAGGGCAGCGTTGTCTGGCCCCCCACCGTAACCGTCTTGGCCCGTGTACCCCCCTCGTCCGCTGTCGCTCCAATGGTGACCGTGTTGATTTGGGCCGTCCATTTCTCACTCACATCAGGGATCTGCATCTTCACCTCCTACAGTGTCAATTATGGTCTGTATTGTTTTCATGATAGGCGCACCGTTGAGACTGGTCAAAGGCTCGCCCCGGAATATCACGTCTTCCAGCTTCTCGTCGTAGGGAATATCTATCAGATGATCCATACGAAAGGTCTTCAGGCGTTCCTTGAAGGTCGCCATTTTGCTTTCGGGGATCATGTTCGTAACGATGTATTTTTTACGAATTCGATTATCCAGATCCTCGGTGATGGCCTGGATCTTCTCGGCGGATCGCAGAGACAGAGGATTGTCGGTGACCACGACCAATAGGGCGTCGATGTTCCGGGTCGTACGGCGGCTGAGGTGCTCGAGGCCCGCCTCATTGTCGAACACGACCCACCTGTACGACGGCGCCAGATCTTCTGAGAACTTGCGAATCATGTTGTTCAGCGCGCAGTAACAGCCCGATCCCTCGCCCCTTCCCATGGTGATCAAGTCGAAGCCGGCCGCCTCTTCGATGATCTGGTGCAGGCTCGTCTCCACGTAGTTCGCTTTTATCATGCCGGCGGGCAGCTTCTTGATCTCTTCAAGCACCTCCTCCCGGAGATCGCCGATGGACTGTTCCGGCTGCACTCCGAGAAGGTCCCCCAGATTTGAATCCGGGTCGGCATCCACCGCTAAAATCGGCCGCTTGCCGTTCAGCACGAGCTGGGTGATCAGCAGGGCCGCGATCGTGGTTTTTCCCGTGCCCCCTTTACCGGCAACGGCGATGCTCTTAGGCAAGGTGCCCGCTCCTTTGAAAGATTTCAATATCCGTGTGGGGAAGAAACATCGCCTTCTGGAACTCTTCAACGTAATCGTTGGCGCCCATCAGATCGTAGTAGGTCGTGTCCTGCCTGATTTTTTCTATCTTGTAGAGGGCCTCCTTGTAGAAGGCTACAATCTTCGCTCCCTTTATAGATGTGTTTCCAACGAACTCGATCCTGCTCCTTTCGATGGCGGGAATCAGACCGATGGTGACGGCATTCTCGATGTTGATGTAGGTCCCGAAGGCGCCGCCGATGTAGAAATGCTCGATCTGCTCGAAGCGTAGATCCAGTCGGCCGAGAAGGATCTTCATGGCCGCGAAAATCGCCGCTTTGGCCGTGATCACGTTTTCGATGTCCAACTCGCTGATGTACACAGCCCGGCCGTTGCGAACCTCCGTCTCCTCCACCAGGATAAAGCGTTTGATTCCTTCCACGGTCACAACTCCCGGCCTGCCCTCCTCGACGAAGATACCGGAACGGTTGATGTATCCTTGGTTCAGGAGAACCGCGACCGCATCGATAATCCCGGACCCGCATATACCCTTGGGCGGCTTTTCATCGATGGTTCTGTACTTAATCTTTCCGCCCTCAACGTAGACCCTTTCGATGGCGCCGGCCTCGGCCCGCATGCCGCAGCCTACGCTGGCTCCTTCGAGAGCGGGGCCCGCCGAAGCCGATGTTGCTACCAGCCAATCGCTGTTGCCGATGACGATCTCGCCATTGGTGCCGATATCCATCAGCAGACTGAGCTCGGGGCTCTCATTGATCCGCGTAGAGAGGATGCCCGCGGTGATGTCGCTTCCCACCCAGGCGCTGATGGCGGGCAGGCTGTAGAGCAACCCCCGGGGATTTATGTTCAATCCGACCTCCACGGCGCGCAGAGGGGGCGCAGAGACCGTGGCGGCCACGTAGGGTTTGCGGCGGATGTTCTTCGTGCACAGGCCGAGCAGGAAATGTCCCATGGCTGTATTACCTGCACAGACTACTGCCACGATGTCTCCAAGCTTCACCCTGTTGGCGTCGGCCAGCTGTTCGATCAGCCCGTTGATGTCGTCTACGAGCAGTTTCTGAAGCTCGTCTACCCCCTTCTGCTCGGCGGTGATCATGCGCCGGGTCACCTCCCGTCCATAGATACCCTGGGAGTTGAAACAGGCTCGGGCATCGACAGTCTCCATTGTTTTGGCGTTCACCAGGTGGGCAACGATCGTGGTGGTGCCCATGTCCACTACGGCCATGTAGGTGCGCTCCGAAGTATTCCCCCCCTCGATGTTCATCACCTCGGCGATGTCCCGGCGCAGGCCCACGGTGGCCGTGATCTTGTATCCGTTCGCACGCAGAATCTCGGGCAAGTTCTTGATTATCTTCAGGCCCATCTGCATCGAACGGTAGTTCAGGGCGCTGCGAATCGCATCGTCGACCCGTTGATGATCGGCGATGTTGTTAGCCAGATCGGGCTCGGCAATCTCCATGTAGACCTTGGTTACCAGCGGAGAGGGCTGCAGGTCTGCTCCGTACTCCCAGCCTTCGGTGAAGTCGCGGAAACGAGCGGTATCCGCCGCCGCGATGATCTTTTCCTTTGCCCAGGTTTCCTCGGGGATCTCTACAAGCAGGTTGTCTCTAACAGGTGTTTGGCAGGCCAGGACGAATCCTCTGCGGATCTCCTCCCTGGTGAGCTTGGGCGAAACTTTGCCGGTGACCCTGCCCTGCTTGATGATCATCTTGCAGCGGCCGCAGATACCGTCTCCGCCGCAGAGGTTGTTGATCGTAATACCCGCCTTCAAAGCCGCCTCGAGAAGGCTGGTATCCGCCTCTACTCGTACCGATTTATTTTGAGGTTTAAAGGTTACCGAGTACGTGGACATTGATCTATTTTTACCCGTCCGGTGAATGTATGTCTTTCTTTCAGCGTCTCTCCGGCCTACGATCACTGCGTCAGAAGTTCGGCCACTTCTGCAGGAAGGCCGGGATCTCTCGGGCCGATTCGGGTCCGATGACCACCTCTTTCCACTCCGAGGTGTCCTCGATCTCGGCACGGAAAATCGGCAGCAGCCCCGGTATGATCAGCTTGCGGTGCTTGACCTTGTCGGCCACCTTCTGCTCTGCGATGGTCTTGACTACCAACTCCGCCGAGATCTTGTCCCCGGCGTAGGCATTGAGCACACCCAAACCCTCGGTATCCACAACACAGATATAGGCGGGGACCTTGCTGCGCTCCACCTCGCCGGCCACACTGAAGTAGGTCAGAGAGAAGTTGGTGGTGAACATCACGGGTGCGTCATCGCCCGGGCCGCCTATCTCGTAGAGCTTGGCCTCAACCGTGTTGGGAACCTGCGGATCTGTGTATACATCCTGCACCGTGACCAGTATGGGAAGGAGCTCCCAGGGCTCCAATCCGTTGATCATGACGATCCCTGCGTACTTGGCTGAGAACACGCTTCCCAGAATGCCTTCCAGGTCGGGGGAATCCCCGGCGATTTCGACCATGGCAGGATAACCTAGAGGCCGGAACTGTTTCTTCAGGGCGGCGCGGCGTGCCGTGGTCAGAGTTCTGATCGTGTCACCCCCATTGCTGGTAAAGGCCAACACCAGATCCTCGGCGCCCTTCTCCTTGGCCTTTGTGGTCAGGTCGGCCATCTGTTCCAGGTTCTGCCCCCCCACGGCCAGCGGAAGCTTGGACGAGGCGGCGAACTCTGCCAGGGCTTCGACGTTCGAGGCATCGGCCTTGTAGATCAAGGGCTTTAGCTCTTTGACGGCCTCAGCAGCGGCTTTCAAAGCCTCAATCTTGGTACCAACCAGGATCAAGGGTATTTCGCTCTTCTCGGCGGCCAACTTGGCCCGGGCTGCCGGATCCGAGGTCTCCACCTCAACGGCGCAGAGCTGTACCTTGAGCACCGCGCCGACCCGGGGGTACACCCTCTTGTTGACCTCTTCGATTCTTCCAGCCGCCTCCTCGTCGGAAAGGGAAGCGGGTATGCGTATCGCTATTCCCGAGGCGCGATGGAATTTCTCCTCGTGGCGGAACATGACGGTTTCCTGCCCGATCTCGAAGGTCTTTCCATCGGGACCGATCTTGACCAACCGCATGGGCGGGGAGGAAGCTTCGGACAGGCTGGCTTTGCCTTCCTCGGAAATATGCGGGCAGTCGGTCAGAGCTCGCTGCTTGGCCGCCACTTGCATGGCGAAGGCCATACAGGTCGGCAGGCCGCAGTCCTTGCAGTTGGTCTTGGGCAGGCTTTTATAGATCTGCATGCCTGTTAATGCCATAGTTTACTCCTTCAGGTGTTTTACTCTTGCGACAGAACTGGCCTAGAACAGCGACTCCATCTCGAGAGCCGGATGTCCGACCTTTGCCAGGTACTCCGCCAAATCATCCGGCATCTCCGCCTCTTCCTCCGTGGCGATCTTGCCCCAGAGGTCGGCCAGCCCCTCCTTCTCCAATTGGGGTTGGAGCCTCTCCGCCACCTCTTCCTTAAGCTGTTTGGTCATCCAGACGATGCGTTTGTGTCCGCCCTCGCCTGAGATGAACTTCGGGCTGGAGATGTACAGCTTGCCGATCCCAGTGAAGCCCGGTATTTGCTGTCCTCCGCCGACCTGACCGGCCAGAGCCGAGAAGGTCATTCCGATCGGGGTCATGCCCGTGAAGTCCCTGTCCACGATCATGATGCCATTGGCCTCCGGTACAACCGCGGCAATGCACTCGAAGCAGCCGCAGGAGGTCATGGGTTCCTCCATTATGGCGTAGGCATTGAACTTCTTCAAGTTGCCATTGGACTTCACGTCGATGTACTCGTTTATGTTCTTCCACTGCCCCTTGACTGGATCGATCACCTCACCCTTCTTTACCGGTTCATTGGGCCCGTGCTTGTCGATCCGATGGGAGGCCTTGCAGTCCAGCCAGGTGTAGGCGCCGCACAGGCCGAGACGCTGAGGTGTGACGATGCAGACGTGGTTGGGGGCGTAGGACTGGCAGAGGGTACAGGAGTAGTACTCCTCCACATCCTCGTCGGTCATGGAACCGACCTTATCATCCCTGTCGCTGTAGGCTTGCTTGGCAACCGGCATCAGCTCGGCCACCTTGTCCTTGTCTGTATACAGGGTCACCTGAACCCTGTCCACGATCTTGGTGAACTCCTCGTGGAACTTGGCGATCAGAATCTCGCCGAAGTCCTTGATCTTGAAACCCTTGGAGAACGCCTCTTTGGAAATACGCGCCCAGACGATGGCGCGCTGCCCCATGTGAAAAATTCCATGAGCGCAGGAGATGAACTCGTGGATTCGCCGTTCCAAAACGCTTTCGAAATCTTCCTGAAACTCCCTGCCGGCCACGTCCACCGTAATGGCGAGGGGATAGGCCTCTCCCTCCTTCATCTCGTCGACCTCCGGACCCACGACCTCGATCTTGCCGTCCTCGATCTCGTCCGCCGGCTTCATGCGCAGCAGCTCGAAGGCGTCTGTGTACTTGCCGCCGAACTGAACGTGCATGTCCTCTTTACGCACCCGCTCGCCTTCGAAACCCGCCCCGAAGGGTACTGGAATGGGGATCTCCTC
>Ga0307380_10007180_pt1 | contig 14519 bp, 19 predicted proteins | sample UN3MG_FD_202239 | JGI IMG/M metagenome (GOLD analysis project Ga0307380, IMG submission 202239) | Soil microbial communities from Risofladan, Vaasa, Finland - UN-3 | ecosystem: Environmental > Terrestrial > Soil > Coastal area > Acid sulfate soil | place: Finland: Risofladan, Vaasa | collected... | reverse complement strand
TTGCCTTCTGGGAAAATACCTAATCCAAAACTATTTTCCTCATCTACTCTCATATCACAATGCCAGTCTCGATAGTATTTGCCTTTTTTATAGGAGATAGTTTTATTAAACATTCCTCTCCCAAAGTCATCATGTATTCTAAATGCATACAAATATTTTTCATCTACTTTCAAATTATATTGTTGAGCATATTCCTCAATTTCTAATCTTTTTTGTTTTAGTGTCTTTTCCTTATAGATTTCTTTTTGAAGTTTTGAATCCACTTTATCCTGAAATTCTCTTATAAAGTTTTCAGAGAGTTTTTGATAACGAGAAATATAATTACAATCCACTTTATCCTGAAATTCTCTTATAAAATCTTCAGATAGTTTTTGATAAATAGAAATATAATTCCAATTCACTTTACTCTGAAATTCTCTTATAAAATCTTCAGATAGTTTTTGATAACGAGAAATATAATTCCAACTCACTTCACTCTTAAATTCTCTTATAAAATCTTCGGAGAGTTTTTGATAATAAGAAATACCATACCAATTCACTTTATCCTGGAATTCTCTTATAAAATCTTCAGAGAGTTTTTGATGAATAGAAATACAATACCAATCCACTTTACTCTGAAATTCTCTTATAAAATCTTCAGATAGTTTTTGATAAATAGAAATTTCATACCAATACACTTCACTCTTAAATTCTCTTATAAAATCTTCGGATAGTTTTTGATAATGAGAAATATCATACCAATGCACTTTACTCTGAAATTCTCTTATAAAGTTTTCAGAGAGTTTTTGATGAATAGAAATATAATCCCAATTCACTTTACTCTGAAATTCTCTTATAAAATCTTCGGATAGTTTTTGATAATGGGAAATATTAACCCAATACACTTTACTCTGGAATTCCTTAATAGAGCAATTAAGATTTTCCTTCTTAATTATTTCTTGGATTTCTTTTCTAACTGATTGTTTCATCGTGTTATTATCCTTCAGTGGATACTATCGTTTCGTTCATCAGACTCGGCATCTTATTTCTCCTTTATTTGTTTCAATAATACATCAATACAGTTTTGGACGCCAACTTTTTATTTACCACTTGAACTTCGCAAATAAGTGGCTGTCAACTGCAATGCCGCTTCTTCTTTGAAAAACTTGTTGAAAAATGCTTAGCGTTTTTGTTAAACTAAAAACTCTGTTGAGTTAATAACCTTCATTCCTTTGCCCGTCGCCTCTTTGATAAAATCTTCTCCGAGATTATCAAAGCCGGGAACATTCGAAGAAGTATCTTCTAAGAGAATAAACTTTTTAATATTCTCTTCTCCAAAGTTAGCCATTATATCAAGAACAGAGTTTCTAACGCAATGTGACAACGCCTGTCCGCTAATAAGAATGATGTCCGCCTCTTGCAGAATCTCAATCAAATTAGTGTTAAGCATCGTTGTACTGTCTGAGGGATCGGGAACGTCAGCCTGAACTGCCGAATAATGCTCGGTAAAAATATTCGAGCCCTTTGTAACAAAATCTACAACGGCAAATCGATCTTCTTCCCACTTCAAGATGGCATCCGAGACAGGCTTAACAATGGCATGTCCCCATGTTCCAATCCGACAGTGAGGAGGCCAAATGCAAAGGGGATACCTTTTGTTGTCGGCAAGAGCCTTAACATATTCCTTGGCCCTTTCCGACCACTTAGGATTACGGGCATTCCAAACGCCATTGGTTACATCGTCAACCGAGATAATGGTAAAGGGACCGGGTTGTTCACCCTTACTATTGGTCCAGAAAATCGGATGAGCAATGTCAACCGTTCTGTGACTATCAAGGGTAACATGTATATCGGATATCTTATTGCGCAACCGATCTATCAAGTCAGCAAGCCGAATGCTGTCCCGATCTGCGCCGGGAACAAACAATGCGCCGGTTGTGTCGCAGAAATCATTTTGCGGATCAATTATGAGCAGGTGTATCTTTTTCATTCCATTTCTCCTTAGTTGTTTATAACTATTTCTACTACGATGCAACTATCTTACCCGGATTAATCCTCTTCTGCAAGTATTATTTTAAAGTTTTTTATGAATTGTTTTCTAAGATCTAGGGACTTCGCAAGCCTCTTAGCCCCTAAATTATTGAGAATATCTCGCATATTTTCGCCCTTCTTGCAGCGAAACAAAACCCCCTTCTCAAAAGAATAAACAGTCTTAGGAATAATAGTAAGAGCGAATTCCTTCTGGTCTTCTATTCCCAAGTGCTCATCTCGAAGCAACGCGATCCGATCTGTAGCCTCTCGATAAACCTTCTCTACGAAATCAAAGTAATGCTTGTCTTCAGGGAAATAACCCAAGTATTCAAGATGCTCATTTGCCATCACCAACGTAAGAACTCTACGAGGAGAAATTTGGCCGTTTTCTCTCATATGGGCAATGGCTACAAACTTCTCGTTCTTGCACTTTAACCTTGCATGCGAACCCTGAGGAGTTTCCACAACCAAAACAAACCCTTCTTCCATAATCTCAAGGGATTTTGCAGCCGCTATAGTTTCGTCCATAGTGTAAAACTTATATGGACGAGGACGCTTTACTCCCATTTCCTGAGCTATTGAGTCTAGTTGTTTACCATCCCACTCATCTCCAGACTCGTTATCTCTTACTCCAATTAGGGAGATATTTGTTTCTTCGTAGCGAGTTACAATTCTGTTTTCAGGAGAAGTTAATTCAAAAATCCAAGTGCAATTTGGAAGAGTAAAGGTATTTTTCAGAAAATCCCAAAGCTTTTCTGCATCTTTGGCAGAATCAAAAAGCTCTCGGAAGGTTTGCCCCCAAACGGTTGTGCCTTCTGCATATGCTCTTTTCCTTGTCGAAACGCACCAATCTTCTCCGTCCCAATATACGGATATAAGGGAACCATCTAGTTTCTCGTCAACTCTTGCTTCGGAAATGGGAAATATTTTCCAAGCCTCTCCCTCTCCCACGTTATAGAACCTATCAAATGAACGAGCAAGAACAGAGTAGTCGGGCTTACGAAGGATAAGAGCCCTGCATTCGTCACAAATAGGATTGAAACGAGGCGAATCTATCTGATTGTAGTTTAGAATAACTCGATCAGGGTAGTCCGTTACAATGATTGAGAATTCTTCTTGAAGTTTCTCAATTCCATGTTCTTTAAGATATGTCTGCACTCTCATCATAATCTCCTTCGTCATTAATATACAGTCCACCAAAATCCCCTCTAATAGTTCTTTTATACAACGTGAGAACCACATTGGACAAATAAGACTTGCACTTGTCTGATACGTCAAGAGCTTTTATCTTTTCCAAATAAGCCTTATGCCACATATTTAAGATTGCCCATTTCGTTTTTTCAAGATATATGTTTAGCCATATTTCCCGTAGCCCTGTAGCATACGAGTGAAATAATTTCCCGACAAGCCTTATTGATTTAGACTTCTCTTTCTTCAAAATTTCAACAAGAACCTGAGCCGCCCTTGACCCACCGAAAGTACAGGGGTGCATATTGTATTGGCGAACTTTGGCGGGAAACTTATGCATTCACTCCAATTCCTTGCAAATACTGTACGCCTTCTGCAGTAAGAATTCTTCCTTGCGATGTATTTCTGACAAACCCTATTTCTTTTGGCCTGATTTCAATTTCCTCTTCCACATTGCGCTCATTAACCCCCATTCGAAACGCAATATTCAAACAAGAAATGGGAGAATTATCGGCAAGAATTCTAAGCAAATCCACTTCCTGATCATTAAGTCCATTAGGATAGATGCCGAAAATGTGCTTAATATTTTCCCATCCTTCCCTTGTAAGCATATTCGTTTTTTCCATAGAACAGTATCTCTTCATGTTCTCAGCAAGAAGAAAAGCATCTCTTGCTCTTCCCCTGCAAGCTGTGGCAATACCCTTCCAATCGGCACATCCTATCTTAACATCTCCAAGGTAGAACTTCAAAATGTCGAAAAGTTCACGCTCGGAATAGGAATGGAAATATATTTCTTCGCACCGATTTCTTAGGGGCTTCGGAATCTTATATGCATCAGTTGTAGCAAAAATGACATTAATTTTCGAGAAGTCATATTCAATAATCCAATTTCGATATGCCACCCTATTCTTATATTCAGAAGTAGGATTGAGGAACGACAACAAAAGAACTGCGACCTCAGACGACAACTTATGCGCTTCGTCTAAAAACAGAGTAACCGGGGTTTCACCAAGTACTCGTCCTAAAAGGATCTCTTCAATAAACTGCTTGGCCTTCTGAATTGTTCCGCAGTTTACCTCTACAAATCGCCTAACGAGAGCCTTGGTCGTTTTGGAGGCAAGGTAGCTTTTGCCAAGGCCCTGAGAGCCCGTAAAAAGCATAGTAGGGAAAGGAGTGGTTTTAGAATCGGACTGAACGAAAAAAGCTAGCTTCTTAATGGCCTCTTCCTGTCCGATAACTCCCGAAAAAAGTTCCTCAAGAGATTTGTTATTAACAGCATTTCCCGTGACTAGAGGAACCATAATCAATTTGTCGTTAGCCTCATTCATTTGTTGTCTCCTTAGTTTCTGCTGCTATCATACCCTAAAGCAGAGGAAAAGTCAAGATAAATGAACTGAAATAGCTAAGCACTCCAGCGACGACTAATTTTCAAGGCTTCCAGAAAACCCGCAATAAGGACAAGCATAGCGAAAAACGAGTATTTCTTTGCTATACTTATGGACCGCTTCCGAAGAAACGCCAAAGATATTATTGCAACTAGGACATTGAGCGTTTAAGTAAGGTATCGCAGAGCCAATTGAAAATGATCTATCTATCTTGTCTTTAGGACCAAAAAGAGCCGTTAATAATCTTTGCTTAAGCGAATCACAATTTCTTTCCGCGTTTATGCTTCCCATGATTTCTCCTTGTTTTCATTATGACAATATTTCGCTTCAACAACAATAAAACATAAAATGACTTAAAGAAGAACGGCACCACGATAGCACCAGTCGTATCCTATTGTGCCGTTAGGATAGAAAATAATTTGTCGTATGTTGTCGTCGGTTTCGTTAGTGGTCAAACAATTGGAAAGACATATATTCTGACCACAGTAATCATAAACAATTGCACCATGAGAAAGGGTAAGAACTTTAGTTGCATTGTCAATCAAGAAGTGCTCAATGGTCAACAACTCATTAGCGTCTAGCGTATGTTCTTTAATCCATTTACTTACATCGCTTGTATCTTTTTCGGGATAAGCGATGGGTCGAATTGTAAGTTGTTCAACCTTATGTGCCTGACAAAAATTATACATCTCATTGACTTGTTCGAGCGTATCAACATAACCTTTCATCATCATAATGGAAAGCCTTACGCTAAAGCCAATGTCGTGGAGTAGCTTAACTGTATCTTCGAGTTTGGGATAATTGTCTCCGTAAATTTTTCTATTCATGTCTTGCCGGTGATGAACAGCAGACAGAGAAACGGTCGTAAGTCCCATATTGTACCATATTTCTAGAAAGTTTTCGTTACCGCTCCTTAAGGTTTCTTCTCTAGCTACGGTAAATTGTATTTTTTCCTTTAAAGACTTGAGTGCCATTCCATTGGTTTGTAGCTCAATAAAAGGGAAATTATAATTTTCCAAATTCCCTAAATAACGGGTAACTAGTTGAGGATGCAGAGTTGGTTCGCCCTTACCCGTTAGAAGTACAGTTGTTGCGCCTGCTTTGTCGGCCAACTTACATGCTATGTTAAAGTTTCTCCAATTAACATCCGTAGGTAAGTTGGGATTTAATGTGGTAGCACTTACACAAAAGGGGCATTTAGCGTTGCAGGAGCGTGTGCCGCAAACTACTGACATGGTTTGTATTTTCATTATTTACTGACCTTTCCTGTTCGGTGCCTCGCCAGAATCTCAAGTCGTTTCATTGGGCTTCTTCGTATCTTTAAAAGAATAGTATCATAAAAAAAGAAGATTGTCCAGAACTTTTACGCAGCTTCTATCATCTCAGGGTACTTAATAGGAATGCCCATAGAGGTAAGAATGTTATAATTGTTTCTTCGATTCTCCATGACTCTTTTATCAAAAACAGAAAGATTAACAAGATCGCTTTCGCCGTCAACAAATCTTTCAACGCCCTCTTGGATTCGACGCATCTTTTCAATCACAACTTCCCATGGTATAGGAGCATAATCCCAAATATCTACTCCTACATCGAAAGAAAGCATCCCTTCGTATTCGGGCATCCTTCCGTGGGAATGACCGTAAAGACTAAGTGAGCCGTGAATAGAAGAAGCCCAAGTCCTCATGGCATAATGACAAAAGGTAACGTCCTTTCTCTCGGCCTTTCTATGTTCTTTGCTCTCTTCGATAGGCATCTTACAACGCTGCCCCATAGGATAAACGCCTTTGAAGTGAGCATAACATTCTTTTGTCATTTGATCTATACAGTCCATATCATTCAAAACGACAAATTTATTCCAAGCAGAAAGAAGTATATTATCAATAAGCTCACCCCTATCCATCTTATTGAAATTTTTAAGCCATTTGCCACATTCTTCTCTAAGCTCGTCTATTTCTGGATTGGTTTTAACTTCGTCGAAAAGAGAATAACAATCTCCATTCATCTCATCATGGTTTCCAAGAATAAGCTCTTTTGATCCATTTAGAGCAAGAATGTATTTCTTATGGTTCTTGTATGCAAAATCGCCTAAAATTTTTATGCTATCTTTACGCCCTACTCTCTCGTTCCAATTTTCAATAAGAGCTTCGTCGTGAGCTTTAACGTCTCCGGCCTTGGGATTATTGTGCTTGAAGTGGTAAGGAAGGGCATGGTCATAGTTGGGATTATCAACTATCCAAGGCGTTCTTCCGGCATGTAAAATTATATTTGGATGGCAGTAATGCGTATCTGCCACTACCCATCTTTGTGACCATAGTTTTTTTGCGATATTGAACATTTTCTACCTCTATTTTCGAAGCCCATTATATCTCAAGAATCCCTAAAAAGCAAATTAAAAAAGCAGCAATTTTTAAGTTGCTGCTTTATGCCTATTTCTAGATAGTTTTTAGAATATCAAAGCACTTTTGTTTTTGTCGGAACCTTCAAGACAAGGAGTTTGCGGATAACGATCACTTGGCAAACTCCTTCTAAGCTTAGTATAGAAATCATTGTAAGTTATCAAAGGATTGTCTCTTAAGACTAATAGGGCATAATGTGAAAAGGCCCCCATTGGCTTTCCATTAAAAGATGCGTCATAAGAATATTCTGTACTCATACATCCCGAGATAAGAACGTGATTCATGCCTTCTTCGGGATAAAAGATTTGCTTTTTGATAGCTAAAGAAGCAAGGGAAGTAGCCTCTATCTCATCTTCGGGAGGCATGTATCTAGCCTTGCAACGAATAGGAGGAACAATGCCATGACTTTCTTTTGCTGTAGCTGCCAAGAAAGCCCTTGTAATAGTTCCAGAATGACAACTATCCGAAATAACAGTAAGTTTCACTTCAGCGGGCAACTTGGACAAAATTTCTCGAATCTTGTCGTCTAACAAATTGCCATCATACAAATACCATGTTTCATCTCTTCCGTCGTCTTCGTCGCCACTTGTATCTCGAACATTAGAACCATGCCCTGAATAAGTAATGAAAAGTTCGTGTCCCTTCTCTGCTTGGGCCACTAATTTTTCAAGAGCTGTGGTAATTTTATTTATGGTTGCATCTGAATCCAAAACCAAACTAACTGCAAAGCCCTTGTTTTCCAACATTGATTTCCATGCCCGAGCGTCATTAATACAACCATGGAGATCATTTTGAGAACTGGGATAATCGTTAATTCCTATGCAAATGGCGTTCTTTGTCAAATATGACCCTTTTGTTGTGGTCGTAGTCGTAGTCGTTGTAGTGCCATTGATAAGTTTTTTAAAAAAAGCCATTAGCCGGTGAAGCCAAGTCATTCGCCATCCCCTTTAATCTTTACTTCTAAACTTCTAATTTAGTTGACTATCTCTAACTCAGTTTCCACTTCGGAATTATAGCTATCGGTAGTAGTATCGGTAGTAGTATCGGTAGTAGTAGAGGTAGTAGTAGAGGTAGTAGTCTCCGTACTTGTGCTGCTAGTATCAATAGTAATTGTATTGCCGGTACTATCGGTAAGAGTAACATTAACGCCTTGAGGGGTCTCGTTTAGTCCCTCGATTATGTCCTTGGCACCAAGTATAACTCCCGCATCAACAACTGCCGCTAAAAACTGGAGAATTGGTTGTTCTTTCAATGCTTCTAAATTACTAACATCAATGCCTACGCCTGCTCCGCCATCGAGCCTAACAGCCATAATTGCTTCTTCTTTATTTGGCATTACAGAAGCTTTTCTTAGAGCCACCTTTTCCTCAGAATTTTTATAGACCATGTAACTTGCACAACCGCTACTAAGCAAAATTACACTACTAAGAAGAACTAACGATACTAATTTTAACAACTTTTTCATTATCACTTCCTCCCTTTTATATAGTGATTATTAATTCTTAATTGTTTTTCGAAATTCCTACTTTCTTTTTGTATCTTCTTTTGCTTTTTGTCCTAAATAGCCTGAATGATGATATTTTCCATAATCTTCTTTAGTAAAGCCTTTTTCTTCTGAAGCAACTAGGGCTAAACAATCCGTTAAAGATAATATTGCTAAAATAGAATTGGTAGGAGCCAAACCCAAATGCCCCGCTTCCAGAATAATTCCCATATCTATAACTATGTCGGTTTGCTCTCTCACGGGACTGTCGGGATGAGAAGTAATTCCTATAATAGTTTGAACGCCAACATTTCTAGCAAGCCCCATAATTTCCATTACTTCTCTTGTTTTGCCAGAAGTAGATGTAACGAAAAGAATATCTTCCTTAGAAACAACACCAAGATCACCATGAGAAGCTTCGCCGGGATGCAAGTAACAAGAGGGAAAGCCTACAGAGCAAAGAGTAGAACTAAACTTCCTCATTGCAATTCCAGCTTTGCCCATGCCAGTTGTAATAATCTTGCCCTTACACCTGAGCATTACATCTATCGCAGCAGAAAAACTTGGTGTAATTTCAATATTGGTAATAGTCGCAACAAAGCTATTAAGAATCTCTTGGAATTTTTCCGTTCTTTTCGTCGTTTTCTTTATCATTTTCTTTACGCCTCGGTTTCCCTTTTGTTTTTTTTGAATGTTTTGGAAGAATTTTCTTTGGGGGTATTTCTGGGGCCTTATGCTCTGACTTAGAATCAACATGGGAACCTTCTAATTTTATTGGTGCCCTAAACGACTTCAAAACTGCACCAATTATATTATCTAGATTATTTAATTCATCGTCAGACCCCCCATAAAGAGGAAAGGTCCTAAATAAATCCTCGACACTTATCTCTTTTGGCGGCAATTCGGCGGGAATACATTGTGAGTTTTGTAGGCGATCAATTTCTTGGTCATCGGTAAGAACGTTTTGTCGGTAAGGTCCATTCTTTCTCAAAACATAATCCCTTAATTCTTCAAAAGTATATTCTCCTAACTGTATGCCTCTTTTGAACATATTGAATTTTCGAGTCATAAGGTTGCGAAACGCCATTTCTTCTTCCGCAGTATTGTAGGTTACAATTAGACCATGGGTGGCATCATAGACCGCCAATAATTGAAGTTGACTATCTTTGTCCATTGTATCTGCAAGTGTTAAATATCTATTTTTCATAATGCCCCAATATGTATTTCTTAGAGATTATCGTGAAAACCTATCTCAACGCCCATATATCGTCTTCAAGTGATTTTATATCGTAATAGTCAAAATACTCTTTGATTTTTTCTTCATTAAATTCTCCATTTTCAATAGGTGGAAGGTCAATTTCGTCGTCCATCTTCTTTAGAGAATAAGCCAACGCCACTCTTTCCTCAAACATAAGAATCATAATTTCATTTTTCTTGATATTCTTTACCTTCGCATCTTCGATAGCCAACGCAACTCCAGTAAAGGGCATATCTATTTTTATCTCAGGATACTTAGGCTTTCCAGATTTCGTTTGTATAGCTACTAACCTGTTGAATTCACTTTCATTATCTTTGAGATCCGGATATTGCCCTCTAAACTTATCGCACTTAGAGTGGTAGAACTCCATAACCTTTTGCCAAGAACTATGCTCCTGAATGGCCTTTAAAGATCCCTTCTCTCCCCATCCGGGCACTCCAAAAATATTATCTCCTATGTCTCCCTCTATGGCTCCGCAATCAATACTCTGGTGCGGTTTAATCCCAAACTTCTTTTCCCAACCGGGCTTGCGAGTAAGTTGCAACACCATCCCATTCCATAACGATACATTGTCGTGGAGTAATTGGTAGTAGTCCTTGTCCGTCGTAACTACAACCACTTCGTTACTGTCTCTGAGTTTCTTACAATAAGACGCAATAACATCATCTGCTTCGTATTCCGCCAATCTAATTTGAGGAATTCCTGTTTGACCAATTCCTTTTTGGAGGTAAACAGATTGACTATAGAAATCCTTAAGTGCTTGAGGTATTTCGTCTTTTTTTCGATTCTCTTTGTAAGCAGATTTAATCAATCCTTTTTTAACTCCCACATTAGATTCCGCAATTCTTCTTTGAGACTTGCCATCCCATACGATTAGAAACTGATAATCTTGAAACTGTTGCCTTAGACCCACAAGAGATTGGAACATGCCAAAGTGAATGCCAGTTGGAATGCCATCTTTATTCCTCAATTCCGTATTAGCAAAAGCAATGCGACAAGCCAAGTTATTCCCATCAATCAATAGATATTTCATTTGATTCCCCTCTTTTAGGCCACAATCTTACCATGTTTAGAATACCGTTGTCTAATTCTACCAGTCCTTCTGTTACCCTAAGAAATTCTAGTCTTTTCATCGATCCCTCTTCGCATTTATGTTGATAGAAAATAGATCTTCGAGCAGGCAAAAAGGGAATGCCATTTTTAGGGAATTTATTATCCACATAAACTTTCCATAGTATCGACGCATAAAGCTTTCCCTTGATAGGATTTTGGGCAGTTACCCATTTTTCTGCAATTTTCGGAGTCATTTTAAGAGAAAATAATGCAGGCCAAAATGGTGAAATTTGTACGACCTGTCTTTTTTTACTTACATACTCAAAAGGTATATGCCATTTTTTGAGGTACTTTATACAGTCTCCTTTATACTCGGCATAGGTTTCATTGCCTTTCTTTATCAACTTGCCCGAAGCCAATACGCCAGCAAAAAAGAACAATCCGCTCTCTGAATATCTCAAGGATAATGCAGGTACAAAAGACCATATGTTGTTTTGCTTATTGTCTTGTTTGCTTATGTTGGTTCCAAATTGCCCCCCAAAAGCACAACTCTGCAACAGTTCTAAAATGCTATCATTTCTATACCATCTAAAAGAGTCAAAGTTTTTCTTATGTCTTACTATTTTTCCATACATACATAAGCCATTAAGAAAGTCTGCGCTATCTTCCGGACCGTCTTCTCTTAAATCAAGAACGTTATGGATGTACCACTTAATACCCCTGACATTGGTTTTGCATTCAATTTCATTAACTGTGGGACAAGGGCTTTCATGTTTATATTCCCAACACTCACGGATATGGTAGTCGGTCCAATTTTTATAACAACAGCCACCACTACCATATCTCACAGCTATTTTGGCAGCCACTTCAAATAATCGTCTATGCCGTAGCTCGTTTCGCCCATGATCTAAGTCCAATTTCCATCTTTTCCGCATAGTAATATTATACAAAATTGAGAGAAATTCGGAGGAAGAAAAACAGGAGATTAGAGAATATCTTTGAGAAGGTCTTCGTTATCTTTTTCTTCAGGCAACACTAAGACAATTTTCTTGTCTTTCTTCTTAGCCTTTTTTATAGTGTCTTCTGTGCCAAAGCCTGCTCTATCAGTGGCAACTACAGCAATCAAAACATCGGCATCTTTAGCAATATCTCCATTACGAGCAAAGCCAGCTCTTTTGCCTAGCTTTTCCCATTGAGCATAATAAATCTTGATGGGAATTTGATACTTTTTGGCAATAATTTCCGCCATTGCATCTCCCCCTGAAGAGCACCCACCAGAAACTATTTCGTCTCCTTCTTGGTAAATTTCCAAAAATTTACGTTCTAGTGCAATAAAATCTTCTTTAGAATTTCTTCTCCTTGATCCCACTATACCTATAATTTTCATATTTCATTATACATTTTTTAAAGAAATTCAAAACGTTTTTAAAGAATAATAATAACAAACAAACAGGAGAAAAATGAAAAACACAATTACAGTAACTATGAGATTCCCCTCTCCTTCCTAAAACTCTGCCAGTCGCACTGGGGTTAGCTAACCCTAGTCCCTGTTGGCAATATCCGCCTTGCGCGACTCGACGCGGATGTACGCGAAGGACTGCACGTTGAACACGGTTCCATCCTTCCCGATGATACACCACGTATCCCCGGTGTCAGCCGGAGACCGATCGACGGTCCCCTCGATCCATGTGTCGGTCGGGCAGTCAATCACCACCGTAACAAAGTCACCTTCTCGCGCTCCATTCTTCATGTCTCACCTCCAGAATTGCCAACAACACGCCGGACCTTATCGGCGGAAGCCGCCGAAAGGTCAGCGTGGGCGTTGGATGCAATCGTCTCAACATATTCCCGACATCTACTCAAATCCAACATTGCCCGTGTACTGCCGTTATCCTGATCCCACCGCGCCGCTATAGCAATAGACCCCTTATCCGCCAATAAGACACGTAAGCCCTCGATGGCATCCAACAAAGCCTTCGAGCGCGACTGGCGAGAAGCCGCGCCCAGTGCCGCATCGTCTTGTATCTGGTTCAGCAGTGCTGGTGGTCTCATCGTTTTTACCCGTCCTTTCTCGCCAGCGGCTCAAGGCTGGCGTTGGATGTTTCCCTTGTTCTGACGAAATCGACAGGCGGGATTGCGTCCCACTTATCGCATGTGTGCTGTAGATGATGCTTGAGTCCAATCCGGTCGTAATCGGTGTCTCCACAAAAAGGGCACACCATGTCCCCGGCTTCGTCCCAAGCATCCAACAAAGCAGTCGAGGGTATTGCCAATGGGCGGCGTTCCCTCGCTTGCAATCGTTTGATTTCTTCAATGAACCCGTCCTTGTCACAGCCGCATTTCTGGCATACGCCCATTGTCAAACCCTCACTTTCGCGTTCGCCACACTCTTGATCTGGCTAAACGTACTCCACCTGCTACCGCAGCGTGGGCACGGCGCGTCAAACCGTATGGACACGTACTCAATGTCTGTCGTCATCCAACCGCACTTGCATCGCCAGTTCCCGTCGAAGGGGTATGGCGAACAAGGCGGTGGAGAACTATCCAATGAAGGCGCGTTTTCCGCTTCGTAAGCCTTTTGGCAGTCCCCACATGGCAACCGAGTATCTAACCCATGTTCACATTCAGCCTTCATTGGAACGGTCACTCCTGGCGTTGGGCGACTTGATATTCAGCTCTCGCCGTGCATCCACAAGCGAGTTCATTATCCATCCCTCAGCCTCTTTGTATCTGTGATCGTGTGTCGGATACTCGGAGACGATGATGTCTGCTGCCCTGCACAAGTTAGCGTATAGTTCGCCCAACAAAGCCTTCGAGCGCGACTGGCGAGAAGCCGCAGTTTCGGCTTTGGCCTTATCTGCCAGACACATGGAGCATGTACATTTGTTGCTCATTCCTCAGTCCTTTCTCGCCAGCGGCTCAAGGCTAGCGTTGGGTTTACGATGCGCTTCCGTCGAACCGTCCTTGGCAAGCAACATGATCGTGCTCAAGCACGCTGCGTCCCATGCCGCATGCGCCACCCGGTGCGCGTGGGACTCCATGTCGTCGTTCTTTTCCGGGCCGATACCGCTTCCAGTGTTGTGCCACCACGTCAGGAAGTCTGCCGTATAGTATGCCATGTTTCCCTTTCCGTCTTGGCCGGGAAACCCAACCAAGACATTCAGCGTATGCGGACAAGCCGCAACGCTGATGTTAATCGTTCGGTTTCTCGCCTGTCCCGTGACATCGCGCACAGATTGCTTCGTATGCACCCGCCCTCTTTGAATGAAACATGCCGCGTCCGTCGCAGGCGATGCACCGAACAAAGGAGTCCACCGTACAGGAGGAAGCGCGTTTTTCTGCAAGCAACGCTTCTCTCCGTTCCCGTGGTGATTTGTTTGGCTGTACGCTTTTCATTGTCCTGCTTCCTCCTGCCGGTGACTCCCGGCGTTATCTCTCTGTAAACGTTATATGCTTTAATACCTTCTCGTATGCTTCAATTTGTGCAAAAGCTATTTTCCTCATCCCTTCATCTGACGCTTTACAGGCTATCATTACAACATCATTTAATTCTGCTTGTATGTCGTCTTTGATCCGAGATAACAAGTCGCTACACTCGGAACGCAAGGGGCTAGGGCCTTTTGGTAAATCCTTGGTTAACTGTCCTGTTGCAACTTCAATTCCGCTCATAGTAGTTCCTCCTTGCGTCCGGTGAGCCGGGTCGTTGGGCCTACGATTCCAAACGTCCATCGCCTGCGCGGCGGTAG
>Ga0307380_10007179_pt1 | contig 14521 bp, 10 predicted proteins | sample UN3MG_FD_202239 | JGI IMG/M metagenome (GOLD analysis project Ga0307380, IMG submission 202239) | Soil microbial communities from Risofladan, Vaasa, Finland - UN-3 | ecosystem: Environmental > Terrestrial > Soil > Coastal area > Acid sulfate soil | place: Finland: Risofladan, Vaasa | collected... | reverse complement strand
AACGACAGTACGGAGCGCGAATAACGGCTCGTGGTGCCAGTCGAATCCCGGGCAACGAGGAGAAATAAAATGAGAACTGGAAAGCATAGCTGGCTCAATTTTGTAGCGATACTTGCGATGCTCGTATCGCTGTTGTCGTTCTCCGCCGCGAGTGTGGCGGAAACTTTTGACATGGTCATCACCGACGGCCGGGTAATCGATCCGGAAACTGGCCTCGACGCCGTACGCAACATCGGCATCAAGGATGGAGCGATTGTCGCGATCAGCGAGTTCGCGCTCAAGGGGGCTAAGACGATCAATGCAAAGGGACTGGTCGTCGCACCCGGGTGGATCGACCTGCACGCGCACGGCCAGGAGATTGGCGCGCTGAGAATGCAGGCAATGCAAGGCGTTACAACGGCGCTGGAACTCGAATCAGGACTGCTGCCGATCGGTGATTGGTATGCCTCGGAAGCGAAGAAACCGCATCCGATCAATTACGGTGCGTCTGCAGCGTGGACTTTTGCACGGATACAGGCGACAACTGGCAAGAAAGCGGAAGCAAACCTCGCCTGGTTTCAGTCAATGTTCGCCAATCACGATTGGCAGAATTCGATTGCCACGCCCAAACAGCAAACTGAAATAATCGCCTTGCTGGAACAGGCGATCAAGGAAGGTGCCATTGGCATCGGTGTGAATGCGGGCTACGCGCCAGGCAATGGACAAAAAGAATATTTCGCCGTTGCGCAACTCGCAGCCAGGTACAACGTCCCGACTTTCACGCATGTTCGATACGCAAGCGTGCCGGAACCGCGCAGTTCGTTCGAAGCGATCAAGGAACTGATTGGTAACGCAGCACTGGCCGGCGCGCATATGCACCTGTGTCATATCAACAGCACCAGCATGCGTGACATCGATTCTACGCTCCCGTTGGTGCTCGATGCGCAGAAGGATGGTTTCCGCGTCTCGGTTGGCGCCTATCCTTACGGCGCAGCCGGCACTACTGTCGGCGCCGAGATGTTTCGTGGTGACGGCTGGCAGGCTCGCATGGGCGGTACCAAGTACAGCGATTTCGAGTTGAACGGCAAACGACTCGATGAAAAGACGTTCAAGGATCTGCAGGCGAACTCACCCGGCACCATCATCACCTGGCATTTTCTCGACACGGCAAAGGCGGAAGACCTCGCGAAACTCGATGCTTCGGTCGCTAATCTGAATGTCGCCATTGAATCCGATGCGATGCCGTGGGAGGTTGCCGGAAAGACATACGAAGGTGACGCCTGGCCGCTTCCTGTTGGCGCTTTCGCTCATCCACGTTCCAACGGCACCTTTGCCAAGGTGTTACGAGTATGGGTGCGCGAGCGTGGCGTGCTTTCGCTTTCAGATGCGGTGCGAAAGATGAGCCTGATGCCCGCGCAAATCCTTGAGGAGTCGGTGCCACAGATGAAAAAGAAGGGGCGCATACAAGTTGGAATGGATGCGGACATCGTGGTGTTTGATCTCGCTACAGTCGCTGACAAGAGCACGTTTACCAAGCCGAATCAACCAGCAGTTGGCGTTAACTATGTGATGGTTGATGGCGTATTGGTTGTCGAGAATGGCAAGCTCAATACCCGCGCGGCACCAGGCAAACCCATTCGTCGTCCTTTGCTTTGAAGCCCGAATGACTGGATTGTAAAGATTTTAATAAGTTCATTAGCTCGTTATCCGGATCGCTGGATGACGCGTCGTAAATAGGAGGAAATATCATGTCTGGGCAGCAGAAGTTGAAAACCTTTTTGGTGGCATCGGTCGCTCTTATTGCCACGATGGTTATGCCTTTGATGGCGCACTCGGCTGACAAGCAAGCCAGGATTCTGATCAAGAATGTCAGCATCTTCAACGGCACGTCTGAAAAACTGATTACGGGCAAGGATATTGTGGTTAGTGGCAACAAGATTGCCCGCCTTATTCCTGCTGGTAGCGGCGGCAGCAATTACGCACAGGTGATCGATGGCAAGGGCGGCTACCTGACGCCGGGCTTGATCGATGCCCACTGGCATATGGGCATGGGTGTGAATGAGCAGGAATACTTCGGCGATCAAGCTTATGTTGCGATCCATTCTGCGAAAGAGGCAGAGCAACAGCTGATGCGAGGCGTTACCACGGTTCGGGATGCCGCGGGCAACGTCTTCGGGTTGAAGAAAGCGATCGACAACGGCACCATCCCGGGCCCGAGACTCTATCCGTCCGGCGCCATCATCTCGCAGTACTCAGGGCATGGCGATGTCAGATCGGGTAAACCGACGGTTATGGCGAAGGAATGGGGCGGCCCTGTCGGCATGGGTGTTAGTGACGGAAACATGATGCTGGCCAACGGTTACGACCAGGTTCTGGCCGCAGCGCGCCAACAACTGTTTCTCGGTGCGACGCAGATTAAAATTGCGGTAACCGGCGGTGTGTCATCTTTTACCGATCCGCTCTACGTCATGGAGTTCACCGAAGAAGAGATCCAGGCGGCGGTCAAGGCTGCTTCGGATTACGGTACCTATGTTATGGCGCATGGACATGACTCTGCCGGGGTCATTCGGGCGCTGAACAATGGCGTGAAGTCTATCGAACATGGCTCGGTTCTAAACGAGGAAGCCGTGAAGCTAATGGCAGAAAAAGGTGCCGTCTTTGTTGAAAGTTTTGAAGTGCTTGCACAATTGAAACCTCTTTATACGGATCCTGTTCGAAAAGCAAAACTGGATAACGCCACGAAAGGCTCGGCTAACGTAGCTAAGTGGGCAAAAAAATATGGCGTCTTTATGGGATTTGGCACTGATCTGTTGTTCAGCGCCGAGGGCCGTAAAGATGAACTCAAGGATCTGGGGCTCAGGAAGGAATTCTTCAGCTCGCCCGAGATCATGATTCAGGCCACCGGTAATGGCGGCACGATTGTCGGAATGTCCGGCAAGCGCAATCCCTATGGAAAGCTCGGTGTGATCGAAGAAGGCGCCATGGCTGACATTCTGATTTACAGCAAGAATCCGCTGCAAGACGTCAGCATCGTGGAAGACTTCGAAAACAACCTGAAGCTCATCATAAAAGACGGAAAAGTCTACAAGAACAACTTGTGAGTTGATGGGCGAAACTGCATCTCAGGTGAAAACGACGAAGTCTCTGAGATGCGGTTGGCAGTTGATTCAGACCCACTTTGCACGAGCCGGTGGGTAAAAGAATGAAGAGGCGCTTTCGGGCATTACTCACAGGCATTCTTCACTCACCGGCATTCTTGGGGAGAGGAGCACCTGATGTATCTCGCGGACAACTCTCTTGCTTCACACATACGATGACAGATCAGCCCGATGAAGCATATTGACTTGATACTTGCCATAGCCGCCTTGCTGCTGGCGGGAATCTGTCAACCGGTCTTCGCGCAGCAAGCCGAGGGCGCTGTCGGGCCTGTGCAGGACGCTATCGCCAGTGAAGAACAGGTCGCCGTTGATTATTCCTCGGTAGTTCATTTTGGCGGGCCTGCGAGCACGGGGGCCCAGGTCAAGTCGGATGCCGAAGAGAAGGAAAGTCCTTTCCGGTTCCGGGGGCTAACCCGCTATCTGCAGCCTTATTATGATTTCAAAACCAGGCTGAATAAGGAGCACGGATTTTCGTTTGGCGCTGATTACAACTTGCTGTATCAGGATGCCAGCAAAAGTCTTGGGGAAGATGATGCCGCCGGGGGCGTATTCAGGCTATACGCGACCTGGCATCTCACGGGTCGCGGAACATCGAATAATGGTGCCCTTGTTTTCAAGGCAGAAAATCGTCATCGGATAGAAACAGCCATCGCACCTCAGCAGTTGGGGTCTGAATTCGGTTATGCCGGGCTGACGGCGATCACCTACAGCAATGCCGGAACGCTGCTGACCAATCTCTTCTGGTTGCAATCGTTTAACAACGATCGTATCGCCTTCGTTGCCGGTATCGTCGATGCGACGGACTATGTTGACGTGTATGGACTCGTTAATCCCTGGACTGATTTCAGCAACCTGGCGTTTTCAACCGATCCGACCATTCCTGTGCCTGACCAGGGCGGCGGCGCTGCAATACGCGGCATGCTTACGGACAACCTCTATCTTGTTGGTGGTATTGCTGATACCAACGGTGACCCGGCTGATCCCAGTGTTGCCTTCGATTCCTTTTTCAATGTCCACGAATATCTCACGCATCTTGAGTTTGGCTGGGTAGCTTCTGTTGATGATCGATACAATAACAATGTGCATGTTACCGTCTGGCAGGCGGATCAACGCACGGTCGCGCAGACCCCTAAGGGCAAAGGGGTGGCATTGTCGTTTAACAGGAAAATTAACGAACGCTGGCTTCCATTTGTCCGTTTGGGTTACTCCGATGGAGGTGGCAGTGCATTCCTCGATCGTTCGCTGAGTGCGGGCCTGGGATACTTTCCAGCCAAGCGTAGCGACACGCTGGGAGTCGGTGTTAACTGGGGGCGGCCGTCTGAACAGCTCTATGGCCCCAATCAGGATGACCAGTTTACCGCCGAAATGTACTACCGGTTTCAGTTGTTTCAACACACGACGGTGACACCTGACATTCAGTATTTAAAAAATCCTGTGTTGTACCCGGAGAAAACCTCAGTCTGGGTCGTCGGCCTGCGTGCAAGGATCGTCTTTTGATTGTCAGCATTTGGCCGGACCTGTCTTGATCTGACCCGGTCCTGAACTGACCCGGTCCTGATCGGACCTGGTGTGCCGGCGGCTCCCGGACTATTGCATATGGCAACGGTTGCATTGCGACCAGACCTGATTCCCCCTTAACCTCCTGTTCCGGGGGAATCGCTGCCGTGATGTCAAAATCATAATCGTTCTCGATCGCCGGGCGGAATGTTGCTCGTGCTCGATGCTGGGTTTGAACGTCGGTGCGATCATAAAACATCAGCATCTTGAATGGTTTTTTGTATTCCGATAATTACGCCAGATCAATCGCGGCACAGTGTCGTATCATTGATTTCATGAGCTACCGGGAATTGTCGTGACGTACTCCCCGGCGCACCCGGATTTCCGGTGAATCGGGTAAATGCTGTATCGTTGCAGGCGAGTGTTTAGCATGAGTCTGGCAGGTGATATGGGCTTGAGTACAAAGACGTGAGCGCTGACGTTTTAAAAAGTGTTGATCCGGTGCTTGAAACCAAGTTGCATCGGCCGCCGCTGCCGCACGACCTGGTCAGGCGCGAGAACCTTATTGCCCTTCTCGATAAAGAGCGCTCTCGTCCGTTAACACTGGTCTCGGCACCGGCCGGTTACGGAAAAAGCATTCTGGTTGCGAGCTGGCTGGAACACAGTGACTGGCCTTCGACCTGGCTGTCTCTGGATGTTGGCGACGGCGACTTGCGGACGTTCCTGACGTATGTCGTGGCGGCGTTGCGCAAGACATTTGCGGATGTCTGCGAGCAGACGCAAAGCCTTCTCAAGGCAAGGGACCTTCCCTCGGTGAATACGCTGGCAGCGGTGCTCAGCAATGAGCTCGATGACATTGAGCGGCCGTTCATCCTCGTGATCGATGATTATCATCGTATCGATGCCAGCTCAGCCGTCCATGACCTTTTGGAAAGGTTGCTGGCTCATCCCCCGATTCCATTGCATCTTGTTATCGTTAGCCGTTCTGACCCGCCACTTTCGCTGGCAAGACTGCGAGCATTGGGGCAGATGACGGATATCCGGGTGTTGGACCTGCGGCTCAACTTGCCCGAAACCCGCATGTTTTTGCAAAGGACGGTCAGGTCTGACGCGAGCGAAACTGCGCTGGCCAATCTGGATCGGGAATTGGAAGGTTGGGTTGCCGGTCTGAAGCTGGTCGCGCTGGCGCTACGTAATTCCTCTGATGCGGACAAATTGCTGTCACGGTTTCGTGGCGGCACTCGAGACATACAGGCGTACCTGGTCGGCGAGGTGTTGAACGCACTCCCGGAAGATGAGCGCGACTGTCTGACCAGAACCGCGTTGCTGGACCGGTTTTGTGCGCCGCTGTGCGAAGCGGTTTGCGGCCAGCCGCAGGGTGGCAACGAATTTCTGCAGTCTGCCTACAAAGAAAATCTTTTTATCATTCCGCTGGATAGCCAGGGAGTGTGGTTTCGTTACCACCACCTTTTCCAGGAGTTATTGCAGCGTGAATTGACCTCGAGACTGGACTCTCGGGAAATACGCGCCCTTCACATGGCTGCAAGCCGCTGGTTCGACCAGCATGATCTGGTCGATGAGGCGATTCGTCATGCACTCGCCGCGGACGACGAACCGGCGGCTGTGAACATCGTCGAGCGCCATCGACACGCGCAGCTCAATCTCGGCAACTGGTACGTATTGGAACGTTGGCTGGAGATGTTGCCCTCGATCGCGGAGCAAAGTCCGGATCTATTGCTCGCACGGGCATGGATTGCTTACGAGAGCTCCCGGATTTCGGCCATGTCGGATATTCTGCAACGCGCGGCCGACCTGTTCGACGCGCGCGTTGAAGGAACTTCGTTATGGGGGGAGTATAAGGTTTTGCAAGGCGCGTCCCTGTACTGGAGCGGTGAGGCTGGCGCCAGTCAGGAATGCTTCGCGGTGGCGCGTGGCTGCTTGTCGCAAGAGCATCGACTGTATCTTGGCCTCGCCAATACGCTGGAGGGGATGAGTTATCAAATGCTCGGCGATACCCAAAAGGCTCTAGATTTTCTTGGCGAACATCTCAGGAAAGCATCGAGAAATCAGGGTATTTATTATTCACGCATGATTTCCGGCTTGTACTTTACCTACATGTTTGCGGGGGATCTGGATCGCGCAAGATCTGAAACCCTGCGCATCGAGTCCGTCGGTAGAAGTGGCGGAATGCATTACGCGATGGCGTGGAGCGTGTACATGCGAGCGTGCACATTCCTGCATTGTTACGATTTGGAGCAGGCAGCACGTCACTTCGCGGACGCAGCCAGGCAATGCTACGTGCTGCATAAAATCGCGGCGGTCGACTGTTTTGCCGGGCTGGCGCTTTGCCAGCAACTGCTGGGGCAGCAAGATGCCGCGAAGAAAACGGTGCAGCAGTTACTGGATTTTGCGCGGGAGTTGAACGATCCCTCCTGTCTCGAAATTGCGCAGTCCTGCCAGGCGCGTTGCGCTGCGTTGCGCGGTGATGCCGCGAGCGGGCTTGTGTGGGCCGGAAATAACAGCGAGCCTGCGAGGTTCGCGGAAATGTTTATGTGGCTGGAGGTGCCCGCGCTAACCCGTGTGCGGGTATGGATCGCGCTGGGAAGCGATGAAAGCCTGAATCAGGCCCTGGACCTGCTGCGAGAAATCTCAGCCCGAAACCAGTCGTGGAACCTGGTCAACCAGGAAATCGAGGCCGGGGCCTTGCGCAGTATCGCCCTTGAAAAGCTGGATCATGCTGAAAAGGCAGTGGCGTGTCTGGGCGAGACGCTGCAACTTGCGGCGCCTGGCGGCTGGGTACGACCTTTTCTGGAGCAGGGCCCGGCGATGGCAGCCCTTATGGCGCGCCTCGACAAGCAGCACGATATCTCGGATTTCGGCCGTCACGTAATGTCTGTGTTTAGCGAAGAAACAGCGCCCGAGGTTGTGGAAGCGGTCAATCAACCTGGTGTCGTAGAAAGCGACAGTGGCATACCGGAAACCCTGACCAATCGTGAGTTGGCGATTCTGGAATTGCTGGCGCAGCGGTTGCAGAACAAGGAGATTGCCGCGCGCCTGTTTGTCTCACCGGAGACAGTGAAAAGCCACCTGAAGCGGCTATACGACAAGCTGAATGTTCACAATCGCCGTGACGCGGCAGCCATTGCGGTGCAGGTCATGAATTCCCGGGCGCTGCATCAATAACCCGTTTTTCCCCCGTTTTGGGGGGCTCGCCGTGCGCCAGTCTGTGCGATCGTTTACTTATGCGCGACGTTTCAAATTCTGCCCGGCAAATAGGCTTACTGGGTGAGGCTCATGTCTGCTGCCAGTAAATCATCTTTCGCGGCACCGGGTTTCTACCGAATAGAAGTACAAGGCCGGCTGCACAATAACTGGTCGACTCGCTTCGGCGCGATGCAGCTATCTTCATATGTGCCTGATGGCAATGTAGAAGTCACTGTATTGCAGGGTGCGATCAGGGACCAGCCGGAACTCGCCGGCATTATCAAGACATTGCACGAGCTGCACCTGACCCTGCGTTCGGTTCGCTATCTTGGCAAAGTGCCGCCCACGGCGTAATCGGCCGGCTCCCTGAAATCATCCTGACTTCGGGCGAATCCCCTTCTGTGACGATTGGCTAATCTGTTGGTTTCTGATGGTGCTGCGGTGAATGGGCTACACGACGCCCTGGCTGCTTGCATTGATCGTGACCATTGTGCAGCGGGCAACGAATCCGGTCACGCCTGTCGCCCTGCGACGAGGTCTTGCTCCCCCATAAACCCCCTATCCCGGGGGATTCCGCGGCTCGCTTTGCGAGCGATACTTGTACTTGAGGCGAGTCGGGGGGATTCCTCTGGGGTGATGCTGACTGCCCGTGTTGAGTGCCGTGAAATGCGGCAAGTATGGTTGAAACGGAGATAGCGATGTTGATCAGGAAAGGATTCAAATGACGACGAAAACCATTTCGGCACTTGCCTTTGTGGCGTTACTGGGCTTTGGTGTGATGTTCACAAGCCAGGCGCAGCAGATGCCTGCCGAGCCGATCGGTGGTCAACCCCCGGAGAACACCAGGGCCTCGTTCAGAAATTTCGATGCTTTCAAGGATCAGGTGCTGTATCAGCGCGCCTTCGAGGCCGTTCTGTGGTCCGTGCCCATGGTCAACAAACTGGGCCTGCGGCGCGGCACACTTGCGATCGGCGGTGGAGATAACGTCGTACTGGCCTGGTCGGCAGGTGTGAAACCTTACTTTGAGGCATTGACCCCGAACAACGTTTCGCCCTATGTCAACTGCACTATGGACCTCAGCAAGGGTCCGGTCGTGGTCGAGGTGCCCCCGGCGAACGACAAGGCCGGCTTGTTCGGGCAGATTGCGGATCACTGGTATCAGACCTTCGTCGATATCGGTCCTATTGGCATCGACAAGGGAAAGGGTGCCAGGTTGGTTCTTACCCCTCCCGGTTGGTCGGGTGACATCCCCGCTGGTTTTACTGAAGTCAAAAGCCCAAGCTTTCGTATCGATTTTGCGTTCCGAAACGTGCCGTCTCCAACAGGCACGCAGAAGGATCTGGATGCGCTTGCCAGCAAGGTCGCCGTCTACAATTTGTCGGATTTGCCAAATCCGGCACCGACAAAATTCATCGATCCATTGAATGAACGCTGGCCGACACTGGCACGGTATGACGAGCGCTGGTTCGAGGATCTGCACGACATCATAAGTGTTGAGAATCCCATGCCACGAGACAAGACGATGATGGGCTTGCTCAAGACTATCGGGATCGAGAAGGGCAAACCTTACACCCCGGACGACAAGACCAGGACGATCTATCGCAAGGCGGTTGTGGATGCCTATCACTACATGCAGGAGACTTTCGCCGAGGAACTGCCCGGCGAGGCATGGTGGGAGGACCGCAAGTGGCGAAACATTTTTTTCCACGACGAGAACATGGGCTTCACTTGGGAAACTGATTCGCTGGTCGACTATGACATGAGGGCCGTTCGACCATGGTTCTCGGCGATTTACTTCCCGCGCAAGGTCGCGGAGAAACCGGCGACGATGTATATCGCCACGATGCACGATGCTAATGGCGACCTGTTTGGAGCGGGCAAGACCTACTCTCTGACAGTGCCCCGGGAAGTGCCCGTCAAGCAGTTCTGGTCATTGACGATCTACGACCGCGATACGTATAGCTTCATCTACTCGCCGGAGGAGCGACCAGGCTTGTCCTCGCGCGATACCGGCGAAATGAAGAAAAACGCGGACGGCGGGGTGACACTCTATTTCGGCCCCAAAGCGCCCAAAGGGCTGGAGGCGAACTGGATCCCGACATCTGGAAAAAAGCCTTATGCAATGTTCCGCTTTTATGGGCCCGAAGATACTTTCTACAACAAGACGTTCAAGTTGGCGGATGTGGAGTTGGTCAAGTAGTCAATCGGCGGTGAACTGGTGATCGTCAAATTGAACGTGGCGAAACTGCCGCGCCGAATGAGAGAGGAAATCATGACGGACAAAAAAGCTGAAGAAAGCAAACTGAAAACCCGGCTTGAAGAAGAACTGGTGACATGGCAAACACGGATCGATGAAGCCAGATTGCAGATGAACCTGGGGTCCCGGGATGCCCGGGACAACATTCAGTCGCATCTTGAAGAACTCGAGCGCGAATTCCAGGAAGCAAAACAGCAATGGGGAGAACTCGAGAGCGCATCCGCAAGTGCATGGAATGACATTTCGCATGGGCTGAAGCTTTCCTTCGATTCGATGAAGGACGCATTTGCGAAAGCCAAACAGCATTTTCCGAAAGACGGAGAGAAGTAGGCCCGGTTGGCTCCGGTGCCTGTTGAGGCTGTCTGAGAGGTCTTGATGATGAATTGTGAGATGAAGGAGCGCGACATGAAGAGGAGCAACAGTTGGAAAAGGGTGATCTCGACAGTATCGGCGCTGGCTTTGTTGAGCAGTACCTTGTTTGCCCCGTTGGCGTATGCCGACGAAGACGCCGTGAGCTTCTGGCTGCCAGGTCAATACGGCAGCTTCGCTGCGGTGCCCAGCGCGCCAGGGTGGTCCTTGCCAGTGGTCTACTACCATCTGTCTGGCGACGCGGGTGGCAGCCAGGAGTTCCCCAACGCCGGCAGGATTACTTTGGGCCTGGACGTCAGCGAGGACTTGCTGTTGGCCATTCCCACCTACGCGTTCACCGACCCCGTATGGGGCGGCCAGTTGACGCTGAGTATGGCCGGAGTCTACGGGCGTGCAAAAGCCGACGTCGATGCAACTCTGACCGGACCGCAAGGCGGCGTCTTGTCGGCAAGTGAGAGTGATTCGCTGACTTCCGTTGGGGATCTGTATCCGTCAGCCGCCGTGCGTTGGAATGATGGCAACCACAATACGATGACTTATGCGATGGCAGGTGTGCCAGTGGGTAGTTACGAGGTTGGGCGTCTGGTTAATATCGGCACAAATCACTGGGCGCTGGATGCTGGCGGCGGATACACCTACCTCAACATGGAGACCGGTCGCGAGTTTTCGGCGACGGCAGGTTTGACCTACAACTTCGAGAATCCCGATACCAACTATCAGAACGGTATCGACGCTCACCTTGACTGGGGTGCCTCGCAATTCCTGTCCGAGCAGTAGCATGTCGGTCTGGTCGGTTATTTCTTCTACCAGATCACGGGCGATAGCGGCGAGGGTGCCGTGCTGGGGGATTTCAAGTCGCGTGTAAACGGAATCGGACCGCAGGCGGGGTATTTTTTCAAGATGGGTGACAAGGATGCCTACCTGAATCTCAAAGGGTATTGGGAATGGGGCGCCAAAAACCGGTTGGAAGGGTGGAACACCTGGGTCACTCTTTCTGTGCCACTGTGAGCGTTGGGATGCTGCTCGCGTTCTTTTCCACTGACTGGCTTGAAATGCAACAAAAGGCGAGATGAGAAGACCAGTTAGCCACCACACGATTTCAGATGAAGAGCTGCGGTTCGGCCCGGCAAGATCGAAGCCGGTGAGGGAGTAGCAGGGACGACCATGCAATTGCAGTTCGCCGCGCGATTGAAACCTGCAGCGCAGGTAGCGGTGTAAGGACTTCCGTCAGTGCGGAGTTGAATTAAAGGGTATGCGACGATGATTGCCAACAGCTTTGAAATTGATGACTCACTGCATCTGACCCAGGTTGATTCCGGGAGCGTGGTCAGTGCCTGCCGCGACGCAGATGCGCGAGTATGGCTTGACTTGCAGGATTTCTCGGACGAAGAGCTGGAAGGGTGGCTGGATAGTCTGGGTATCAGTGGATTGACCCGGCAGCTCTGTCTTGACGCGCGTGATCGTCCCGGCTTCTATCCACTCAACACAGAGATCTGCTTCGTCATGCCGGTTCTGGCCGACACCAAGGATCGCGATGAGGTGGACTACGTCGCATTGGTTTGCAGGGAGAACTTGTTGCTCACGGTGCATCACGGACCTTTTCTGGCTCGGCAACGGCTCGATGAATTGCAGGATTCGGAGTCCTGGCTTGCCGAGCGCAGTATTGCCTCTCTTGTGGCTGCGCTAATGATCGATTTGTCGCTGGCGTGTTTGCAGCACACTACAGCTCTGAGAAAGGCTATTGTTTCCCTCGATGAGAGAATGGATCGGGATGCGGACGCAGTCACCGTAAATGAAATTCTGGAAGTGCGTTCGCGGGTGCTGGCGCTTGGAATGGTGGCCACCGACCAACTCCCGTCCTTGCAGGCCCTGTGCACGACGGACAAGTCCTTCTTCCGTCGCGAGGACGCGCACGAGTACCTGAATTGTGCGTTGGTTAACCTGGGGGTGGCGAGCAGGATCCTGGAGCGTGCGGACACAAGCATTGGAGATCTGCGATCAAGACTGGATATGCATGCTCAGGACAAGACCAATCGTCGTCTCGGGATGCTGACCATTCTGTCGGCGATTTTCATGCCGGCCACATTGATGGCGGGGATCTGGGGCATGAATTTCCAGATCATGCCGGAGTTGGGTATCGCCTATGGTTATCCGATAGCCTTGGGCGCGATGGCCCTGGTTGGCACAGGCATGTATCTGTTCTTTCGCAGACGCGGCTGGTTTGGGTGACAGGTGGTGATGAACGGAAATCTCGTTATCGGGTGCGTCACCATGGCGGTTTGCGTGGGCATCCAGTGCCTTGTCGTCAGCATCATGCTGCGCGTGCTGGACAGTATTGAACAAAGAGGTTGGATCCGAGCAACGGTGCCTGGTGCGTCAACTATTCTTACCGTGATTATGCTGATGATGGTGGGTGGAAATTTTGTTCAGATGGCCATATGGGCGGTGGTGTTCATGAATCTGGGAGAGTTTACCGACTTTGCCACGGCCTTCTATCACTCGACTGTGAATTTCGCAACGCTGGGCTATGGCGATCTTGTGATGAGCGAAAAGCGGCGCTTGCTCGGCGCACTTGAAGCGGTGAACGGTGTGCTGATGATTGGTTTGAGCACCAGCGTCTTGTTCGCGATACTTAACGTGTTGATGCAACGGGCCTGGTCGGAACTGGGCAGCAAGGTCAAGACGAGACCTGGAGGCCGGGGCGGGCGTTGAGTCTCTGCAAAACAGACGATGACTGGTACTTCACGAATTTGCGTGCATACGTTGATTGCTACATTGTCGCTCTCTCACGCTGCTTGTTCTTCGGTACCCGTGCGAAATCGCGTGCCTCAGTTGGGGATCGACATATGATGATGTACTGAGGCCGGTGCATGCAACTTTGAGTACAAAAGACATTCTTGAGGAGAGATGGTGAGCAACACCCAGTCGCGGTATCGGGCCGATCGTCAAGGCGGCATAACTACTGGTGTCGTAATTAATCAGATACAACCATGGACCAGGAAAATGTCTTGTTGCGTACGGTATATTCGGCTAAGAGCTGGTGTGAACGTGCTGCTCGTTGCCCTGATGACTGCGTCCTGCGCATCAGTCGGACCTGAGAAGGTCGTATCGACGCATACCGGGTACAACGATGCGGTCCAGCTTACCGTCACGCGCGAGGTTCTCATGAATATCGTGAGATCGCGTTACTCAGACCCGATGCAGTTCATCGCAGTCAGTTCCATCAATGCGCAATTTTCCGTGAGCGCTGAGGCGTCAGGAAGCGTTGGCGGACTCGGCGCCGCGGGTGCCGTCGGTCAGGCCGGCGGATCGGTCGGCTATAGCGATTCTCCGACGATCTCATTCGCGCCTCAGTCCGACGCCGCGTTCTACAAGTCCCTTTACAGTCCTTTTGGAGTCGAGGAGGTCATCGGATTTGGATTGGCATACCGTTTTGCGCGGGATGATCCACGCTGGCAGGCGTTGAGCCTCAGGTTGTCCTTTTCCGGGATTAACCGCGCCGACGACATTGCTGGCGGACGGTACAGCAAGCTGTACAGCCGCCGTATTGACGCACTTATTCGATTGTTCCAAATGGGGGCATATTTCCGCCAGATTCCCGAATGGGACTTCGACACCTCGGCAATTGCGAAGGACAAGGTGACCGCCGAGGATAAGGTAGATGCCTTCAGACAGGGCCTGTATTTCATCGAGGAAGACAACGGCAAGAACGTGAGGTTGGCGCGGTACCGGATGGTAGTGGGTTTAACGCTGTCGACGCCGGATGATCCAGAAGTCATTGCGGCGCTCAACGATCTGGGCGTGACAACCGGACGATCGACGTATGTCTTACGGCCACCGACGCACGCTGTCCCGGGCGTTGCCGATCCCTACGCCATCTGGGTTTCGACGAGGTCGATGATTGATGTAATCAACCTGGCAACGCAATGGGTCGAAGTGCCCGCTGCCCACACCGGGATTGTGCCGCAACTCACGGCACTGGCGTCAGACTCCTCCCGGATGCCATCGTTGCGAATTCGTAGTTCCAAAGAAGTGCCCCCGTTTCCGTACCGTGTAC
>Ga0307380_10007177_pt1 | contig 14525 bp, 6 predicted proteins | sample UN3MG_FD_202239 | JGI IMG/M metagenome (GOLD analysis project Ga0307380, IMG submission 202239) | Soil microbial communities from Risofladan, Vaasa, Finland - UN-3 | ecosystem: Environmental > Terrestrial > Soil > Coastal area > Acid sulfate soil | place: Finland: Risofladan, Vaasa | collected... | reverse complement strand
AGGGCCCCCAGTACAATTGCCGCCGCGAGAGGGCTCTCCGAAGATCGGTGTACTGTTACTCTCAGAAATCGAGTCGGAGCTCGAACGTGTGGAAGCCGAGGCCGCAACAGCATCCGAGGAGCATGTTACCGACTTTTTTGCAGAGTGGTCTCGATGCTTACAGAAGGCATCCAAGACGGGGAAGGACGTCTTGCTGTTTTACGGCTGACAGCTTTGAAGAAACCGCATAACCGGTCGCTGGAGCGGACGTGCTGGGGCGGTGACTGGTCGCCATGCCGTGAACGTGGAAACGTGGTATGATGGTTGAAGTCGCCGCAAGATGGCCCGCACGCGGCTCAGCTCAAACGATAGGTGACGTGGTGGAACGGTGATGGGGTGACAGGGTGAACTGGTGACGAGGTGAAGGGACGGTCGCTTCCCCCGTCACCTTGTCACGCTGTCACCTTTGCCGCATTTGCCTCAACGCGTGGAATAGCCGATGTCCTGGCCGCTGGCTTCCCATTTCAGTGCGATGCTGCAGAACCCGAGGGTCGCGTTTCGCGATCCGTCGCTAAAGCCGTGCCGCATCGAGAAAGACCGCTGCAATCAGCCGAGGCCGTGGTCGGGGGCCTTTGCGGTCGTGTACAAGGGGATGCCGGGCGACGGGGGCGATCCGTTCGCCGTGCGAGTGTTCACCACCGAGTCGCCCGAGCGGCGGGAGCGATACGAGCTCACCAGCGCCTATCTGAAGACGAGGCGACTCAACTGCCTGGTGGATTTCGAGTACCGCGACGAGAGCATCCGTTCGGCGGGCGACGGCAAGTGGTATCCGATGATCGTGATGGACTGGGTCGAGGGCGAGACGCTTTTCCATTGGGTTCGGGCCCGATGCCTGGAAGGGGACTGGCCCGCGTTGGCCGAGGCCGCCGCCCGCTGGGTGGAACTGGTCAAGGAGCTGGCCGACGCGCGGATCGCCCACGGCGACCTTCAAGATGCCAACGTCATGGTCACCGCGGCCGGCCAACTGAAACTGGTCGACTACGACTGCATGTGCGTCCCGGCACTGGTGGGCCGCCGCAACCTGGAGGTGGGCGTCGAGCCTTACCAGCATCCGGATCGCGGCGAAACCACGCACCTTTCCCTCGACCTGGACGGATTCTCCGCCCTGGTCATCTACGTGGCCCTCCGCGCATTGGCCGTCGATCCCACGCTCTGGACGAAGTACGTCGAGAAGCCGTCGCACGACAAGCTGCTCTTTCGCACCGAGGACTTCGAGGCACCTCAAGCAAGCCCGCTGTATCGCGACCTGACCAGTTCGCCGGCGCAGGACGTGCGGGACCTCACCGATAAGCTCTTCTCGTTGTGGCGGGTCCGCATGGACCAGGTCCCCTCGCTCGTGCACCTGACCAATTCGTACGCCGAAGTCGAGGAGCTATTGCGAAACGAGCACTGGGAGGCGGCGGTCCAGTTGCTCAACCGGCGGGGCCAGTTCCGCGATGCCCCGGAGCATCTCAAGCCGCTGATCCATCAGGCGTACGAATACGTGTGCCGGAAGCAGGCCTGGGACGCCTTCCGGAAGCTCCCCACCCGGGCCAGCGAGCTGGACGACCGCAAGCTGGTCAACGCCTGGAATGAAGTGCTGTTTGGCGGCTTCGAGCCGGCCGAACGCGAGCGCCCCCGCGTGATGGGCGCCCGCAAGCGAGTGACCGTGCTCGATCGTCTCCACCACATGGTGCAGCGGTCGTCCCAGGAAACGAGCCGGAGCGAAGAGCGGGGCATCGCGCTGGCCGCCAAGCATTTGCCGAAGGGCTACCAGTACAGCCTGCGGCCGCGCGTCGAAGCCGCCCGGCAATGCCTGGACGCCATCAGCCGGCTCGAGCAGGCGTTGCAGCAGTCGGCGGGCGAGGCGGCGATTGTCGCGGCGTGGCGCAAGGTGGTCGCGGCTCAGTGCACGCGTTTCGTCCGAGCCGAGGATCGTCCTCGGATCGAGCTGGCCGAGAGGCGGTTCGCCATGGTCGAGGCCCTCCAGAGGATCCCCGAGAACCTCCCCCCCGATCAGCTCGACCGGCGATTGCTCGACGCCTGGAACGAGGAGCTGGCCGAAGGCTGCGAGGAAGTCGAAGCGTGGCGCACGGCTTACGAATGGGCGGTTTACCGCAGGCAGTTGCTCGACCGGATCGAGCGGGCGATCCGTGCCCGGGACGACGCAGCCGTGATCGAGGTGGTCGAGGAGCCCGCCTTGGAGAACTACGCGCTCCCGGTGACCTGGACGACGGCGATCCGTACGGCGCGCGAGCGGGTCACGAAGACCGAGACCCTGGTCGCGGCGCTCGAGAGCGAAGACCGCTCTTCGTTCCTCGACCTGTTCGACGCCCGGCTGATCCGCAAGTGTCCCGATATTTTCGCCCCCTACGAGTCGCTGCTCAGCGAGTGGACTCGGTGGGAGGTCTTGCCGCTCGAGGGAATGGGGCTCGGCCGAGCCTTGGGCCGGGCCAGCCTCTTCTGTATCGACAAGGCCGAGGGGACCTACCGTGTCCGCTGGACCTGGCCGCAGGCACGATTCACCGACCAGTGTATCCTGGCCGTCTGCGCGCACGAGCCCCATCCGGACGACGACCCGCGCGACGTCGACGTGCTCTATCGCCTGCCCGTCGATCGCCGCAACTGGGAGAGCGGCGGAGGCAGCCGGGTGATTCACGTGAAGCCGGAGTGGAAGGGGAGTCTCGTCGTCGTTTGGGCAATGGTCGATCTCGGGTTCCGCGTGTTTGCCAGCGAGCCGTTGGTGCTGGGGCGCCTCGACGCCGGAAGAGGCCTGAGGCGGGGGGTGGGCCGTCGGTGGCAGGTCCGAAAACTGCTCTCCTCACTGCGAAAGGACAAGACGCCGCCGCCCGCTCCGAGTGACGACGCGGTCGAACCGAGCCAGAGCGAGGACGCTCCTCCGTGAGTACGATCCATCAGATCTACTGCACTCACTGCACCCACGGGACCTCGGCGCTCTCTGCGGCGGAGGGCGAGCTGCAAGATCGCATGCTCGGCTACAGCGCCCGGGCCGGCTCCCTGGAGCACGCGCTGTTGCGCCGCTACTACCGGCAGATCGAGCGCTACGTCTACTACTACCTGCCCCGCGACACTCCCAGCGAGGAGAAACTCCGCCTGACCGCCTCGACGGCGCCCCGCCGGCTCGTCTTCTATCCTTCGGCCGGCGGCCTGCAAGTGATCGGGCAAGTCTGCTACCGGCAGACCGACACCGAAGGCCGGCCCGGGTCGTACTTCGCCCACGTCCTCTTTCGTGACGAGAACGACGGAGCGCGCCCCTGGTCCCAGCTCGACTGCCTGAAGCTCTGGGCGGCGCCCGGCTGGGTCGAGGAAGACTCCCTCCATCACCCGTTTCTGCTTCAGCCCCTGGCCTCGCTCGACCAGATGCTCGCCGGACGCCGCCCGGCCATCGACGACGGCGTCTTCCTCAGCTTCCTCAGCACGCCGGCTGGCGGCTCGTTCGACGATCCGTCGGGCACGATCCCCGAGCGATGGCGCCGGATGGACGCCGCGCGGCGCTCGGGCCTGTTCATCGAGGCGTTTCGCGGTTTCCTGGAGATGGGCCCAGCGCGGCGGGAGTCGCTCTTGTTGGTGATCGAGCCGGGCGTGGCGGCGCTGGTGTTCTACGGCATCATCCGCCTGCTTCCCATCGGCGAGATCCGCGCCCGTATCAGCTTCTCCACGTTCGAGCCCAACGCCGACCGCGTGGGCGCGTCGCTCGCCGCGACCACGTTCTGCGATCCGCAGAAGACCGACCTGCGCGGCGACGCCTACCGTTCGCGCGGGTTCGCCGTCAACACGTTCACCGAGCGTCGGTCCGAAAGCCGGCGGCCGCAGGCACAATACGCGGCGACCATGGTCCGCCGGCTGTTGGAGCAAGGGTGGGAGTCGGTCGACTGGAGTCTGGCCAGTCTCGCCGCGGCGGGTGCGCGCACGTGCGAAGACCTCGACGCCCTGGCCGCCGTGGAATCCCTGGTGCCGGCGCTGTTGGATCCGAGCCAGACGCGTCTCGACGAAGACTGGCGCCGGTCCCCCATGGCGACCAACTACCTCCGCCGGGCACTCGTCCAAGCGCTCAACGGACTAAGCAACCCCGCTGCTTCGTTGGAGCCCATTATCGGCCGGCCCGCGCACCTGACGATCCTCGAGCTGCTGGCGACCGAGCACAAGATCCCCGGGATGCGCGGCGTCGCGGCGTTTCTGCTGGAGAGGCTTCCGGGCGAGAGAATCGCCGATCTTCTCAAGCTCGATTGCGTGTCGTTCGAGGCGAAAGTCGACGTGTTGGTCCGCTACGTCACTTCGCACCGGCAACTGCCGCCCGGTTGCGACCACTTGTGGAACGAATCAGCGCGGGCTGCCGGCCCCGCGAGTCGCACCGTAGGTCCGCTCTTGCCCAGCGTGCTGGCACGACTCGATCTTGACACCCTCGAGGCGTTCTACGCGCAGATCGCTTCGCGGCAGTCGGGTGCGTTTCTGACGAGCTTGTTCGTCGCGTGCCAGAACCGGCAGTGCACGCGAGAGAGCTTGACGCGGATTGTCCGGGCGGCGGAGGATGAGGCCCTGCTGTCGCTGTTTCGCGCTTTGGGCCCCGCTTTTTTCCAGCAGTATCCCGACGGCGAGCCCGCCCTCGGCGCCAAGCTGCACGAGATGGTCGGCTCCCTGGCAAGGCATCCCCGGCAGTTCTCCGAGCGGCTCGACGTCATCCTGGCCGGCCGCCACCTCCTGCCCGACGAGGACCAGGACGTCGTCACGGCCTGGTCGAACTGCCGCCGGGCGATCCTCGAAGTGGGCGGATTGCAGGATCAGAGGTCGGGTGTCTTGCGGCAGCGACCCGTCGAGGAATTGGAGGCGCCCGCGCGCCGAATGGCCGAAGCGGCCCGAAAGGCCATGCCGCCTGACCGGATGGACGACGACCCTCAAGGGTCTCAGAAGCAGACCTGCCTACGGCAGATTGCACCGGCGCTTTTGGGCGGGAGGGCGCTTCTGCCCAAGGGCGTCTGGCAGCACGACGCCCTCTGGCAGAAGATCGGCTGGTACTTCCAGCACCGCAAATGGCCTGGAGCGCCGCTGAGGAAAATGCGCCCCAAGTCTCGATCGCTCGGGCCAGGCTGGATTCTCTTATCCGCGATCGTCGCCGTGGTGGCCATTGTCGTGGCCATTGGTGCTTTGAACTCCATGAGCCGTTCCCGCCTTGACCGGGGGGAGGGCATGGTGACGTCGGACGTGAATGGACCGAGCACGTCCCAAGCGACCGTGGAGGGTGATTCCGCGGCACAACCGACGCCCAGGGCCCCGGACACGGCCGAGCGAGCTCCGCGGCAACGTGCGGCCGCCAAGCAAGTGGCAAAAGAACGCGACACCGCTGAGCCGGCGCATGGAGAACGCCCAGTCGCGGAGCCGGTGCAAGGACAACGCGAGTCCACGGGGCCCGCGCCCGCTCCGCTCCAAACGGCTCAACCGCCGGCTGAACCGGAAGCGCCCGGCGAATCGGCGGAAACGCAGCCGTCGCGATCGGACGACCCGTGGCGACCGGACGGACCTCGCGCCCGGCAACCCGAGCAGGCCGTGACGACGTCGGTTGCCGAAAAACCGGTCCCACCTGTCGCGGAGCCGGACGGGGCCGTCTCGCCGCCGGGTCAGGACCCGGCGACCGGAAGCGCGCCGCCCCAGGCGGAGACCTGGAAGACCCTGGCCGAGCAATTCGCACGCGAGCACGCCGGGGAGTTCTTCGACGAAGCGCCTTTCGTGAACGGAGAGCTGCAAATCCCGGCCGACGCCTTGCCGGCCGCGACCGACGGTGCCGGCCTGTTCCTGGGCGGTGGCGTGCTCTACTTCGACCATGCGATGTATCCCTTCGGCGCGGGGTTTGACACCAGGGCGCCCGTCTCCCGGCACGAGGTGCCCCAACTGGCCAAGGCCCTTTCGCTCCCATCCGTCTACGTCGAGCTTCAATCGCGGCCCGGCGGCTGGGCGGTCGTATTGGGACATGTACCCCAAGCCTTGCCGCCCGACGCGGAAGCGAGACAGGAGGAGCTCATCGAGCAGGTGGAGAAGACGTCGCGGATGATCATGTCGCAGTTGCGGGCCTACAATTCGCGGGCGGCCACGGAGGAAGCGAAGGACGAGGCGTTCGACAAGCTCGTCGAGCTGACGGAAATCGAGATTCCTCGCGTTCCGCCCAAACCCATCCGCGGCAGCCAGGAGTACCGGGATGATCCGGAAGCCTACAAGATCGTGCTCGACGCGTACAACCAAGCCGTGGTTGCCCATAACCAGGCCAACAACCGTGTCGTCCCAACGGCCAAGCAGGCCGTCGCGACCGTCGACGAAAAGAAGAAGTACGTCGAGGAGGAGTTCCGCCGGTATGAGACGCAAGTGCGTCGGCAAAACGAGCAGGGATTGGCCGCCCTCCGCGAGCAGTGCCGGCGGATCAGCGTGATCGTGTACCGGGCCGGCGAGGGCGTGGGCGCGGCCCGCTCGTCCGCCGACGCCGATGCCGGCGGCGCCGTGGAATCGGTGGAAGGGCGATTCCTGATCGAGGAAAAGCCGGCCCAGGGTTTGAACCCGCCGGCGATTGCCCGGATCAGGCCCGTCGTCACGGGCGAGGGCGGGCGACCTCTCCCATCCTGGTACCACGGAGAGATCGTCAGCGCGTGCGAGGTCGTGGCGTTGAATGCCGATGGCCTCATTCTGCGAACGATCCCGCTGCGGGACGTCTTCAGCGAGAAGAGTGTCGACGTTTTCGAGAAGACGACCGCGGCCCGCGTCCGTTTCCAGTTCCTCGCTCGCGGCGACGCCCCGTTCGGCCAACCGCCGAAGGCGCCGATCGCCGCGGATTCCTATCGGATCGAACGGATCGACGAGGGGAAGCAGTATACGGTCAAGCTGCAACTTGCCAACGAGGCGCTCGACTGGCTCCGGCTGCTCGCCGCCGATCCCGACTCGGGCCAACCCTGATTTGAGTGCGAAGGTACCGGTACGTTGCCCATGAGACCTCTGGCCATCCTGTTTGTCGGTTGCCTTCCCCTGGCGGTGCTCACCGCTTGGAGTTTCGTCGAGCTCGGCTCGATCGACGACCCGTTGGGGGCTGCCGACCCCGCGCTGGGCCCCGAGGTGAAAACCGACCCGGCCGACGCGCTCGCTGAGCAGCGGAAACGGGAGAAACCGCTGGTGGATGCACTTGGCGAGGTGGACCTGCTCTCGGGAGACTCGCTTGCGGGCCTTGAGAAAGTCCCCGAAGAAAGCAGCCTCCGGCCCCTCAGGGACTCGTGGCCCCGGTGGGAGGCGGCGCGAGCGATGGTCGTCGAGTTCCTCCAGATCGATCGCGTCACCCGAGCGGCGTCGGGCGAACCGATCGCCCGGATACCTTTGGAGGATCTCGACACCGCAGGCCGCAAGCTGGAAGCGTTGCAGCAGACGTGCGAAGCGTCGAAAAAGGAGTTTGAGAAGCTGAGGGAGGAACACGGGGACTCGTCGGTCCGCGGCGCCGCGCAGTTCCTCGCCCTTCTCGATGACCGGATCGCCGATCTCGATCGGCAGATCGACGACTGCCGCAGCCGGCTCGACGCAGCCGAGCTTCTGAGCGAGGCCCGAGATGCCTTTCAACCTTCGCGGTACGGCAAGTGCATCCCGCTCTGCGACGAGCTGCTCGGCCAATACGCCTCGGTCCTTGCCCCTTCGGTGGCCGCGAAGGTGCAGATCCTCCGCGAGCGCGCCGCGTTCTGGGACGACACGGAACGGTTGTTCTCGCAGCTTGACGATGCCTCGCCCGTCGAACGGGAAGCCGTCCTGGAGAGCTTTCTGGGCAAGTACGGCGATCGCGCTGCACGAACCGAGGCGGAGCTGCGGATCATCGACGGGCGCGCGCAGCAGCTCCGCGAGGTGAAGGCCCAATTGGCGGCCGAGGCGGCCGGTCGCGCCGCCCAGGGGCTGATCCGGGATCTCGAGCAGAATCTTCCCCGCGCCTTTGAAGACCGCCTGAGAAGCACCGCGCGGATCGCCGAGCGCTACCCGACCGATTCGGTGAAGATCGCGCTCCAGACGCAAGCCAGGCAGTGGTTGCAGGAGTTCCTGCCCGAGAAGCAGATCCGCGAGCCGCCGGAGCTCCAAGAGGCGGAGACGACCCGGCACGAGATCGTCCGCGGCTTCTTCGCCGACGTCGTGGCCCCCGACGGCGCGCTCTTCGGCTACAAGCGATACCCGACCCTCCAGGCACGCAACGATCCCGAATTCGACGTGGGCACGTACCGGAAGGAGGAGTTCCTCGTCCCGCCGGGCGAGTCGGTGCCGCGCCGGTGTGTGAAGCAATACAACCAGGCGAGACAGCGGTTGATCGAGGCCCCCGGCCGTCGGACCGCCTGGGTGGACCTGGCCGACCTCTGCGAGTCGCTCGAATCGGACTTGCGCGAGTACCGCCGAAAGAACGGGGCCGCCCCGGAAGAACCCGTGCTGTCCTTCGAGCAAGACGGACGGTTCGTCCGCGAGCTGCTTGCCGGATCCGGCTGGGCCGACGTGGAGACCCTGTTTGGACCTTGAGGTTGCCTTGTTTTCCGGAGCGATTACCGATATAAGGACAATGCGGAAGGAGAAACGATGGAGGACGATTGCTGAATGACAAATAGCGGCTGAGCACGAACGTCGCCGCTCGGCCGCGGAGCCGATTCGTCATTCCGCATTCATCGTCATTCCTCTGAGCCTGCACGCCGTCGGGAGTCGAGCATGTCACGCGCACCGTATACTCAGGAGATCAGCCGCCAGAACAAGGCCTGTTTCCTGTTCCTGCTGGACCAGTCGTTCTCCATGGAAGAGCCGCTGGGGAACTCCCCGAATCGCAAGTGCGACGAGCTGATCACCGCGATCAACGGCTGGCTACAAAACATGGCCATCCGGGCGAGCGGCGACGAGGGGATCAAGGACTGGATGGACGTCGGCGTGTTTGGCTACCGCACCGATCGAAGCGCCAACCCGATCATCGAGTCGTCGCTCACCGGCGCATTGGCCGGCAGGAAGTTCTTCTCCATCTCCGAGATCGGAATGAACCCCGCCCGCATCGACACCCGCAACCAGTTCATCCCCGACGAGGAGACGGGCGAGATGATCGAGGTGCCGTGCGAGGTGCCGGTCTGGGTCGACCCGGTGACCGAGGGCGGCACGCCCATGTGCCACATGCTCTACCAGGCCCATCAGATGCTTGCGGAGTGGATCGCCCAGCATCCGAGGAGCTTCCCTCCGATCGTCGTCCACATTACCGACGGCGAGTCGCAGGATGGGGACCCCATCCCGTATGCCGATGCCGTCAAGAAGCTGGCCACCGAGGACGGCAGCGTCCTGCTGTTCAATTGTCATCTTTCGATGACGGCGGCCGACCCGTTCATGTTTCCGGCCGCCGAAGGGGGACTGCCGGACGATCTGGCCCGCGTGCTGTTCCGGATGTCCAGCGTACTGCCCGACCCGTTCTTCCGCCACGCCACCATGGAGGGCTTCCAGCTTCAGCCGAGCGCGCGGGGAATGGCCTTCAATGCCGACATGGTGTGCTTGATTCAATTCCTGAACATGGGAACGCAGGCCGCCCCGGGGCTTCGCTGATGGGGTTGAGAGTTGATGGTTGAGAGTTGATGGTTGAGGGTTGAGGGTTGAGGGTTGAGCGTTGATAGGCCGGAGTTGAGGGGTGGGAAGTGAGGGACGGAGGACGAGAGATGAGGACTCACGCGTTTGACCATCGAGAATGCACCCCTTGTCTCGTATCTCTCATCCCTCATCTCTCATCCCTCAACTCTCAACCCTCAACTCTCAACTCTCAACCACAGCCGTGAGGATCACGATGCCGGATACGAACGACGCCCACTCGCAAGGAACTCCGGCCGCCGGCGCCGCGGGGGACTCCGGGTGCGTCCTCTTCCTGATCGACGAGTCGAAGGCCATGGACGCCCGCGTGGCAGGCGGCACCAAGTCGAAAGCGGAGAGCATCGCCACCGCCCTGAATTCCCTGTTGAACCAGCTTACCGCCGGTCCGGCCATGGACGTGGCCGTCGTCGGATACCGCGCCGCCCGTCCCGGCGGAGACGACGTCGGCCCTCGCTGGGGCGGAACGCTTGCCGGACGCCCGTTCGTCCCCACCAGCGAGCTGGCCGGCGCCCCGCTCACCGTCGAGACCCGCGTCCGCAAGGTCCCCGGCTCCGGCGGCATCGGCGTTGCCCGCGAGGAATCCGTCCGGTTCCCCGTCTGGTACGTGCCCCGACTGGGCGACGCGGCATCGAGAACGGCGGCCTTCGAGCATTGCCGGGGGATGTTGTCCGAATGGGTCTCGGCGGCGGGGGGCGGGTGCAAGCCGCCGATGCTGGTCAGCTTCATCGGGGAGCTCGATGCCCAAGAGACGCCGGAAGCCGTAGGGAAAGCGATTCACCAGATCGAGACGCCCGGCGGCCCGCCCTGGATCGTGCACGCCCATCTCAGCTCGTCCGACCGCATCCCGGCGACCATCTATCCGTCGAGCGACACGCATCTCGCGCCCGGGCCGGTCCGCCTCCTGTTCGAGGCTTCCAGCGTCCTGCCCGACGAGTTCCGCGGTTCGCTCCGGCAGTTGCAGGTGAACGTGAACGCGGGCGCGCGAGGGCTGATCTACAACGCGAGGATGGTCGACCTGATCCGACTCCTCTCCCTGGTCAAGGCCTACGCCCGGTATCAGCGGCCGCCCCAGGCGGCCCCGGCCGCGCCGTCCGCAGCACCCGGGCCGAGTGCGGAATCGTTCTCCACCGACGTCCTCGCCGCCACGAGCGGAGCCGCAGATGCCGCCACGGGAGACGAGTCGATCACGATTGGCCCGACCGGGGAGGTCACGGTGGCGGGCCTGCCCTCCACGCCCGGGCCGGATGCGAAGGGCCTGGCCCCGGAGTCCCTGACCGTTCAGATGCCGGCCCCCGACGCCCCGACCGCCCAGTTCTCCTCGGCGGAATTCGCAGCCGGAGCCACCGCGACCGAAGGACTTGCCCGCGCCGACGCCTCGGCAGCGGCTGAGTCGCCCTCGCCAACGCACGCGGAGGAGACTTCCGAGAAGCCCGAAGCTCCGCAACCGGCACACGAGGCGCCAACGCCCACGTCGGCCGAATCCGCCGCCAGCGCAGCGGAACAAAGGGCGCTGGTCGTGCTCCTGCTGGATCGTTCCGTCGAAAACCCCACCGTTGGATCGCGGCACACGGTATGGGGACGTTTGCAGCAGCATGCCAACGACTTGCTGGGGCAGATCTCCAAGCGAGGCAAAGGGGACGTTGACGTGGCGCTGGTGTCCTACGGTTGTGCGAGGGACGCCGGCGGCAACAGTATTCCCGACGTGGTCGAGGTGGAGAACAGGTTTTCGGGGCCGCTGGCCGGAGCTACCGTTGCCAGCGATACCGAGCTTGCCCGTGCCGCGATTCGGACGGAGGAGGTGGCGGAGAAGGTCTCCAACGGCATTGGCGGGTTGGTCGAGGTCACGCGGAAAAGGCCCGTCTTCGTCGACCTGGTGCCAACCATGACGGTTGTTTCCCCGACGCCTGCGTTTGATGCCGTGAGGGAGCTTGTGGCCCAACGTCGGAAGGGCCGTCCCGGCGGCGCCGTTTCTTCAGTCGTCTTGCACATGACGCGTGGGCGCTTCGAGCCGGGCCAGATCCAACGCGCTGCCGGACAGTTGCTCGAACTGCCCGGCGTTGCGCTGTATCATTGGGTGTTGACCGAGTCGCCCCATCCCTCGGTGGCCTATCCGGCCGAGCCGACGAATATCCGGGAGGCGGCGCTGGTGAAGCTTTGGGAGCTGACGAGCCCCTTGCTGGGTAGCCAATCGCTTGCCGCCGGGAAGCCCGCGGTCACGCCGGAGTCGCGAGGCATCGTGATCAACGGCAAGTTTGACCTGTTTGTGGTCGGCATCGTGGAGGCCCTGACGGCGCCCGGAGCCGAATAGGATTCCACGGATCATGCAATCCAATTGGTTGACGCTTGCACGGCCCATGACCGAGGCCGACCAAGGGGCGGCCGGAGGATAGAGCGTTCGGCCGGAATCGGGCCGTCGTTTTCAACGCAGGAATCAACAAGACGTGCCCATGCGATTCGAGTTCCGCGATTTCAAGCTGGCCAAAGATGCCGAGCATCCTGACGAGAACCAGGACGCGTTCTGCACGGATGCCGACCGCGGGATTGCCGCCATTGCCGACGGGGTGGCCTCGGGCATCTTCGCCGGCCAGTGGGCACGGATCCTCACCGAGGCGACCGTGGCCGAGCCGCCCGACCCCGGCGACCAGGCGGCCTTCGGCGCGTGGCTGGCCGCGCGCCGGGAAGCGTGGAATGCCGAGATCGACGTGTCCCAGCTCGCCTGGTTCCAGAAGCCGAAGCTCCGCGAAGGGGCCTTTTCCACTTTGCTTTGGGTCGAGATCACTCCGATCGACGAACGGGATCGGCAGCCGCAGGACCCCTGGCGCCTGCGCGCGCTGGCCGTGGGCGACAGTTGCCTGTTCCACCTCCGCGGCGAGGAGCTACTCCGGGCCTTCCCCATCGAGAAGGCGGAAGAGCTGGAAGCCGACCCCGTGGTGATTGGCAGCATCGACCTCAACCGCGACGACCTCCTGGAGTTCAAGTCCTATGAGGCGCTCTGCCGGCCCGGCGACCTGCTGGTCCTGTGCACGGACGCCGTGGCTGATTGGGCGCTGCGACAGTGTGAGGCCGGCCGCCCGCCGGTGTGGGGAGATTACTGGGACACGTCTCCGGAGGCGTGGCAGGAGGAGGTCGCCGCCCTTCGCAGCGATCGCCAAATGCGCTACGACGACGCGACGCTCCTGCTCCTCCGCGTCACCGACGGCGTGACCGTCCCCGAGCAGCCCGACAGGCCGACCTCCGCGGCCGAAGCCGCGCCGTCCACGGAGCAGGCCGCGCCACCGCCGCTCCCCGACGCCGCGACGCACCCCGATTGGGCCCACAAGCTCAAGTCGTTCACCGACCAGGTCGCCGACCAGGTCTCCGGGCAGGTCGCTCGCGGGGTGAAGAAGCTGAAGGAGGTGAAGGAGTCGGCCGGATCGGCGATCAAAAAGTACCGGGAGAGACTCCGGTCGCAAGACAACAACCTGGGGGACGACGATCCGCGCCGCTGAAGGTTGGCCGTTGAGTGCGCGATTCGCAGAAGGACGAATGGCGGCGCGCCAAGCCCACAGGCGGCGCCCCGTGGGATAGCCCGAATTGGCCGTCCGGAGGGCGCGCGGTCGCCGTCTCGAGCCGCGCTGCGCAGGTACGCGGATACGGATACATCATGCAGAGTCCTGAGAGCCGACAGAACGCGACTCCGCCGAGCGGCCTTGGCGGCGCACGCGACGGCGGAATCGACCGGAGACGACTCCTGATCGACGCTGCCGTCGGGGCCGGTCTCCTCCTCGCCGTGGCCCTCGTCTTCGCGTTCGACAGAGCGTCGTCCACCTCGGGCGGCGACCAATCGGGCGGGGTCGACACGTTTGAAATCGTCGTGGACGATGGGGGCGGCGCCTCGGCGCCACCCCGGCGCCCGTTGCGCCTGGCCGTCACTCCGCCCGAGTACGACGACGTGGGAAAGCTGCTCGACACGCTCGGGCGCGGCTATCGCTACACGCAGATCGAGCTGGACGATTTGTTGCACGCCGAGCGGCTGGCCGAGTACGACGTCGTGTTCCTCACCTGTGGCGGCGTGCCCCGGGCATGGCTCGAGCGGCGCCTCCGCGATAGCGAGCGGGGAAGCGCGGGCATCTATCGCCCCAGGCCCGAAGTGGCCGACGCCGTCCACGAAAGCTTCCGCAAGTTCGTCGGCCACGGCGGAACGCTCTACGCGTCCGACCTGCAATTCGATCTCGTCTCGTTGGCCTTTCCCGAGCTCGTCGACAAGGGCCGAATGGGGCGGGGCGAGGTGCAAACGATCGAAGCCGAGGTGGTCGACCCCGGGCTGCGACGCCTGCTGGGCGCGGCCATCGACCTCCGCTTCGACATGCCCGCCTGGCGCCCGGCCGCATTGCGCGGGCCCGACGTGACCACGTACCTGAGCGGCACCTACCGCCTCCGTGACGGAGCCGAGCAGACGGGGCCGCTCCTGGTGACCTTTGCACACGGCGAAGGCACGGTCGTCTTCACGTCTTTCCACAACGAGGCCCAAAACACGGAGCTCGAGCTGGAGCTTCTCCGATATCTCGTGTTCACGACCGTCACCGCCCGGGAACAGGGCCGAATCAAGCAGACGATGGTCCGCGGCGGCTTCTCGCCCACGGAGCGCAATCTCCTGAGCGCGTCCTCCGCGAGCAAGTCGGTGAAGATGACGCACCTCTGCCAGCACCGCAGCTCCCTGCAATTCGTGCTCGGATTCGAAGACCAGGGGGCCGAGCTCCGCCTGAGGGTCGTCGGCCCCGGCGGCGAGGAGGTCGAGAAGCAGGGCGCGAAGACGCTCACCATCGAGATCGACAACGCACGGCCCGGCACCTGGCAGTACTCCATCACCCCGATCAAGATCCCGTACGATAACTTCCCCTATACGC
>Ga0307380_10007174_pt1 | contig 14529 bp, 8 predicted proteins | sample UN3MG_FD_202239 | JGI IMG/M metagenome (GOLD analysis project Ga0307380, IMG submission 202239) | Soil microbial communities from Risofladan, Vaasa, Finland - UN-3 | ecosystem: Environmental > Terrestrial > Soil > Coastal area > Acid sulfate soil | place: Finland: Risofladan, Vaasa | collected... | reverse complement strand
GCCCTTGAGGCCTCGTGGACAGCCCCGCACGCTCACCAGTTCGCAACAAGCAAATACCACCAAACTACCTGGTTGACAAAAGCGTTCCCATAGATGGGTCGAGGCACGAGACCCACGCGTCCGGGACGACAGGAGGGATCATCCTATGCCGGCGACGAAGCGACCCGACGCCGATCGTTCCGACCGGCTCCGCGTGGCGGCAGTGCAGATGAAGTTCGCCCCGAGGATCGGGGGCAACCTGGCCAAGATCGAGCGGCTGCTGGCCGAGGCCGCGCGCCGCCGGGCCGACGCGGTCCTGTTTCCCGAATGCGCGGTGACCGGGTACGGCTACGACTTCTCCGCGCTTAGCCAGAGAGACGTTCGCAACGCCCTCGGCACCGTCGGCGAGATGGCGGCCCGGTTCTCGACCAACGTGCTCATCGGTTCGCCCGTGTTCGGCCGAGGCAAGCTCTACAACGGCGTGGTCGTGTTCGATCGGCAGGGCGAGGCGGTCTATTGCTACGCGAAATGCCAGCTCACCGAGTCGGACCGCGAGTTCTTCACGCCGGGGAACGCAATCGCCCTGTTCGAGATCGACGGCGTCACGGTCACCACGGTCATCTGCCACGAGCGGCGCTACCCGGAGCTCGTGCGACTGGCCGTGATGGCCGGGGCCCGGATCCTCTTCCATCCCAACGCCGGCATGGACCGGCCGGCCGTCTCGCGCAAGAAGCGGGGCGGGAAGGACGGGATCGCCGCCCGGGCGTTCGAGAACGCGATCTACTACGTGTTTGCCAACTCGGTGGGGCCGCAGGGCGGCGGGCTGTGGTCGGCCGGCGATTCCAAGATCGTCGCCCCGAACGAGCGCGTGCTCGAGCTGGCCGACAACCGCAGCGAAGCCGTGCTCGTGGCGAGCCTCGACCTGGCGCAAGCCACGCGACGCTACGCCGAGCGGGGCATGGAGCATCCCCGGTTCCTCGCCTCGGACTGGAAAGCGATGGTCCGCAAGGTCCGCCAGCAGGCCGCGGAGGCAACCGCGAAGTTCGATCTGCCGCGCCCGCCGGCGGCACAGTGAGCGGGCCTCGGTCAGAAGAGGGACGATGCATGACGGGACGCTTGAAGCGGTGCGTTTGGCTTGTGGGCGTCGCGGCCGTCGGGATTGCGTGGCAAGCGGCGCCTGCGGCAGCCGAGAGCGATGCTCCCCAGCCCAGTGCCTTCCAGGCGATGATCGAGGCCGACTGGACCGCCCAGGAGAAACGACGCGGGCGCACGCCGCGAGATGCCGAGGCAATACGCGACGTGCTGTCGGCGGCGGAGCGGCTGCTGGAGAATCTTGAGGGCATGCCGCATGTGCCGGACCTGCGGGCCGAGGCCGACTTGTTGAAACGCTTGCGCGCCGAAGTGGATCAGGTCGAGTCGCTCGATGACGGCGACCGGCTGGACCTCTATCGCCGGATCCGCACCGTCGGCAGGGATGTGGCGCTTGAGAACCCCCTGTTTGCGGACAAGCCGCTGGTGTTTCTCAAGCGGCGGCGATTCATCTCCCAGATGCTCCACGAATACCTGGGCTACTTCTACGATTACGACGACATTGCCGGCGGCGGGGTCTACGTGCTCGACGAGCCGGGCCGGTCGCTCGTGGCCCGCGACCTGATCCGGGATCGGCTCCCGCGCGGCAACTACACCACGCTGGCCCTCTCGTACGACGCCCGGACGATCTACTTCGCCTTCTGCGAGCGTGCGCCCGAGAAGCCCGATTACTACTCGCCCCAGCGCCGCTGCTTTCATGTCTATGCCGTCGACGCGGACGGCGGAAACCTCCGCCGGCTCACCACGGGTGCGAACGACGACTTCGATCCCTGCCCGCTCCCGGACGGCGGCGTGGCCTTCATGTCCACGCGTCGCGGCGGCTTCGGCCGGTGCCACAACCCCTGGGAACCGCTGCCGTCGTACACGCTGCACCGCATGGACGCATCCGGCGCGAACCTGCGCACGCTCTCGTTCCATGAAACGAACGAATGGCACCCCTCGGTCCTCGGCGACGGCCGGATCGTCTACATCCGCTGGGACTACGTCGATCGGTCGGCGGCCAACTTCCACGGGCTGTGGGCCACGGGCCCGGACGGCACGAACCCGACGATCCTCTTCGGCAACTACACGATGCGGATCAACGCCTGCTACCAGCCGAAGGCGATCCCCGGCTCCAACCGGATCGTGTTCGTGGCCGGGGCCCATCACGCGGCGGTGGGCGGGTCGCTGGTGGTTTTGGACCCGGCCCGTGTGCGCCTGGATCCCGAAAGCGGCGAGGACGACTTCGCCGCGATCGAGGTCCTGACGCCCGAGGTCTGTTTTCCCGAGGCCCCCGGCTGGCCCGCCAGTTACTTCCACAGCCCCTGGCCGCTTTCGGAGGACTGCTACCTGGTGTCGTTCAGCTTCGAGCCGCTGCCGGGCATGGGGCCCAAGGTGAAAGACGACACGGCGACGGGCCTCTACTACTTCGATCGCTTCGGCAACATGGAGCTTCTGTATCGCGAGGAGGGGATCTCGTCGATGTATCCCATTCCGCTGGCTCCGCGCGAAGTGCCGCCCGTGCTGCCGAGCACACGGAATCCAAAGCTTGGCGACGAGGGCGAGCTCGTGCTGACGAACGTGGGGCGAAGCTTCCACCCGCTTCCCGACGCGCGGCCGATCCGCAAGCTTCGCATCTTCCAGGTATTGCCCAAAACGGAGACCCACGTGGCCAACAAGCCGCGGATCGGATACGCCAACGCCGAAAGCGCCCGGATGCTCTTGGGCACGGTCCCGGTCGAGGCGGACGGCTCGGCCTACTTCCGCGTGCCGGGGGGCAAGCCGATCTACTTCCAGGCGGTGGATCAGCGTAGCCGTGCCGTGCAGACCATGCGGAGCGTCACCTACTTGCAGCCGGGCGAGCGACGCGGCTGCGTCGGCTGCCACGAGCCGCCGGGGACCACGCCGGTCAACGCGCCGCCGTTGGCGCTGAGCCGGTCGCCGTCGGAGATCACGCCGGGCCCTGACGGAACCCATCCCTGGAGCTACCCGAGGCTCGTCCAGCCCGTGCTCGATCGGCATTGCGTGCGATGCCACGACGGCGGCGAAGGCCCCGAGAGAAGTGAGCCCGTGTTGACCGGCGAGCCGTCGGGCACGTTCACCCGATCGTACGAGGGCCTCAAGCCCTACGTCCGCTGGTACGAGTGGGGCGGAAAGACGATCCACGCGATCAGCACCAAACCGGGCCAAATGGGGGCCGACGAAAGCCCGCTGGCGAAGATCCTCGACGACGCGACGCACACCAAGTACGTGCCGCTACCCGACGAGGACCGTCGCCGGATCTACGTCTGGCTGGACGGGAACGCGCCGTTTTTCGGCACGTACGACGAAGCGTCGCAGATTGGCCAACGAAACGGGCACGCCGTGCCTCCGCCTGTGGTACAATGACGTCGACGGTGGGCCCTCCAAGCCGAGGGCTTGACGATCGCTGCGACGCTGCGCGGACGCGAGCCGCCTAGGACAATCGTGACAATCGTTCCCACGCTTCCGCGTGGGAACGCAAGGGCCGGACGCTTTGCGTCCGCGGGGCGCCGTTGGGGCGCCGGCCCAATGATCCCGCGACGTGCGGACGCGAAGCGTCCAGGTGGCACGTTACGATGCGGATGCGTCGCAACGATGGATGCGTCGCAACGATGCGGAGGTCGCCCTCTGAGCTTGCACGGCCGCTGGTTGAGGGGTAGACTCGACAAATCGTCAGAAAACCTCTCGGAGCAAACCAATGGACGAACGCACTCACCAACGAGAACGAACCGGGCGCCGCGAGTTCCTTTCGCAGCTTTCCGCGGCGGCCGCCGGTTCGGGGTTGCTTCTTGGCGGCACCGCCGGGGCAGGCGAGCCGAAACCGGACGCCGCGCCGCTACTGCCGACCATTCAACTGGGCGACCATCGCATTACCCGGCTCGTCGCCGGCTGGAACCCCATCGGCGGCTATTCCTACATGGGGCCCCACACGGACCGGCACATGAAGGAGTACTTCACCCCGGAGCGGATCGTCGAGTATCTCCAGCGGTGCGAGCGGGCGGGGATCAACGCCCACCAGTTCAGCCGGCCGGAGACCATGGCCCCCGTCTTGCGAAGCTTGCGCGAGCAGGGCTCCCAGATGAAGTTCTTCTGCCTTCACTCCGGGGACCAGGCTTCGATCAAGCAGGCGATCGAGCTGACCAGCCCCATGGCCTTCGTCCACCACGGCGGGGCCACCGACCGGATGTTCCGCGAGGGTAAGAGCCAGGAGGTCCACGACTTCGTGAAGTGCGTGCGCGACGCGGGCCTGCCGGCGGGCGTCTCGGCCCACAACCCCGACAACATCAAGCGGGTCGCCGACGAAGGCTGGCCCGTGGACCTGTTCATGTGCTGCTTCTACTATCTCACCCGCACGCCGGAAGAGCTGGAGAAGATGCCGCCGATCGTCACGGAGCAGATCGGGTACGCGTTCTTCTCCGACGACCCCACGCGGATGACCGAGGTGATGCGCCAGGTCGACCAGCCGTGCCTGGGCTTCAAGATCCTGGCCGCCGGCCGGAAGTGCGGTCACAAGCACACGGTCAAGGAGGCGTTCCGGTTCGCCTTCGAGCACGTCAAGCCCACCGACGGCGTGATCGTCGGCATGTACCCCCGGTTCGAGGACGAAATCAGCGAGAACGCGCAGTACGCGCGGGAGCTCGGGCGCGTGGAGGGGGCGTAGACTCGCCGCCGTCGGTTATCACGCGCCGAGCGTTGGAGCGGACTGCTTCACGCGGCCCAGCACGGCACGGCCGAGCGATCCTCCCGCGTTCCCGCCCTCCGACGCGAAATCACAGATCGTCGTGCCCCGTGAAGCTGGTGATCAGCGTGCGGAGCTTGCGGCGAAGGACGGAGTAGCTGTAAAACTTCTTGCCCAGTTCGTAATTCCGCTCGACCATCTCGGTGCGGTATTCGTCGTCGGCGATCACGCGGCGGACCTGGTCCAGCACGTGCCGGGTGAGGAACCCGTTCATGGTGATGACCTGGAAGCCCTTGGGCTCGATGTCGGCGATGAAGATCGAGTAGCGGTTCACGAGCACCGGCTTCCGGTAGTAAAAGGCCTCCAAGAGGGCGTTGCCGAACCCTTCGTACAGGCTGGGGTAGGCGATCAGATCGGCCTGGGCATAGACCTCGGCCAGACTGGCCACCGTGGTCCCGTTGGAGGGCGGCTCCATCTTGCTGGTGTCGGTGTAGACGAATCGCAGGTCCACGCCCGACTCCTCGGCCAGCTCGGTCATGGCGTGGTGATAGTCGAGGCCCTCGTCGCCCGACTCGTGGGAGACCACCAGCTTGCACTTGGGGTTCTTCAACTGGGAGACCAGGGCGATGGAGTGCTCGATGCCTTTTCGGGGCACGACGCGGGTGGGCTGAAGGAGCACGACGTCGTCCGGCTCCAGCCCCATCCGCTCGCGCCAGTCCGACTCGACGACTTCCTCCGGCGGGGGGTTCTCGAAATCGACGACGTTGGGGATCAGCACCGACGAGGCGCCCGTCCGCCACGAGAGGTCGTGCTGGGCGAAGCTGTTGATCGTGACGTGCTCGATCGACGGCAGGGTGGGCGGGAACGCCATGTTGAGGAAATCGTCGACCGCACTGACCGAATACCGGGCACGCTCCCAGTAGAAGTCGTGGTGGTGGGCGATCGTCGGGATGCCCGTCTCGGCCACGAAGTGCGTCAGCGCCACGCCCAGCGGGATGTGCATCGGGATCGTCAACGAGTTCTCGGCCACCAGGACATCAATAGAAAAGCGCTCGACGAACTGATAGAGCGCCTCCTTGAGGCTCTCGGCCACCTCGTAGATCTTGCGCGTCAGCTCCGGAGGCCGGATGCGGACGCCGAACGCCCGCTCGGCAATCCAGACGTTGTCGCGGTCGTAGAAGTAGGCCTCCGGCACCAGCATGCTGCACTTCGGGTCCCGGTCCAGCTTGCCGGCGTACCAGTAGCTGACGTGCTCATGGTCCCAGAGGATCTGCGCCCACTTAGCGCTTTCCAGGGAAACGCCGTCGGTGCCGGCGAACCGCGTTGAGACGAAGCCGATGTTCTGGGGCAAGGGACTGAAGACCTCTACGGGGGCCAGGACGCAAAGTCGACGGGGTCCATGGGCTTGAGGCGCGCCGGGCAGCGCGATCTCGCGTCCGCCTCAGCCTGACGCCAAGCAGGGCGGCGATCGGACCGCCCACCCCTACACTATTCTATATACGTTGCGCCTTTCTAGCGAGGCGGGGCCTCAGACCGAACCGAGAGTCCAGTGGTCAGGGTTCGGGGGTCAGGGGTCAGGACCTGCGTGTATACGTGGAACTCCAGGTCCTGACCCCTGAACCCCGAACCCTGAACCCCACAAACTTGACTCATCTGCAACAACTTTCGGAAACCAAGTACCCTAGTGAACGAAATCGGCCAAGCAGCAGAGCATCCTGCAACCGTGCCGGGCAAGCGGGGCGAGATCGTAGCAGTTTTTCGAGTTAGATCAAGATGCATTCGCTCAGCTCGGCGAGATGGGTCAGCACCAGGTCGGGCTTGACCCCGTCGAGCTGCGGATCGCCCTCGCGGAGCCGCAGACTCCGCCGGTCCCCGGCGAACAGGGCGGTCCGAAAGCCGACCTGAAAGGCCGGGCAAACGTCGTTGAGCATGTCGTTGCCCACGTAGAGCACGCCGGCCGGCTCCACGCCGCGACGGGCGAGTGATTCGGCAGCCATCCGGTAAAGATCGAGACCGGGCTTGGCCAGGCCGTGCCGGTAGGAATAGTACTGGAGATCTCGGTCGAATCCCCAAGCCTCCGCCGGCCCGCCCAGCAGGGCCGGAAACAGCTCCCGCGTGTAGAACTGGCCGTTGCTCACGACCCCCAAGAGAACTCCCCCCTCGGAAAGCGACCGGAGACATGCCTCGAGCCCGGGCATCGGCCAGACGGGGTTGGCCCGGGCTTCGTACTCCACGGCCAGCCGTTCCAGCTCGGCCCGCTTCCAATCCCTCTCCTCCAGCACGCCGCGGCGAGCCAGCTCCGTGACGACTTGACGCCACACCTCGACGATGTCGACCTCCGGGTACTCGATGCCGGCCCGACGCGAGGCGGCGTGGGAGTCCTCGATGACGTCGAACACCAACTGGACGGCCTCGCGCACGCGCCGAAGCAACGGGATGCCCATCGCCTTCAGCGCCCCGGAGAGCGACTCGTCACAGGCCGATTCCCGCAAGGTGCCCACCTCTCCCGTACCGCTGATGAACAGCGTCCCGTACAGGTCGAACAACACCGCCCGAACCCCTTCCAGCCTCCCCAGCACCGAGGGCAGGTCGGTCGGAATCGGTTCCAGCGGGCGGCAGTGGGTCTTCAGGATTTCGTGATAGGGGAGTGGCATAGGCAGACAGTGGTCTGGGGCCGGGGAAGAAGAGACCGTGTCAGTATACCGCATCGCCCGCGAGATTCACCATCCGCCCGAACGCCGGCCGCCCAAAGCCACGCGACGAGGCAAAATAACTGGCATGCGATGTCTGCACAATATGCAAAGCATGCAGAATGTGGGCGTGCATGGACACGGACAGCCAAACCGTGTCGGCAAAGGGGCAGGCTCGTCAACCAGCCGGTGCCGAGCGGTTGGGTCGGCTCCAATGGATGCGGGCCAGGAGCAGGTTGCCGTGCCAGCCGTCGTGGGGGAGGGTCTCGCCGACCGTGATCCACGACATCTCGGGCGAGACGGCGGTCGTGTGGAAGTTGCCCATCCGGGCCACGTGGTTGGGGTCGTTCACGCCGTCGCCGATCATGGGCATCACGACCTGCTCGCTCTCCCGCACCAGGCGCAGACTCTCCCGGTCGACCGCCGCCACGTAGAGCGGGGCCCGCCAGCGCATCACGTTCACGTTCTCTTCCGCCTTGCGCGTGTAGACCAGGAACAGCCCGCCCGAGTGGACGAGCCAGTGCTGCTGCGTGGTGGACATCTCCAGGGGCGTCCCGTCTTGCCACGCCCAGGCCCGGGGCGGGTCCCACGCGAGCCCGTCGCCCGACGACGTCGCGTAGCCCCGCCCATCTTCGGCCCGCATCGTCATGTAGTAGCGTCCGTCCAGCACCGCCAACGAAGGCTCCAGCAACCCGCGCCCGGCGGAGTTGCGCAGCTCGCCTCCCACCCGGACGATGCTCAGCGTGCGCCCGTCGAACGTGCAGCGTGCCGAGGCGACGCCGCGGTCCGCTCGCCCTTTCGGACCGAACGAGAGGGGGACCAGCAGCCCGCCATCGGGCAGGATGATCCGCTGGGAGCACCCGCTGGTGTAGATCGCCGTGGCCCGAGGATCGTCCCACAGAAGCTTCTGGGGACGCGACCAGCGGCCTTCCCCATCGCGAACGACGTACACGGGATATCGGGGGCCCTGCGGTCGGGCGAGCACGCCTCGCCGGTAGTAGACGTTGTGGCCCATGGCCAGCACGGTGCCGGTTTGCGGGTGATAGTCGGGCACGACGTCGCACACGCCCTCCTGGTGATCCTCGCCGATCGAGTGGCGCCCCAGTCCGGGGATCGGCTGCGGGTCGGTCCACGTCTGGCCCAGGTCGCCCGAGGTCGACCAGTGGACCGGCCCAAACACGTCCGAGCCGCTGATCAACTGGAGCGTCATCAGGGCCTCGACGCCGTCCGCCTTGGGGATCATGCACGCCCGGGGATGAAACCAGGTGGGCACGCCGTCACCCCGGCGACCCTCCCACACGATCGTCCGCGTGATCCGCTCGATCAGGGGCCGCTCGCGCCTCGATGCTTCGGCTCGCGACGCAGGCTTCGCCCACGCCCCGAGAGCCCGGGTGCCGGCCGCGGTGGCCAGAAGCGTGCTGAGGAAGTGGCGCCGCGTCGTGTTTCGCCTTGGATGTTGTCGTGACATTCTGTCGCTTCCTTCCCACCGATTGCCCGCTTGCTCCCAGTCGGAGCCCATTCTGGGCAAGCCGGACGGGGGCGTCAACCGTCGGGCAGTTGGGTTGCTGCGCCGGTGCCGGTGACCTATCCTGAGGCTCCGACAACGTAGCACAGGCATCTTGCGTGTGCTCTGAGGGCGGGAGGGTGTGGCACGGGCATCTTGCCCGTGCTCCGATGGCGGCACTGGCGAAACGCCAGTGGCACCATTGCCGTGAACAGTCTATGTCGCGACGGTGGCACGGGCATCTTGCCCGTGCTCAATGGTCACCAGACGATCTTGGCTCGTGAGCGAGGAAATCGAGATGTCTCATGCTTTCAGACGACCGGATTTCGAAGCGGACGACGCGAAGCAAGGCCGCCGGCCGAAGCGCGGTTCGCGCCGCCGGTTCCTTGCCCGCGGGTTGGCCGCCGCCGGCACGGTTGCGGCCGCTGCTTCGGGCAGGTCGCTTTTCGGGGCGGCTCCCGAGATCGTCATCCCGTCCCAGAAGACGAAGCCCAAGCTCCGGCCCGATCTGGTCGACGAAGATTCCCCCCAGGGCCTCGAAGTCGTCCAGCTCACGACCGAGCCGGACGTGCCCGGCTCGCACCTCTACATGGAGGCGCAGATCTTCACCATGGATTCCAAGCGGTTCGTCCTGCACCGCTCCGCCAACGCCCACGGGAGCAGCCAGACGGACCCAAAACACCGGTACCTGCTCTGCGATATCGAAGACGACTGCGCGTTGTACCCGCTCACCGACGAGGTCGGGGCCACGGGCGCGTCGGTCTCGCCGGACGGCAAGTACGTCTACTACTTCGTCAACGAGACCGAGGTGGGAGGCGGCCGGCTGGTCGTCAAGCGGGTGAATCTCGACGGGACCGGCCGGCAGACGATCCTGGTGGTCGACTCGCCGCTCCCCGATACGCATTTTCGCCCCAGCCGGATCTATCCCCTCTCGACCATCTCCTCCGACGGCAAGCGCCTGGCCATCTCCGCGTTTCTAGGCGACGGCAAGACCGAGGGCGCCCCGTTCGGCCTGATGGTCTTCGATCTGGTGAAGGCCGCCGTGAGCCTCGTCATCCACGGCCCCACGTGGTGCAACATGCACCCGCAGTACTCCCGCTCGACCGATCCCGAGGGAATGCACGACGTCCTCATCCAGGAGAACCACGGGAACACGGCCAGCGCGGGGGGCGCGATCCAGCGGCTCACCGGCGGCGAGGGGGCCGACATCCACGTGGTCCGCGACGACGGCACGAACTTCCGCAACATGCCCTGGGGACGCGACGGAAACGAGTTCTGCCAGGGACACCAGTGCTGGCGCGGGTGCACGAGCTGGGCCATCACCAGCACCGGCACGCGCAAGCCGCCGGAGGCCCAACTGATCGAAGGCCACGCGGCCCCGCACGCCGGCCACGTGGGCATCAACACCCCCGGCGGCGTCCGCAACGACCTCACCCGCGAGTTCCCCAGCCCCCACTTCTATCACTTCGCCACCGACCTTGCCGGCAGCCGGCTCATCTCCGACGCCGGCCCCCTGGACAAAGACGCCCGCATCTTCCTCGCCGCGCTGGGCGAGCCCGGCAAGGACGCGGCCACCGACTTCCAGTATCTCCTCAAGCCCAGGTCGTCCTGCGTGAAAACGGCCCACATCCACCCGTTCCTCTCGCCCGACGGCAAGATGGGCTTCTTCAACTCCGACGAATCCGGCATCCTCCAGGCGTACATGATCCGGGGGCTCCCGTGAGCAATGCGCGGGAAGCGCAAGCCCTCGTCAAGCTGCGAAACGAAGCGCGAACGAGTCGAACGTCCCAAGCCGCGAGCCAAGCCAATCGCCCGCACAGGAACAAGAGTCGGCATGTCTGGGAGGTGCTTGCCTTGATGTTCACAATCCCACTGCGATACGTTGTCCCGTCGCTTGCGGTGCTCGCCGTCGTTGCGGGCGCGAAGCTCGAAGCGGCCGAAAACCTGCTGCGGAACCCGGGGTTCGAGGAGGCCCTCGAACCGGCCTGGCACAAGCGGACGCCCGAAGATGCCGACCGCAAGCTCGGGCGTGTCGAAGGCGCGGGCCGCTCGGGCACCTGGGCGGCGGCGCTGGAGAACGTCCGGCCTGCCTATACGCGGCTCCGCCAGGGGCACGAGGGGTCGATCGCCGTCGAGCCGGGGAGCCTGATCGAGCTGGGGGCTTGGGTCAAGTCGGAATTGACCGACGAGGCGCGGATCACCGTGCAGATCTACTGCATGGACGAGAACGACCAGATCCGGGCGCAGCCGACCTCGCGCCCGATTCGCGGCGCGTGCGATTGGACGAAGGTGCACGCCCGGGCGATCGTGCCCGACGGGACCGCCTACGTGATGGCCTACCTCCAGGTCAACGAAGGAGTGGGCCGGGCGCTATTCGACGACGTGGAGCTCGTGGTGAAGCGCAAGCCCCGGCCTCGCCCGCCCACGCCCAAAGTGGGGCTCTTGACCGACCTGCCCGAGGACGGCCCTTGCCGGGAGAGCCTGAAGATCCTTTTTGCCGACGGGCTGGTGCAAGCTGATCCGGAGGACGCCGCCGGGCAACTCGCCGATTGTGCCGCCGCGCTGGTCTTGTTCGAGTCGGGGCCCGCCCCGCAGGCCGCGCTCGACGCGGTGGAGCGATTCGCCGGGCAGGGCGGGCGCGTGTTCATGGACCTGCGCAACTTCGCCGCGTGGCAGGGGGTTGCGGCGAGCCGCGTGTCCGTGCGGTGGGAAGAGGGTGAATCGCCCCAGGCGGAGATGCGAGCGGGCCTTCGCGTGGTGAAGCCTTCGCAAGCGACGGCCGGGTTCGAGCCGGGACAGATCATCCCTCGGGCAAGCCACCCGGCCGGTGAGTTGCTCGCACTTCCCAAAGGGTTCTCCGAGCCGGGGATCGAAGTGCTTGCGGTGACGCCCGATGGGGCGCCGGGGCTGGTGCAGGCGTCGGTCGGCCGGGGCGAGGTGGTTGCGGCCGACGTGCTGTCGCTCCGCGAGCCGTACTGCCGCAACGTCGACGCCTACTACAAGTACACCCTCATCACCAACGCGCTCACCAATCCCGTCCAATTCGGCGAGTACTATCCGAAGAAGCTCTCCTACGCGGAGACGGTCGAGCTGGCCCAGAGCATCGCGGCGAGCCATCCGGCTATTCGCTTCCAGGACGAAGGCCCCGCCTCGGAGGACTACCGCCTCTTCAGTCTAAACTTGGGCCGCCCCGGCGCCCCGCTCTACTTCCTCTATGCGGCGGCCCATGGGAGCGAATGGGAGCCGGGCTACGGGCTGATGACGTTCGCCAAGCGAGTCGCCGAGGGGCGGATGGACGACGTGATCGATCCGGACCGGGTCGCGATCAAGATCGTCCCCTGCCTCAATCCCTGGGGCTACGACCAGAGGCGGCGGCACAACGCCGCGGGCGTCGACCTCAACCGGCAAGGCGACTACCAATGGGACGAGTTCACCGGCCGCGACAGCAACGAGGATGGGACCTGGGCGCCGGGCGACTACGACTGGAAGGGCGCGGGGCCCTTCTGCGAGCCCGAGACGCAAACCTACAAGGCCATCGTCGATCGGGCGGAGAACCTGTACTGTGTGCTGGACTATCACGGCAACAGCAGTGCGACGTCGAACAAGGTCGGGATTCTGCCGCAGACCGGCGACGCCGAGAACGAACTTCGGGCTTTGGACCTCCAGTACATCGCGAACCAGCGGCTGGCGGGCCGGCACCTGCTTCGGCAGAACGACGAGGAGACGTTCTCGCAATACCTGTTGACGCGGGTCGTCACCGGCGCCGGCTACCCCTACCTGATGAACACGGCGGCCCGGAATCGCTTCGGGATGCTCATCGAGCTGACCGCGGGCTACCCGGAGAGCTACGGCACGGTGCTCCAGACCGACGTGACCTGCGAGCTGTGCCGCGCCCTGTTCGTCGCCTACCCGCCGCCGGAGAAACGGCCGCGATAGCCGACGCAGCCGATGAGCGAGGGCCGGCCGAAGAATAACTTGGGCTTGACGCTCGTTCCCAGGCTCTGCCTGGGAACGCACTACCGCGAGGCTCCGTCTCGCAGCAAGTCGAGAACGCCCCAGCCACGAAGACGCCCTAGCCTCTGTAACCAAGGAGCCATCACCCATGCAGCACTCAACGGGGCTCCGCCTGACGCTTGCCTTCCCGCTGCTGGTCGCCGCTTGCCCGGCTTCTGCCGCCGAGCCGATCGACGGGCGCTCCGTCGCGCGATGGGCGGCGCAGCCGGATTGGTCGCCGGGACAAGCGGCCACGGACTGCGGCGCCCGAGATCGCGACGGCTGGCTGGAATTTTCGGTCGCGGGCCGGGACCGCGTGATGACCTGGACGCGGGAGCTCGCGCCCGAGGAGCTGGGCCACGAGCCGCGCTACCTCGTGTTCCGATATCGCGCTTCGGAGCTGAGCAGCGTCCCGGGCAGCTACTTGCTGGTGGCCTGGGACGGGTCGCCCCACACCCGGCATTTCCTGGGCCGCGACCGGCTGGTCGCGGACGGCCGGGAGCACGTCCTGGTGGTCGACGTGCTGAGCTACGCGCCGCCGAGCCCGATCGAGCGGCTGGCGATCCGCATCGGCCCCGCACCGAGCGACCGCGGTCGGCTGCTGGTGAAGATGGAGTTCACCGACGAGGTCCCGGAGGGCGTCGAGCCGATCCGTCAGGCACCGCGTGAGCCGGAAAAGGTGCGGATCGAGGTCGAGGACTTCCCGTGGCAGCCGTCGCCCCACTGGACGCCGCGCCCGCCGGACGACCACGGGATCGAGCCCACCGAAGGCGCCGTGCGGTTCCAGATGACCGGCCAGCAGAAGTCGATGCGCTGGTCGGCCAAGCCGCCCGACGGCCTCGACCTGGCCCGGATGCCCTACGTCTCGGTCCGCTATCGCGCCCGGGGCAAGTTCGGCCCGTATGGATACGCGTTCTACCTGGGCGTGTTGGACGCCGAGGGCAAGCGGACGAGCACGTACGCGATGGAGCCGGGCGACGTCGACGGCGACGGGCGCTGGCACGTGTTCCACAAGAAGCTCGACGAGCGGGGCGTCGGCTCCTCGATGGCCGTGGGCATCGACTCCCTAAGTCCCGCGGCGGAGATCGAGATCGACTACGTCGAGTATTCGTCGCTACCGCCCAGGACGCCGATCGAGGAGATACTCGCGTTCGAGCCGCGCGAAGCCGCCTGGCCGAACGGAAAGGACGGACTGGTCACGGTCACCCTCCCCGATCGAGCGGCGCCGCCCAACCACTTCATGATCCCGAGGATGGGGATCGGATCCTGGTTCCCCGCGGCTCACGTCACCGTCGAAGGAATCCCCTTCGAGGTCGCCACCGACCCGTCGGCGATCTTTGCCTCCGGGACCGTGAGCGAAGACAAGCTGGCGGTCGACCTGCCGCCCGACGCTCGCGAGGTGTTGCTGCTCCTGGCGGCGGCCTTTCCATCGAGCGAGCCCTTCGGCGCGGACTGGCGGCGCCCGACGCCGCTCAGGATGCTCGCGGAGCCGGAGCGGATGACCATCGAGCTCGTCTATGCCGACGGGACCTCCGATCACGTGCTCCCGATCCACGCGGCCAAGGGCGAATACGGCGTGGGGCACGACGTGGCCC
>Ga0307380_10007173_pt1 | contig 14531 bp, 11 predicted proteins | sample UN3MG_FD_202239 | JGI IMG/M metagenome (GOLD analysis project Ga0307380, IMG submission 202239) | Soil microbial communities from Risofladan, Vaasa, Finland - UN-3 | ecosystem: Environmental > Terrestrial > Soil > Coastal area > Acid sulfate soil | place: Finland: Risofladan, Vaasa | collected... | reverse complement strand
AAGAGATGCCAGAATTTCCTTCTCAGGCTTAACGCGTACCCACTCACCAGGCCGAAGCTCTAATGCTTCCTTGTACAGTGGTTTACCTCTCTCAGGTTGACTTTGAGATATCCCTCTTGTTGCAAGAAACCGCTTGGTTCTCAATTTTAAAGTTGCGATCGCTGTGCGTAAGCCATCGTTCTTAAGGAGCCAAAAAAACTTGAATACCCGAGTTGAGCACAAGATAGACTTCGAAGATCGTATCAGAGTGCCAAACTGACCGTGACATGATCTACAATGGATAGACATAAAACACCTCCGAAAATAAACTGAATATCACTAAGTATTCATCTGCCGAAACACGCTTTGAACTTTTCCATATCCCGGTTGGATAGGATTCTGAAAGATTTTTTTCCCAATTCCGGAAAGCGAAGGGCCCAGTCAAAGTCAATTAAGTACGGCTTGCCGGAACGCTGTTCAATTATGATGTTGCCGTATTTTATATCATTCCAGATGAAACGGGCCTTGTGTATCTTTTTGAGTTCGGTGAAGATAAGTTCGATGAATTTCGGGTCAATGACCTCGCTCAAAACACGCCTGCATTCCGGGATGCGTTCAAGCACTCTTTTTCTTTTACCGGAACGTGTCAGTTTGGGATTTTCTTCTATGTCACGGTCTCGAACAACCGCTCCCCTCCTGGCCAACTCTTCGCGGAGTACCGGGCCCGAGATGTACGAAAATGTCAACGTCAATTTGTCGAAATCAACGTCCATTATCACAGGTATATTGCATCCGGCACGCCCGAGATAGTAATGCGCTTCTATCTCATTTACAAACGAGGATTTATTTCCTTTGTAGTGCTTTTCTATACAGACATAACCATCTAAAGCTACGACTCGCAGTCCGAATCGTTTTCTTGCCAAAAACTGCTTCTTAGAGACACTCGGGATGTTCGAGATTGTCCCCACCTTCGACAGCAGGAATCCATCCTGGTCTATTTCACCAAGCACAACTTTCTGTGATTGATGTCGGACATTTCCAGACGGCCGGACTTTCTCCCAATCCAATCCCAGTCGTTGCACTTTAGTTTTATAACCTTTATCAGCCAGACTCAGCAACGTGTTTTTGTTCTGCCGCCAATACTTTATCTTTTTCTCTGCAAAATAGTATTTCAGCGCTATCCTTTTGATCCACGTGTAAAGTCTTAAACAAATCTGCAATATCAACATTACAGCAGGTAAAATAACACAGATATATCCAACATTAAAACAACAACTAAATCCGTTTCTTATGAGGGCAAACGGCATTCCTGCAATCTTACGCAGTGATTGTATAATCTTGGAAGAAAGCTTGTTTATCGGGATATCACTGAGCATTTATGATCCTGGGCACGGCTTTTCGATTTGGTTATTTGATACAAACATTTATCCGGCATCATTCTATCGCACGTCGAAGTCTGATAGATTTATACTCCAGTTATCCATGTTAAAAACGGAGTTGTCTATGACATCGGGAATCAGTATCTTTCCGGTCATCCTAATTCTCTGCGGTTTCTTCGAATCAGGAACCTTCCAGAGTCCGGCGGGCTTTGAGGGCAGCTTGCCCACATAAATGATAATATCTACAGTGTTGACAGCCGTTCGACAGATTTGCTTTACTGCTCTTGCAAGAGAGGCGGGAGTCAGCGGAACGACATCAATAATATATAACGTTCGAATCCCGCCTTCTTCCTTGTATATCCTGTAAATGCATTCAGCTCCTTCTCCAAGACCGATTCTGTTGTAGCTTCCATCATATCTGTGCCGCTCGAACTGCTTATCTATGACTTTTGCTATGTTATATCTTGCCTCTGAATTCCCCGGTATCCTGCAAAATCGAGTTGCAAATCTACAGAAACCTCGCGACAGACTGTTGAGGGATTTCAGCTTTTGAACAACAGAACCAATATTCAGAGGCAGGACATAATAGTCTAATTCGCCTATGTCTTCGTATTTCAGAAGTCTCTTTTGGACGGCGTAAAAGTGTTCGTTAGGAAAGCCGAAAATAAACGGAATGCCGTCACTTATAAGGCCCTGATGCACGAGGTCTGCCATTTTCACAAAGTGACCTCCTCCCCGGTATTTTGAATCGATCATCGTATCAACGGAAAGAGAAAATATTTGTTCTTCCCCGAAGAACTTGTATCGCCCCGGCACAGCGTTGAGTGTCCCTATGACGACCTCTCCGTGCAGCATCAGGCTGTGATAGGAATAGCCCCTGGGCGTATAAAAGAATTTTCGTTCGAATGTGTCTTTTGTCATTGTCTTATTAAAAACCCGCAGAAATAAATCACGCATCTGCTCTTGCTCGGATTCCATGAGCTGATCGGTTGTCTTGAATACTACATGTGTCTTTAATTTACATTTTGAGCAGCGTCTATCTCGTGCGATTGGCGTCAGTTGACAGCTTGAACTCACCTCCTGAAGCGATTGAGAACGTATGGGCATGACATGATCCTTGAAAATGGTCGTTGGCTAATCATTCGGCGTACGGCAAAGAACCATTATAGTTAGCGGATAGGTATGCTTTGCGACAATGGGGTTTTCTCTTCGGCCGTATAGTGCCGGCCATTCAAGATGCTCAAATACAGCTTCTCAATCTGCTCACTGATCGACTGCCAGGAGTAATGTTCTCTGATACGCTCTTTGGCCCCTACATTCACAGAGGTCACTTCCTCGCTATGCTCGAGCAGCCACCGCAGGCGGTCCGCGAGATCGTCTACATTTCTATTGGTAAAGTGAAAACCGGCGTCTCCGATGGCTTCCAGGTTTTCCGTAATGTCACTGACGAGACAGCAATGACCGTAGCTCATTGCTTCGAGAATACTCAGAGACAAACCCTCCACTTCGGAAGGCTGCACATACATGTAGCAGTGGCTGAAGAGCTCTTCGATAAGACGTCCCTCGACAAAACCGGGAAACAGGATGCGCGGGTCGCCCCCGGCCAGTTCAATGAGTTTCTTCCTATATTCCACGGCACCCTGGGCATCGCCGGCAATTACAAGTTTCATATCCGTATCCAGCCGTCGAAACGCCGAAACCAGATAGTGGGCGCCCTTTTCGGGTACAAGGCGACAGGCAAAAAGGATATACGCGTTCGGCTGAATACCCAGTCGGTATATTTCGCTGGCTTCGGTTTTAGGTTTGACATCGGCTGCCGTGGGGATGTACTGCATTTCAATTCCGCGATGCGTTCGATAGAAAGCGCATTGTGTACGAGAAACCGCCGTATAAATATGAGATTGCGATAAGGCCAGTTTCTCCAGAATCTTCACGACGGATGAGCCGACGGTGCCCCAGCGTTTGCGTTTCCATTCCAGACTATGCAACTGCAGTACGCATTTGGCCCCGCGCAGCCTGGGAAGCCATGCAAAAGCTCCCGGGGCAAAACTGTGAAAGTGTACAATATCATATTTTTTCCAGCTTGAGTTAATCGCAGCAGTTACGGAGCAGGACAGCTTCTGCAGGCATGGTGCGGCGAAGGACGGAACACTCACAATCCGCATTCCCAGGTAGCGTTCAGGCACGTCACCATAGTGACGCATCGTGTAAACCGTGACTTCGTGCCCGCGCTGGACCAGGCGCGAACCGAGCTCCAATGTATACTTTTCTATACCTCCGCCCCGCATAATATTTTTAACGGCCAAAAAAGCTATCTTCATGATTGATTCTCCGTTGTTGCACGAGCCGCAACACAAGGTTTGAGCTTTGACGGATTATTTCCCGAAGGACATGATTCAGCTCTGTTTCTCCACTATACCCAAAGGATACCATCCTTCAGGGTCCGCACCTTTATTCGCTAATTTGATCGCCGGCGAATGATTGCTCGGATCCAGAATTCCGAACGAGACAACATAGTTGCCTGCTCCGAGTGAATCCGGCAATAACAGCTTCTCTTCCACTCGATGCCTCCCCGGCAGCCACTGGCAAGCTCTTGCTCCTGAGGTCATAATGACCGACACACTGTCGCCCGCAAGCTTTACCGCCGGGATATAATTCTTATAAACCGGGGCGACACCTGTGTTTTCGATTTCAATGTCGATAGGTAAATGTCGCTGGTCTGGGGACAGTATTTTCGGCAGAATAATACGATTTAATGTAAAACGGTATCCGCATCGTCTTAAGAAATGCTGAATCGAAGGGACTTGGTGCGATAAAATTGGTTTCGACTTGGCGTTGAAAGCGGAACCATGCCATTCCAGGGCCTTGTCCCACATCTTTTCGTAACCGCCGCCTTTGGCGGGTACGTGTTTCTCCAGGTCAACCATTGAGCCCGGAGGTTCAAACGCTACAGGGCCATTCTTCCATGCATCCAAAGCCTCGGCTTGTTCTAAATTTTGCGGATAGGCATCGAACATGTGACACCATGTACCGGAAAAATAGCCGTAATCCCCAAGCGAATCCGCCCGCCAGCCTGTTCCTTTGCTGACGGCATACCGCAGCCCCGGCACGTATCCGATCAACATCGACAACGGAGTCTCGTCCCAGTACTTCAGATACATGTCGATGATTTTGACGGCGTTTTCCTCGCTGATCATCGGAACCGCCGGCTCCGTGTGTGACATGTGCCATTCTCCCCAGAATCCCACACTGCCGATGTCCATCCGAATAATATTCTGATGTCCGTTATAGCGTTCTCCGAAGGCGCTGACAAGCTCCTCCTGCTTTGCCAGGAAGTACGGGTCGTTGTGTTCCGGCGCCCATCCCCTGCGATTGTATTTCTCGTACCAGTAGCCTTTTGCTTTCTCCATGTACCACTTAGGCGTGCCCTCGTAGGAATCGGCGGCGCTGGTCGGCATGAACCGCAGGGCAATATCCTGTCCGTTTTGCTGTCCCTTCTCCAGCAGCGAATCAATCAGGTCGAAGTTATACGTGCCCTCCCGCGGTTCCAGCTTGCTCCAGTAGAAACGGAAATACGCGATGGAACATTCCGGATAATTCTCCGCCAATATGTTTCGCTGGTCTCCGTTGAAAGAATGGAATGTTTCAAATCCCATCCCCGGATTAACCAGCACCTCATCGGTTTCTTCCGGCTCGACAATATAATTGCCCGCCTGACGTGCCCACGCTGGATTCCGCACCCTGGGACATATTGTACCGCCCAAAAGACAGCAAGAACTAAGTTTGATAAAATCTCTGCGATTCATGTTTCAATTCAGCAGATTCCTGTAAACTTCCATTAAATGCTCGTAATGCACCTCGGAGGAAAATTCTCTTTCCACCTTGTCACGAGCAGCATGTCCCATCTCCCGGCAGAGGGATTTGTTTGACCAGAGATTTCCGATACATTCGGCGAGCTGGCCGGCGTCTCCCACCGCGAAGAGCATCCCCGTCTTTCCATGATCGATCATCTCAGGAATTCCGCCTATGCGGGATCCCACAACCGGCTTTCCATAGGCATAGGCTTCCAAAATAGTCATCGGGGCGTTCTCATACCATTCTGAAGGCATCACAATGAAGGCCGCATTCTCATAGAGTTGCTTAAGGTCGTCTCCGGACTTATAGCCTTCGAAAGTCACATGGTTCATTCTATGGTCCCTGACGAACCCCTCATATTCAGCCTTGAGCGGACCATCGCCGACGACACGGACCGACACATCCAGATGCTCGATGGCGTTAAGTAACGTGAGAATCCCTTTTTCCTTTGAGAGCCGGCCGACAAACAGGGCATACCTGCCGTTTTCGTATTGAGGTTTATGTATCCTGAAATTCACAAAATTCCGGATGTGAAGCAGTCGGTCTCGTGGTATTCCATGCTCTGCATGTTTTGTCAGGGAAAACATGCTGGGGCAAATGAAATAGCGAATCGTATCGTACTTATGCAGCCATTTGTTCATATATGACTCCATGCAGTAGACGCCGGAAGCTGTCAGACTTTCTTTATGGCACGCCTTGAGCAGGCAATGGATGAACCGGCCGTTTCTGCAACCTTCGCACACTACGCCCCTGTTAAGCATGAGATATGATGGGCAGATTAGCTTATAATCGTGAAGAGTCATGACCACCGGGACACCCTTTCTTTGCGCGACATCCAGGATGGAAGTAGTCAACCCCCCGTATATGTTATGCGCATGCACGATATCGGAGTCGGCCGCTTCAAGGAAGCGGTTAAAGCCTCGGGCTGTTCGACGGTCATACATAATGTTCAACGCCGTGGGGATTTTTTGAAGTCGGGATATATGTCTCCAATCCTTAAAAGGCTGATAGTAATCACTAAACTCCGAAAATTCGTTTAGCGGATGTGCTTGTGAGAACACCGGAACCTGATGGCCATGAGCCTCCAGAATCTTTTTCTCCTCAAACAGGACACGCTCAGCGCCGCCTTTGAGATAGTAGTAGTTATTTGCCATGGCAATGCGCATCGTTATCCTTTCATCGTGGGGCTGTAGCCGGGTGTATTGGTGCTTTGCTCTGAGCGCTGGCCAAAAAGAAAGCGAAAATAGTCATGAACAGCAGGTTGTCCATATTGTTCTCGCTGAAGCAGTATAGCGCGATCGTAACGATGCAATATCTGTATCTCCAGTCGATTCGTCGAAACACGATCAGAAAGAAAGCTATGTACAGTGTGAGCCCGATGATACCCTGTTCCATCAAAACTCTTAAAAAATCGTTATGCGGGACCTTGTATAAAAGCAGGCTCGATGCGCCAATTCCATAGCCGCAAATTAACTGGACTATATTCGCATCTGCGATAACATCGACGCACGTGCGCCAATGCGAAATCCTCCAAAGCCCGGAACAGTCGCTGGTGCCGTACATATTCGACAGATTCCCATAATCCAGCTCATAGCCCGAGGCAGCCAAGGGCAGTTCGTGCCAGACCAAATAAAGCTGGGTGACAATCCTCTTCACTATAGGGACATCCATAAACAGGTTGGTTGTCAGCAAACATCCCAGCAGGACAAGGGCTATGCCGATGGGTACAAGTATCCACTTATTCCGGTACCTGCGAGTGGACTTCAGCAATACGAAGTATTTGAACAGCATCGCACCGAGATATGCCAGGATGGCCCCGCTTGTACCCGATAACAATAAAAACAGAACGAGAATCGCGTGGATTGAGATCTTCTTTGCCCTGCTGTCTTTCTCTTCATCTATCAGGAACAACAACATCATCATCGTAAGGCTAAGATTGTTCGCATTTGCCAGGAAACCCGACATACGCATCACATCATCCGTCTCGCTGACGTTTGGTACAATGAACGATACGATGCCCATGAATAACAGGACGAGAACAAAGACCGTGCGAAACGGTGTAGAATAGATTGGGGCAAGGCCCATACTGAAGATGAAAATATACAGGATACAAACCGCAACATGCTTTAGAAGGTTGTGAAATACCGTATTCGTCGGGTCATACAACGTTGCAAATATCGACAGAAACATAATGCAAAACACAAGCAATACACTCTTATCGACGCTTACAGCCATGATGTCCCTGCACCACGCGACACAAACGCACAGAAACATTACTGCGCCACCGATAACAAGGAAGCCTCGTGCATCAACAATGAGCGCACCGATAGCAATCATGCTATATACAAAGAAACCAACGGCGGGTAATCTCCACCCAGGCACTGTTGGCTGTTGTGTCACAGCGGTCGATATATTTGATCCACGAATAATCATACAAATCGTCCTGAAGAAAACTGCCGCTTTGGCATTTCTCGCTGCTGTCTACTATCGTTTTATTCTTCTCGCAGCGCCAAAGGATTTTTTCCTGAGCTGATCGACGAATCCCGCCGCCAACGGAATTTCAAGGTCTTTGCAAATTTTTCACGTTCCCGTGACGTGAGGCTGAAACACCAGGCACTGATACAGGTCAGCGCCATGGATAATACAACCATCGCTGTAATACTCATCCATGATGCGGGAGAATGAAAATATTTCCAGAGGCTTATTACAATTACGGTCGGCGTGCACCCTAACAGCGCAGGCCACCAAATCCTGACAATACTCTCCCGCATCGATATTTTCATTTTCGTGTTGAAGTAGATCGGCAGGACAATACCGAATATCAATGCCATCGGCACGCAATTCGACCACGCGATTCCGAGCAATCCCAAATTGAATACCTTTACTGAGACAATTGAGGCCGAGATGCAGAGCAGCCCCGTCACCACGGTTATAAGGCCAAAAAATCTATGGTCTCCTTTCCCGACCAGCACCAGAAAATTGCTGTATTGCGCCAATCTCAGACAGTGTCCAACTGTCAGAATGGCCAATACGACGCTCAGGCTGTTGACTACGCTGGGGTCCTGGAATTTTTCCCCAACCCATACCTGTAGAAACTCCCTGCCCATCACAATCAAAAAACATGCAGCCGGAATTATCAAAAGCAGGCTGTATTTTTGCATGAGAAACGATATCTCACGCACGCTTGAGTGCTCGTCTCGGGCATCAAGGTCGCTGACGGCGGGCTTTATCGCAGTCGCAAAAGCACGCAGCAATTGTGACAACAGGAGAATGCCGGCTATGGCAACGGCAAATTGGCTGACCTCCGCGGTCCCGATATAGACGGCAATTACCAAATCCGTAGCCTTCAAGATAAGCAGGCCTCCCGTTCTGTACAAGCACGTGTTGATTCCGTATACCAGCATTTCTTTGAGGAGCTTGAAGTCAATACTCCTGATAGTGATAGAGACGTCCGGCAGAAGCTTTCTCGCATAGACGAACTGTGCGAATTTCACGATAACTTCACTGGCCCCATATACGAGCCCCATTGTCAGCAGGCCGTATCCATGCCCCAACAGGATAATCACTAAAAAGGTCCGCAGCAGGAGCATCAAAAGCTCCGTCAGGTTCAGGATGTCATATCTTTGCAGTCCGCATAACAGCGCGGACGATACCTGCAAGGGCATGGACAAGACAAACGAAGATCCCACGATCAACACGAGCACACCGGTGGTGCCGACCATATCTGGCGCGATCGCAAACCATGCTCCAATGTTGTCGTATAGCAGCAGAGTCATTAAACCAAGCACAACTGCCAGCGCGGCGAAGAAGAAAAAAGAGGTACTGATTACACGTTGGATCGCATCGTCATCACGCCTTGCCAGATTCACGGGAATGTATCTGTCGATAGAGCTGTTCATTCCCATGTCCAGCAGCCGGCGGTACTGAAAGATTGAACCGATCAGCACCCATACACCGTACCTGCTCTCGCCGAGTTGTGCCAGGAAAAAGCGTATCAGAAAAAAGGTGATTACCGCACCACTGACGAGGGTCATCACATTGAAGATCGTGTTATGGATAAGCCGTTTCGAAGTTGTAATGTACTGTTCACTCATTCTTCCGTTCTATCCGGATTCATATAGAGGATGTCAGAGTTCAGGAGTAAAGAGGTGCCCGATCTACTCCAAAATGCTCCGAGCCTTGTCTTTCTATCCGAAGGTTGTTGATGTCATGTTCATCAATAAGGCGCGTAAAGAGGGCCACTCTTCTGCCGGCGGATTCGAGTGAGCCGTTTTTATAAAGCTCGATCCTCAAATGCAGCGATGAGCCGGAGCGACGGTCGCGAACAGGCACATGGACCTGAATAAGCCCCTCCGGGCCGGGGTTGGGATCGTGGCCGTTGTAACGCCAGTTTAATGCACGAGAAGTGCCGTCACGATTTACCAGAGGCAGGTCGACGGTCCAGAATTCCATTTTGCCCGCAGCCGTTGAGACGGCCTGCCACCATTGATCAAATGTCGCCGCCCGGCGAAAATATAATGCCGCCTCCTCGAAGCTCTTTCGCTCCTCATGCTCCCGGTTGATAATCATATATCTTTTCTGCATAGCCGCCTTGATTTGCTCTAATCGTACGGAGCCGACAATGTGGAATACAAGAAGCAATAAAATCAAGATACAAAAGAAGATGATCAGAACATGGATCCCGGGCGTAACTATCATGAGCATTCCCAGCCCGGAAGCCAGTAGTGTCACGCCATAGATTGCGATGACAGCCTCACGCTGTGTAAAGCCCAGGTCGATCAGTCTGTGGTGGAAATGGCTGCGGTCGGCGGAAAATATGGATCTTCGCTCCAGAAAACGGCGCAACATGGAAAAAAACGTATCGAAGATAGGGACACCCAGGGCAGCAACCGGTAGAGCAAGCCCCACGAGTGCGGAAGATTTTGAAAAGCAGAGAACACTTGACGAGGCAATCGTAAAGCCCAGGAACATGCTGCCGCAATCACCCATGAAAATTTCTGCCGGATTGAAGTTGAAGTAAAGAAAGCCGGTGACGCTGCCAAGCAGTGCAAGCATGAGCACAACTACCGCGACATTGCCCGTGGAAGCGGCAAATACGGCCACCACTCCACAGGCGATGGCACAAATCCCGCCGGCAAGACCATCCAGCCCATCGCTTAGATTCACGGCATTAGTGACACCCACGATCCAGAGAAGCGTAAGCGGCCAGGAGAACCAGCCAAAATTCAGCGTTATCGAATCGGTTATCACCACCGATTTGATACGAATACCGACGGCACAAACCATGACGGCGGCAGCGATCTGCGCGATAAACTTGACCCGTGCCCGCAGACCCTTTGTCTTCACGTCGTCAATCAGCCCGGCCATGAACATAAAGCCTGCAGCCAAAAGCAGGACGCGTAGTTGCCCAAGCATGGGTTGGTCTGTGGTGAAGGTGAGGTTCGAGAACCATAGCACAGTAATGCCCAGAGCCATCATTGATAGAAAGATGGCCACGCCTCCGACATGTGAGACGGGGTGTGTATGCATGTGCCGCGCACCCGGAACATCTACGATGTCGAGCCGGCGAGCGAGCCAGATCACAACGGGCGTCATCACCAGCACAAGCATGAGAGAGCCCAGGTATACAGATAAGTAGATATTCATAGTCAGGCCAACCTTCAAAGTCTTATTCCAACGGCTCCAGAATGTCCGCGTCAATTTCTACGAGAGCGCCTTGAGTGAGAATAGTCACTTCAATGACCATGCGGGCCCTGGCACATTTCCTTTCTACAACTACGCCTTCAATACTTCTCATCGGACCGGAGACGATCCTGCAACGGCTGCCCACGGGCAGGCCCGGATAAGCGTCAATTACTGCCTTGCTTAAAAGAGCGGATTCGATGCCGGCCAGCTCTTCTATCAGTTGCTCCTGGTCCGCAACGTCCAATGTGTGGCACAAACGGTTCGTTCTCATGGCCATATACCGATCCTGTTCCGTACCGCAGAAAAACACATACGACTTAAATAAAGGTGACATGAGATGCCGATTGCGCCCTCCCGAGAAGATAGTCTTTTCAAACATCGGCAAAAAGTAGCCTATGCCGTGACTGCACAGATCCCATGCGAAGGCTTTCTCGAATCGCGGCCGGGTGTAGGCGATCCACCAGGTTCCGCGAAGTTCGGTCAGGGATTTCACCTCCGGCGTTAAAATCGAAGGATTTTCGGACAAACTCAGCATATACTCTCCTCGCGCGCACTCTGTTCTCGTCGGTGCACCGGGCGAGAATTTATGTATTTTCAGCCCTCATCAATCAGGTATAAAAATACCGGTGATGACGGACTCTTTCTCTTCCTTATTCTTAACACAACTGCAACGCCGGACATTATTCAGTCTTTTTGCGTTGCAGATACCGCCAATCCACATGAAGGCTGTCTGCGGCTCCGGTCCGGAGATCCGAAAGGAGCATAGCTGCCGCAATCTGCAGCTTGGGCATCATGTGCCATCGTAAACACCCGCTGATTCTTTGCGGCCGGCTACAGCCTTCTTTTTTACAGAAAGCACTTTCTGCCTTTCCGCAATACTTAGCGATCCTGAGTTGCCAGAACTTTCAGGACGTTCAGACCTTGTAACAATGACAGCAGATTTTGTGTGGCTTGTGCTTGTCTTGTTTTTTCGGGAACCGTCGCCATTTCCGCTCTTGTAGTATCCATCGCCACCGTAATAGCCATAACGTCCATTCTTTGGTACATCGTTCACAACCACACCGAGGACCCGTGCGCCGACACGGACGAGGGCATCATGAGCTTGCTGGCTTGCTTTTCGGGTGGATTTTTCTGCCCTTAGTACAAGGATAGTAATTTGGCAGATTGAAGCCAGAATTTGTGCATCGGTAACAGGCAAAACAGGAGGTGAATCGACGATAATTCGGTCATATTGTTTCGTCAGAAGCTTCATTACTTTGTTAAAATTCCCACTATGGAGCGTCTCCGAAGGATTTTGCACATCCGGTCCGCACGTCAAGATGTCCAAACCGGAAACACAGGTTGTCTTGATGACCTCTTCGAGTTCATCAGCCCCGGCCAGCACACTGCTCAGTCCCTTATTGTTATGGTTCACACCGAAGATCTTGTTCTGCATGGGCTTTCGAAAATCCGCTTCGAGGACAAGTGTCTTTTGTCCGGCCTGAGCCATGGCAATAGCCAAATTGCTGACCACCGTCGACTTACCATCAGCCGCTTCGGGAGAGGTTACGAGGATGGTCCTTGAATTCGCCTTAGTATCGCTGAATAACACCGCCGTACGCATCGTATGATATGTCTCAGCCCAAACAGACTTGGAATCCAGATACGCCTTCTTACCCCTAATGGCCGGCCCCTCTCTTCGTGACATAGAGGGGACAACGCCCAGGGCCGGCAACCCGAGAGCGGCAGAAATTTCTTCCATCGAGCGGAGCCGCTGGTCCATCCTGTCGCGAACAAGGGCCAGACCACCGGCAAGGACAAGGCCGATAAGCATTGCCATCGCCATGTATCTGGCTTTCGGAGGCTTCGATGGCTTGTCCGCCGGGCGGGCGGATTCGAGTACGCTGATGTTCAGGCTGCCCGTGTCCTCAGTAATGTTGATTTCCTTTATGCGATCGTCAAGAATGTCACAGAGTTTCTTCGTCTGCTCGAAGTCTGATTTTAGTATCGTGTACTCACCGTGCTGCTTGTTGAATTGAAGTGCCTCCTGACGTTGCGCTTCAAAATAACCGGCGATCTGCTCTTGTTTTTGCTTTGCTGCTTTGTACTGTTGCTCCGCAATGGCCAGTTGTGTCTCGGCAAACTTCCTGCACAGGAAGGCAAGTCTGTTATCAATCTGCTTCACCTTTGTCTGAAGAGCATTCACTGCTGACTGGTTGTGAGCCGGCTGTTTTTGAAGGTCACTAAGCTGCATATGTAACTGTTCAAATTCCGCTTCGAGCTGCGACCATTCGTTGGCGTTGGAGATATAAATTCCCTTCGCCTTTTCACTCTCTGCAAACAGCTTTAGCCTTACAGGATCGGCGATCATTGCCTTATAATTTTCGTAAACAGATTTTGCTTCCACCATTTGCAGCTCGGCTTGTGTTAACTCCGCAGATAAAGTATCAAGTCTGTCAAGGATGATGTTGCTTTTACGGTCCTCAAAAGCTAAGGCGATGTTCTCACTCTTCAAAGCCATCATCGCCTTGAGCTTCTGTGTCATTTCCTTGTCCCTGCTGCGTTTTTCATCCTGGAGTATTTTTAAGACCTCTCCGTTTGTGCTGCGCTTGCGGGTTGCATGGTATGTTCTATAGGAATCCACGATTGCATTGACCAACTGGGCGGCTTCAACCGGATCCGGCGAATCGGAGGAGATATCGATGATATCGTCCTTTTTGCCAACCGAGACACTAAGCCCTTTTTTCTTCAGGTAGTCAACGGGATTGTCGATCTTACGAAAAATCTTTAGCTGTTTTATGTCGGTTCTTTCGAGGGCGGATGAGAGTATTGGTGTCGATTTCAGGAGCTCTGCCTCGGTATAAAGGTAATTCTTTGACTGTGTCATTACTCCTTCGGCTTCAGAGAGGATCTTTGGCCCGCTCTGCTGGACGTAGATCCTGGACGTGCTGGTGTAAAGAGGCGTCGCAACGGTAATATAAGTCAAACCAATCCCCAGTGCCACCGCTATGGTGAGCAATACAATCCATCGGCTGCGCCATATGATTTGGACAAGATCTTCCGGCACTATTCCAACTGGTGATGTTCGAGCATTATCATGTTCCGTCGTTCCACCATTTTCGGCCTGACTTATCATAGTATTGCCCTCTGCTCCTCTTTATAAAACATATTTTCTTCGATATTAATCCTGACTATCATTCAGTATCGTTTAGTCTCCAGTACGTGCCGACACTGACCCTGAATGCACCGTCAAGAAACAGCGCTGTGCGTGTTCTGGGCGTTTGTTCGACCGCGACGATGTCACCTGGCTTTATTAAGGTATTTGAAGCATCTGCCAGCTTCGATTTACCCTTTATCGGGAAAGTTGCGCTGACACACGTGCCGTCCCGCTTTAAGCGGTAAATAGTCGCATATCGAGGCTCGGCAATTTGATTCAGCCCGCCGGCAAATCCTATTGCCTGCATAAGTGTGTACTGAACATCAGGTGGATATGGGAAGTTACCCGGGCTGTTGACTAATCCCATAACCGTAAAGAGTGGCTGCTGCAGGGGTTCAACTATAACGCTGTCGCCGTCCTGTAGTTCGATATCGGCAAAAGGTATATTAAGTCCCTTAACAGGCAAAGCAAGGGATTCGGATTTTCGAGGTCTGCTT
>Ga0307380_10007169_pt1 | contig 14537 bp, 13 predicted proteins | sample UN3MG_FD_202239 | JGI IMG/M metagenome (GOLD analysis project Ga0307380, IMG submission 202239) | Soil microbial communities from Risofladan, Vaasa, Finland - UN-3 | ecosystem: Environmental > Terrestrial > Soil > Coastal area > Acid sulfate soil | place: Finland: Risofladan, Vaasa | collected... | reverse complement strand
GACAGATGGCCAAGCGTGGGAGCGGCTGATGAGCGGCAGGCTCGCCCATGCGGTGGTCACCGACCCACCATATGCCGTCTCCTACTGCGGTGGCCGCGCCGCTCAGGAAGAGCGCATCGCCAGGGCGCGCCGCGGGGTTGACGGCCCATCAGATGCCTACTGGGATGACCTCACGCCCGACGCCTATCGAGACTTGTTAACCGCAAGCCTGTCGCTTGCCCACCGCTACAGCGACGCGGCCTCACCTTTATACCTATGGTTCGCCTCGGCGCACCTGAGGGATGTCCTGACTTGCCTTTCCGACACCGGCTGGCAAGAGAGAAATCTCATCGTGTGGGCCAAGAACAACGGTGCGGGCGCTCTGTTCGCTCAGTACAAACACTGGTATGAACCTCTGTTCTATGCCCACAAGGCAGGCCAGGCCCCGCGCTGGCACGGCCCCACCAACGAATCAACTCTCTGGCAGCACGACAAGCCGACCCGCAATGAGCTGCACCCCACGATGAAGCCGCTGGCGTTGATCGAGCGCGCCATCGTCAACGCCACCACCCCGGGGCAACTGGTGATCGACCCCTTCCTCGGCTCCGGCACCGCCATCATCGCCGCGCAGCGGTGCGGCCGCATCTGTTATGGCATCGACCTCGAGCCGCGATATTGCGACGTCATCTTGCGGCGCTGGGAAGAGTTTACGGGCGAACATGCCCGGGGGTGTGAATCATGACTGAGATTGAAGTCCACGAGGAGCCCGATCACCTGTGGGAGCGTATGCCGGGAGAATCGAGCAAAGTCTACGGCAAGTTCTGCGCGTACCGGGATTTGGGACCCGGCCGGTCGCTGGTGAAGCTGCGCCGGCTGCATGCCGGGGAAGAAGGCTGGTCGCGATCGGCGCTGGAGGAAGCGTGCCAGCGCTGGCACTGGCAATCCCGGGCGGCCGCCTGGGATGATGAGCAAGACCGGGCGCGCCGCCAGGCCCAACTGGAAGCCATCCGCGAGATGGCGGAGCGGCAAGCCCGAGACGGCGCCGACATGCAGCGCCTGGCCAAGGGAGCCATGTCCGAGTGGGTGAAGCCGGACCCGCAAACCGGCCAGCTGGTGCTGGCGGCGAAGCTGCGCCCCACCGAGGTGACCAACCTCTTCAAGGTGGGCGTGGACGTGGAGAGAACCGCCCGGGGAGAGCCGACCGTGGTGACCGAGGAGAGAACACGAACAGGAGACGATTATGACGAGCAACGCATTTGCGCAGGCATCGCCTATGCCCTTGCCCAAGCCGCCGCTGACACCGAAGGAATGGCAGGAGGTGGCGCGCCGGATAGCCTGCCAGTATCCCCACCAATTGACTCGAGTGCGGTGGATAGAGGCGCTGCTGCAGATTCGGGACAAGCAGAACCGAGTGATTCCGCTGAGGTTGAACCCGATCCAACGCAAGCTTGAGCGGGAGCTGAGCGGGCGGGACTACATCCTCAAGCCGCGCCAGGTGGGGGTCTCGACCCTGGTCGAGGCCATCTTCTACCACGATACCCGGTTGACCCCCAACCGACGCACGGTGGTCATCGCCCATGACCTGGAGTCCACCGAGAGGATCTTCCAGATGGTGCAGTTGTTTGAGCGCAGGCTGCCCGAATCGGAGCGCGCACGCCTTTCCACCCGGCGCAGCAACCGCCGGGAGCTGTGGTGGTCTGAGACAGACTCGCAGTTCATCGTCGGCACCGCCGGCTCGGTGACTTTCGGCCGCGCGCAAACCGTCGATAACGTTCATGCCAGCGAGTTCGCCTTCTGGCCCAATCCCGAAGAGACCCTGGCCTCCATTCTCGAGGCGGTGCCCGCGGGAGGACGCGTGGTCATCGAGACCACTCCCCACGGCCAGAATTACGCCTGGGACTTCTGGCAGAAGCATGCGGCGGGCGATCACAACCTGCCGCGCTTCAAGCGCCACTTCTTCCCCTGGTGGGAGGACCCGACCTATCGCCTCCCAAGCATCCTCGATCCGCCAAGCCTGACCGAGGACGAGCTTGCCCTAATCAGCGACCATGGCCTGGATGAGGCCCAGATCCAATGGCGCCGGGCCAAGCGCTTCGACCTGGGCGAGAGGTTCGACCAGGAATACCCGGAAGACCCGGCGCGCTGCTTCCTGCGCTCGGGGCGGCCGGCATTTGGCGAGGAGGCCATCGGGTGGCTGGAGAGCCGGCCACCCCTGCCAGGGGACGAGCATGAGGCGATCTGGGAGGAGCCGGTGGGTGATGCGAGCTACGTCATAGGCGCCGACCCGGCGGAAGGCCTCTCCGAGAGCGATCCCAGTGCCGCGGTGGTGGTGCGCCGCCCCGAGGAGGCAGGGGTTCCCATGCGTGTGATGGCGCGCATACGCGGGCAGTGGCCTCCGGATGTCTTCGCGGCCAAGCTCTACACGCTCTCCCAGCGCTACCACCGGGCGGAGCTGGTGGTGGAGCGCAACAACCACGGACACGCGGTGCTGCTGGAGCTCGAGTATCTGCGCGCCAACGTGTGGACGGACCACCGGCGGGGTACCGAAGCCCAGGCGGGATTCCTGACCAATCAGGCATCCAAGGTCCTGCTCATTGACCGGTTGGACAAGTCGCTGCGGGAGCACAGTCTAGTCCTCTCGTGCGAAGCGACCATCAGTGAGCTGCGGGCCTATCAGCACCTGGATGATGGAAGTCTGGGAGCGCCGTCAGGAGCCCATGATGACCTGGTGATGGCGCTCGCCCTGGCCAACTATGTGTGCCTGGAGCCACGGCCGCCAGAACCTCGGATTCGATGGCTTGATGATTAGATCCGGCGCCTGGGCGCGGAGTCCTCGTCGTGGTCCACCGGTAGGGCGCCCCGAATCCAGAAGGGCGAAGCGCCGCCGCGACGCAGATGGGCGAGATTGGCCGCCCCAGCGGCGGCGCCGGGCGCGACCTCGGGCTGGCAGCCGCACTTGACTTCGGCAGCCAGCGCAGTGTACACTTCATCTGTACACTTGGGATGGAGGTGATGTGGATGAAGGCATCGGTGCTGGACCTGCGGCGGCGCATGGGTGAGGTCCTGCGCGCCCTCGAGCAGAATCAACCGGTCACCTTACTCTACCGGGGCAAGGAGAAGGGCGTCATCTATCCGCGGCGGCAGTCGAGGCGCGCGCAGGTGCGCGTCACCGAGCACTCAGCTTTCGGCATGTGGCAGGACCGCAAGGACCTGCAGGATGTCGAGCAGGTGGTGCGCGGCCTGCGCAAGGTGCGATCCCATGGTGTTTGACACCGATGTGCTGATATGGGTGTTTCGGGGCCATGAGGGGGCGGCCCGGATGGTTGAGCTGGCGCGCGAGCGCGCGCTGTCGGTGATGACGCACATGGAGCTGGTGCAAGGCGCGCGCAGCAAGCAGGAGGTGAAAGCGATCAAGGGCTTCCTCGCCGACTTCGCCTTCGCGGTGCTGCCCCTGACCGAGAACATCGGCCATCGTGCGCTGGTCTACATGGAGGAATACAGTCTCCGATCCGGCATGAGCGCCGGCGACGCGTTGGTGGCCGCCACTGCCGTCGAGCAGGGCCTGCCCCTGTGCACCGCAAACCGCAAGCATTACCGGCTCGTCCAGGACCTGGAGCTCAAGGTTCTGCGGCCCTGACCGCGCGGCAACCGCGGGGCGGGCGGGCACACGCCTGGTGCGGATGTCTGAAGGAGTGGCTTAGGCCGCGGCCTCATGCGTGGCTGCCATTGCTCGCGTTGATGCCATTCGCCACCCGAGCCGAGCCGCAGCTGGCCGCGCTGGTGGTCGTGTCCCCCCTGGGTTTGCCTGGCAGCCTATGTGCCATTTGGCACTTTCCGATTGGACGGGCTGAGCCTCAGGCCCCAGGGCAGGTGCGCGTCGCTGTGGTTCATCATGTGCAGCTGCCCGCCATGGGTCCTGTCAAACGTGCGCCGCCGGAATAATCGGCCAAAAGTGTACGGTTTTACCTTGGTTTTACCCTGGTTTTACCCTGGTCTGGCCTTGGCCTGGAGCGTCGGTGCTTTGGGGGGCGAGAAGTGCCCGGCCTGCCCTGCGGACTCCGGCTTACAGGCCCGCTCCTCGCTCTCCTCTTTCTGTCCTCCCGCTGACACAGCCGCCCTTGGCCCTCGTAGCTTCAGCGAAGTGGGCTCGGCCGCCACGCATTATCATGTGGCACAGCCGCCCCCGGCTGTGAATTCCGAGATGCATCCTTCCGCCCGAATCCGCCGCTCCGTTTGTCGTCATTCCGCACAACACCCGACAGTTGCCGAATTACAGGCCCGCTTTTCGGCCATTCTGCAGTCCGAAGATTCCGCCCAGAACTCCGCTGGAGTCCTTGACCAATTCGACTGACCAGCGGCGGCTACCAAGAGTCGGGGTGAAACGGCCTATGGACGACGAATCGGAAACCATACGGCGGATTTCGCTCACGCGCTGTTGCCATGAATTGCACAAGGCCCGCACCAGCTGTCTTCCCCCGCCTCAATCCTCTCCTATTGGGAAGTGACCTACGGGACATTTCAACAGGCTCGACATTACGCCCCGCACCACGAGAAGCCTTGATAGCAGCCGGGCGAAACGAGTATAGTCTCCTGGTCACTTGGTCACTAAAGGGCGATGGAACAATACAATGAGCGCGGAACGCGAATTCATTGAGGCGGCAGAGCGGATCTGGCAGGAGGCCGTGGCGTCGCGGTATATGTACCGCGGCATGTGCCTTGAGGACCTCTCCGACCCGCTGGACCCTCAAGCCGATCCCTTCCGGCCTATCCGTCCAGAGTTGTGCCACCTGCTTGAGATCCTGCAGGCACAGGTGTCTCGCGGATTCCGTTTCACAGTCCACGAAGACTATAGCTCCTTCTCCTTCGATCTGAAAGACATCCTCGATTGGTCGAAACGCGATCTCGACAGCCCCGGCATAGGTTTTGCTTCAATTCACCACAGTGCACTGGGATATGCACACAACTACCGCGGCAGCCAGCTCAAGCAGAATCTCAAGTACATCACGGATCACCTCCCGGAGCGCAAAGACGATCCCATCCTGCGGGCGGGAATGACGGCCGCCGGCTGGGCGCTGGTGGAGCGAGTGAGCGAGTGGGTATCGAGCGGCGACCTGGTGTGCACCAAGGTCGTCATTTGGGTGCGACGCACGTCACCCGCGTTTGAGGTGAACGAGGGAGCCCTGCCGCTGGGATCCCTTGACTACTTCATGGGCAGGGTCGTGGCAGCCGTCGAGCGCGAGGGGCTTTCACGCACACCGCAGGCGATTCAGCATGTTCTCCCTCCCGAGCAGCGCGAGTTCAACGTCCGAGCGCAGCGTCCCATCTCTCGCTCTGAGATCGAGAAGATCGAAGAGGTTCGCTCCACCAGTTGGCGGCCGATTGACCCGTAGGCAGAACTCAAACCGGACGCGGAACCGTTCTCATCACTTTCCCGGCACGCGACAGTTGCCGCATTACAGGCCCATTCCTCGACCGGCTTGCTCCGACCATCGTCGCGCACAGCGAATCACGTGATCGACGGTCCGAAGGGCCTGTTCGCGTTGACAGCAGCGGAGCCTCAACCTACAATGGCTCAGGGGCGGCAACAAGCCGTCAAGTGCCCGTATCGCCCTAAGCGGCCGGATCGCGCGCCCCTGAGTCTGTCGGTCACCAGGAGGCACTGACACCGTGAACTTTCCATTTGAACTGAAGTGCGAGATAAGGGAGGTGCCTGGGGCCGCTACTTCGAGCATCACTGTCTATGGGGGCCTCACCACGCTTGTCGGCCCCAATGGCTCGGGGAAGACTCAAGTCCTTCGGGCACTTAAGTCGGCGGTCCGTCCGCTTGTCGCGCAAGGCAAAGTCCATTTCTTGTCGGCCGGCCGTTCCGCGCCCGTCGAGCAATACCGCTCGGATTGGGACGGGAGCAGAGGAGATTCACTGAACTACGATGAGGCAGCTTTCGGCGGGAGGAAGTTGCGCGATAGACGGCATCTCAGTGAGGCCGTGACGGGGGACTTTCATACGCTCAGCTTCCGAGCTGACCTGCAGATCAAAATCGCGGAGCGACTCCGTAGGCTCTTCAATCGTGACGTTCTTCTCGACTGGGACGAAGGCAGGCTGAGGGTGAGATTCGTAAGGCTGGACTCGTCCCATCCGCCCTACTCAGTGGCGCGAGAGGCGAGCGGACTGCTGCAGCTGGTGGTGCTCTTGGCGGCCCTTTATGATGACGAGGTCGCCGCGCTCCTCATAGACGAGCCGGAAGTCTCCCTCCACCCCCAACTTCAAGCGTTCTTGCTTCGCGAGATTCGTGAGGTTGCAGGCGATCCGAGTACCCCTGGCAAGAAGCTCGTGTTCATCGCGACACACTCCACCGAGATGATTGATATCAGGCGCCCCGAAGACGTGGCAAGCATAGTCTTCTGCTGCGATCCAGATCGTCCCCCCATCCAAGTGAGTCCCGAAAGGCCCGAGCTGAAAAACGCCCAACTACGCGCTCTTCTCCCGCACTTGAGTCACGCACACAAGTTGGCGTTCTTCTGTGCGCGACCCCTGCTTGTCGAAGGCCCAAGTGATGCCTTCATCTGCACAGAGTTGGACAACCGACTCAGCCTCTACCTCGCGCCGACAGGAGCCCAACTTGTACCTGTGATGGGCAAAGGGCGAATGCCCATCGTAGCAAAGTTACTCAAGCTCATCGGCAAGTCACCCATCGTCCTAGCAGATGTCGATGCCATCGCCGATGGCCTCGACCTTGTCAGCGTCTACGCAAGCGACTCCTCTGTTGCGAAAGCCGCCAATGCCAAGGGCTATTCCGATGCGCACGCGTTCGCGGCATCAGTGCACGGTGATTTCTGCCACTTGGCCGATGCTCAATGGCACGACATAGCACCCCACGCCGAGCAGCACCCGTACTGGCAGCTTCGAGACCCCACTAAGAACGAGGTGGCGCAGAAGAGGCGCGCAGCTCTCGCGGCCCTCATGAGCATGTCAGCCGCCGAACGAGCTTCAATGTCCAACACCGTACAGTGGGTCGCGATATACGACAGGGTCACCGCCTTACTTGATTTCCTTGAGACTGCCGGGTGCTTTGTTTTTCGAAGGGGCACCATCGAGTGCTACTATGGAACCGTGGATGCCCGAACCGCCGCAGGGAAGCCTGGCGAAGCGCTCGTTGAGGCAACGACATTTGCGCAGGCAGATAGTGCGCTTCTTGAGGCGCAGTACGCCGATGCTCTCCGCGCACTTAGATTTGCAGCGCGCGTCCAGTCGATCGATGAGAGGGAAGCCCTACGTGAACTTCTTTTGGCCGTGTCCGCGCCGGCCCTCGCGGTCCTATGCAAGGACACGACCCCCGAGCAACTTAACCAGCTCGCGCTCAGATTGCTATCGGACAAGGCGTCCCTGCTCCGTCTTGAACCGAGCGCCGGAGACTCGGGGCAACCCCGACTAACGATCCATCTAAACTCCGCCGTCCTTCCTTCCACCGGGTTCCCAATCCGCCTCGACAAGGGCTGCAACCCGGTCACGGAGGTTGACCGCCAACTGGGCATCGACTCCTCGGATGGCGTTTGAGTGGCCATAGACAATACATGATCGCCGGAAAAGGCCCCTGCCGGCGCCCGCGCGATTCCCACGTGGCTTGCCCCCCGAGCTATCCCCAATCGGCTCCAAGCAGCGGCCACATCGCCTTCCTTCGCAAGGCTCTTTCCTGTGGGCCACCGCGCGCAAGGATTGCCTCGAATCTCGCTTGACTTCTGGCTGGCTTCGAGTGACCTATGTAGGCGACAGAACGTGGGTTACAGGAGAGGTCACGCATGGTCACGCAGGCGGCGGAGAATCCGGACTTTCCGGACGCATCTGAGCAGAATACAGGGGCCGAGGAGGGCAGCGCCTTCGACGCCGCGGTTTCGAAGTTTCTGTCGTACCTGCAGGGCTACCGCCACTACTCGCCGTGGACGGTCGGGGCCTATCGCATTGACCTGCGCGAGTTCCAGGAGTTCCTGCTTGAGCAGGGAGGCCGCGTGCCCGCGCCCGCGGAGATCACCCGCCCGCAGGTGGTCGCCTGGGGGCTGAAGCTAACCGGTATGAAGCCGCTCACGATCCGCCGCAAGTATGGCTGCCTCTCGTCGTTCTTCTCCTTCCTCCAGGATCCCTCTGAGATGGCGTTGCCCTCCCAACGGGATGGCAGAGCCACATGGGCCATTGCCAGGGCAACCCTGCCCGCAGACTGCCTCTACCCAAGGTGGCGAGGAATCTGCCCACCGTGCTGTCCGCCGAGCAGGTGCACCAACTGCTGGCGGCGGCACAGACTCCTGACCGCAGGCTATTGGTCCTGCTCTTGCTTTCAACCGGCTTGCGCCGCAGCGAGGCTGCCGGCATCGTGCTGGATCAGGGTGACCTGGAGTATTGCCAACTGCGCGTGCGCGGCAAAGGTAACAAGGAGCGGGTGGTGCCGTTAACACCTGAGGTGGTCGAGGCAATCATGGAATATCTCACCTGGCGGCGGACAAGCGTGGCTTGGCGCGGGCCGACGCAGAGCGGCCACCTCTTCATCAGCCAGATGTGGGGCCAGCCGATAAACGGCGCTCGCATCCATCGCATCGTGCGCCGACTGGTGGAGCGGGCAGGCTTGGCCGGCCAGCGCATCACGGTTCATAAGTGGCTAAGTCGCGCCGCGACCGCCATGGCGGCCTGGCGGCCTAGCCACTCCGCCACACCTTCGCCACCCACCTCGTGCGCAACGGCGTGGACGTCCGCACCGTCCAAGAACTCCTCGGCCACGCCGACCTCGAAACTACCGCCAACTATCTCCACTCCGACACCCGCGCCAAAGAGACGGCGGTGGGGCTAATCGCCAGTCTGACCGGCTCTGCCGCTTCGTGAACCACACAAACTGCGCAGTTCCTTCATCATGGCGGCCGACGCTGCAATAACGAAAGCCGAACGGCGCATGGCTTACGGGCGACATACATGCGGCAGGATGGGCGACAGCACGCGCGGAATACTAGACGACGGATCGGCGACAGGAACGACTTTGGATAGCCAACGATGGAGGAATCTATGTTCCAGGAACTGGCGCAACGGATTGCATACTTGGAGGGACGGATCGCGGAACTGGAGAAGCGTGTTGACCTGCTGCACCTGCTCGTCTTGAAACAGCGGGGTGCAGCGCCCGATCTAGCCCCAACGATACCCCAGATCGAGCAACCGCGGCGACGCGAAGATGACAAGTCCCGCCCCAAGGCGACGATCTAGAGAAGCTCGTGTATCAGGCCAGGGCAGAAGAAGCCCAGAACTGAACTCGAATCGGGTTTGTATTCGCCCTGCGCTAATGTACGAAGCTCTTTGGTGCACCTGCAACTTGATGTATCGGAACCTGGCGAGGTGGGCTCGATGTTGCAGTTGATGTCATGCGAAGGCTGGCCTCCCTCCGGGCTTGCGCTATCCCGCCTCGGCGGGTGAAGATGCGCGGGTCTGGAGAAACCGTGCCGACCAGCGCCCGCATCAAGACCGATAAGACTGACGCGGCTACGCTGGCCCACCTGCTGCGCACCAACCTACTGCCGAAAGCCCACCTGGCCAGTTCCGAAGCGAGGCTAAGCCGCGAGCTCGCCCCGCGGTGGTGGGAGAAGACTCTGTCTCACCCCAATCGCTTCGTGAAGCGCGCCACGCTCAGCATCATGATGACGAGGCCGAAGACCGCGAGCGCGACCACATGCGGCCAGAGGACGTCCAGGCCGCTTCCCTTCAGGAAGATACCGCGGACGATGGTCAGGAAGTAGCGGAGCGGGATTGCGTAGGTGACCCATTGGATCACCCGCGGCATGTTCTCGATCGGGAAGATCAGACCCGAGAGAATGAAGGAGGGGAACATGAAGAAGAAAGCGGTCATCATCGCCTGCTGTTGAGTGTGCGAGATGGTGGAGATGAAGAGGCCGGATCCGAGGCTGGTGAGTAGAAACAGCGCGGCCAGCGCAAACAACAGCATCAGGCTCCCCGCGATTGGCACGCGAAACCAGAGTGAGGAGACCAGGAGCACCAGCACCACGTCAACGAAGCTGATCACGATAAAGGGAACCGTCTTGCCCACCATCAGTTCGCGGGCGGTGATTGGCGTCACGACGAGTTGCTCCAGCGTCCCGATCTCTCGCTCCTTCACGATGGCAAGACAGGTGAGCATCATCGTCGTGTTGAGGAGGATCATGCAAAGCACGGCGGGGACCATGAAGTTGACGCTCTTGAGTTCTGGGTTGTACCAGACGCGCAGCCGGCTCTCGACGCGTGGAAGTGGAGCAAGGCGACCGATCCGAGCCACCTCTATCTGGCCCGAGTAGGTCGCGGCCACACCCGCCACGTAGCCGGAGATGATACCGGCGGTGGTCGAGTCGGAGCCGTCGAGGATGACTTGCGCCGCGGCAGGAAGCCCCCGCGCAAGATCCTTGGCAAACCCCCGCGGGATGTGCACGGCCACCTGCACCGCGCTGGCATCGAGCAGCGGCTGAATCTGATCCGGGCGCGTCACCCATCGGTCCAGGTCGAAGTACCCGGAGTGAACGAAGCGGGCGACGAGGGCGCGGCTGGCCGGCGTGTGGTCCTCGTCGTAGACGGCCATGCTGACGTGGCGGACATCCGTGGTGACCGCGTAGCCAAAGAGGATGAGCTGGAGCACGGGCGCCACCACCACCATCCGCAGCAGTCGCGGATCGCGGCGCAACTGGAGAAACTCTTTCTTGATGATGCGCAGGACGCGTCGCCAGTTCACCGCCGCGCCTCACAACTTCTTCCGGAATCGAAACGAACAGAGCCCGATCAAGGCCACGCTGTACAGCAGCAGAATCAACGCCGGCTCCCACAGAATCGAGATCCCGATTCCCTTAAGGAATATCCCACGCACGATCACCAGGAAGTGGCGGGCGGGGACGAAGTTCGTGATCCATTGTAGGACCGGGGGCATGGCCCGGATGGGGAAGACGAAGCCGGAGAGCAACATGGCGGGGAGCTGGGTGACGAGCATGGCCACGGTCATGGCTGTCTGCTGGCTGGTGGAGACGGTCGAGATCAGCAGGCCGATCGCCAGTGAGGTCAGCAGGAAAAGGGCGGACAGGCCGAGCAGCAGGGAGGGGCTGCCCCTGAGCGGCACGTGGAAAAGCAGCAGCCCGGCCAGGATGACGAGGACGATATCCACGAAGGCGATCGCCGCATACGGCAGAAGCTTCCCCAGCATCAGCTCGTGGGGCATCACCGGCGAAGCGATTAACGGCTCGATGGTGCCGCGTTCCCGTTCCCGCGCCACGGTCATGGAGATAAGCAAGGCCGCGAGCATGCTCAAGATGACTGCGATCAGACCCGGCACCAGGAAGTTGGTGCTGCGCAGCTCCGGGTTGTACCAGACCTGTCCCCGCATATCGAGCGGGCCCAGCCCGCTGTCCCCGGGCAGGCCGGCCCGCCTTAAGGCCTCAACGGTGACCTGCCGGGAATACTGCTGTACCGCCAGCGCGGCGTAGCCAATCGCCGTGCTCGCGGTGGTGGAGTCGGAACCGTCGATGATCACCTGCACGGGGGCAGGCCGGCCCGAAGCCAGCTCGGTGCCGAACCGGGCCGGGATGATTAGAGCGACCTTCGCCTCGCCCCGGTCGAGCGCGGATTCCACCTCCTGGTAGCTGGTCAGGCTGCCCGCGAGATCGAAGTACTCGCTGTGAGAGAAGGCGCCTATCAGGTCGCGCCCGGCCCGGGTGTGATCCTGATCGTAGACGGCCAGCGTCAGATGCTTCACATCCAGGTTGAAGGCGTATCCGTACAGGACCAGCATGAGCACGGGCAGCGCGATTACCACCAGCAGCGTGCGCGGGTCGCGCCGGATCTGGAGGGACTCTTTCCAGGCGATCATCCAGGTGCGCAGCAGCATAGCCTAGCTCGTAACCTCCCGCGCCTCCCGGTCGGCGCGCTCGATCAACGAGACGAAAACATCTTCGAGCGACGGCAGAATGGGTTCCACACTGATGACGGACAGGCCGGCGTTGGTGAGCGCGGCGCGTACCACCGCCGCGGGCTGCGGCTCGTCCGGCACGACCACGTGGAGGTTGCTCCCGAACACGGCGACGTCGCCCACGCGGGGGTCGGTCTCCAACACGCCCAGAGCCTCCATCAGCGGGCGCGCGGAGACCTCCAACAGGACCCCGGAGGCGGCCTGTGCTTTCAGTTCGGCCGGGGCGCCGAGAGCGATCAGCTTGCCGCCGTAGATCAGCCCCAGCCGGTCGCAGTGCTCCGCCTCGTCCATATAGTGTGTGGTCACGAACACGCTCACCCCCTGCCCGGCGACGGTGTAGATCAGGTCCCAGAACGTGCGCCGCGACACCGGATCCACACCTGCCGTCGGTTCATCGAGGAAGAGCGCCTGCGGCTCGTGGACGACCGCGCAACCCAGGGCGAGTCGCTGCTTCCACCCGACAGCCAGCTCGCGGGTGAGACTCTTCGTGCGATCCTGGAGGTCCGCCATCCGGAGAATCCAGGACTTGCGTTCGGCCATGCGCCCCAGGGGAACGCCGTACACGTCGGCATAGAACTCGATGTTCTCCTCGACCGTCAGGTCCCCGTAGAGGGAGAACTTCTGGCTCATGTACCCGATGCGCTGCTTGATCTGTTCCGACTCCGTCATCACGTCGTAGCCGACCACGCGGCCCCGGCCGGAGGTCGGCAGGAGAAGGCCGCAGAGCATGCGAATGGTCGTTGACTTGCCCGCGCCGTTGGGTCCCAGGAAGCCGAAGACCTCCCCTTTGGGCAAGGAGAACGAGATCCGGTCCACCGCCAGGAACTTGCCGAACCTCTTCACCAGGTTCTCGACCGCCACCGCCGGTTCGCCGTTCGCCATCCCGCTCATCGCGCCCCTTCCGATACCAGCGACACGAACACGTCCTCCAGGCCGGGAGCCGCGCGGCGCGAGGAACGTACCAGGACGCCGTGCTGGCCCAGCACGGAGAGGAGCGCGGGCTCGTCCCGCGCCACGTCGGACACCCACACGTGCAAGCGGTCACCGAAGACCTGCACGCCCAGCACCTCCGGGCGCTCCGACAGCGTTGCCTTCGCCTGGCGTTGGGGCTCCGCGACGATCTCCAGCAGGTCGCCGCGCATTTGCTGCCGCAGGGCCTCCGGCGTATCACACTGGAGAATCCGCCCCTTGCTGATGAGGGCCACCCGATTGCATCGCTCCGCCTCGTCCATGTAAGGCGTGCTGATGAACAGCGTCATGCCCTCTCGGAGGAGGGAGTAGAGGATCTTCCAGAAATCACGGCGGGACACGGGATCGACGCCGGTGGTCGGCTCGTCGAGAAAGAGCACTTGCGGCCGGTGGATGAGCGTACAGGCGAGCGCCAGCTTCTGTCTCATGCCTCCGGAGAGATGCTGGGCCAGGCGGGTGCGAAATGGTGCCAGCCGGCTGAACTCGAGCAACTCCTGCTCCCGTCGCAGCCGCTCCCTTTTCGGCACGTGGTAGATGTTGGCGAAGAAGAGCAGGTTCTCCGCCACCGTCAGGTCTCCGTAGAGGCTGAATTGCTGAGGCATGTAGCCGATGCGCTGCTTTACCTGCTCGGGCCGGCGGCGCACGTCGAAGCCGGCCACCTCCGCCTCTCCGCCGTCCCCGTCGAGAATGCCGCAGAGTATGCGAATCGTGGTCGTCTTCCCCGCGCCGTCCGGTCCGACCAGGCCGAAGATCTCGCCCGGCGCAACCTGGAGGGCGAGGCCGTCCACGGCCGTCACTTCGCCGAAGCGTTTGCGCAGACTCGAAGCGCGGATGGCTGAGGAGACAAGCGGCTGGTCCATCGCGCTCCTCAGCGGCTCGCCTTCTGGAGCGGCGCGCCCACCAGGATGGAGGCGTCCACGGGCATCCCCGGTTTCAACTCTTGGTTCGCATTCTCCACCTCGATCTTCACCCCGAACACGAGCTTCACGCGCTCCTCCTTGGTCTGCACGTTCTTGGGGGTGAACTCGGGTTCCTGGGAGATCTCGATGACGCGGCCGCGGTACACCTTCCCCAGGTACGTATCGCTCCTCACCTCGGCAGACTGCCCGAGCTTCACCCGTCCCAGGTCTGTCTCCGAGACGTAGGCGCGCAGCCACACGTGGTCAAGCGCGGCGACCCGGACGATGGGCGTGCCCGGGGAGACGAAATCGCCGGGCTCGAGGTTGCGCAAGGTCACGGTGCCATCCATAGGGGCAGTGATGGCCGCATAGCTCTGCTGCACGCGTGCCGTCTCAACGGCGGCCTTGGCTTGCGCGACGCGGGCCTGCGCGGCAGCGATGGTCTCGCGGCGGGGACCGACGAGGGCGAGATCGAGGGTGGCCCTGGCCGCCTTCACCTGCGACTCGGTCTGCTGCAATGCGGCGCGGGCGATGCGGATGTCCTCCTGGCGGGAGCCGCGCTCGGCCTCCAGCAACCGCTGCCGCGCGGCATCCAACTGCGCGGCCGCGGTGTCTCGCTGCGTGCGCGCCAGATCCACCTGCTGGCGCGCCACCGCACCGTTCACCTCCAGGCGCGTCGCCCGGCCAAGCTCTGTCTCCGCGTAGTCGAGCGTCACTTGCGC
>Ga0307380_10007166_pt1 | contig 14539 bp, 13 predicted proteins | sample UN3MG_FD_202239 | JGI IMG/M metagenome (GOLD analysis project Ga0307380, IMG submission 202239) | Soil microbial communities from Risofladan, Vaasa, Finland - UN-3 | ecosystem: Environmental > Terrestrial > Soil > Coastal area > Acid sulfate soil | place: Finland: Risofladan, Vaasa | collected... | reverse complement strand
ACCCTTCTGTTCCAAGTCCTGGCCTTTTACCAGGATGTCGGGCTTTATTTTTTTGATTAGTTCGAGTGGGTCGGGCTCATCAAAGACAGTGATATAATCGACGGTTTCGAGCGCAGCCAGCACAGCGGCACGGTCGTGCTGGTTATTGATGGGACGGTCAGAGCCTTTTATGGCTCGAACTGAACTGTCGCTGTTTAATCCGAGTACGACCATATCACCGTGTGATTTGCAAAATTTTAGAAACTCAATATGCCCGCGATGCACAACGTCAAAACAGCCGTTGGTAAAAACAATTTTTTCATTCTGTCTGCGGTGCCAGCCTAGTTCGTTCAGCAGAGAGTCTATGGGCCGTACTTTGCCGCCTTTGCCGCGGTTCTGGCTGACAATTTCGTTTACAATTTCGTCGATGGTTACCGTTGCGACACCGAATTTTTCGACCTCAATGCCGCCGGTTACATTGGCCAATTGTACGGCTGTTTTGTAATCACAACCGGCTGCAATGGTTATTGCAAGAGTGGCCAGTACCATATCACCTGCGCCGGTAACATCATAGACGCTGCGCGGTTTGGTCGGGATGACCTGTCCGGTTTTTTGTGTTTGTAGATATGCGCCTTCTCTGTCAAGAGTGATTACAACCGCTTTGAGCTTTAGCTGTTTTATGAGTGTATCTGCTGCTTTGGCGGCATCTTCAGCGGTCTTAATTTCAAAACCTACTAACTCGGCAGTTTCCTGTCGATTCGGAGTTATTAAAGTGGCGCCGCTGTACTTCGAGTAGTCGGCTGTAAGCGATGGGTCAACGAGGACTTTTTTATTTGCCTTTGCCGCAAGATCAATCATTTGCCTGCATATTACGTGGTTTAGCAATCCCTTATCATAGTCCTGAAGGCAGACGATATCCGTCTTTTCCAAAATGTCTTTGTAACTTTGCAAAAGCTTTTCATATTGCTCATCGGACAATGGTTCTGTGGATTCTTCGTCCATCCTGAACAACTGCTGCTGGTGTCGGTGCTGGGCCAGCCCTATCAGCCTTTGTTTGCTGATAGTGGGACGGTCGTCGGCAGTCAGTAGGCCTGAGACATCTGCTCCGGTTTCTGTGAGTTTTTGTTTTAAGGTCCGGCCGTTTGGGTCGTTTCCGATGACGCCGATGCAAATCGGGCAGGCGCCTAAGGCAGCAAGGTTAGCTGCGACCGAGCCTGCGCCTCCGCAACTGGAATCGGTTTTTGTGATTTTCAGCACAGGAACGGGTGCCTCGGGGCTTATCCTTAACGCGTCACCGTAGATGTAAACATCGAGCATAAAATCGCCGACGACCATTACCTTCGGCGAACCAAGGTTCGTTACAGTTTTTAATAGCTGCTCATACATAAGACCGGTCTTATTTTTCTCCCTTACTAATAAATATAGTTTCAGGCAATGATTTTACCTTTTAATGTGCTATCAATCAACCGTGTTATTTTATCTTCTTCCGTATTGAATCTTAATTCAATTTGCAGATAGGCAAACGTAATATCCTTTTGTTCCGATGGCTCTGCTTCGGGCAGATTCGGGGCTTTCGGGGGTATAAGCAGGATAGTTTTTGTCCAGTCTTTTTGAGTGGACAGTATCATATCGACGTCGAGCTTGCGGGCCTGGGTGTATATGTCTGATATGTCTTCGGTGGTATAGGGGTGATGGTCGTTGTAAACCGTTGAGCCTACAATGTTGATTTTGAGCTCTTCAATTGTGCTAAAGAAAGCGTCAGGATTGCCTATTCCACAAAATGCAAAGGCCTTTTTGTATTCCAACTGCTTGAGTTCTATTTGTTTTTCGTGCATGGAATTTGCATAGATAGGTTCATGTATTGCAGTGGCGATAATCATATCCGGGTTTATGTCTTTTAACCTTGCCAGAAGTTGTGTCAGTTGAGATTGGCTTGCCTGGTTGGCCCTTGTTATGACAACGGCATGTGCGCGCTTGAGCGCAGAAAGAGGTTCTCTGAGCAGCCCTGCAGGCAGCAGCTTTCTATGGCCGAAAGGCTGCATTGCATCAATTGTTACTATGTCGATGTCTCTGGCTAAGCGGCGATGTTGGAAGCCGTCATCGAGAATCAACGCTTTTGCACCATGGTGGCTGATAGCTTTGGCTGCTGCTTCGATACGGTTTGGATTTACGATTACATGTGCCTTCGGACAGGTTTTGGCGAGAATCGCGGGCTCATCGGAGAATTTTTCTTTCTTGGTTTTATAACCTCGCGTAAGTATTGCAACCGGGATGTTTTTGTCTTCCAGAAGTTTGGCTGTCCATATTACCAAAGGGGTCTTGCCGGTTCCGCCGGTAGTTATATTTCCGATGCTTATTACCGCAGCGTTTACGTTGTGTGCTTTTAACCATCGCTTCGAGTACAGGAGGTTTCGCACAAGAATGATTATTAAATAGACAACGGCTGCAAGGCGCAGGAAAAAGAACAGGGCTTTTGACGTAAAGCCGGTGCTTTGGCCTGAAATCAATTTGCGAAAACGGTTCTCATCCAATTCTATAGTTCCTGATAAAGTTGGGACACCGGGACACGGCAGCCGCTATCACATGTTAAAAAGTTTTAATTTTTTCGATAATAGCGTCAGCCATCTGGCTGGTTCCAACGGCGGTTGGGTCGTTGCGGTCTGGCTTCATGTCATAGGTAACATTTTTACCCTCGGCAATTACGGCTGCAACGGCGTTTTCAAGTTTGTCAGCCTCTGCCATTTTGCCCAGGTGTCTTAGCATCATAACTCCGCTGAGTATCAAAGCTGTTGGGTTTACTTTGTTCTGTCCCTTGTATTTCGGGGCGCTGCCATGTGTTGCCTCGAAGATTGCCCCTTTTTCACCGATGTTAGCACCCGGTGCAACGCCGAGCCCGCCGACCAGACCGGCACATAAATCGCTTATTATATCACCATAAAGGTTCGGCAGAACAATGACGTCATAAAGCTCGGGTTTTTGAATCAACTGCATACACATATTGTCAACAATCCGGTCTTCGAATTCTATGTCGGCATATTCCTTTGCGACCTGGCGGCTCACTTCAAGCCATAAGCCGTCGGAGAACTTCATAATGTTGGCTTTATGAACGCTCGTTACTTTTTTGCGTCCCATCTTACGGGCGTAATCGAAAGCGAACCTGACGATACGCTGGGTGGCCGCTACGGATATTGGCTTTATACTTACGCCGGAGTCTACGGTAATTTTTCGGCTGCTATGTTTGTTTATCCAGTTGATTATCTCGGCGGTGTCATCTTTGCCTTTTTGGAATTCAATTCCAGCGTACAGGTCTTCGGTGTTTTCACGAACCACAACAAGGTCGATATCGGCATATCTGCTTCGCACACCTTTGTAGCTTTTGCAGGGCCGCAGACACGCGTACAAATCAAGACTTTGACGAAGATGTACATTTATGCTTCTAAAGCCCTTACCCACAGGTGTGGTGATTGGGGCCTTAAGCGCAACACCGTTTTTTTTGATTAAATCAACAGTTGCGTCTGGCAGAGGGGTCCCGACCCGTTCCATGACTTCGGTGCCAGCCTCAGCCAGTTCCCAGTTGATTCCGGGTTTGGTAGCGTCGACACATCTTTGTGTTGCCTGGGCGATTTCCGGCCCTATTCCATCACCGGTAACCAGTGTTACATTAACCATTCTGCTTTGACTCCTACAAAGTTTACGAATGAACCATAGTATCTTCCAAGGGCCGATGTGTCAATGGTGAGGTTTGTTTGTAGCCGCTGCAGCTTTATCCGAAGTATTCCGGCTTTTGAGTGATTTGTGTTGACTTTTGATTGGAACTGCTTTAAGCTTTTGCCTTGTTGCATTAGGGAGTGTAGCTCAGTTGGTAGAGCAACGGCCTTTTAAGCCGTAGGTCTTGGGTTCGAGTCCCAACACTCTCATTTTTTTAACTCTATCAACCATAAATACTTATCCCCATTTTTAGGATTGGCCTGAACCATTGTTTTTGTCCAAATCTGACTCAGACGTACTCGAAACGTACACTTTTTCTGCGTTTACCAACTTCGCATCAATTTTTTCGGCTGCTTTTGTTATATCTTCATCGGTAACTGTTGTGTAGTGTTTGAGTGTAGTGACAACGCTGCTGTGCCCCATCAACTTCTGTGTTACGTGCGTCGGCAATTCGTTCGCCCAGTTCTTACCAGCACACTTACGGAGCGTGTGTATTGAGAAGCTTTTTCCCGGTGGGATTTTGATGCCAGCTTTTTTCAGGTGTTGTTTAATATCCCGGTTTACGTTGTTGACCATATTCCGATTGCCCCACTCTTTCTTTTCATTCTGGCACTTTTGCCACTTCGCAACCACCTTTTTATATCGCTGCTCATCCAGCAGGACATACGGTACGCCTTCCGATGCTTCATTGTGCAGTTTGGTCAGTATATTAAGCTTCCGTGAGGGCAGTCGAACCGTTCGGGGCTTTTTGTTTTTAATATGAAACGGTGGTGTTGTTGCTGTGGCCGGTCGATTGACGATATGCACATCACCCTTGTCAAAATCGATGTCGCTCCACATCAAATTGAACAGTTCCCCGAACCGTAGGCCCCCGGTGTAACCGAGAGCGTAAATGGCCTTCCAACGCGGCGTAGGGGCGGCATTGAGCAGCTTTAGATATTCCTCGAACGAGAGGTAGTACCAAGGGGTAACTTCACATTTCGCAAGTTTTTCAAACTCGAACGGGTTTTGGCGGATTGTCTCCCAGTTGACCGCACACCCAAAAATCGTCTTGCAATGCCGTAAAATGCGGTGTTTTGTCCAACTGGCCAGTTGCTTATCACCATCAGACCGTTTGAGTTCTGCAAGAAAATTCGCTGCATCTTTCCGTGAGAGCTTCGACAAGAGCATATTACGCCCGAAGTAATCATAAAGCCGGTTGAGTGTAATCCTGTAAAGTTTCACGCTCTCCGGCCTCAATCCCGCATTTTTCTTGTGTGTTTCCAGCCAATCTTCACAGAACTGTTTGAGCGTTACCTCGACTGGCCCATCACGCTGTCCATCTTTGCTAAACTCAACTGTTTTCTCCGCTGCAAACTGTTCGGCTTCCACTCTGCGTGCAAAGGCCTTGCTATAGTGCCTTCGTTTCCCGGTCTTTGGATTGATTTCGCCGTACCACCGGACAATATACGGCTTTTGATTTGGCTTTTTGTTTCGTGTTATGCCTACTTTTTCTCGCATAACTACCGCTCCTTTCTGAGGCTTCGTTTGCTCCTATTAGTGGTTTTTACAATTTTCAATCCCAAAGCCTTCATTATGATTGAGATTGTCTCACTCTTTGCATCCTTTTCTCCTCGAAGAAAAGTGTAAACGGTGCGTTGTGAAACCTTGCCCTTGACGAGTTCGGCCACTTGGTAAATAGTCATCTTCCGTCTGCGAACTTCTTTCAGAATTGCTTCTCTTATCTCCGACATATCACCCATTGTATTGTACCATAGAACAATAAGTCAAGTATTTTTTTAGAATTTTTTTCAAAAACTTCTGCGTTTTGTGTACGTTTTTACACCCCTATTTTTTCAAGTCTTTGCCAAAAGAGGACTTATAGGCAATGACCTACGGCTTGTTTAGCCGTAGGTCTTGGGTTCGAGTCCCAACACTCTCAGTTTTTGTTTGAGTCCGGCGGTTATGTGTACTGACTTCGGGTCTGTGCGATTAGGTGAAGCATATGGTCGGCCTGGAGTTGAATTTCGGGGTCGGTATTTGTTACCCTTGCGTTCCACTTTCGGTACTCTTTGTTCAAGTGCTGCCTGGCCTGTTCTTTTGTCATCTCTTCGGTAATCCCAAGAACAACCTCATTATCCTGGGTCTGATGCATGCTGACAGGTATAATTTTCTCAGCCATTGAGCGGAATCTTTCCATGTCGACTTCAAGCCAGCCGGTGAGCTTTTTGAGCAAAGTTGTCTCTTCTGGGCTGACAGCTCCGCTGGCTTTGGTCACATGCAAACAGAGCTCGAGAATATCATATCGCTCGGCAACAGGAACTGTTCTAACGATTTGTCTGCAAATTTTGCAGGCGTCGACTTTGTTGCCTTTTTGGAAGAAGCGAATAGTTTTTTCAATGGCTTTATTAAGCTTTTGCGATGCTTTTTCAGGTACACCGGGCAGCTCTATATTGCGTCTTGCCCACTGTTTGATAATTTCGACCTCGCAATCGTAGAGTTTGTCGTCCACTGCACCGAGGGCAAAGGCCAATGCCACTGCCAGTGTTTTGGTATTTTTAATATTTTGCTCCAAGTTGACGTATCCAGCCGAGTTGTTCTGATAATCGAAAGCACATACTGCAGAGGAGATTTCTTTGCCGTTGTCACGTGAAAGAATAGATGTTTTTAATTGGATGAGTCTGTTGCCTGTATAGGGAAATGTCAGGTGCTTACAAAGTATCTGGGCGATTGGTGTCCAGTCAAAGAGGGTACGATCGGCTTTTGAAATCCAGCCCAAATCGGCACGGTAACAAAATATGAGAGAATTCTTTTGCCGGTGCTGCTTGACGGCGCTGTGCACCGGTTTTGGGTTCCTGAATCGATGTGTGATATCTGAAATGGTAATTTGCAAGGTGGCATAAATCTTTTCGCCTTGCACAGGAATTGTTCCATAAAGTTCTATACCAAATACATCAGCAGGAATATTTTGCTTTTGTTGTTTTGAGATTTTAACGCAGCAGTTAAGGATGCCGGGGTCGGGTTTCCGGGCAGGGAGCTTGGTTCGCATAAAGTTCTGTAAAAGCGCGGGAAATTTACAGAATTCTGCAAGCTGTGGAAAGATAATCAGCGTCATCACAAAGGTCAAAAGCAAAATTGCTGCTGCAGGTACAAGCATTTTATAACCTTATCGAAATGGCTATTCAACCTTAACGCTCTGGAGGTGCTCGGTTTTTTGTTTTATGTCGGTCTTTGAGACCTGGCCGTTCGGGTCGAGACAAAAGTTCAGTTCAAGCGTCCTTCCAGACTGAAGGTCTTCAAAGCTGCAATGCATTCTTTGATTTACGTCATAACTATAGGTTACTTTAATGGGGCATTTTGTCGGTCGGTTTGGAGGCAGCTTGAATTTGTGTGTTGCGATTTTATTCACATACTCAACATCGGTATCTTCGCCCTGGGTTATCGTTACCTCGAGTTCAGTTTGTCCTTCGGACATTGTATAGAACATTTGCGTTTCCTGGCAGGGCAAAGGAGTATTTTTCTTCAGGATTATGCGATTGGCTATTACACGCTGACCTGTTTCCTTGTCGATGGGAGCGCAGATGGTACCGTAGCTGTGATTGCAGACATCTTTTAATTTGACATCTTTTAGTCCCGCGGCAATTCCCTGTGGGACCTCGTCGGCGTTTTGGCTTAACATCGTCAGCCCGGCGTGCAGAGAGGCTCCCAATGCGACACATTCATCAACGTTAACCGTTTTTTCCGGCTTGTGCCCGAACATTTCTTCCAGGTGCTTCTGGATAAGCGGGATACGTGTGCTGCCGCCTACCAAAAGTACCTTATCGATATCGGAAGGCTTTAATTTTGCTTCCTCAAGCGCCACTTCTAGCAGTATATCGATGCGAGAAAGAAGCGGCGAGATGGCCTGCTCGAACATTTCGCGGGTTATTTCGACCTTCATATTACCAGCCGGGCCATAGAGCATCTTCTTGGCGACAGAGCGTCTTGAGAGGGTCTTTTTGATATCTTCAGCCTCGTCTTCATATTTTGCTCTGTCCTCATCTGAGGCAAGTAACTCGGCGTTGTATTTTTCCTTGTAGCTTTTTTCGAGCAGTTGCAGTATTTCCCTGTCAAAGTCGATACCGCCAAGGGCGTGGTCTCCCTGCGAACAGATAATGTCCATCTGATGCCCTTTGACATCCATTATAGTGACGTCGAACGTTCCACCACCAAGGTCGTAGACGAGTACTTTTCCGCGAACTTGCTGAGTGGTAGCGTAGTATAGCGCGGCTGCAACCGGCTCATTGACAATTCCTATGACATTGAGACCTGCCATTTTACCTGCGTCCATGGTGGCTTTTCTTCGAACTTCGTCAAAGTGGGCAGGTACGGAAATAACGGCATCACGGATTTGGCCGTGTTCCGCTGAACAGTCCTGTTTGAGTTTTTTCAGAATAAGGGCGGACAGTTCGACCGCCGTCCAGTCTTTATTGTCGATTTTTTTGGTGTAGTTTGTGTCTCCCATTTGCCGCTTTATCCACCGGACAGACCTTGCGACGTTGAGGTGTCGAGAGTTAAGTGCTTCAATACCTACGCGGATTATCTTGGCATCATCATCGTCGAAGTAAACGACGGAGGGGGTGAGCCTTTCTCCGTCGGCGTTGGGAACTATTGTTGGTTTGCCGATAGCGTTTAGAATCGCTAACGCAGAAAAAGTTGTACCAAGGTCAATACCCACTATGTTGGCCGTTTTGTCATCACGGGATTTTGGTTTAGCCTTTGTGGATTTAGCCTTTTTGGCAGTGCTCGATTTACTATTAACCATTTTACGCCTCTTGTTTATTTGACTGTGCGTAGGTAAACAGCTTTACCTGAGCGGTGCGCACAACTTTTATGTTTTCTTCGTCAATAACATATCGGTATCCCGGCCTTATGACCTTTGCGATTTTGTCGGTCATATTCTTATCTTCCGAAGGTTGTCTATCTTTGGTGACCTCCGCGAATTTTTCCTGCCCTCGATAATCGCTGTTTATTTCAGGCCTGAACTGTTCCACCCCGCTGGACTCGAGAACAAAAAGCAATTCATCGTGTACTTCTTGAAGGTCGGTTGGGTTTATGTTTTGTTTGCGAAGACGGTTTATACGTTTTTCAAGATTATCGACACAGCGAATAACTCTAAGGCAGAAGTTCTTGGTTATGTTCCAGTCATAACCGCCCTGAAGCTTTTCAACCCTATCCTGCTGCTGGGATGCGTATTCACGAATAGCTGCGACCTGTTCAGTCAGTTCCATCAGTGTGCCATTAAGTGGATCGGAGTGCTTTGCAGTTTTTTGCTGTGTGCTCTGCCGCGGCGTACAGGCAGGTTGCTTTATGGCTGAATCAGCCGAAATTGTGGATTTTTCAGTTAATTCAGCTAAGACAGTTTTGCGGATGTTTCGAGCAAGGTCATCCGGTGGTGCTTCATTTAAAACCGCAGTTGCGGCTGATCTCTCTAGAGTTTTCTGGGCGGTATCGGTTTTTTCCTTGGTATGCGGAGCAGCAAGCTTGGTGGTGGTTTTGACAGCCTTGTCGGCATTGGGTTTATCTGCCGATGAAGTTATGTGTTTTTGCTCGGCCTGCTTGCTTGTTCTTTTGTTGGATGGTTTTCTGATTTGTTTGGCACCGTTTATTGTAAGTATGTCAGTTTTTTTCAGTTTGGACAACGATTTGATTGTCCGGCGGACTATCCATAGCAGAGGCCACCACATAAGCAGAGTTGTGCCAATGCTTATAAAAACCGTGGAAGTGATAAGTTTTAGTTCTGTGTTTTCTTTGTTGGCTGGAGGAACGCTAAAGCTGCTTTCCCAGTCATCGGAGGGAACGGCTTTGGCGAAAGAGTCGATGTTTATTTCGCCGGTGACAAATTTTTCCAGCGTATTTATGCTGTCTTCGGTTTTCTTTTGCTGCTCCTGTAGTAATTGTTTTTCCTTTCTTTGCTCAGCCAGAGCGTAGCCGAACATAACGATTCCGACAATTAGAAGCAGCAAACCAAGGATAACAGATTTTATACGCATATTTTTAACTTAATCACTAACCATCTGTATAAATAACCGTCCCTATGGTGTACGGACACCAGAACGCTGTGCTCTTATCGCAGGTCTGGAGCTTTTGGCCCACCATTTGCATTTAGTGGTTAAATAATTTTCGGCCAAAATACCCCGGACCATTGACAAAAGCCGTCCAATAAAAAATATAATAATAATTTCGGGCCTTTCAAACGGCCGTGGAGCAATGAAATTGGTGATTTTTGCAGCGTTCGATAAAATACTTAATTACAGCCGAATATCGAGTATGTTAATTTTGAGTTGCACAATGTTTTGCGCAAAATGTTGGGTAAAGCCCTATTTTTCGTTGTAATTGATCTTTTTAAAAAAACCGGTGGGTGGTTATAAATAGTTGCAAAAGCTTGGGGCTGGCTGTATGATCCTACGCTGGAATATATAAGGAAGGCATATTTTTTTTGGTTAGCGATATGTCGAGTCGTGCATAACGATTGGGGAAGTTAAATGGCTAAAGAGCAGGATTTAATCGGAGCTGTGGTGGAAAAAGCAAAAGAGCCGGATGGCAGACGACAGTTGACATGCAAAGAGGCGTTTGGTCTGGCGGAAGAATTTGGTGCAGAAATCTTAGAAGTTGGACGCATTTGCAATCAACAGAATATCAGAATCCGTCATTGTCAGCTTGGGTGCTTTAAGTAGAAACGGGAGAGGAAGCGTTGAAAAAAGTAAAGGCGAGGTTTAAGCTTTGGCTCAACACGGAAGAAGCAGAAGGAGTTTTTGGTGACGGTAAGTGGCGGCTGCTAAAGGCGATTGAATCAGCCGGCTCACTAAAAGCTGCCAGTAATATGCTTGGGATAAGCTACAGAAAAGCCTGGGGGGACTTGAGAAAAGCTGAACAGCATCTGGGTGTTAATCTGGCCGAAAGAGAGCGGGGTGGAGATAAGGGTGGCCGAACCGACCTTACAAAAGAGGGCAAAAAATGGGTCAGGGCTTATGGGGAGTTTCGTAAGGATATTGAAAGGGTTGTGGCTAAAGCGCACAAAAAACATATCGAGGTGATATCGCGGTGAAAAGACGGGGGAAAATCACATTACGCTCTGTCGGAACTAAAGCATTTACGCTTATTGAGTTGACGGTAACTGTCTCTATCATAAGCTTGTTGCTCTGTTTGTTGTTGCCCGCTCTTGGCCGAGCACGAGCCGCTGCAAAGCAAACAGTTTGCCAAAGTCGTCTGCGCGAATGGGGTTTGGCTTTTGAATCTTATGCTGCTGCAAATGACGATTACTATCCGCATACAGACGGCCGGGACCGCACTTCAAGTAACCCTGTGACAGATGCTGATTTAGCAGATTATTACTACGGATGGGTCGATATGCTCCCTTCTCAGATGGGAGAAATTCCCTGGCGGGAGTATGACTACTGGAATAAACCAGGGAAAAATACAATATTTCAATGTCCCGCTGCAAAGCTTGCACCCGACAGCTATTACAAATACAGGCCTCAGAGGACAGGTTATTTTTCATATACGATGAACTCTTGTCTTGAATTAGACGAGAACTGCTGGCCTCCTTATGATTATGAGGGGCAGGACTGGCATATGCCGAGCTTCTTAAAGATAACGTCTGCAAGGAGACCAAATCGTTTAATCCTTCTGTTTGACCAGTTGCTCGACCCGAGAAAAGGCTATGGAGGGGAAGGATATGATGCCACGGCGGGTAAGTACTGCGGCAGTTATCCCAAAGCTTTCAGTGCACGCCACGCAAAAAAACCGGGATTGCTCGGTGGCAACATTCTATACTGCGACTCCCATGTCGAATGGAAGGAAAGAGCAATGGCCCGATGACCTTGAGGTCCCGCCTTTCGGTGATCCGGACTGGTATCCCTGATAGATGCTAATGTAATAATGCAAAATATGTTTTATTGTTTTGAAAAACTGATAAAGGAGTGGGTGATGAGAATATTGGCAACAGTGGTTTTACTTACAGTTGGATTTGTTTGTGATTTGCAGGCAGAGGAGCTTTCAATCTATGAAGTTCAATACACGACCGACCCTAATGGTTTGAGTCCTCAGCACGGCAACGTGGTTGACTGTTTGGGCGGGATAGTGATACACAAGTTTATAGGTTCAAGAAGCAGGTTGATAGTCTATGACCCAAATTGCGCCGAGGGATGGGGCGGGATTATGGCCAAAGACCTTGATGGAACAGGGGAATTTAACGACGTCAACGTAGGAGACTGGGTCTCTTTCGTTAATGTTGAAGTGGAGGATTACAGGGGAACCACGTTTTTGCAATACACCGCTGTACATGACCCTAACTATACTATAATTAGTATAAACAATCCGGTGCCTGAACCAATTCCGGTAAGGGCTGAAGATATTGCCTCGCCGATGGAGGGCATCGACCAGTGGGTGGTTGCTGACCATAATTGCGAAAAATACGAAAGCATGCTGATTAAGGTGATAGATGTGAATGTCAAAGCCTTGGACAAGGGCAAGGCTTATGACAATTATATTCTTGAAGATAATACAGACCCTAACTTGACCTGCTGGGCCTCGGACTATATGAATGAAGATTTGGTTGCAATCTATCACCTTTATGTGGAGGTTGGTCAGAATTTCTGTGGGGTTGCCGGCATCCTTGAACAATACAACGCTGTAAGTGACAGTAACTATTATGATTATTATCAATTGCTTACTTTAAGCACGGAAAGCTTTACAATCGAACAGGTGGCAGACCTTGACTATGATTGTGACGTTGATTTTATAGATTTTAGTGACTTTGCCTTTATGTGGTTTAATAATGAGTGTACTGAACCTGATTGGTGCAGTGGGGCAGACCTGACTCAAAATGGTTCGGTTGATATACTTGACTTGGAAAAACTTAGTGACAACTGGCTGGAAGGGAAATTATATTAGCATTCACTAAATCCATGATTAAGGAAAGGATTTTAAGATGAAAAAAGAAACTGTTTTGGGAATTTTATTTTTCAGTGGCATTTGGGGCATTTCAGAAGCGGTACTGGGCGGCCTTTTGTACAGGGTAGGTGTTCCGCATGCATCTGTAGCGCTGACTATTATCGCTTTTATTGTTTTGACCTTTGCAAGAGTTTATTTCCCACAAAAAGGCATGGCAGCACTGATTGCTGTCTTTGCGATGCTGTATAAATTTATGAACGCTCCTTTTTTTGCCTGCCATATGTTTGGCATCTTGTTGACCGGCATTTGCTATGACATGTTTTTCAGTGTGTTTAAAATAAAAAATAAATCTATTTGTGCGGCGGCAGCGGTGTATCTGAACTACATCTTGTTTGCGCTGATGATGACGTATCTGTTTCGGTATGAGTACTGGGCACAGGCGGGCCTGATTAAAGTGCTAAGTTACATCGGCGTCGGCGGCAGCATCGCCGCTTTGGGTGCTGCTGTTTTTGTGCCGTTGAGTTTTCGTTTCGGTGAGAAACTCAAGGCAAAGTATGGCATCCCTTTTGGATTGCAGTTAAGATTGGCAGCTGGCGGAATATCCATAGCAACCATGGTGATTTGGATATTTGGTCTGGCAGTGTTGTTTCTGAAGATGTAAATAATCTTACCTAATAGAATTGTAAAAAGTTGGCGTTTTAATGGGAAAAAGACTTGTTTTATGGGTTGGTCCGAAACATTCAGGCAAAACCACTACTGTGGGTGAACTTGTCCAAAAAGCCAGGAGCGCAGGTTTCAATGTTGCAGGGGTGTTGGCACCTTCGGTTTATGATGATGAATATCTTACGGGATTTGAGGTCGTTGATTTAAGAACCGGCAACAAAGTTTCTTTGGCAACCAGAAAGATAAACCAAAACCAGGAGGGAGGATTTAATTTTGCTCAAACAGGTCTGGATTTCGGGAAAAATGCCTTAAGTAGTGAAGCCGTAAAACACGCCGAACTTATAATTGTCGATGAATTTGGACCTTTGGAGCTTGAAGGAAAGGGATGGCGGGAGAATGTGGATTTACTCTTCTCTGCTGTTGATGCCCTGATGCTGCTTGTTGTTCGCAACGAAATAGCTGAAAAGGTGCAGAGTTTGTATAAAGATATACCATCCTTACAATTGGATGCAGCTGAACCATGTTCTATTACGAAGGTTATCGAATTACTGAATCTTAACAGAAATAAAAATGAGTGATGACGTTTTAAAACTTGACCGGATGCTGATGATAGGTTCAACCGGGCCTAATGTTGGCAAGACCGAACTGGCCTGCGCTGTCATAAAAAGATTCAGTAAAGACAAAAAGATAACTGGAATCAAGGTCACGACAATAAAGCAAAAAGACGGACAGTGTCCCCGCGGCGGCCGGGGATGCGGTGTGTGTACTTCGCTCGAAGGCGATTTTGACATTACACAGGAAACCGACCCTGCATCGGGCAAAGATACCTCCAGATTATTGGCGGCAGGGGCGGAAAAGGTGTTCTGGCTCAGGGTAATGAAAACAAGTTTGAGACAGGCTCTTGCTGTACTGCTTGATGTGGTCGGCCCCGATAGTGTTCTGGTTTGCGAATCGAATTCCCTGCGGCATGTTGCCGAGCCGGGATTGTTTGTTATGGTTAAAAAACCTGATGAAAAGGCTGTTAAAAACTCCGCTCAGGAAGTTATAAAGCTCGCTGATGAAATAATTGCACCTGACTGTCGTGGATTCGGTGTTGACCTCGATAGAATAAAGCTTGTTGATGGTAAATGGCGGATTATGGCAGATGCAACCGCCATAATTATGGCAGGCGGGCAAAGCAGCCGAATGGGTGTCGATAAGAGCATGCTGCCTTTAAATAACAAACCGATGGTCGAGGCAATATACGAACAGCTTCACGGTTCTTTCAGCCAGATAC
>Ga0307380_10007165_pt1 | contig 14539 bp, 27 predicted proteins | sample UN3MG_FD_202239 | JGI IMG/M metagenome (GOLD analysis project Ga0307380, IMG submission 202239) | Soil microbial communities from Risofladan, Vaasa, Finland - UN-3 | ecosystem: Environmental > Terrestrial > Soil > Coastal area > Acid sulfate soil | place: Finland: Risofladan, Vaasa | collected... | reverse complement strand
TAATCGGCAAGGGGCGGCAGATTGCGAAGAGCGGAATACCGTATTGACTGTACGGTGGGTGCATGCAATCCCAGTGAGCTGATTTCGTCACAGTAAAGCTAAATCCTCACCGCCCCAAGCTGGTTTTGAAAAGTTAAAAGGAGAAAGATATGGATACAAGAACAGGTGAAATTATACTCCCTGAACAATTAAAACTAATCCGAAAGGAGTTCGATGGCCAGCTTCCTTCGCATATCAAGATGATGGGAATAGACCCTACGCCGGAACAATTGAAACGTGGAAGGGTAGGCCGTAACGATCCATGCGGATGCGGTAGCGGCAAGAAGTTTAAGAAGTGTTGTTTGAAAAGTGAATAACCGGCAAGGGGCGGCGGCGTGGCATTAGGTAAAGAGATGGGTCTATTATGATGCTGTTTTGGTCCCCAACTTCCCCGGCCCCGAGCTGGTTTTCAGGAGAATGAGAATGACTAAATGGGAATGCAAAAAATGAGTGTTATATATTCTCCTTCTGGCAGGGCTAAGGAGTATTCGCTGTTGGCCTGCAACCTGTTTGCCGGATGCGTTCATGGCTGCGAATATTGCTACGCTCCGCAAACGCTTCACGTCACGCCCGAACAGTTCCGAGCGGACGCCAAGCCACGCCCGGGCATACTTGAGAAATTACGAAAAGAGGCTCCGAAGCTCCATGGCACGGACAAAAGGGTTCTGCTATGCTTTACATCTGATCCGTATCAGCCGGAAGATATCGAGGTGGGCGTCACCCGTCAGGCATTGAGGATTCTGAGAGAGTACGATATCCCGTTTCAGGTTTTGACCAAAGGCGGCATGAGGGCGGCCCGGGATTTCGATCTGTATGGCCCGAACGATGCTTTTGCTACTACACTAACGTTCATATCAAAGCACCGTTCACTTGAATTCGAGCCGAAAGCGGCCGGGCCGGGAGATCGGCTTACAGCTATTCGTCGCGCAAAAGACAAAGACATAAATACTTGGGTATCGCTGGAGCCAGTTCTTAACCCTCGCGATTCACTAAGATTCATAGAAATTACACATCCTATGGTGAACCTGTTCAAGATCGGCAAACTCAATCACAAGGACAATGATACGGACTGGCGACGTTTCGGATGCGAGGCAATTGAACTGTGTGAAAAGCACGAAGTTCCATACTACATCAAAGACGATCTGGCTAAGTATCTGGAAGGTGTCAATTTCACGAACAAAGATACGAGGATAGTAAAATGAATCAGCTTAATCTTTTTGAAACAGAACAAAAATGTCACTGCTCCCGGTGCGGGGCCAAGTGCTGCGTGGCCCCGGTGCCGGGTTCCCGCGCAACCATTCTCAAACGAGGTAAGCAGCCGGAAGGCTTGTGTATTAACTGCGCAGTACACGATTATCTGCGAAATACCTATCCGGTAAATATGATTTTGGCGGGCATGAGAAGTCCGGAATGCCTGCTTTTGCCACACATGCATAAGGAATTTGCCGGGATACTACAATCCGGGTTTTCGGATGCAAAACCGGAAGAAATTAACTGGCGGAAAATCATCGATAACTGGGACCTGCCGTTTCGGAATAAAATAAAACGAAGCCCGATGAACCCCATGAACGATGATGACTTAAATAGAGAGCCCGAGCAACAGGCAAGGAACGAAGAATTCTTTCGCAATCAGATGGATGATCCGCGGACGCCGGAGCAAAAAATGAAAGATGCGGAAAAAATGTTCATTGAGCAAGTCATACCACTGCTCAGGAAAGTGGAAAAAAACGATGAAAATTCATAGGCGAATTATAGCGACCGGCAGGGAATGGAAGCCCTGCATCGAGTGTAAAAAAAAATTCGGACAGAATGAGATTCTGACGGCAATTGATACCGAGAGCAATTCTGGAGTGATTTATTGGTTTTGCGAAAAATGCACCGAAGAGCTGTTTGGTCATCTGTTACGCAAAGGGTGGCGTAAAAAATGGCGACTGAACCGCAAAGGCAAAAAAGAGGAAATTGATTTTAACGGGGCGGCTTAAAAACAGACCGAACCCTGTTTTGAATTGAGAAATGAATTATGCCGGCAAAAGGATTTACGCACGAAAGTACATATAACGAGACAAAGGAATGGTATACGCCACGTTCAATATTTCAGGCTTTGAATATAGATTTTGATTTAGACCCATGTAGTCCTGGCCAAGATATAGTTCGTTGGATACCGGCACAAATACATTACACAATCCGCGATGATGGATTGAATGCTAAATGGTTCGGCAATGTCTTTATGAATCCACCTTACGGGATGGATACACCAAATTGGATGCGAAGATTAAGCAAGCATGGAAACGGAATTGCTCTTGTATTTGCAAGGCCGGATACTCGATGGTTTCACGATTACATACCTTTGGCTGATGCTATTTGTTTTATCAGGGGACGAATCGCATTTGTGCCGGCAGAAAAAGCATTATTTTACGCCGATGGTATCTGGCAACCAAAGGGTGGCTGTGGCGCAGCGTCAATGCTCGTAGCTTACGGCAAAGAAAATGCCGAAGCATTATTAAAATCAGGTTTAGGTATGGCCCTGTGGGCGGGTAAGCATTTGGAGAAGTTCAGGATAGGAGAACGGTTCGCGGGTGATAAGGTAGGTGGCCACTTACCGACCGCCGATCCACATGAGAACCCGCCCCAAAACGCCGAAACTCCACAGGGCTAATTATTTAGGAGATAGAAAATGGAAGGCGAACATTATGAAGTCTGGGTAACATTAGAAAAGTGGCAAGACGACAATAAAGTTAACGATGTCGATTCATGTCTTATTGGAGAAGTCAAAACAAAAGAAGAATGCGGACAACTATTTATGGCGGCACAGGATGTATCAATCGTAGTCAAAAGCCATTTAGAGCCGATGTTAAAAACATTAACACCATAACGAAAGGAGAAAATCAAATGAAACAAGAATTCAAGGAAATCCCGCTAAGTGACATTTTGCTGAAATGCCCGAAAGTGCGGAGTTAGTGTTATAAGGAATATCCAAAGTAAGCAGGGAAGCTATGTATATTATCAACGAATGGATTGAACGATACGAAGTCAATGAGAAAGGCCAGCCGGCAAGGCCTGGCGACAAGCTCCGCGTCAGCCCCCTTGAGTACATCAGATCGAAGGTCCACGGCCGTTCACAAGGCGCGGGTTTTGCCAGGCTCCAGGAAGTTTCTGGGACCCGCTGTTACGAGGTTTTTGGTATATTCCAGAAATTCCTGGAAATTGCGGGATGTAATCAGGGCGGGAAAAGAGGTAAATTGCTCAACGAAAAGGAAAATCCGGCAACGATCGAGGATTTATCGTTTATTTTGAGGACAACGGAGAAGAAAATTGCCTTTGCGCTGAAAATTTTAACTGCTTCTTCGGTGGAATGGGTAAAAATTTCTCCAAATGAAAAAAATCCTGAAAAAAATTCATTCCAGGAATTCCAGGAAAATCAGGAAAGCAAAACCCAAAAAGACGAAGAGGGTGGTGACACAAAAACCGCGTTAAAGATAGCAAAAACACAGATAAATAGTGTTGATAAAGGCCACGTTCCAGAAATTCCAGGAATTCCAGGAAAATCAGGAGTGTTCAAGAACATAACTAAACTAAACACAACTAAACTAAACACAACTAAACAAAAGAGTATTGCGCCCGAAAAACAGAAATATCTCGATTTTGTAATGCTCACTGATGATGAACACAAAAAGCTCATTGAAAAAATCGGGCAAACGGAAACTGAGCGATACATTGAACGGCTAAACAACTATATCGGCTCAAAGGGCAAAAAATACAAATCTCATTACCATACAATCTTAAACTGGAGCAGCAAAGACAATGAAGAACGAGGCAGTAAAATTGGGAGCAGTTCTGGACAAGACGAATATTTCATCCGGTAGGAAAAAGAAGTGCACTAAGTGCGGATTCCATAAACCACTGGTCGAATTTTACAGAGGTTTGAAAAACAAAGATGGACTACGCACTAAATGTAAAGAATGCCATCACCTCTATCGTGTAACTAATAGAAAACATAAGACAAATTGGCAATATAAGTACAACAAAACATTGCCGGGTTATCTTAGAAAAGTATGGTACGACATGGTCAGGAGATGCAACAACCCAAGAGCAACGCAATACAAGGATTATGGGGGGAGGGGAATAAAAATTAAATTCGAAAACGTCCAGGATTTTTACAATTACGTTTTAAATGTGCTCCACATTGACCCACGTGGCTTGACTATAGACAGAATTAATAATAACGGGGATTACGAAAAAGGAAACATTCGCTTTGTGAGCAAGGCAGTAAATAATAGAAACAAGAGAAAAACAAAATGCCAACAAGTATAAATGAAGTCTTAAAAAAGGATCTGGCGATGAACTCATGTGGTAAGTGCGAGAATTGCGGTTATAGGCCAAGATGGAGATATGGAAATGAAATTAAAAAATGGTGCTATCGCTGCATCCAGGTTTGGGAAAGAAAGCAAGGATTAACGGAATACCAGGTAGAGAGGACTATCTGTAAAATTGTCGAGCCATTGTATCTCGATGCGAAAATGAGTGATTTGTCCGTAGAGTTACAAGGTGGGCTGGAGAAGATTGGGATTGGGCAGGATATTTTCTTTCATGGCCCCATAGGAACCGGCAAAACACACGCGATGGCGGCACTTGTCCGCAAATATGTGTACGAGGGCTACGAATGCGAAAGAATCAACTTTGACGATTTCTGTGTGAAGGTTCGCTCGGCAATGTCTCCGGCAAGTACGCTGACGGAGTGGGATATGATTGAGCCGTTGAAAAATATCGACATACTTTTTATTGACGACCTTGGGCTTCGGAGTAAGCAGGAAACAGATTTTGCTTATGTGACTTTTTATTCAATTCTTAACAAGAGGCAGGAGCGAAGGTTGTCAACTATTGTGAGTTCGAATAAAGACATCAAACGCCTGGCGACTGCGTTTGACTCCAGAATAGCGAGCCGGCTCAGCACGGCTTTAATTATCGAAATGAGCGGCAAGGATCGCAGGGCAAGAGTTGTCAAGGAGAAACAAAAATGATTACGGGAATATTGAGAGGGCCATAAAAAAGGCGGTAACTGATATGGATAAAAAAGTAATTCTGAAACTAAAAAAAATGGGCGCTTGCAAAGATGCAATTGAATGGGCCAAGTCATATCCCACAAAACAAGCTGCCTGGGACGCCTGCGAAAGAGCAGATTATATGCTCTGGCTTCTCGGCAAACTTGTAAAAGTACAAGAATCGCCTCAACATAAAAAATTGGTTTTGGTCGTATGTGATTGTGCGTCTACCGCACTAAAATATACCGGTAAATATCGTAAAGTTGCATTATCTGCTCTTAGGTTTGCGAGGGCGTGGGCAAAAGGAAAAGCAACAATTGAACAAGTAAAAACAGCCGCCGATGCCGCCGCCTATGCCGCCTCCGCCTCCGCCTCCGCCGCCGCCGCCGCCGATGCCGCCTACGCCGTCTCCGATGCCGCCGCCTACGCAGCCTCCTATGCCGCCGCCGATGCCGCCGCCTATGCCGCCTCCTATGCCGATGCCGCCTACGCCGCCGATGCCGCCTCCGCCTCCGCCTCCGCCGCCGCCGCCGCCGATGCCGCCTACGATGCCGCCGCCTACACAGCCTCCTATGCCGCCTCCGCCGCCGCCGATGCCGCCGCCTACGCAGCCTCCTATGCCGCCGCCGATGCCGCCGCCTCCGCACAGAGAAGATTAGTTAAAATAGTAAGAAAACATTATCCAAAAGCGCCGATATTTTGAAAGGAAGGTGACTGATGGCTAAATACATTAAAAATACAGTGGATAATACCAAGGAACTTATGAAAAATCTTTTTGGTAAAAGCAATGAAGAAATAGCCATTGAACGGCTGAAAGCCTTTGAGTCGCCAGAGGGTTACTGGGTGGCTTATTCAGGCGGTAAGGATTCTGATGTTGTTCTGGATTTGGTTCGTCGGTCCGGTTGCAAGTATGAAGCCCACCACAGCCTGACAACGGCCGATCCACCAGAAGTAGTACGACACGTCAAAGAACAGGCTGACGTTGAGATACACAGGCCGAAAAGAACTATGTGGGAATTGATTAAATATAACGGAATGCCTCCACGACGGAATGCTCGTTATTGCTGTTCATCACAGAAAGAATCAGGAGGTTCCGGTCGCTTAGTCGTGACTGGTGTGCGTAGAGCAGAGGGAGCGAACCGCTCGAAGCGGAAAATGGTAGAGGCTTGTTATCGTGATACTTCGAAGCGATACCTGAATGTAATCATCGACTGGACAACAACCGATGTCTGGCAATATATTCAAAGTCGTAAGATTAGATATTGTTCACTTTATGATGAGGGGTTCACTCGTTTGGGGTGTGTCCTGTGTCCAATGAGCCGAGAAGTGGAACTGCATTTGCGGCGATGGCCGAAAATCTGCCGGGCGTGGGAAAGAGCAATTAAATCAACATTCAATCCAGACAAAACAGGTTTTTCAAGTGCCGAGGAATACTGGCAATGGTGGCTCAATCGGGACATGAAAATGAAGGATAAGAATGCTTTGTTATATAAATAAAACTGCCCATAGCTAGAATATATGAGAGATAATCCGTGTGGATAATACCAAAGAACTTAGATGTATCAGTTTGTGTACGGGAGGGGTCGTGCCGCAGCAGTTCGAAAAAGCGATAAGGGAACTGAGGAATGAATTTGAGATTTGAAATTTGAAAGGGGCCGCAAGCTATGTCCAGAGAAGAAGCGATAAAAAGATTAGATGCAGCAATACTTGAACATGGAGATGATTGCTGTCTTTGTGCTTTGAAAGACCTGAGGATCATTTACGGGCAAACCATGAAAGGCGGTGAATGATGAAAACCAGACCCGAAAGGCAACAAAGGTTTTTTAAAGCAAGAGCTATTAAGTTCAATCGAAAATTGAATCGGATGGGCGAAAAAGTTTTGGCTCCGGCCAATTTTTCAAAAATGATGATCGAGGGCCAAACTCTAATTACCTTCATGTGGATAGATTCTTTGAACAGAAAATGAGGTGAATTATGGACATAATAGGACTTGACCCAGGAGTGAATGGATCTGCGGTATTGCTGCGAAGCGACGGCTCCGTAGATATTGCACAGTTCAACAAAATGACTCAAGCGGATATCGCCGAAGTTCTAAGTGAGTGGACAATGGACACCGAGACACCATGTTTCGCGTATCTCGAAAAGGTCCACGCCATGCCGAAACAGGGCGTATCATCGACGTTCAAGTTTGGTACGGGCTTCGGCTTCCTGATTGGCTGTCTGACGGCCTTAAAGATACCGTTTGAGTACGCCACGCCGAACGCATGGCAAAAAGCCCTTAGATGCCAGAGTCGCGGCGATAAGAACGTCACAAAACAGAAGGCACAACAATTATTCCCAAGCGAAAAAGTAATACACGCGACGGCGGATGCTCTGTTGATCGCGGAGTATGGAAGTAGAATAAGAAACACCAAATGAAAGGATGTCACTATGGCCAAGAAGGAAAACAAGAACTCCAAACAAGCCTCTTCGAATGAGGCCGGGGTGCCGGTAGGCGAGCAGATGCCCCTGATTGATGTATCGCCTGAACACTCGAAAGAAATCGTTAAGATCGCAAGGGCGTACCGGAAGTCGGCAAGTGAAAGGCAGAGTTGCCTTGCGGAGGAAGTTAAATTGAAGAACAAACTACTAGCGCTTGTCAAAGAAGAGCACCTGCAGCGACTTGAGGACGGCACAATCAAGTTTACGGTGGAAGGCTTCACGATCACGATTACTCCCCGGGACGAAAAGGTCACGGTCAAAGAGGACAGTGAAGCTGCTTAATAGCGCAAAGTGAGCGTCCGGCGAAAGCCGGTTAGGAAACAAAGGCAGCAAGGCAATGAATGCCCATGCTTAGGAGCAAGGAGGCTCCACGCCTTTATTTGGAAAATAAGTTGACAATGCCTGACTTCTTATTGGAGATAACATGAAACAGATACCCCTTACGCAAGGCAAATTTACAATCGTTGACGATGCTAATTATGAATGGCTAAATCAATACAAATGGTTCGCCAAGAAAAAGGGGGAAAGTTTTTATGCCGTAAGAAGCATTCGCATGCCCAACGGAAAAGTTGTCACAGCACAAATACACAGAATGATATTAGGACTTGATTATGGCGATAAGGGGTTTAGTGACCACATAAATCACAATAGTCTCGATAACAGGATCGAAAACCTGAGAATCGCCACAAATTCACAAAATCAGCATAATCAACTTCCAAGAAAAGGATGCTCTTCGAAATATAAAGGAGTTTATTGGGACAAAAAATGCAAGAAATGGTATGGCCGAATTGCCTTTAATAGAAAGCGGTTTTCTCTTGGCTGCTTTGAAAACGAGGAAGAAGCTGCTAAGGCATATAACAAAGCAGCAATCGAGTTATTTGGGGAATTTGCGTTACTGAACGATGTTGCTTGAGGTGGAGGCCCAAGTCTCGCTTGGTAAGAACAATGAAAAACACGATACATAAAATGACGAAGCAGAAACTTATTCGAAAGGAGGTGAACCGATGCGCTAAAATATTTCCGACGGCGGCGGGAACGTCTATCAGGCCGATTTTGACATGTATGCAAAAAGGGTCAATATCGCGCTTTACGCACCGGATTGTTTCCGGAAGTTCCCGCCGCTGAATCTTAATCAATAGGGTTGTATCGAAATGCAGGTAGAAAAATGAGCAGATTACAGGGATGGACATTGGGTTTGATAATCAGCCTGGCGTTGTGGGCTTTGATTATATGGGGCATTACGGAAATTGTGAACATTATTGAAACTATTTAAGGAGAATCGAAATGGAATCTCAAATCAGTAACATAGATGTCACTATAACGCCTATCATGGTGGCGATGGCTGTGTTCGTCAGCTTTGCGATACAGTTCATTAAGGCGCTTCTTAACCGGCTGGCCTTCTTCGGCACAGACGAGATTAAGAAGTCATTTTTCCCGATGATAAGCATCACGCTTACTATTGGGGCATTCTTCCTGGCCGGCGTGGAGAATTTCCTTCTTGCCGGCGTCGTTATGGGCCTGTCGGCTTCAGGTGGATATACCATGCTGAATGGGTCGGCGGGCCTTGCGAAAAAGAACGGCACGAAACCACAGGAAATAGCGCCATGAGTATCGGAACAATAATATTATGGCTATTGAAGCTGGTAGGGCTATTCAAGGGCGGATCTTCATCGAGGATTAAGCTGGACGTTCGCAGCGAGAAGTCTATCGAGGCCAAGCGAAAAAGGCTCGATAAATTATATGCCGGAATGACGGGAATTGATAATGAGCTTAAAGATACGATTCGCAGAATTGTTAAGGCCAAAAGGGATGGCGATACTTCTCTTGAGCATCGCCTTAACGATAAGCGTGACAAGCTGTTCGAGCAGTTCAAGGGCGCCAAACGCGAGTATGACGACCTTAAACGATATAGCAATTAAAAAAGGACAGGTCTCGCCAATCGACGGAGTAGTCGTGGGCTGGGACCGGTACGAACATTTACTTATGTCAGAAAGAAAAGATTATGGCAACTGAAATTATATCGAAAAGTTGCTCTGAATGCAAGCAAAGAAAGCCCGTTTTGGAGTTTTACAAAAACAAAAGTACAAATGATGGCCTCCAATACTGGTGCAAATCTTGCATGAAAACCTACAATCAAAATGAAATAGGCAAAGCAGTTCATCGCAGAGCATCTGCAAGATTTCTAAAAAGCCCCAGAGGCAACGCTTATCAAAAAAGCTCCAAGTATAAGACGATTCAGCGTAAGGCAGAAGCGAAATTCAATGCCCACTATCCGAACCATCAAAAAGCAAAAAATGCTGTAAATCACGCAATACGAGCTGGCAGATTGCCCCGACCAGATACTCAGCGGTGCTATTACTGTACGAATCCCGCCCAAGAATACCATCATTGGCGTGGTTGCGAAAAAGAGCATTGGCTGGACGTTGTGCCAGCTTGTATAAAATGCCATAAGAAAGAGCACAGGAAAATAGCTTAAATTTGAAAGGAAAGAAATGATTAAGAGAACGATGTTAGCACTAATTGTGATACTATGCGTATGCGGTATCACGAAGGCGGCGGACCCGAACGAGTCCGTAACCTTCTGGTTGTCGGGATCGAATCTCGGCTACCACAACACCGACCTGAGTGCATGGATTGGCTATCGGCAGAACGATACCGAGATCGGCGTTGCCCTGGACTGGCGAATGTTCAGTGAAGGCGATAACGATGAGGACATGCAGAGTGACTTCGCAGTTGGGCCATACGGCTGCTTTCACATGCCGGGCCTGATAGAGATAGATAACCCCTTTGGAGCTGCCTGGCTGCCCGAGAAACTCGCCGGTGATCCGTTTGTGGGGGTGTCCTATCTTTTTGATGTAAAGGGCAAGGGCACATCTATAAATCCTGTTGTCGGTGTGCGGGTATTTGATGTGTTCGCTTTTACTTATGGCTACAGCTTCTTTAACGGCAGCCCAGCGATCGATGAAGGCAGGATTGGCTTAGCATACCAGCACAAGTTCTAATTATGACCGATGGCCCCAATAGTATCAACCAGGACAAGTTTATAAGCCGACTTCGCAGTGTAATCGAAGTAGCGAGGATGGAGGAGGACTTGACCGGTATGGAAGTTATTGGGGCATTAGAGACGGTTAAGCTGGATGTATATTCAAGCCTGCCGAAAGAAGAAGATGACGAATGATATGTAGAGAATCACCCAATGGGCCCGCTCGTCTCTCACCCTCCTACCGGGCGGGCCATATTTGGAACGTGGTGAACTGTTATAGGGAAACGAAAGGCGTTGAATCATTAAAAAATATGGCATTAAATCACTTGACGCACCAAAGCTGGAAAGGCGGATAGATGTACTTAATAGCTGAATATTGTAATGCTAAATTTTACACAGGCTGGCATTTATATTATCGGGAAAGTAAATCATTTAAGCGTAATAGTGACGGTGGGTGGGGCTGGATACGAAGGCCATACAAAGACGATGATATAACAGAATTTCTCTTGTCTTTGGGGATTATTATTAGAGGTGACGGAACGTGCGATGATGATGGAATTGCAGAATTTGCTAAATTATTTCCCTTAAAAGGAAAAAAATGTGGAGGAAAGACGAGAGGTGGAGTTGAGGTAATTAAAATTAAAGGCAAAATAGAATTAAAACATGGTGAGTCAAGTGATTTGTAACCCAATAAAACAAGGAATTTGAGAATTGAGATTTGAGAACGAAATGAAAAACAAAAATACGGCGATCAAAAAGGGATGGGACCACCTCAGATGCGGACCATGGACCTGCGAATTGAATGTGCTGGATGGTCACGGAATCATAAAAAAGGGAATAACAAAGCAAAATGATTTGGTCATGGTCTTTGTTCCACCTTTCCCAAAACGCTCAAAACGCTCAAAACAAGGCAAAGATGCGAGAGTAAAAGGTAAATGGGAAACCATCGATCCCGAGAATATCGGTATCGATGTCAAAGAATTAAATGCTGTGATAAGAAAAATTAACCACAGCGGGTGAAGTGACACAGGCGACACGCTCAGCTTCCAGTTGAGAGAGGCGGTTCGAATCCATTTACCCGTTGTTTTAGAAAGGTTGTGACTGATGAGGTTAATAGCCATAGAAGAAAAAGACATCAACTCCTTGATGGAAAAATTGGAGCTTGCGAAATGTCGAATACGAGATGATTCGATACAATTGCCGGTGGAAGAAATTCATAGAAAATTTCATTATGTGGTATGTTGTTGGGTTCAGGAACACGGTTCTAATTATCCAAACGGTTAGCGGGCAAGCCCTGAAAGGAAGTGACAAATGAGTAGAGTACAGGAAGCGATTAAACTGCTGCATGATATGAGAAAAACACACCGGATGCAGCCGCTCGGTTGGGGCAGGATGATTGAGGAATCATTTACTAAATTATTTGGACTTCTTGAGTCCGAGCCTGAGTCTGAGCCGACAGAGTTTACGAAAGAAGCGATACAGTTACTAAATAAGTTGAAGGTGTCCGTAAGTATGGTAGATGCAGATAACGAGACGTATATAACTGGAATAAATATCAGAGAGGCCAGACATATTATTGCCCTTCTTGAGTCCAATCCTGAGCCGATGGAGTTTACGAAAATACGTCGAAGTAAATATGATGCAGAAATCGAAGAAACAAACAGACTTTACGATAAAGACATAGCTGGAATAAGAAGAACTAATATCAAAATAAAGTACGAGTGGGACATCAAGGCCTGTGACATCATCGACCGCCTGAACGTGAGGTAAAATATGATAATAATAGTAATAAGACAGCGCACCGGCAGGCTCTATGAAGAAAAAGAAAGCATCTATCTTTGCGGTATGCGGCCGGAGCATTTCGACCAGATGCGACTCAGTATAATGGCTGCGCGAGAATGCGGGCTCATGGCAATGGAGGATATTGCAAACGAGATTAAGATTGCCGTTCTGTGGTCGAAGAACGGCGGTACGATATTGCGAATGGGGTGGGACGGGGTAACATTTCTGATGGCAGTTATGGTACATATTGCGACGGAGGAAATACGGTTGTACAACTCAAAAATTATCCACGAGATCCTTGAGGCTTTGACGTGCGCGTTGGAGATGGCGATTGCAACGGCGACATAAACATAAACCTTATTTTAGCCCTTATTTATTGGTTCGGCTCAAGAGGCTCAAGGGTGGTTGTGGGATAAATGTACATAAAAAAACGGGGCCGCATTGGCTGCGGGTGGGGCATTTCAAAACTGAGAACGAGGCCATAGAGAGGCTCGTTGCAATCGCAGAGAGCAATCGACAGCGGGACCCGATTTAGTCCTTCTCAGCCTGGGCGATGGCGGCTTTGAGTATTTGTATTTTTTCGCAGAGAGGTATTCCATCCGTCGCTAATATCTCAATATTGTCCGGTATGCACTTTAGCGATGCAAGGGCTAGCTTACACGCTTCCAGCAGGGCGGGAGCGGCAAACATCGTCTCTATGTCATGCAACACATAATCAACTTGCGTCCCGTCGTCTGGTTTGTTGGCCCCAAACCATAATTCACCTTCTTCTTCGTTGGCAACAACAGCAATAGCCAATATATCATCGTACCTACCATCTACGAGCACAGCATTCAGCGTGGCGATAAATGGCCCCGGTGTATGTTTAGCACTCATAATTCCACCCTTTCAATTAAAGTTATCAACATCCTACACGCCGCCGCCCGGCGCAACCCGGAGGGCAGCGGGGAGGGTGTTAGCAAGCTAAGACAATCTCGGCAACCGTAGACGGGCGGGAAGTATCAACGTCGATAGCCAAGACTTGTTTTATTTTGGGCCACTTTGAGAACGGCAGATTTAAGCCCCAACTTATCACTACCCTTCGGCCTTTAAGATGTTTGCAGTCTCCTTCGGTACTAACCACCTTTACAATCTCGTAGTCTGGCCCTTTCGAGCTTATCCCGCCCAGAGGAATTTTAGGGCAGTTATAGCCCGGCGCTGGACAAAAATGGTACAGCCTTGTTTTTTTGAATCTTTTGTAATATACCTGTTTCATTTTTCCACCCTTAAATAAAGTAATATTCACATCCTACACGCCGCCGCCTACTTCACGAGCAGGAGGCAGCGGGGAGGGTGGGTTACCGGTACACAATAGGGTATCCCACAGCTGAGCCTGAGCAATAAGCACATCCCAGCCATATAGCATCATTGCCGCCAGCCGTGCCAAATACGCATTTTGACTGGTGGTTGCCTTCTATGGCATTACTCCCACAATTACACGTCACATCGTTTTTTTGCTCTCTCCATGCCGCCCATGCTGCTCGTCCAGTTAATTCGCCATAGTGCCATTGTTTCTTTGCCATTTTTCCACCCTTTCAAAAGACGCCCGGCCAGCGTTGTCATGGATACAGACCGTGAGGAGTGTAGCCCACCGGCCAGGCATTATTTCGATAATTGATTGCGTTCTATCTATATCCATGACAATCACAATTATAGCATATAAGCAGTTCCGGTCAAGACAAAAATAAAAAAAATACAAAGATTATAAAGGTAACAAAGAAATAGACTTACGTTAACACACACAGAGAAAAACGAAGCGGCAGTAATTTCATTGAAGCCAATTGGCCGATTTTGGGGGGATAGTAGGGGGGCAAAGAGCGAGTAGAGTAAAAGTTAATATTGTTAACAGATTAAAAAACAGAAAGGAAAAGAACCTTTCCTACGCATTTTGAGTTTACTGGACTCCACAGGAGCCGTCAAATCAGGTCGGGCCGATGAATAGTCCGGCCAAAACAGCAGAAATGAGCGTTTTTATGGCAGATGAACCCAAAAATGAAGAGCTGCAGACGAATCCGGTCGGCAGGCCCCGAATTCTCCAGAGCCTTGAGTCAACAATCAGCCTGATTGATTTGTACTTCAAAACCAATCCCGAGAAGCCGACAATAGCAGGGCTTGCCATTCATTTAGGCTTTTCTGACAGCAAAAGTGTTAGAGATTACATGGATAGGGATGATGA
>Ga0307380_10007164_pt1 | contig 14543 bp, 12 predicted proteins | sample UN3MG_FD_202239 | JGI IMG/M metagenome (GOLD analysis project Ga0307380, IMG submission 202239) | Soil microbial communities from Risofladan, Vaasa, Finland - UN-3 | ecosystem: Environmental > Terrestrial > Soil > Coastal area > Acid sulfate soil | place: Finland: Risofladan, Vaasa | collected... | reverse complement strand
CGGCACCAGCAGTCCTGTTACACCGTCTTGTACCACTTGCCTGCAGCCGCGGATATTTGTTGCTACAATAGGCAGGCCCATCGCAGCTGCCTCTATGGCAGACCGAGGAAATCCCTCCCGCCATGACGGTAAAGCATAAATATCACAACATGCAAGTAATTCAGGTATATCGTTGCGCTGGCCCAGCCAGCGGGTTCGATTTTCTATACCGTATTTTCTGAAGGCATCTGGTGAAATCCGGTCTGCTTTTTCGGGCTCTTCGGGTCCTATGACAAGCAGCCAAACTCTGTCATTCAAAGCCATTACTCGCTGCATTGCCTGGAAGAGGTCGAGATAACCTTTTTCCCGCACCAGTCGCCCCACAATTCCAACAACAATCGCATCTTCGGATACACCGATGTCAACGCGTTTTTTGTGCTTGAATTCGGCGTCAAATCGGCCGGGGTCGAATCTCGACAAATCTACGCCATTGCCAAGTAATCTAATGTGTTCGGGTCTGCATATGCCCAGATGCACAAATGCGCTCCAATGTAACGTGAAACCATCTCAATACAGGACTCATGTTTTCATGAAAATAAAATCCATGGAGAGTGTGGATTATAATCGGAACACCAGCCAGTTTTGCAGCCAATCGCCCAAGCAAGCCGGCCTTGGGAAAGTGAGTGTGAGCAATGGTTATCTTTTCCCGTCTAAAATATCGATACATCCTCCAAACAGCAACAAGGTCACTGAAAGGACCGAACGAACGCTTGATTCTCACCGGATACATCTTAAAATTACGCTTGCGCAACGGAGGGAAATCCGGCCCTTCTGTACAAACAGCATGGACTTCAAATCCGGCCTTTTTAAAGGCTTCCAGCTGCGCGGCCAATAACAGGTTAAGACTGGTATCTACGGCAACGACAACAGCAACCTTTACCATAATAAACTTTCAATGCTCCGTGCCCTATTCTGGAAAGGTTTATGGCAAATCTATTGCGACAGCTCTTGGAGAAAATCAAAATTAGGCTCTTGAGAACAAATTCCACTAACCTCAAAGTTTGCTTTCTGAGCAGCTTTGATTTGCACGATACGCAGCACTTTAAGCGTAATATTTGTTGCAAAATAGCGATATTCAATGTTTTTTGTCTTTTACATTTTATTGAGACCGATAATAAGCCGAGATTTGCCATTGGCTGTTTTAGGTATTTTGTTTACTATTTGAATATCTATTTTTACAGATGCGCCAAGCCTGACTCTGAGCTGCTCATCAATCACAGCTTTCTCGTTTTCCGTTAAAGGCTCATTAAGAGCCACATATCTGAACACAAAAGAGTCTTCGCCAATCTGTTCTAACTGAGACTCCTTTAGTCTTGAAGGTACCTTGTAGAAAACTGTACTTAAACCAGCACTGCCTATCCTTCCTCTTTCGGTAGTATAAATTGTATCAGACTCTCGTCCTACGATGTGTTTGATGATCGGCATTTGTCGTCCACAAGAACAATTTTGTTCTTCAGCCAGTGCTCCTATATCACCAATACGATATCTAATCAAAGGCATTGTTCTTTGGAAGAAACTGGTAACCACCATTTCACCATCTTCACCTGCCTCGGTATTTGAGCCGTCCGGCTGGAGAAATTCTATTATGCCGGATTCCGGATTTAGATGCATATTTCCGGCATAGCACTGAGTTATAAACGGAGAACCCTCTGAACTTGAGTAGAAATTAAACACTTTACAGCCAAACGCCTGTTCTATCGCATCTCGTTGAAAATCCCAAAGAGTTTCTGCGGTTGTAAAAATAGCCCATGGCCGCCAGGATGCTGACTTGGCATTTGAATTTATCTGGTTCGCTATCGTATATAAGGCTGACGGATAGCCATCAAGAAAGCTCAAATCAAAATCTTTAAAAGCTTTAAAATAGAGAGGTATTGTCCTTTCAGTAATATGATAGGTTGAAAACAACCACTGTTTTTCCAGCTTATTATATCTCCAATAGGGTGGTCCTTTGTGCTTTCCTAACAGCAATCTTCCGCTGAATCTGCCCGACCGTTCTTTGCCTGTCAATCCAGCCCAGCGATACTGTCTTTCTCGAAAAGCTAAATCATATCGCACCGAATCTATATCATAGGGCCATACTAATGGGCTACCCGAAGTGCCACTGGTATGACCTTCATCATAACCATACTTTAATCTTACTTTGTTTAAGAAGTCATTGGTATTCTCACGAAGTAGAGATTCTTCGAGTATAGGAAGCTCTTTTATGTTTTCAACCGTAATAGATGCTAGCTTATTTGAAAACCCACTTAAGATATCCCTGTAATAGGGAACATTACTGATTGCTTCTTTCAACAGCTTATGAAGCTTTATGTTTTGCAACTCGTAAAAACTTTTACGGTCAAGCCACTGGCTTCGCATAAGACTATCCAAATACTGAGGGTATTTTCCTCCATATCGATTTCGATTAAAGGACCATCCCTTAACACTTACCATCAAATTTTGTACTCTGACGGGCATATTCGCATATACCCTTTCAAGCATCGAGGACATGTATAAGACTCCTGTATAGTGCCGTTTCTAAAAAGTTAGTTTAAGTTTTAAATTTTTTCCTATAGGCATTCCGATGTTATGTAGAGATACGACTAAATTCTTACATGGAGGAAATTTATGTGTCTCTACGTATGCGAACTTAAAATGGATGAAGGCCAAAGGATTCAGCGAATTCTGCGACGCAGTACCAATCGTGTTAAAGTCCGGCGGGCACAAGTGGTGCTGGCCTCTGAACAGGGCTGTAAAGTGCCGGCAATCGCCGAGTTGGTTCATTACTCGCAACACCACGTTCGGGCGATTATTAAGGAATTTAATGAGTACAGCTTTAAGGCATTGGAACCAAAGCCGCGTTCTGGCAGGCCAACAGAATTTACAGAAGATGACAAGGCCTTTATCGCCGAAACTGCTAAATGTCCTCCTGATCTTTTGGATTGTCCATTTAAGCGTTGGTCTTTGGAAAAACTTCGAGAATATCTTATCAAGGAAAAGATTATTCGCTCGATCAGCATTGAAACACTTCGAACAATTCTTCATGAGAAAAAAGTCCGGCTCAGACGCATCAAAAGCTGGAAAGAATGCAACAATCCGAAGCTTGAATCTAAAAAAAACTAATCCGCAGGTATGTAAACAAACCCGCCTCCAATGGCCCGACAATATCTTTCGACGAGTTCGGTCCTCTGGAGATACGTCCTCAACATGGACAAACCTACTGCCATATAAACCACCCGGAACGTTTGCCTGCCACCTATCACCGCCCTCATGGTGTTCAGCCCTGGCTGGCATTTTACGATGTTCATCAGAAAAAGCTGTGGGGTTATGTCCGTCCTCGCAAAAGACATCAGGAAGCCTTAGAAGCATTAAGGTTTTTAAGGAAAAGGTATCAGAAAAATCAGCGTGTTCATCTGTTATTAGACAACTTCTCGCCGCACCGCAAGGCGAAGGTATTGCAGTATTGTCGAAAGAACAATATTCACTTGATATGGACGCCGACGAATGCTTCATGGCTCAATCCTATCGAATGCCAGTTTACTTACGTGAAAGAATTTGTGATTCGTGGAACCAATTATCAAAATCATAACGAACTCAAAATGGCTTTGAATAAATATGTCAAATATCGCAATAAACAGACTCAGCAAAAGTGAGACTTATTTAATGGAAACGGCACTAGTTGTTAACAATCAGGCTCCCATCAGGTAACTTCATATAAAACTAACAGTTAGTTAATCTTCGTACCACTGAGCTTTTTTAGTTAGAATATTTAAAACAGCCCGCATATGAGCCCATTTAAGTCTCGATAGTGCTTTTATCAATCCGCCTGATGTGTTGATGAAGCGTAAAGGTGCAATCACCGCCCATTGCCAAAGAACTTCACGTCGCCATAGACGTTTGTACTTAACATCGGACAGGGTAAGACATTGGTTGAGACGATTTTGTCTTTTTTCTCGGCGGCTGGTATTATCCCACTTTAGCCTAAGACCATCCTGGTACAAATATGTCAAAGAAACTTGTTCCACCTTAATCTTGGAAATAATGCAAGTCGCCACGGCAGCACGTCGGGAAAGTTTAGGCCATTGTACAGTTCTTTGTTCTCTTAGACTACCAAATAAGAAATTTCCTAAGCTATAGAAAATGTGACCATCTCTCCAACTTTCATGCCCTTGAAGACAATGTGAATGATGGCAGGCAACTATCCTTGCACCTGCTTCGATAGCCCTCCTTGCCAAACGGCGTTGCTCAAGGCTCGGGTATTTTACAAGTTCCATTCCCCAATGCAAATTGAGCACCACAATATCGACCTGGGTAGCCAAGCTAGCTACTTCTGCAAGCAAACGCTCCTCTTTAATGATGTTTAAGAAAACGCCCGCTCCAGCAGGGATGCTGGGATTTGTTTCCAGACCCACGTAGTTCAATAAACCAAATCTCCACCCGTTTTGCGTCAATACTAATGGTTCACTTGCTTTGGTCTTATTGATTCCTGCACCAAGGTAATGGATGCCGTTGCTATCGAGAAACTGCAACGTATTTTCAAATCCTTTTTCGAGACAATCATAAATATGATTATTCGCCAGCAAAGCCACATCAAGACCTAATGAAAGAATCGATTTGGCTGCATCTTCAGTAGTGAAAAGTCGCGGCTGCTTCATTACGTTGACTCCCCCATCACCCCAAAGCGGAGATTCCCAATTTCCGATACGCAGGTGGCAACGCCCCAACCGACCAGCCAACTCGTTCACATCTCTTGTCAAAACCCTCTGACACGAGGGATCACAGAATGAGCCGTTAAGACTTATGTCACCCAAAAATTGTAATAGTGCTTTATCGCTTTGAGGGGTTCCAACTTGATGCCTTGCAGCTTTTTCTTTCATTTTTATCCTTTTTAATTAGTTCCGCAATGCCGGTAATCAATTTTCCGGTTTCCTCTTCAAAGCAATGATCTCGCGCCTGTTTTAGACCCTTACTTATCATTCTCTCTCTTAGGCTTTTATCAGTAACGGACCGGTAAATTGCATTAGCCAACTCTTTAGCATTGCCTGGTGGAACTAAAATGCCACATTTTCCATTATCGAGTATTTCTGGAATACCCCCTACAGATGTTCCTATAGCCAGGAGTCCTTGGCCCAAACATTCAAGAAGGGTTAGCCCTAACCCTTCCGAATAGGAAGGGAGTACCAAGGTATCAGCCTGAGCCATTTTGTCAAACAACTGCTTTCCCCAACTTAGGTGCCCAAGCCACTTTATATTATCTGTGATACCAAGGTCTTTGGCCAAGAGTTCAAGGTGGTTCCTTAAAGGACCTTTACCTATTATCCATAACTCTATGTCAATACGCTTTTTAATTTCAGCAATGGCAGGCAAGAGAACATCTAAACCTTTCTCCTCACTTAATCTGCCGACAAAAACTACGCGAGGAGGAGAATGAGGAGTGTAGTTTAGCTTTGAGGCAATCATATTTTTTGTAACACGAATTTCGTTACAGACGATATCACCGCGGTCGGCATCGCCATAAATTTCCCTTAAGGCATTTGAAACAAAAAAAGCTCTATCAGCACAAGATGCTATTTTTTTACAATATTTAGCCGTAATCGAGCCCACGCCTTTGAGCTTGGGAATTATCAGTGGAAGCGTCCCCGCAGGGTCTCCTATTTGCTGTGAAACAACAATCTGGTTTCTCTTAAGTATGTGAAAAGCCATGCAAGGAAATATGTGTGGCATTTTCAAAAATACAATACTAGCCTCGTTTATTTGCCTTTTCAAGGCAAGAAAATTCTTAATTAACAGCAGCGGCCACTGACTTCTACTTTGCCTCTTAAGCATGGCGCCGGTGACTCTGACCTTGCACTTTCCCACCGCAGAAGGAAACAAGTAATTCCCTTCATTCTTTTCTGTTCTTTTTAATCTGCCCCACATGGTAAATTCCGTCACCTCCGGCAAATGACTCAAAACATACTCTATGCTATAATCTAATGCCGAATACCACTTGCCGTCCGGTCGAAGATAGAACAAGCCATCACAAACAAAGAGAAGCTTCATATTAACTATAGCCTATCCCAAAACCCTCATTTTTGGCGTTACCAGTGCCATAAACGGCGTTTCTCGGGGGTTTTGGGATGATTTCTACTCAAATTTGAGTTTACTGTAACATTTTAAGGAAAATCAATTACGCAAAAAAGTGGCCATAAAACGGCAAGTTTGAGTATTTATTCCAAAGCGGTGCTCTACTCCCTGTTGGGGTTGTTGCTGTCTTCTTCTGACAGCTTTGCAAAACTTAGCTTTCTCGAATACTTAACCAGATCTTTGGCTATGAGTTCTGCCTTGTTTTCTAAAGGGTAAATGAATAGCCCTTTCTTATCAGACCAAAGCTGTGAATTATCAAATATTTCTGCAATAGTAAAATAAGGCAGTTTGGGGTAGTTTTTGTTTTCTCTGGTCGTATTAACATAAGCACCAAATATTTCGTATGGGACCTTTATATGTTTTATTCTTTTGTAATTGGCATAAAAAGTCATTTCTGAGACCCGGAAAATACCGAGCTCTGCAATAATATCGCAAGGCATCGTGTTGCCAAACCAACCGGCGGGATAGATAAAATCAACTGTCCCTACAGAGTTGACCACTTGTTTGATAAGCAGCTTCAGACTTTGACGGTCTTCGGGCTTGAGAGTTATCCTATTGTCCTTATATGCAACCATTGGTGAACGTGCGTAAGGTTCGGTATCGAGGCCGGTGAAATCCGCTCCGAACGTTTTAGCCTCCTCTCTTAATGCTTCAATTTCCTTGATATAGAAATTTACGTCAAACAAATCCTTAGCATTGCTATCTTCGACAGTATACCCTGGCCAAAGCCAGCGGCTCCAAATAATTTTGGCACCATAGTTTTTCGCTATTTGTATTGTTTTCAGGATATTGGCATTTTTTTTATAATAACGGTCTTTTCTATGAAGCGCCCCTTGAATGTTCACATGTGTAATTAATCCCGAAGAAAGCGCAATTTCAACTGACTCAGGTTTATCTCTATATCCGGAATAATGCCATATGATAAACGGCGGTTTTTTAGCTTTTGTTGTACCTGTTACTCGAGCAGCTTGGTCAAGCTCCTCGGTTCTGTTCGCATCACTGCAATCAGTTGCTACAATTGTAATACCAACAGCAACAGGTATAATAACACCAAACATAAAAAATAATATCAACGATTTACTCAAAATGTTTATTTTCTTGTTTTTTGGCGATTTCAAATTTGAAAACTTCTCGTACTAAGGATACATGATGCTCAAGACAAAATTTTTCGCTTATATACTTTCGAGCCCCTGTAGCGATCCTGTCAGAAAGGCATTTGTCCGACATAAGTTTTTCCAGACACTTGGCAAATGCGTTTTCATCCTCAACGTTTGCAAGAAGTCCGGTTTCGCCGTCGACTATCAGGTCGGTAATTCCTCCCACGGGTGTAGCTATAACTGGTTTTCCCAACATCATTGCTTCTAATACGACTCGAGGTAAACCTTCTGTGTGTGTTGGCAGCACAAGTGCATCTGACAATCCCATCACCTGTGGAATATCGCTGCGCCATCCAAGCATAAATACATTTTCTTCAAGACCATTATTCCGGATAAGCTGCCCAAGATAATCTTTATAACCACTTTTGTCATAAGCAACTTCTTCTCCCGCCAATAGCATCACGAACTCTAAGCCTTTTTGTCTCAAAATAGCAGCAGCCTTAATCGCAGTATGCTGCCCTTTGGTGTGCAACAAGTGAGCCGGCACCAATATTTTATAATTCTTAGCCAGCCTTGGCAGCGGTGCAAGAGGTTTTTTCTTGGCCTCTTTTAATATACTATCAAAATCAACAGCATTGAAAACAACATGAATTTTACTCTCTGGCACACCCCAGGACTTAAGAGCTTCCTTCGTTGGATTCGAAACAACCAGAACACAATCCGCGCGGCGCTTAACCAAAAACCTCATAAACCAAGAAACCTGAGACTTTTGATACCAACCATGAGCATACATACAAACCGGATATCTTCGCAGTTTCCAACTAACTGTCAAAAAAAACAATGCCTTGAAGCTGTTTGTCCATACCACATCGGGTTCTATTTGCATTATTTGCCGGATTAATCGTCTACGAAGCTTAAAGAAGGCCGGCAGTTGTCTGAGAAAGGCCCACATTCTCCTCAACCTTCTATTGCTATGGCCGATTACTCCATACTTGGCCTCTGGGCTCAACACATACGTCCTGATATTCCTTGCAGCCAGTGCTTCCATATAATCTTTACAAAACCCATAAGCATCAATGACATATGCCTCATCAGTATGTTTAATTTTATCACAAAGTAAAACCGTGCATTGCTGCGAACCCCCGTAACAGTGAACAAAGTCAAAGAAAACAAGTTTCATTCTAAGAAACCTTGAGATTTATATATTTTAATCCTCTTCCAAAATCCTTAAAGCCAGCTTGTCACTGCTTAAGAATTCCACATCGGGAAATTCCTTTGTTATCTGTTTTAAAACTCCATCCAATGTGCTCAGTCCTTTATCTCGAAATTTTGTTGAAACTCTGGAGGAGTAATTCATTCTATGGGAACAAATTATGGCAGGCAAACCGGACCGAAACGACTCCTCAATTTGAGCGATACATTGTTCTACAGTAGTCATTGCATCTACAGGTTCAAGTAAGCAATTCCGGACCAAGTAAAGCGTTCCACCAGGGCCGCGTTCACCCAGATAGTGTGCCTTCATCTTCCACCCAGGTAATATTTGATACTCCCTGCCCTGCATCACACGAATTCTTTGCAAGAGAAGGGCTTCTTCTGTTTCTGGGCTGCGCCATGCGTAGCAGGGCGCAATGGTGGTAATACTGTCCATCCCAAAAACACGCTTAAATGCTCCCAGACCTTCTTCAACTAATCGGTTTATAGCTTCCGCCTCAACATGATAAATTGCACCCATACCCTCTCTGCCGACGCTGGCAATATCTTCTCTTTCCCCGATCATTTGTAAGCTAAAAGCTTTCAACGAAACCGCGTCTCCCTGACGAAGCTTTCTGAGCCATTCGTCCGGGCAGAAATGCAGCATTCCATGGAGTTGCGGCACAATTAATCCGCTTCTGAAACCATTGCGGTAACTTTGCCACAAAGCCGCAGAATCCTGCTCATGGTTCCAGCCCTCGTCTATTATTTTAGCCTTGAACACCGAATAATTCGACTCTCGAATCGCTAAAAAATCAGGATTTGCCATCACAAAGTTTGCAGTGATTACTGCCGGATTCCGCCCGCTATCTTTATGCGAATTAAGCACGTCACAAAGTCTGTCTACATCGTTCGGCCGTTCTATGCCGTCACAAACAGCAGTTAAGTTCTTAGGGTAAAAACCTGTTCCCTGCATTTCTCTGATTACATCTGGACCTGGCACGCGCTCAGCACCCCAATCGTCACTTTCAATAACTAATACGGGATGCTCCGACTGCCAGCCAAATTGATAATTCAGCTTTCGACCACGACGGCTGTACCACCACAAGCTCTGAGATTTGTGAATACGCCGAAAAACTCCCCTCACACCGTCTTCACTCAACGTTGATAATAAAACACTCATTTTTCTTGGAAGTGACATAAAAATTCTTTGAACGAAGCCTACCGGGCAAACAACTTTTTTCCAAATACCTTCATTACTCTTATAATTCTTTCTCTCCTAAAGCCTGCTCTTTCAATGCCGCGAACGGAAGCAATGTTTTGAATATCACAGCAAATATATATCTTTTTGACACCCTGCGCAAAACACTGTTTATGAATGTACTGCAGAACTGCAGGATATATATGCATTCCACGATATACCGAACTAGTTTCACAATTATATATACAAGCTTCATTCTGCCCAAGCTGATGCCTATACAACTGATTCAAACTTAAGCCAATCGAACCACCTCTGCGAACCCAGGAACAATGTGCCAAATTCTTACCCTCAAACACTAAGAAGCATTCGTCTCCTTTTTCAAAGGCATCTTCAATCACTTGTCTTTTATGAGAATCTTCGTCACATCCGTAGAGAGAGACAACTAACCATATGTCTTTCATCGTAGCCTTTTGAATGTGAAGTGGGCACTTGGCTTCTACAGTTTCTTCGGCAAGCTCAGTAATAGCAAAAAGATAACTTCGACTGTAAATTAAAATCCGGTGAGACAACCGCTGTATTATTTTTAGCCCAAACCACAAATGGTATCTGCCCCAATACCCTCTGATTACTCTCCTGAATTGCCAATACACCTGCTTGCCATGAAGCTTTTTTAATAAGCTCGACTGACGTATTCTATCCTGTATTTCATTTAAAACGCATGTAAAGACATTATTATAAAGAAATATACACTTATTCTGGCTCCGGCTATTTGAAAGCTCCATTTTATAGTCTTCGAGCCCCCGCGTATAATCGATGCCCCGCATGCTTTTTTGAATAGCCTCTTCAATAGCTAGCTTTAATAAGACCATACCAGGAGAACGCTTTCTAAATGCATTGTTGAAAGTTGACTTATAACGAATGAACATCCTTTCGTACTCAAAACCGAAACAAAAAGCCAACGGCAATCCATCAAGGCTAAGCACGGTAAATTTCAAACATCCAGTTGGAAACATATTCTTTATCAGAACTGAAAAGAACTCTCGATTGGTCGCATCGTAGAATAGACTCTTGGTTTCGGTTTGCTCCCATCGTGCGATATGACAGCTAAAATAAGTGTTTAGTATTGACAATACATCTTCGACAGAACCACAATCACGATACTCTAGATTACCTTGGCGTTTCAACCAATTATGCCTGAACTTAAAATCTTTTCTGCGAAGAAGGTTTTTCCGAATCTCCTCTTCATTTCCCTGCGTAATCAGTTGTGGGCAGCTTGACGCATCCCGTGCTTTCCAAAATCTAAAGTTCTGGCTCGCAAAACGTTTACATAATGCTACAGTAGACGACACATCTGGAACTTCGTTAAGCTTAACAATATCCCACCTGTTCCGAATAGACAAAAGGTGAGAAAACATCGCTGGCAAAACTCGGTCTTTCACCTCTTTACTCGCTATGAAGTCATTGTAATCAGGAAAATGTGAACCTATAAATCTTACGGTACGATTACTACCCCACAATCTTCGCCGAGTAGATATAGACAATGGAGCGATGCCAATAATTTGCGAATCTTCTTCAGCAATTAAAACTAAAAGTTTATCGTTTTGCCCAAAGGATTGAAGATAGCTCAAAAGCCATTCATATCTTAAAAAAATAACATTCGTTTCACTGATAGCAAGTAACAGATTCCAATCTTTCTGATACTTAGCAAGCTTGTCAATAGTGTTTATCTCAGTGATTTTAATCATCTGCTGACCTTTATAAAAACAACACCCTTCATGCAGAACCCTGTTATTCTTACTTAACCAAGCTTGTAGTCGTATGTTTAATTACTTCGATCAAGTCTGTCCATCTTGGCACTAAATTGTGTAAAGGGAAAGAAGCTACAAATACAAAAAAAACAATTCTCATTATAGACATTACAAGATATGACACTGTTAAAGCAAAAGCAGCGCCGGCAATATGCATTCTTGGAATTAATAACAAATTCAAGATAATATTCAATAAAGCAGCGGACCAACTGATCACAGCTGTGTACATAGGCTTTTCTATATGCAACAAATAGGAATCAATCGGCCCGGTTGTACTATAGAAAAATATACCGGGTATAAAAAACATAAATGGTAGAATCGCACCCTCGTAATCTTGACCAAGTAGAACCTTTATTAACGGCGATGCAATCACAAGAGCTGTAAATATTGGCAACAAGCCCCAAAACAAAACACGAACTCCCTTAGCTGCTAATTTCGCTTTATCACTCTTGGTTACAGATAAATGAGGCAACAAAACCATTTGCAGCGACTGTGGTAAAACCAACAGGATCAATGTAAACTGTGCTACTACCACATATTGCCCCAAAGCCTTCTCTGAATCCGGCAGCAGAAACACTATCATATATTTACCGATAGTATTCACTACATACAAGGCTATGTGATTTAGATGTACCTTAACTCCCAGAGAAAACGACTTCTTAAAAAAAGCATAATCAGCACGCCAGCTTTTAATTGGCACCTTGGCTGCCGTTACTCCCGTCATAAACAGCACTATAAACACGAAAGAGCCAAGTAGTGCTATAATTCCTCCACTAACACCAAGTCCAAGCATTCCGACCAGAATTAATATGAACAAAACACGGATCAGTGGAAGAACGATGTTGCCAATATTTATTGTCTGGATGCGGTTGGCGCCCTGGATACCGGAACGTAGCAAAATCCAAGCCAGTTGCAAAAAAACCAAGAATGAAGCCAGAATAAGATTGGATGTTCCTGCTACTCGAAATCTATTAAACCAAGCGGGTTCAAACATGAATAAATACGCATAAAAAAGCAGCGTAAGCAAACCCATAAGAGCAGCGAAAGCGAACGATTGAAATGCTATTGTGCCCCGTTTTTCTGCATTTTTGCCTGCATACAAAATATGCGCTGTCGAAAGTCCAAAAGTGCCAAAAACATACATTGTGTTTGGAACAAGAATCGCCAAAGCATATACACCCCTCTGTTCGGCTCCGAGGATACGCGCCAGCATAACAGAAGCCACAAATGCCAAAGCCATCGAAACAACGTTGCTTATAGTGCTGGTTATAAAATTACGTGCTAACATTTTTTTAATTCTGTGCTCTCTTTTCCGGATTCGTCTGTATTTGGGCTTAAAAATTCACCCTATTTTGAGATGTTGCGATGTTTAAACAATTCACATGGAAAACACATAGCATAATTCACCTCCATGTAAAAATTTAGTCGTATCTCTACGTAACATCGGAATACCGATAGGAACAATTTTAAAACTTAAACTAACTTTTTAGAAAAAGCACTTGTTAAGAAATGCTGGCATAGTCAGCGTAGACAACAGGTTGATTTATTTGCTCATTATACAACAGAAACTCTTGTTCTTCTCTGGCAATATTGTACGCACGGTCGAGCAGGACTATAAGATAAAATAGCAGATATCTCGCATATTGACCGTTTAGAGGATCTCCAAATAGTCCATAAATAAACCATGCTACAAGAGCCCAGACGCTACCAGAAGCAATCATAGATATTAATGGATTATAAGAATCCTTCAACACATGAGCTTTCTTGAAAAAAGTTCCAAAAGAAAAAAGTGCCCATACAACACCACCGACACCGTAGAGGACCAACATAGATAGGTATAAATTATGTGTACTCATGCCCGTTTTACTCATGCCCCGTCTCCACCCCTGGCCAACTAAGTAATCTTTGGCACTTGTTGTTCTTATGTATGAAGACAGTATTTCTAAACGGCTTGCGGCACTGTGTCCCCAAACTCCAGTCGAGAATTGATAAATCTCTTCCAATCTTTCACGAATTATATCCCTGTAGTCTGGAAAAGAAATCGCAATTACCAAACTTGACGCTATTAAAAGCAAGGCGAACCTTTTGTTTTTACCGCGAAATGCCATTATCGTTATCATAATTGCCAAAGCTAGTAGCCCAGATCGAGAACGCGTTAACAAAACGGCAAAAAGAAGTAAGAATACAAGACAATACGTAAGCAGCTTAGTGATAAATCTTTTCTGTAAACGTACAGCCGTGAGAATAAAAGCCAACGAACAGACCATCACACATGCTGCAACGTTTGCGTTCATAAAGGCTCCATAGGCTCTTCCTTCAAATGTTATGCCCCTTTCCTGGAGAACTATTGGAGCAGCAAATATCGCAAATTTGTATGGGTAGAAATATTGCAAAATCATTATTACAGCTCCCAGGCCAGCTGCTAACGAATACATGTAAAATTGGAGCTTTAGATCGTGAACATCATTGATACAATGTAAAATAGCATAAAACAGCCCCAAATATATACCCAGCTTGAGAATATCTTTCATATAAAGGATGCGTTCTATCGCTGGTGCTTCTCTGGAACCAAAAATATTGGCTATTGTGGCAACAACCGTAAAAAGTGCTATAACCCAAAAAGCATACCCGAATCGTATTGGTACCGAGCCCAAAATGTTCATACGAAAAACAACGGCTAAGAAGAGAATTATGCAGAAGAGGTCATCTACTCCGATGTTTAGTGGCAGAAACTGATGATAATACCACCAGCCGTGTGGATAAGTGAAGAGAATCGGCCAGACTAAAAACGTACCCCACTTGGGCTTAATCAGCACAAGAATGAGTGTGCATGCCACAGCCAATATTATTATCGCCATCATGAGCTTTACCTGTCAATTAATGCGGCACATCATGATATGTCTTTGCACCCGGTTTACCCAAGCTCCTTTTCGAGGGACAGAGACTTTTTCCCGGTTGGCATCAGCGTTAGACTTCGTCCCCCTCGGTTGCACTCAAACATCAATCCAACCGCTCCAGCCGGCAGGTTTGTCATACTCTGCTGCACAGCCGCTGTTGCGCAAAAGTCCGATCGTATTTGCAATACTGTAACTATCGGCAAAT
>Ga0307380_10007161_pt1 | contig 14546 bp, 6 predicted proteins | sample UN3MG_FD_202239 | JGI IMG/M metagenome (GOLD analysis project Ga0307380, IMG submission 202239) | Soil microbial communities from Risofladan, Vaasa, Finland - UN-3 | ecosystem: Environmental > Terrestrial > Soil > Coastal area > Acid sulfate soil | place: Finland: Risofladan, Vaasa | collected... | reverse complement strand
TGCTATATTCATCGCCTGCATGGGCCTTCTGGGCCTTGTCTCTTTCAGCGCACAGGAACGTTCCAAGGAGATCGGCATCCGGAAAGTGATGGGCGCCTCGGCGGCCGATATTCTTCTTCTTCTGTCCAGGGAGTATATCATGCTGCTGGGCATCGCTGTTCTAATCGCCTGGCCTCTGGCCTGGTTCGTGATCAGCATTTTTCTCCAGAACTTCGCCTACAGGATCGAGATAGGGTTGGTTCCGTTTATCCTCGGTGGACTGATCGTCCTGACCATCGCCGCCCTGACAGTCGGCTACCAGGCGGTAAAGGCGGCTACCGCCAACCCGGTGGAAGCTTTGCGGTACGAATAGGATATTTAAAACCAAGGAGATACTAGGTGTTCAGGAACTACATAAAAGTCGCGGTCCGTAACCTTTTAAGGCACAAGGCCTACTCGGCGATCAACATAGCTGGACTGGCCATTGGCATGGCCGCCTGCATAGTCATCTCGCTGTGGGTCAGTTTCCATCTTTCCTTTGATAATTTTCAGGCCAAAGGAGAGCGGATTTACGTAATAATCAACAAAATAGCTATCACCGGCAAGAGCCCCTTCTATGTCCAGTCGGTTTCAGGCCCTGTCGGCCCGGCCCTGAAAACTGATTACCCGGAAATTATCGATTATACCAGATTTTTACCCCTCCGGGTCAGCACTCCTTTGCAATGCGAGGGCAGGAAATTCAATCTAGAGTCGGTCTGCTTCACCGACCAATCCTTTTTTGATGTATTCAGCTTCGGTCTAATCTCTGGAGATCCCGGCTCTGCTCTGTCCGAACCGAATAATATGGTTTTGACTGAAAAGACTGCAGAGAGGATATTCGGCAACGAAGACCCGCTGGGCAAAGCCGTTTATCTGCCCGAGTGGGGTGATTACAGAATCACCGGTGTGCTGAGGAACGTTCCGGCGAACTCAGTCCTGCAATTCAATGCCCTGATTCCGATACACAAGAGCCGTCTGGAATGGATCGACTGGCCTAACAATAACGCACTGGCCACTTATCTCCTTCTTGATCAGGAGGCAGACCCCAAAGCCCTGGAGAAAAAATTCCCGGAGTTCTTAAAGAAATTTCTGCCTAATGATGATAACTATGTTTATTACCTGCAGCCGCTGCGGGATATCCATCTTCATTCGACTAACATAGGCACCCAGGGATGCAAAACGGTCGATATAACTTATATCTATATTTTCCCCCTGGTTGCCTTTTTCATCCTTCTTATCGCCTGCATCAATTACATGAACCTGTCCACGGCCCGGTCGGCCGGACGGGCCAGGGAAGTGGGCCTGAGAAAGACTGTCGGGGCGAGCCGGTTCCAGCTTATCAGGCAGTTCCTAAGCGAGTCGGTGTTCCAGTCAATGCTGGCCCTGATTCTTGCCGTTTCCCTTGTCGAGCTGGCGCTTCCCGCTTTCAACACCTCTTTTGGGACAAGGCTTTCCCTCGTTTATCCCGGTAACTGGCTTGTACTGGCCGGTTTCGTGGCTGTGGCGCTGGGTGTCGGCTTGCTGGCTGGCAGTTATCCGGCCTTTTTCCTTTCCTCCTTTAAGCCGCTGGCCATGCTGAAAGGTTTGCTGCACAGAGGCTCCACGGGACTGGCCCTGCGCAGATCACTGGTGGTGCTACAGTTCGGAATATCCATCGTACTGATCGTCTCGACTTTATTAATCGCCCGGCAATTGCGCTACCTTCAGGAAAAGGACATGGGGTTCAACAGGGAACAGGTAATAAACGTGCCGATACCTGGGGGTGTCAGGACGAAATTTGATGCACTGCGCCAGGAACTCCTTAGCAATCCAGCCGTTACGGGCATTACCGCCTCGTCGGAAAAGCTCGGCGTGTCTCCCTGGCAACAATCGGTCGAATTCGAGGGCAAGAATCCGAATGAAAAATGGATGTTTAATATCAAGGTAGTCGATCCGGACTATATTCCCTTTTACGGGCTGAAGATAGTCGATGGACGGGGCTTTTCGCGCGATTTTGGCACGGATTCAATCCTGAATGCCTATGTGATCAATGAGGCTCTGGCCAGGAAGATTGGTTGGGATTCCCCGGTGGGCAAACGATTCAAGGTATGGTCGGCGACACATGACGGGACAGTGATCGGCGTTGTCAAAGACTTCAATTACCTCTCGCTGAAACAAAAGTTGGAGCCTATAGCCCTGACTCTCCTGCCGCAGTCGCGGCTTTCATCGGTTTCTATACGGATCAGGCCTGAGAACACGGCTGCCACACTGAAATATATCGAGGACATATGGAACCGTTTCGAGCCTGACCTTCCCTTCGAGTATTCATTCCTTGACGAGGAGTTCGCCCAGTTGTACGAGGCCGAGAGGATGTTGGGCAGGCTTTCCGGTATTTTCTCCCTGCTCGCTGTGTTCATCGCCTGCCTGGGACTTCTGGGCCTTATTTCCTACGCTGCCGAGAGCCGAACCAAGGAGATAGGGATCCGCAAAGTGCTGGGGGCCTCGGTAAAAGATATAGTACTTCTCCTTTCCAAGGAGTTCATTTGGCTCTTATGCCTGGCGACTCTCATCGCCTGGCCCGTGGCCTGGTACTTCGTGAACCGCTGGCTGCAGAATTTCGCCTACCGCATCGATTTGGATTGGATGACATTCCTGCTCGGAGGAGTGATAGCCCTGGCTATCGCTGCCCTGACTGTGAGCTACCAGGCGGTCAAGGCGGCCACGGCCAACCCGGCGGATGCTTTGCGCTACGAGTGACGAACCATGGCCGGATGTTCCGTCGGATCGAGTGTTTTTGAATAAAGGTGTAATTAAATGTCTATGCTTGGTAACTATTTCAAGGTGGCTATTCGAAACCTCCTGCGGCACAAGGGTTACTCTACAATCAACATTGTCGGGCTGGCCGTGGGCATGGCCTGCTGCCTGGTCATCGCTCTGCCGGTTTACTACCACCTTTCATTCGACCGGTTCCAGCGCAACTTCGACCGGCTCTGCAGAATCACCATAATCGCGAATTTCAAGGACCAGGAATCCATCGGCCACGGCGGGTCTTTCGGGCCCATGGGCCGGGACTTTATAAACGATTACCCCGAGGTGGACAATTACGCAAGATTGTATATGGATTACGCGACCGCACAGATGCGCCATGCGGACACGAGGATAGAAGTTTGGAGTACTTGTTACAGCGAGCCGGTCTTTTTCGATCTGTTCAGTTTCGAGCTTGCCGCAGGGGACCCCAAAACCGCCCTTTCCGCTCCCAACAGCCTGGTGCTAACCCAGCAGACAGCTCGGAACCTCTTCGGAGACAAGGACCCGCTGGGCAAGCTGGTGGAATTGAACGGAGAGACTGATTACACGGTCACCGGGGTACTCAAAGATATCCCCCTCAACTCTCATATCCGGTTCGACATTCTACTCCCACTTGAAAGAAAATGGACGCCGGAGGCGCTGGCCAGTTACCAGAGTTATCCGGATTTTTTCACTTACTTCCTGCTTGCCCCGGGCGCGGACTGCAAGGAGCTGGAGCGGAAAGCGGCCGGCTATTTCAAAGAGCACAAGACCTGGCTGGCCGAAGAGCTGACCCTTGTTCTGCAGCCGCTGGGCAAAGTCCACCTTCATTCGGGGTACGTGAGATACGACCTGAACTGGCGCAAGAACGACATTTCCACTATTTACGTATTCTCCGCGGTAGCGTTCCTTATCCTCCTGATCGCCGGCATCAATTTCGTTAACCTGTACACCGCGCGTTCCGCCGGCCGGGCCAGGGAAGTGGGGATCCGGAAAGTTGTGGGGGCCAGCCGCGCCCAACTGATCGGTCAATTCCTGTGTGAATCGGTGCTGGTGTGTTGTTGCGCCATGCTTCTCGCCCGGGCGATCCTCGAAATGGCTCAGGCTCCGCTCAAGGACTTTTTCGGGACTGAACTGGATTTCGGCATGTTGAACGGCTGGCCCTTTCTTGGGATCCTGACGGTCCTGACTGTCGTGCTGGGAATCCTTGCCGGCTGGTACCCGGCTTTGATGTTGTCTTTGCCCCGGCCCCAGGATGTGCTCAAGGCCGCTGGCCGGAGCACGGCAAAAGGCCTGGGCTTGAGAAGAACGCTGGTAGTAGCGCAATTCACAGCCTCGGTCATCCTGGTCGTTTGCAGCATTTTCATCGGCAAGCAGCTCCACTGGATCAACAACAAAGACCTGGGATTCAAAAAAGACAATACCCTGATTCTCAACGTGCCGCAAACTGTCTGGACCAAACGCGAGGCGGTGCGGCAGGAATTGCTGGCCTGCCCCGCGATCCTGGATGTTTCCTATGCCGGTCCGGGCGACATGGGACTTGCAATGCGGGGGACTACTTTCCATTTCGAGGGGGAAAACCCGAACCAGCAGTATCTGACCAACAGCTTTGCCGTGGATTACAATTTCATCAAATTCTACGGCCTGAGCCTGGTCGAGGGCCGGGACTTTTCGGCAGAGATGGGCACTGATACGAGCGGCGCCTATATTATCAACGAGAAAATGAAGGAATCGCTGGGCTGGGATAGCGCAGTGGGCCGGAAAATCTGGCTCGACGAGGATAAAGGCGCGGGACAGGAGCTAGGGTACAAGCAGCAGCCAGGCGTAGTGATCGGGGTGGTCCGGAATTTCAATTTCAGGTCATTATACGAGGCAATGGAACCGCTTACCGTGTTTGTAAAGCCATCCAGTTACAGCCAGGTGGCAGTCCGTCTCCGGCCCGGAAAAGAGTCCGAGGCGATCAAATTCCTGGAAGAAAAATGGGGCCGGTACGACCCTTCGAGTTTCTTCGGGTATCATTTTCTGGATGAGCATATTGCAGGTCAATACCAGTCGGAGCAAAGGTCCGAAACGCTGGTCGTGTCATTTTCACTGCTGGCCATCCTGATCGCCTGCCTGGGACTGCTGGGCCTGATCTCCTACGCGGCGGAGCGCCGCACCAAGGAGATCGGCATCCGCAAAGTTCTGGGAGCTTCGGTGACCGACATCATCCTGCTGCTCTCGCGGGAATTTCTGGTCCTTCTGGGCTTTTCCATCCTCATCGCCTGGCCGGTGGCCTGGTATTTCACGGATAAATGGCTCGATAAGTTCGCCTACCGCATCGCGCTCGATTGGTACACTTTCATCCTGGCCGGAGTGATAGCCCTGGCCATCGCCGCATTGACCGTGGGCTACCAGGCTATTAAAGCCGCCACAGCCAATCCGGTGGAGTCTTTACGGTACGAATGACAAACCATGGCCGGGTGTTCCGGCGGATCAATAGTCTTTTGAATAAGGTGTAGCTGAATGTCAATGCTCGGTAACTATTTCAAGGTCGCCATGCGCAACTTGCTGCGGCACAAGGTCTATTCGTTCATCAATATCATGAGCCTAGCTCTGGGCATGGCCGGCTGCATGGTCATTTCGCCGCAGATTTTCTACCACCTCTCTTTCGACCGGTTCAACCGCAACTACGACCGGATCTGCCGGGCTTACCTGCACCTAGAGTTCCCGGGCCAGAACCCGAGTGATCAGTGCGGCTCGGTTGGCTGGCTGGGCCGGGACCTGAAAATGGAATTCCCGGAGGTGGAGGGCTACGCCCGGATTTACAAATCCCAGGATGAGGTAATGGCCCGTGTCGGAGAGAAGGAAATCGGGATTCCGACCCTTTGCTACAGTGAAAACTCTCTGTTCGAGCTATTCAGCTTCGAGTTTATTGCCGGAAACCCCGCCACCGCCCTGTCCGAGCCCACCGGCATGGTGCTCACCCGTGAGATCGCGCGGAGCCTGTTCGGAGATGAGGAGGCCCTGGGCCGCACTGTAACTTTAAACGGAACCGAGGAATACAAGGTGACCGCGGTGCTTAATTCCATTCCCCGTAACTCCCACTTGCGCTTCGACATGCTTGTACCGCTCACCCGTCGCTGGCCGCTCGAGACCCTGGAAAGCTACCAGGGCATGCCGGATCACTACACCTATTTGCTTCTCGCTCCGGGGGCGGATTACCGCGAGCTGGAGAGAAAAGCCGCTCACCTGATAAAGCGAGTCCAGCTGCCTGGGATCGATATTTCAAAGGGCGCCAGGATAGGCATGCAGCCTCTGAGCAAGGTCCATCTTTATTCCGGTCATCTGGAGTACGACAACCTGAACTGGCGCAAGGCCGACATCGCGTACATCCTCATTTTCTCCGCCGTGGCCCTGCTGATGCTTGTAGTGGCCTGCATCAATTTCATCAACCTGGCCACGGCGCGCTCCACGCACCGGGCGCGGGAGGTGGGGGTCCGAAAAGTAGTGGGAGCGAGCCGGGCCCAGCTCATCCGCCAGTTCCTCTGCGAGTCCGTGCTGGTCAGCCTGTGCGCCGTGGTGATGGCGCAGGCCCTGATCGAAATCAGCCGTCCGGGGCTGGATCAGTTCCTGGTCAGCAGCCAGGATATCAGTTTTGCGGGGGGCTGGCGATTCTTCCTGCTGATGACCGCGGTGACCATCCTGGTGGGAGTGCTGTCCGGCTGGTACCCAGCCCTGTTCCTGTCGCTGCCGCGCCCGCAGGATGTACTGAAAGGGTCAGGCCGGGGGATAGTGAAAGGCCTGGGCCTGCGCCGGGCGCTGGTTGTGGTGCAGTTCGGGGCCTCGATTTTCCTGATTGTGTGCAGCCTGTTCATCAGCAAGCAGCTCCGCTGGATCAGGCAGCGGGACCTGGGGTTCAACCGGGAACGGGTGCTGACCATCCGGATGAGCCCTGAGGTTCAGTCCCGGTACGAGACTGTCCGCCGTGAGCTGCTGGCCGACGGTTCGGTCACCGGTGCGTGCGCCTCGGGAATCTCGCCACTGGGCAAGGGCATCGCCGGTTCGATCATGCACTTCGAAGGCCAGACTCCGGGGCAGCTCTGGCTTGTCCGCTACATGTCGGTGGATCAGGAGTTCATCCCCTTCTTCGGGCTGGAGCTGTCCGAGGGCCGCGCTTTTTCCTCGGAGATGGGCGCGGCGGATACGAGCGGAGCCTACATCATAAACGAGACGCTCAAGCGGAAACTGGGCTGGGACAAGGCGGTGGGGAAAAAGTTCTGGCTGGATACAAAAGCCGGAGCGGGGCTGGGGTTTGAAAATTACGAGCCGGGCCGGGTGATCGGTGTAGTCAGGGATTTCAATTTCAGCTCCCTGCACAACCCAATCGAGCCGCTGGCCCTGGTGGTGAGGCCCTCGGACTTCTATTACCTCTCAGTCAGGCTCAGGCCGGAAAACATGACGAAAACGCTGGAGTTTCTGGAGGGTACCTGGAAGCGGCTGGATCCCTCGGGAGCTTTCGAATCCTGGTTCCTGGACGGGGACATCGAGTGGCAATACAAGGACGACAAAAATGCCGGACTACTGGTGACTGGTTTTACAGCCCTATGCGTGCTGATAGCTTGCCTGGGGCTGCTGGGACTGGTTTCCCTGGCGGCGGAGCGGCGCACAAAGGAGATCGGCATCCGGAAAGTTCTGGGGGCCTCGATAGTAGATGTTTTTTTTCTGCTTTCAAGGGAATTCGTCGTCCTTCTGAGCATTTCGACTCTGATCGCCTGGCCCGTGGCCTGGTACGTGATGAACAGATGGCTGCAAAACTTCGCTTACCGGATCGACTTAGACTGGTACACGTTTGTCCTGGCCGGAGTAATAGCCCTGGCAGTCGCGGCGGCCACCGTAAGTTTCCAGGCCTTGAAAGCAGCCACTGCCAACCCGGTGGAGTCGCTGCGGTACGAGTGACAGCCTGAGCGTTCAGGAGAATAGACATGTTCAGTAACTATTTAAAAATCGCCTTTAGAAACCTTCTGCGGCACAAAGAATATTCGATAATAAATATCGCCGGGCTTGCCTTAGGCATTGCCTGTTGCATCGTTATCCTGCTGCTGGCGCGCCACGAGCTGACTTTCGACCGCTTCCACGCCAATGCGGACCGGATTTGCCGGGTGTATACGAAATTGTCGTCCGTTGGATGGACGAACATCATGGGAAATATCCAAGGCCCACTGGGCCCGGCGCTGGAGGCGGATTTTCCCGAAGTCAGCGGTTATACCAGGTTCCTGAATTCGGACTGGCCTCCCAGAATCCGGGTATTGTACAAAGACAAAGTCGTGTACATCGATAATACCTACTATACGGACCCCTCCATCTTCCAGGTGTTCAGCTTCGAACTCATCGAGGGTGACGCTGCCACCGCGCTGGTCGAGCCGTATACCGCAGTGCTGACCGAGGAGGCGGCGCGAAAAATCTTCGGGGACGAGGAACCGCTCGGTAAAATATTTCAACGGGATGGCAAAAATGATTACAAGGTGACCGGGGTTCTGAAAAAAATCCCCAGGAACTCGCATCTCCAGTTCGACATGCTCCTGTCGATGACCGAGCTGGTCAACCAGCCCCAAAGCCAGATCCACAAATGGGGAATTTTTAATCCCTATTGTTACATTTTACTTGAACCGGGGACCGACATCAAAAGGCTCGAAGCGGGTATCCGCGCCTACCTTAAGAAATATCCAGAAACTAACAACTTCGAATTTTATCTTCAGCCTCTGCTGGATGTACACCTGCGTTCCACCCAGGTCCAGAGCGAATTGAACTGGGCTGAAAGCGACACGGCTTATGTCTACGGCATTTCCCTGCTGGCTCTGATCGTGCTTCTGATCGCCTGCTTCAATTTCATGAACCTGTCCACCGCCCGGTTCGCCGGCCGGGCCAGGGAGGTGGGCATCCGCAAGGTGGTGGGCGCCCAGCGCGGACAATTGATCGGGCAGTTCCTCGGAGAGTCGGTTCTGCTGTCTTTTTTCGCTCTGCTGGTGGCAGTGGCCCTGATCGAGCTTGCGCTGCCCGCGCTCAACGCCTTTTTCGACGGCGTGCTGGTGTTCAATTATCTGCATGACTGGCACCTCGTGGCGGGATTTGTCGCGTTGGTTATTTGTGTCGGGTTCATCGCGGGCAGTTACCCGGCCTTTTTCCTTTCCGCTTTCCGGCCGGTGAATGTCTTGAAAAGTACTCCGAGCTACGGGGGAACCAGGGGCGCGGCGCTCAGGAAAACGCTGGTGACAATTCAGTTTGCGGCCTCCATTATTCTGCTTGTCTCGACCTGTGTCGTAGTAAGGCAGATTCAATATATACGCCATAAAAACCTGGGGTACAATGGTGACTATGTAATCACGGTGCCGATGGACAATGAAATTATCCGCCGGTCGTTCAACACTATACGTCAGGAACTGCTGCAAAACCCGGCAATTACAGGAGTAACGGCTTCCCTGGTGGAAATCGGACGGAGAGAAGGTTTTCCTTTTTCGACCTGCAGGTTTGAAGGGGACGGGAAAAGTGATAAAGTTAAGATTAATTACCTGCCGGTCGATCCTGAATTTTTCTCTTTCTACAGCTTGCACATCGTGGATGGACGGGCTTATTCGCCTGCAATGACCACGGATCTCGAGGGCACGAGTGGATCGATCATCAACGAGACCCTGGCCAGGAAACTGGGCTGGAATTCAGTAGCGGGTAAAAGATGCAGCATGGGCAGAGGTTCTGGGGATATGTTTCCGGTTATCGGCATAGTGAAAGATTTCAATTTCAGGTCGCTCCACTATGAGATCGAGCCTCTGGTAATATATATCGGCCAGGGTGAGGAGATGAGAAAGATGTCAATCCGAATCAGGCCGGAAAATATAAGCCAAACCCTGGTTTTTATAAAAAACAAGTTGTCGCCCTATACTCCGGACCGGCCTTTTGAATATTCCTTTCTAAACGATAGCATCGCCGCCTCGTACCGTACCGAGCAGAGAGTGGCTAAAGTTATCGGGGCCTTTGCACTGCTGGCTGTTTTCGTCGCCTGCCTGGGCCTGCTGGGCCTCATTTCCTATGCGGCCGAAAAGCGCACCAAGGAGATCGGCATCCGCAAAATTCTGGGGGCCTCGGTGTCCGATATCATCCTTCTGTTGTCCAGGGAGTACCTCCTGCTCCTTGGTTTTTCCGTTCTCATCGCCTGGCCGGTGGCCTGGTATCTGATGAACAAATGGCTGCAGAATTTCGCCTATCGCATCGATTTGGATTGGATGACATTCCTGCTCGGAGGAGTGATCGCCCTGGCCATCGCCGCCCTGACTGTAGGCTATCAGGCTGTGAAAGCAGCTACTGCCAACCCGATAGATGCATTGAGGTACGAGTAAAAATATTTATGTCAGGAGGATAGACCAATGTTTAAAAACTATCTTAAAGTTGCCCTGCGGAACCTCATGCGGCACAAGGGATATTCGGCGATCAACATCGCAGGGCTGGCCATAGGTATGGCCTGTTGCATAGCTATCTCGCTGCTGGTATACCGCGATCTCAGTTTCGACTCCTTTCACCAAAAAGGAGACCGGATTTACAGGCTCAATACGGAAATGAGCTTACCAGGCAAGGCCCCCCAGGACATAGCATTATGTATGAGCCCCTGCGGGCCTGCCATGATGGATGAATTTCCTGAGGTCATCGGCTACACCAGGTTCTGGAAAAGCGGTCCTGAAGAAGAAAAATTCCATGCCCGGTATAAAGATCGAAAGATAACCATAGCTCAGAGCATTTATACTGATCCTTCGATTTTCGATGTGTTTTCTTTTCAGTTGAGTGCGGGGGATGCCGCAGCAGCCCTGGAGGAGCCATACAGTGTCGTGCTCACACAGGAGAGTGCGCAGAGAATTTTCGGCGATGAGGATCCCCTGGGCAAGGTTATTCAGCGCAATGGAGAAGTTGATTTTAAAGTAACGGGAGTGCTGAAAAAAATCCCTACTACCTCGCATATCCAATTCGATATGCTGATATCTATCAGTACATCGGAAGAAGCGACTAGAATTGCCTGGGGAAATATTTATTCGTATACCTACCTGTTGCTGGAAAAGGGCGCGGATGTCAAAGCCCTGGAAGGCAAATTCGGTGAATTTCTGCAAAAGTATATGGCAAAATTCTCTGAATATTTTGTCATGTACCTGCAGCCTTTGAAGGAAATCCACCTGCACTCCTCGAATATAGAATACGATTTGAACTGGAAAAAGACCGATGTTACCTATGTCTATATATTTTCCTCCATCGCTGTTTTGATCCTGCTGATTGCCTGTATCAATTTCATGAACCTTTCAACCGCCCGCTCTGCGAACCGCGCGAAAGAAGTGGGCATGCGCAAGGTTGTGGGAGCCGGGCGCTCGCAATTAATCGGACAGTTTCTGTGTGAGTCGGTATTTCTGGCATTCTGCTCGGTGGTGCTGGCCGTTGCCCTGCTTGAGCTTTCCCTGCCGTCTCTCAATGATCTTTTCGAGAACGCATTCGATTTCAACGATTTCAACAGCTGGCTGCTACCGCTGGCCCTGGTAGGAGTCGCCTTGTTAACAGGTGTTCTGGCAGGCAGTTACCCGGCCTTTTTCCTTTCCGCGTTTAAGCCCGTAGTTGTCTTGAAAGGAACCGTAAGCTCAGGCGGCAGAGGTTCAGCCCTGAGGAGGGTGCTTGTAGTGGGGCAGTTTGCAGTATCGATTATCCTGATTATCTGTACCATATTTGTCGGCAGGCAACTGAGTTATATGCAGAATAAAAACCTGGGCTTTAATAAGGACCAGGTTATTTCCGTTTCTTTGATTAATGCGTCCGGGCGCAAGTTTATCGAGCCGCTGAAAAACGAATGGCTGCAAAATCCGTCGGTTACGGGTGGGACAGCCTCCAGATTCAGGCTGGGAAATGCGCTGGGTCTTGAGGCAGTATTTTTCGAGGGCCACAATCCTGATGAACTCGCTACCGCGGCAATGATGGCTGTGGATTATGATTATATCTCCTTTTATGGGCTGGAACTTGTCGCGGGCCGGGACTTTTCACAAGAATTTGTCACAGATTACAACCCGGACAATTCAGGAGCATATATCATCAATGAAGCCCTGCAGGAAAAACTCGGATGGGACTCTGCTCTCGGGAAAAAATTCGGTACCAATCCGGACAACCTGGGAACGGTTATCGGTGTAATGAAGGATTTTCATTTTAACTCTCTTCACCATAAGATCGAGCCGCTGTTTTTCTGCATTCGCCCTGATCGGCTAAGCACCCTGTCCGTAAAGATCAAACCTGAAAACATGGACGCAACTCTCGGAAGTTTGAGAAAAACCTGGGCTGCACATGTTCCGAACCAACTTTTTGAATATTCATTTCTGGATGAGGATTTCGCCAGGCTCTACAAAAACGAAAAGCTGGTGGCAAGAATTATAGCAGCTTTTTCCCTGCTGGCTGTTTTTGTCTCCTGCCTGGGTCTGTTCGGGCTCATTTCTTTTAGCGCCGAGCAGCGTACCAAGGAGATCGGGATCAGAAAAGTGTTGGGAGCATCAGTCTCGAACATAGTCCTGCTGCTCTCCAGGGAATTTCTGATACTTCTGGGAATTGCAATAGTTATAGCCTGTCCAGTTGCCTGGTACTTCATGGACCGCTGGCTGCAGAATTTCGCCTACCGGATAGAGCTGGGGCCGGAAACGTTCATTCTGGGAGGCATAATAGCGCTGGCGATCACTGTGCTTACAGTCAGTTTCCAGGCAGTGAAAGCAGCCACGGCCAACCCGGTGGAAGCACTGCGATATGAATAATAACATCAAGGTTATCTAAGATGAAAAACCTCATATTGACACTTCTTGTTCTGACATTCAGTTGTTCTCCCGGGGAAAATCCCGGCTCCGCAGGAGAGAGCCAACCGACTGCGGGCAAACAGGAAGCACTGGTCGTGTGGGAACATCCCTACATGTTAAGGATGCACCAGGGCGCCACAGCGCCTAAAAATGTGAGCAAAATCCTGGGCTTGAGCACTACTCCCGGCGAATACGAACCAGCCGCTTTCGCCATGCGCTCAGATTCAAGCGCATGGGCCACGGTAAACTTCGTGCCTGATACCACAGCTACAGCATTGCCAGAAGAGTGGTATCAGCTGCATGAGGTCAGGAGCAGATTTTCGTTTAAAAAGCCAAATCGCCTGTTCGAGTTCTCGAATCCCGTGCAGCTTGAAGCCGACCAGACCCGTTTTTTCTGGCTCACGATACACCCGCCCGATGATGCTCCCGCCGGTGTCTACAAGTCCCGGCTGTTAGTCGAAACCGCAAGAGACACGCAAAGCCTCGAGGTGATCTGCCGCGTTCTCCCCTTCCGTCTCGATCCATGCCCCATAACCGGAGGGGTATTTATGAGCTCGACAGATTTGCCCGCTAAATGGTACAGAGACATGAAAGAACACGGCCTTGATGCCATCCAGTTTTTCTGGAATGGGGCAGGCATCCGGGTAGAACGTCGGCGAAAGAGTGGCGGAAAGGATGCGTTGGCGCTCGATTTCAGCGGCCTGGACAAACTCATGAACAAGGTATGTGCCGCCGGACTTAAAGGGCCGGTAGTCCTCACCCTGGGCAACGAGTTCCACCTGCATTTTGAGCGCCGGATAGCTGAAAAGTTCGGCATCCCTGTTGAAACCAAACAGGTCAGCGGTTGGAAACTCACCGCGCCTGAGGTGAGTCCCGCTCTCGACAGCCTGTTCGTAGAGGGCTTGAGGCAGATTCGCCACTACTGGGAATCCAAGGCCTGGCCCCAGGAACTGGTGATGTTCATTTACGATGAGCCCACAAAGCGGCTGCTCAAGCGCCATAAACACCGCTACGACCTGCTGAAAACCGTGATGCCAGACTACAGGGTATATGGAGTAGTAATGAACAGGCGGGACTGGGCTGAGAGTATGGCGGACCAATGCGATATTATTGTTTCGGATGGAGATTTCCCCGGTTGCCGGGATGTAGCGAAAAAATTTGGAAAGGATTTCTGGGTCTACACCTTCCCGCTGGATGGACTGATGACATCACGCTATAACATGGGCTGCCTGCCTTGGAAGCACCAGGCCCAGACAGCTTTTTTCTGGATGTATAACTATTGGAACTATGCTCCTGATGGCTGTGCTGTGTACCGCCACCCAGATGATCCAGAAAAGCTTGTACGCTCTACGGCCTGGGAAGTCATTCGCGAGGGAAGGGACGATCTGCGATACATCGCCACTGCCGAACGGATAATCGCCCAGGCTCCGGAGGAAGTCCAGTTAAAAGCCGCAAAAAGGCTTACCAAGGCACAGAAATCCCCTGACCAGCAGCGCGTGCGCGAGGCGGCAATAGAGATTATTCTGAGCCTTCAGCAGTCAGGCGCCGAATTAGTCGTCGCAGAAATAACAACACAGGAAAAATTGTAAGATGATAACCTATAAAACTTTACAAAAGATACACCGGGGATTACTGCTATGAAAGGGATTGATAGCACTGGAGTACATACATGGAAAACGTAATAATTAATAGTAATAGAGCAGGTTTTTGGATACGTTTGGCCGCACTGTGGATCGATGCTTTTATTATTTACAGCATTACCCACATCCTTGTGTTCTGCGGGGCATTGATTCCGATGTATATTTCATTCTGGCAAGCTGTCCTGGCTCTGTCGATAATATATTTCGTAATTCTACACGGATGGCGGGCTCAGACAGTCGGCAAGATGATCTGCGGGCTGAGGCTTATGACAAAGGGCAAAACCCACGC
>Ga0307380_10007158_pt1 | contig 14548 bp, 10 predicted proteins | sample UN3MG_FD_202239 | JGI IMG/M metagenome (GOLD analysis project Ga0307380, IMG submission 202239) | Soil microbial communities from Risofladan, Vaasa, Finland - UN-3 | ecosystem: Environmental > Terrestrial > Soil > Coastal area > Acid sulfate soil | place: Finland: Risofladan, Vaasa | collected... | reverse complement strand
CGACGCGGCCACCTGCGTGCTCGGCCGGGCGATTCAGCGGGTCGTCAAGGGCACCCCGTCGCGCGGCGGGCAAACCGGCGGCGCTTCCCTTTGGGGCCGCGTCCACGACGCCGAGGGCCGCTCGGCCGAGGCCACGCTGGAAACGCCCGACGGATACCTTTTCACGGTCCTCTCGGCGTTGGCTTCCGTCGATCGCGTCGCCGCCGGCGGGTCACCCCCCGGCTTCTCCACGCCCGCGAGGGCCTTCGGTCCCGATTTCGTCCTGACCCTTCCCGGCACGGATTTCCGCCGGGAGTCGTGAACCGGGCAGCAACGTCGCCCAGTTGCGAGCGCGGATCTCGCGTGCTTGGCCGGGAGACTCGTCTCGCGCTCGTACAGGACCTCTTGTTGCTGCGCAAGTGGGACACTTTTCCGAAGAAGTCCTGCCCAGTGGGTCGCCCTGTGCGGAAAAGTGTCCGGGCTACCCGCGGTTTTCGTATTCAAGTCGTTGGAAGGCCCAGGCGGTCAAAAAATGCTCGGTTCCGCTCCTTTGCTGCATTCACAAGCCGGTCAAACGACATCACTTCCAGATAGGCCTTGAAATTCTTGTGATAGAAGAAGTAACCAAGGCCGTCGCTCGTTCGAATTGCGTCATGCACTTGACACCGTTTTTCGACCGTCGACGTAATGTCACATAGCACATAACAGAATCCGGGAACATCTTCTGACCGTGGAATAAGCCGCCCGGAAGCCGTCGTGACCTTCCCTTGTCGAATCCGTTCGAGATAGTCGAGCGCTTGCTCAATAGGATCTTTTTCCTCGCCTTGTGCCGCATCATTTCTCATCGGACGCTTGATTTCGACAATCACAATCGAAGCCAACGGTACCCTGTCTCCCTCCGATACCAGAATCGGATTATCGAACACGTTCAGTGCGCAGATATCCGGCTCCTGCCTGTCAGCACAGCCAGTTATCGGCATCGATGTCAATGTCTTATCTGATGCCAAGTAGTCATGAAATGCCAACCGTTCATCAATTAGCCACAGGTTGCAGCCTGTGGGCTCGACCCCATTGGAATCGGTTCCCATTGGCATAATCAGGTTGTGAATGAGGTCCTCTCTTGCGTATTTGCCGTTTTCACCCTTTTGGATCGCTTTTCCCAGAAGGTCAAGGACAACCTTCCGGTGAAACACATAGTTGGCGAGGTCCGACTTCTTGATATCTTGAACGGTCTTCAAATAATCCTGCAAGCGTTTCTGGTAATCCTCGCGCTGCTCACCCTCTTTGGGCGACATTACATCATGTCCCTCGGCGAGCAACTGTCCTTCAATATCTGCAAGTTGCTTGTGCAAGGTCAATTCGAGTTCCTTGTCCGAGATCCCAGGATCAATGCCCAGCTTCTCCTCCGGAATCCTCCCCAGTATTGGGCGATAACGAGGAGCCTTCTTTGCCACGAAGTTTTCCACTCGCTCCTTGGATCTTTTCCTGTTCTCTGCCAAGTACTTCGACAGGTGCTCCGATGCTTTAGCGATAACAGCGTCCCTGATTTCGTCCAACGCGATCTCATGGTCACTGAGAAGCTTCCTCGTGTCCTCCAGGATGTCAAAATCGGTCCGTTCGGACCTCACCGCCTTATCGAGAAAGTCGGACGCTACGTAGCACATATACACAAACTCACTGGCATTGTCCTTCAGTCTGCCATACAACCCTGGAATCTTTCCGGCGATGTTTTCCTCCTTTACAAGCCGACTGGCCGCACACAGAGCGATAGCATGTGAGCGCGATGCGGTAGCACGCATTTTGACATGGGTTAGCACAAACTCTTGATCCTTGATAGTGAAGGAGTCTGTAGCCGCCGACGACACCATGTGATGTTCGTATACGGTGTCAAGCTCAATCACATCACTACCGTCTTGGACAATGATCTTAGGCGCACCGCCGGCACGCACGAAATACCACAGACAATGCTCAAGAAGGCTGTTAGCGATCGACGGAGCGGTTTTCAGAGAGTTCTTTCGGTATTCTTTCTCGAATCCGTCAAGATCCACCGTCGTCGAGTTCCTCGCATCGACAGCAGCATCTTCGAGTGTCTCGTCGACAATCCCTTCGACAGCATTGAATACGAAGGACCGTGACTTCATTTCACCTTCGTCGTTCCTGAATAGACTGCTGACGTTTGCTCTCTTGAACGCTTTCAGCCAGAGCAACCGCCCGACGCCGCGACCACCCTTGTCTGCCTTATGTTCGCCGTCCAGTGTCCGGAACGACTCCATATTCGCATCATTGAAACCAATGCCGTTGTCAGTGATCCTAAAGCCGACGATGCGCTCGGCTGGCTCCGAACCTCCTTTCTTCGTCTCGTCTTCAAACTTGAACGCCTGCTGGGCGTCGCGAAGGATCGTCAGGAAAATCCGCCCGTCCTTGGAAGGAATACCGGCCTCTTCGATCGCATGAACAGAATTGACAACCGCCTCGAACACCGGCAGCAAAGCATTGCCGATGGGCAAAGACGTGTTGCGCAACCGGCCAGGCAAATTCGTTTCCATGTTCGTGTTCATAAGAGCTACCTCTCTATTCATCAACCCCGGCAGAAGTAGATCGCGGGTGGCATCTACGGCACCGTCGATCTTGTGGAAGCGATCCTACCATGTTGCTTGACTCTTTCGCAAGATCGCCCGTGTTGCTCGACAACAAGAGGAATTCGCACGGCCCCTCGGATCGGCACGGTGACCGGCTCACCGCAATCCTCCCGTGGCTCTGCCACACTGTGGCACAGGATGTTCCGCAAGATCGACGGCGCTACCCATTTCAGGTGGCACAAGATACGGCATCGATTCGTGAGGAGCGGTGCGGTATGGTGGTGGATATCAGTATAGTTATCGCGGGCTGGTTGTGGTGAATGATGAATCGGAGGGAAACCGCATGAATGCGGTCACTACGAACGATCCTGGGCGGCTCGGGGGATTGTTGTTCCCGAAAAGTCGAAATCGAGAAAAAGTGTCCAGAAATGCTCTAATGTGCTGCTGGGAAACGACTTGCGTCGAGGAAACAATGGCCCAAATGAAACCGGAGGACGGTGGTCTGTCAAGGGGGTGCGGACGATCGAAGTCTTGTGAGGATAAGGACTTGCGCACCGGAACAACCGGCCGACGGCGCCGGGCCCGGTGGCGTGGGGCGGGAAAGAATTCGGTTGCCCGGTGGTACGTCATCGTGCCCTGGGGTCGCAAAGCGTTGCCGGTAAAGGCGTTCGGTCGCTCGCGCGGGCTCTCCCAGTTTCTGCGATGAGTCTACTTCGGCTTCCAGGCATGGTCATCGCGTTGACGGTTGGTTTTGGGGTAGGCCTTTGGCCACCAAACATACGCCGAAGATCCGCCCGGCGCGGCCGCTGGGCCAGCGGGCCTTGTGAGGGTGCTGAAGCACGAAGAGACCGTCGATTCGTCGGACTTCTCGCCTGACGGGAAGCGTTTCATCGCCAAACTGGAAAAGCTCCTCGATCGCCCCCTCTTTCCCAAAAAGGGCGGCCGTCCTCCCAAGGTCACAAACTAGGATGGTGTCTCTGGAATCCGCAAAAACTAGTATGGTGTCCCCGGAATTCCAATTGGCTTGCTTCCACGTTATTGGCCTGGATCGTCGGCCGTACCGTTGCGGTGGAGCCACTGGAGCATCTTGCGGACGCTTCCGGCGGCCAAGGCGATGCAGGTGTCGGCCGCCCCATAATAAAGGTTGAGCGTATCACCGTCATCGCCCAGCGTCCAGCCGCAGGGGAAGATCACGTTGCCGACGTCCCCGTCGCGTTCGTAGGGTGTTTCCGGCCCCATCACCCACGAGTCGCCGCGCAGCAGCAGCTTTTCGGGAGTTTTCAGATCGAACAGCGCGAGCCCCAGCCGGTAGAGGCAGCCGGCCGGCGTGTTGCGCACGCCGTGATAGACGATCAGCCAGCCTTGGTCCGTCTCGATGGGAGGCGGTGAAAGCCCCACCTTACTGGCATCCCACCACGCGCCGCGGCGGGCCTCCAGGATCATCTTGTGGCTGCCCCAATGGCGGAGATCGGGTGAGTAGGAGATCCAGATATGGGCACCGGCCCCCGCCGGGCTGACGGGCCGGTGAATCAGTGCCCAGCAATCCCCGACTCGGTGGGGCAACAAGGCCGCGTCCTTGTCTTCAGGCGGCATGATGTGCCCCAGCCGGTCAAAGCGACGAAAATCCTCCGTCAAGGCCAGCGACACGCCCGGCCCCCGCCGCGAAAATGAAGTGTACACCACGGCGTAACGACCCAACTCGGGAACAAAGGTGATTCTTGGGTCCTCGACACCCCAAAGCTCTTCCGGATAGTTCTGAGGGTCCGGCATCAAGGTGGGGCTGGAGTCGATCGTCCAGCCATCGATGCCGTTGGCCGATCGCGCCGCGCAAAGATGCGAATGCCCAGAGCGCTGCTCGACGCGACAAAGAAGCAAAGTGCTTCCGTCCGGCAGCCGTGTGGCGCCGGCGTTGAACACCGTGTTGACCGCGTACGGCCAATCATCGGACGTCAAGATCGGGTTGCCCGCATATCGGCAGAATAACTCGTCGTGTTGGTTGTTTCGCTTGTTCATTCGTCCGGTTTTCCAGGGGTGTTTGGCAGTTCCTCCTTGATGGGCTTGAGGGATTTGATCGCCAGCAGGGAGAGCAGCCAGGCCAGGGTCGACTCGGCCCCTTCATTCTCACTGACGCCTTCGACGTGCAATCCGTCGCGGCAACCGCCCGTCCGGTAATCGTACACCGCCTGGCCGAGGTCATTTTTGCCGAGAAACCAGTTGAAACAACGGCGGGCTTCCAGCGCCCAGCGTTCATCCCCGGTAAGGTTGCGGGCTTCGAGGCAGGCCTCCAGCATGGCGTGGGCCTCGACGGGTTGCTGGTCGAAGCAGGCTTTACGGCCGCCGCGCGGGAACCAGCCCTGATTTCCCACGGGTGAGAACACGCCGTCGCCGCCGGTCTGGACGCGGATCAGCCAATCCAAACAGCGCAGCCCCATTTCCGTCAAGTCACCGCGTTCCAGCCATTGCCCGCTCAACAACAGCGCGTGCGGTAGTCTGCCGTTGACATAATTGAGCGTGTTTTCCGGCCACACCCAGTCGTCGCCGACGTTGCCGCGAAAGGCCTCGAACAGTCTCAGGGCGAGTTCTTCGCGGATGCGTCGAACGTGGGCGTCGCCATTGTAACGCCGCAGGTAGGCGTGCACGCCGATCAGGGTGAAAGCCATTGCTCTGGGGGCCGTGAAACCCGCGGCTTCCTGGATCGCTTCCTTGAACAGTTCGACCGCGACGGCGCGCAAACTGTTGGAAGGTGCCCAGGTGACGGCAAAACCCAGTGCCCACAACGCCCGTGCGTGGCTATCGTCCGAACCGGCCTCTTCCAACCAGCGGCGATCATACGAAAGAAAATTGCGAAAGCGACGTTTGCGGCGGTTGTAGGCATGGTAGAGGAAACTCATACAGGTGTGGGCCATTTGGAGGGTTTCATCCAGGGCCGTTTGCCGGTGGGCTTGCAGGGCGACAATCAGCGCCCGCGCATTATCATCCGTGCAGTACCCGTGCTGCCGATCGGCAATCGTATAATGCCCGTGCTGAAGCACCCCCGTGCCGTCACTCAATGTCCGCAAGTAGTTGAGGTTCAACTCGGGCAGCGCCAGTTGCAGGGCAGGCGTCTGGGAAGACGACCGGGGCAGGATTCTGGGAAAACGCAAGCGCTGGTCCATCACGCCGCGGAACAGTTTCAGGTAGGCGTGCCCCACCTGGCGCCAGACCATCTCGCGGGTGAAGAGGTAGGCTTTCTTGCGCATGATGAGACGTTCGTGCTCGTTTTCCAGCAGCCAAGTGATTTCGCGTGCGATGGCGTCGGGATCTTGAAAAGGCACCAGCCGCCCGCGACCGTCGGCCAACATTTCCTCGGCATAAGAATAGGGCGTGGACACCACCGCCTTGCCAGCCCCCAGCGCGTAGGCCAAGGTGCCGGAAGTGATCTGCTCCCGGCCGAGATAGGGAGTCACGTAAATGTCGGCCGCCCCCAAAAACTCACTCAACTCCTCCAGGTCCACGTAGCGATTTTCGAAATGGACGTGATCCAACACGCCCAAATCTTCGGCCAGGCGCTGCAGCAGGTGGCGGTACTCCTCCCCTTGGAGCCGCTGCACGTGAGGATGGGTGGCGCCGAGCACAATGTAGATCACTTCGGGATGCTTCCGGACGATTTGCGGCAAAGCACGAATCACGAACTCGATGCCCTTGCCCGGAGAAAGCAGCCCGAACGTCAATACCACCAGACGATGTTCCACGCCGAACTGGTCCTTGAAAAAGTTCGGCTCGACAAAGGGGAGATCGGGAATGCCGTGTGGGATCACGGCGACCTTTTCGTCCGCTGCATCGTAAGTTTGATGCAAAAGCTGCTCCGCCCGATGGCTCATCACCACCACCCGATCCGACAACCGAACCAACTCCTGGGTCAATTGGCGCAGATGCGTGCCCGGCTCCGGCAAGACGGTGTGCAGCGTAGTCACGATCGGCATTCTTGCCGCATGGAACAACGTCAGCAGATGCCCGCCGTCCCGGCCGCCGTAGATACCGTACTCGTGCTGCACCAGCAAGAGTTCAATCCCGCGAATGTTCATGAAATCGGCCGCCAGGCGATAACTTCCGAGATCCTCCTGGCGAATCTCGAACCGCACGCGATCCGAGTAGTTGTACCCCGCCGGAGTGTCGTCAATTGCGACCACTTGGGTAGACCTGGAATCCGCCAATGCCGCGCCGATCGAATCACATAGATCATGGGTGAACGTCCCGATACCGCAGCGCCGGGGTGGATAGGTGCCCACGCACGCCAAACGCAGACTCTTTGTCACCAAGGAATGTGCCATCACAACCTCATCTTCCGGGGCTTTCCACACTCCTTTCCGAATACCGGGAGGTGCTTCCCCACACGCGCCCTATTGCAGCATCCTAACCGTCATTTTACGCCATACAGTCTCCGGTGCAAGGGGGCCACCACCCGACGAACATGTGGCTCCGACAAGGTGACCAAGTGCAGATGGCGTAAGTGGCGATCATTGGTTATTCCGGAAACACCATACCAGTTTTCCTTGACGCCGTGCTGCTGCCTCGGGTAGACTTTGGATATGGCGAGATTGGCGAGAGTTGTTGTGCCGGGATATCCGCATCACATCACGCAGCGCGGTAATCGGAGTCAGCCGGCGTTCTTCGAGGATGACGATTATCGAACGTACCTCGAAAGGCCGCTTCGCCTCGTTCGTGATGGACAACGACCACCTGCCGGCGGCCGCGCGGTACATCGAGCTGAACCCGGTGCGGGCGAAAATCGTTCGCAAAGCCCATCGATATCCTTACAGCAGTGCCCGGTCGCACGTGCAGGGGCGTGCCGATCCGCTGGTTTGCGATTCCCCGCTCACGCGGATGGTGGACGATTGGGCGAAATTCCTTTCCGCCGGGACGAACGAGGAAGAGCAAGCGTTGTTCCGCGGCCACGAGCGCACGGGCCGCCCGCTCGGCGGGAAGCGTTTCATCGCCAAACTGGAAAAGCTCCTCGATCGCCCCCTGTTTCCCAAAAAGGGCGGTCGTCCTCCCAAGGCCAAAAAGTAGGATAGTGTTTCCGGAATCCCCAAGATCAGCCGGCTGAAGAGCGTCCCGGCGCCCGGGGCCACCCGGTCCGGAATCCCCGAATTCCTTTCGACCCTGCTCCGCGAGGAAGCATGGGCGTCTGCCATGCGGCTACTCGCGCAGCAACCCGCGCGAAAGCAGGAACTCCCGTGCTACCTCGCGTGGACTGCGTTTCTCATGATCGACCCTGAAGTTCAACTCTCGCATCGTCGCGTCGTCGAGAGTTTCTCCGAGACTGTTTAGTGGTTCACGAAGGATCGGATACGTCTGGAGTGTGTGGCTCCGGACGACCGCGGCGGCGTAGTACGGCGGAAAGAAACGTCGGTCATCAACGAGCAGTGTTAGGTTGTATGCCGCGATTCGGCCGTCGGTCGCAAACGCTGCGATAACATCCACTTCGCTGCCGGCGATTGCCTCGTACATCAGTCCTGCGTCAATATCTCGGATTTCGCCGAATTGGAATCCGTAGGCTTCGCGGAGCCCAGGATACCCATCGGGGCGTTCGGAGAATTCCGGGGTGAAACCTGCACGAAGTTTATTTGCAGTGCGCTCAAGGTCAGAGATGGCTTTCCACCCGTGCTGCACGGCATCTTTCTCGCGCACAGCAATCGCGTAGGTATTGTTGATGCCGAAAGGCGTAAGCCACTGGACATCGTAGCGGCGTTGATACTCCCGAGAAACGAATTCATAGACTTCGTCCGGATCGGCCGACGTTTCGTCGTGAAGAACGGCAGTCAGCCCGGTGCCCGTGTACTCGGCGTAAAGATCAATTTCACCGTTGATCAGTGCCCGGTGGCAGATCATGGTTCCGCCCAAGCAGAACCTCCGATCAACCTTCAGTTCGGTTTGATCTTCGATGACCAGCGCCATCATATGGCCGAGAATGAGTTGCTCCGTGAAGTTCTTAGAGCCGACCATGATATCGGGGCGAGTCTTGACATAGCCTGCCGCTCCGACGGCGAAGACCACGAGCGGAAGGCAAATGATGCTCGCACGCACAACGACGTTGCGAAAGCTTCGTCTGCGACGCTTTCTGCGCGGATCAAGTGCCCAATTCGCTGCCCCGATGGCAAAATCTACCAGCAGTGCGAGTAACGCTGCCGGAACGGCGCCCAGCAGAATGAGCCGCGTGTCGGCCAGTGCCAGGCCGCGGTTGATGAATTGCCCCAGCCCGCCCGCGCCGATGAACGCCGAGAGCGTTGCGATGCCGACGGCCGCAACGGCCGCCGTTCTAATCCCGGCAATGATAACGGGCAGTGCCAGTGGGAGGCGTACGATCCGGAGTTGCTGCCACCGGTTCATCCCTATGCCGCGTGCCGCTTCCATGACCTCGGAAGATACGCCTTCCATACTGGTCAACGTATTGCGGACGATCGGCAGCAGGGCGTAGAGCGTCAGTGCCAGGATAGCCGGCAGCGCCCCGATCTTGTGCAGCAGGGCCAGAAGGAGGGTCAGCATCGCGAGACTGGGAATCGTCTGCAGGATGCCCGCCGTGGCGACGATCGGTCCTCGAATCCACCGCGTGCGAAAAGCGAGAATCCCCAAGGGGACGCCAATCAGGATGGCCAAGGCTGCGGAAACACCGGTCAGCATCAGGTGCTGCACCGTGCGCAACCAGAGTTCCGGCAGGTGATCGACGACGAACGCTGTCCAGGAGGGCCCGTCCATCAGAGAACCTCCCGGAAGGCTGCCAGTTGCTTCGCGGGTTTCTCGAATAACTCCCGGACGAAAGGAGTCGCTGGTTTGGCCAGCACCTCTTCCTTAGTGCCCACCTGCTGAAGTCCCCCTTCATGGAGGATCGCAATTCGATCGCCGAGCGTGAGGGCCTCGAAAATGTCGTGCGTGACGAAGACGATCGTCTTGGTCAGCTTCTCCTTCAGCGACAGTAGTTCCTGCTGCAAAGTATCGCGAGTCAGTGCATCGAGCGCCCCGAACGGCTCGTCCATCAGCAAGTAGGCCGGGTCGGTCGCCAGGGCCCGGGCGACGCCGACTCGCTGTTGCTGTCCCCCGGAGAGTTCTTCCGGCAGCCGGCTGGCGTGTTCGGCTGGATCTAGCCCGACAAGTTCCAGTAGTTGCAAGGCCCGTTGCCGACGTTTGGCATTTGGCCAACCTACGAGTCGGGGAACGATTTCTACGTTTTCCTGGACCGTCATGTGCGGAAACAGTCCGATGCCCTGGAAGACATAGCCAATAGAACGGCGTAGTTCGACGGGATCTTGTTCCAAGATGCTACGGCCATCGACTTCAATATCACCGCCGGTCGGCTCCAACAGCCCGTTGATCATCTTCAAGGTCGTCGTCTTGCCACATCCCGACGAGCCCAGGAGAACGAGGGTTTCGCCTTCCGCAATCTCCATCGACAGATCGCGAACGGCTTCAGTCCCGTTCGGGAAGACTTTCGAGATGTGCTTGAGTCGGATCAACGTGTGCTCGCCACCAATTGACACACATCACTATCACACCGGCTTCGAGTCCTCTGCGAAGAGGGAGTCGGGGACGTCTTTCAGTTTCCGAGCAACGACTGCAACGTAATACAATGGCTTGCCCCTGACCGACATACGATGCCGGTATCGCTGGTATGCTTGGAGCTGAAAGATCTGCTCCCGGCTGAGTTCTCGGACCAGCCGACAGAATCCGGTGTCGTCCCGCTGGCTCAGGAAGTCCTCCTTGATGTTGAACACGACCCAGCCCGGTGTGTCAATTAGGTCCAACGCCTTCAGGAAGGCGGCAGTGGGGATATCGCCGAATCCCAGCGCGGCTACGATAATAAGGCAGTCCAACTTGAAACTACGCAGTCTCTTCTCGTCGGACTCCGGCAGATCGGTCAGGTCGGTAACCAGGTAATCATCGTATACTTCCGGACGATCGCGGTACGCGGCTTCCTTCGCCTCTGCCAGAATATCCAGGCCGACGATGGTCTCGGCCTGGTGGGCGAAAAGCTCATCGCCAACCATGCCGTTGCCCGCGCCGACGTCGAGCACTCGCAGATCTTGCAGATCATCTTCAGTGTCGCTTAGTACCTCACGAAACAAGTGGACGACGCGGCTGGGCGAACAGCACTCCAGCCGTTCATAGAAGAGCCGTTCGTAGAGCCCGGGGACATCGTACAATTGGTGGTAGTCGTGGAATCTGATCCGTCGGGCATCACCATCGATGATGACCTCACACGATTCCTCGTCTTGCGATATCTCACCTGTATCGTGGCAATTGAATCGGATGGCGTCCACGCTGCATTGGATCTCGCTCAGGCGGTCTTGCCACCGCGGGTTGATCTCTTGGAGCGGCATACCAAAATCTCCTTTCTGTCTTGCCCCACTGCGGCGGGGATTCTAGGCTTTATTTCTAACGTACACAAATGACTATTCGGGTAGAAATCGCCCATTCAACCGGGATTTACATCGTGTTGCAACAATCCTCTCTTGCAATGCACGGCTTCCCCCGAAACACTGAGAATACCAAATTGCCACGAATGTACCAAGAGGGGCGGCTCCCCCTACGCCCAAGTTCCCCATGCGGGATTGACAATTTCTTTCCAGTGTAGAAAATAATTGTGTACGCTGTATCATCGAGGGGATAATGGAGACAATTGATGTCGAATGCCTTGTCTTTGGAGGATCAAGTGATCGTCGCGCTGCGACGGATTACCCGGGCAATCGACCTCCACTCCCGGATTCTGCTACACAAAAGTGGACTGACTATTCCCCAACTTGCGGTTTTAAAGTCAATCCAACGATTGCAGCCGATCTCTGTGGGGGCCATCGCGAGGGACATTCACCTCAGCCAGGCAACTGTCACTGGAATCTTGGGACGTTTGGAGGAGCGAGGGATCCTGATCCGGACGCGAGGTGATCGTGACCGTCGAAATGTGGTGGTCCGGTTGACTGACGACGGGACGGAGTTGGTCAGAGAGGCCCCTTCTTTGCTGCAAGATCGGTTCCATGACGAGCTAGCGAAGCTCCAAGAGTGGGAGCAGACCATGATCCTGGCAACGCTGCAGCGGATCGCCTCCATGATGGATGCCGAGGAAATCGAGGCGGCTACGATACTAACTCCCGGGGCGGTAAGCGCTGCGCCGGAAGAAGTGTCGCGTTACCTGGAGAAGGCCGTCGTGCCGACGGACGAAACTCCTTTCGCGGAACAGGAGTTGGGCTCATAATCCGGTATTTCAGATACCATGAAAGAGCAAGAGGGTCTCCAAGAAACGTAAACTTGGCAATTGTACTAACCCCAAGTTTACAGAACCCTTTCAAGGAGACCCTACGATAATATACCTTGGTATCGGTATTCCGGGGACATCATACCAGTTTTCCTTGACGCCGTGCTGCTGCCTCGGGTAGACTTTGGATATGGTGAGATTGGCGAGAGTTGTTTTGCCGGGATACCCGCATCACATCACGTAGCGGGGCAATCGGCGTCAGCCGACGTTCTTCGAGGATGACGATTATCGAACGTACCTCGAAAGGGCGCTTCGCCTCGTTCGTGATGGACAACGACCACCTGCCGGCGGCCGCGCGGTACATCGAGCTGAACCCGGTGCGGGCGAAAATCGTTCGCAAGGCCCATCGATATCCTTACAGCAGTGCCCGGTCGCACGTGCAGGGGCGTGCCGATCCGCTGGTTTGCGATTCCCCGCTCACGCGGATGGTGGACGATTGGGCGAAATTCCTTTCCGCCGGGACGAACGAGGAAGAGCAAGCGTTGTTCCGCCGCCACGCGAGCACGGGCCGCCCGCTCGGCGGGAAGCGTTTCATCGCCAAACTGGAAAAGCTCCTCGATCGCCCCCTGTTTCCCAAAAAGGCCGGCCGTCCTCCCAAGGCCAAAAAGTAGGATAGTGTCTTCGGAATTCGGTCAAACTAGTATAGTGTCCCCGGAATTCGGGAACAGAGGGAACGGAGAAAAGTAGGCCGGAACAAGCGCAGCGCAGTTCCGGCACGTGACTCCATGTGGCCTTTCCACACCAAGTGTCGGAACTGCGCTGCGCTTGTTCCGGCCTACACTCCTGTTCGAATCCGTCTCGGGATCAGCGACAAGTAAGAACCGCCTACGCCCGCACGCGCCAGCGGGCGTCGAAGAGCCAGAGCATCAGCCATAGCAGCGTCGCGTTGACCATGGCGTAGAAACTCGCGAAGGCGAAGAAGATTGGCCATTGGCCCAGCCGCGGCGTCTGGCCGACCGAAAGCGGCAGGGCGAACGACGCGGAGAACGGGCTGGTGAACGTGAAGCGGCGGATAGCGGAAATGGCCGGATCGCCGGGGAGTAACAGCAGCCGCGCAAACGCCTCGACCGCCACCGGCACGGCGAACAGCCCGATCAACACCAGGTAGGCCGTCATCATGCTCACGGTCGTCTTGCGAAACACGACCGAGCAGAACATCGGCAGCGTGGTGGTCGTCAGGCTGGTCGCCGCGATGATCGCCACGTAGCCGAGCATGGTGATCGTGTCGCGGCTATAGGTCCACGGCGGCAGCAGCCACGCCAGCAGCAGCGGCCAAATCAGGAAACTGGTCAAGACGACGGAAACCCGCAGGCTGGAAAGCAGCTTGCCCCAGAGGATCTGCCAGGGAGAGACCGTGGTGCAAAGCAGGAGTTCGAGGGTCTGGCGTTCGCGTTCGCTGGTGATGCTGCCGGCGGAGAAGACCGGCCCGACGAGCATGCTGAAGACCAGCACGTAGCCGGTGTACCAGGGCGCCGCCTGCGGGACGATGTAGAGGCAGACGGCCATCAGCGGCAAGGCCAGCCCCATGCTGAGCTGGATGACCAGCCGCAGCATGAGCGTGCCCTGGCCGAACAGCTCGCTGCGCATCTCTTTGTCGTAGACCGGGTTGGCCTCGTCGGCCATCAGGTCGTTTCGCTTAGGCGGGGCAAACAGCCGATCGGGGAACTGGTTGCTGTGGATGACCATGCCCACGGCCTCCCTCTGCTCCAAGTCCGGATCGACCACTTCCTTGGCTTCGCTGCCCACGTCGGGCGGGTGCAACAGGCGCCGGCAGGTGCTGCGAAACAGCATCCCGCAAACCACCAGGCACACGCCGGGGAATACGCCGGCGAGCATCCAGAGCCGGAACCAGGCCAACTCCTCGGCCAGGCGATAGAAGAGCACGCCGAACAGGGCCATCGGCAGGATCACCATGTAGGAGACGACCAGCGCGGCGCTCGAGCGGGTGAAGTAGCTGCCGGCGGCCAGGCAGATCATGCCGAAGGTCACCACCGAGGCGGCCATGGCCGCGTAGGTCGCCACCACCTCCCACAACGACACGCCGCCCAAAGGCAGGCAGAGCATGACGATCGGCAGCGAAGCGAAGACCAACACGGCCAGGTGGCACAGCGAGGCCAGCAGCTTTCCCAGCACGATCGCCCCGGGCCGCAGCGGGCTGGCCAGCAGCATCTCGTAGGTCCGCCGCTCCTTCTCGCCGGTGATCGAGACGCCCGCGAAACTGGGCACCATCAGCGACATGAGAACGAACTGCCCCAGGAACAACAGATTGACCAAATCCTTGGCCTCCTTGCTGTTGGTCAGATCGAGCCGCTGTTGGCTGGGCCACGCCACGTAAACCACCAGTCCCAAAAGCCCCACGTAGGCGAACAACAGCACGAACGCCCGAGTCATCCGCAGGTTGACCAGCAGCTCGCGCTGGAGGACGGGGTTTTCGAGGAGGTACATGGGGGAGGGGGGAAGGATGAAGGATGAATTAGGAATTATGAATTATGAATGAAGAAGAAAGAGTGACATGTAACGAGATGGGGGAGGTTCAGAGGCGGCCGAAGCAGACCAGGCACATGTCGTCCTCTTGAGGGCAGATGCCGAGGAAGTCGCGGGCGTCGTCGATGGCCTTCTGCCCGAGTTGTCGGGGTGTGCCTTGGGCGCCGGCCAGCAGGATTCGCATGCGATGGATGCCGTAGCGTTGTTTCGCTTCGTTGGCGGC
>Ga0307380_10007157_pt1 | contig 14549 bp, 16 predicted proteins | sample UN3MG_FD_202239 | JGI IMG/M metagenome (GOLD analysis project Ga0307380, IMG submission 202239) | Soil microbial communities from Risofladan, Vaasa, Finland - UN-3 | ecosystem: Environmental > Terrestrial > Soil > Coastal area > Acid sulfate soil | place: Finland: Risofladan, Vaasa | collected... | reverse complement strand
TCGAGAACATCTGGCAGTTCATGCGCGACAACTGGCTCTCCAACCGCGTCTTCAGCTCACACGACGATATCTTCGACCATTGCTGCGACGCCTGGAACAAGCTCATCGATCAGCCATGGAAAATCATCTCCATCGGTCACAGACAATGGGCCCATCGGTCATAATCAGCGGGACTTGGTATTAGAGCAAGATCGTCTCAGATCGCAGCGATCTGAGACGATCTTGATCTAGGGCATCGGAAAAAGCGGCTCATCCAGAGGTGCTCGGGTCGCAGACCCGAGCCTCGAAGGAAGAGACGCCGATGGCATCGGTGCGCCTGCCATCCATCCTTCGAGGCTCGCCAACGCTCGCACCTCACGATGAGCAACGGCGAATGGCTGATCGGAATTGCGCATATCGCAGCCCAGCCCTCAGTGCTGGCCGCGGCGGCGCAGCGCGTCATTGGCGAAGACGATGACGCCGATGATGGCCAGCACCAGCCAGGCTGGCGCGGTGAGGACGGTCTGGATCGCCGGATCCCACAGCCAGGCGCTGACATAGCGCTGCACTACGGCCTGGGAGAGGTTTAGGCTGGCGATATCAATCGCCGCCCAGGTCGCGCCGAGCGATGCCGGCTTGTAGAGGCCGGTGTCGAAGAAGTGGTAGCCATCAAATGCCAGCACGACAGCCGTCAGCGCACCGAAGACGTAGCCGATCCAGCGCCACATTGGCATATACCTTTATGTTTACACGTCTTTTTCGGGTGACCGGGCGACACTCAACCCTGGCCGCGGCCCGGCCGTCTCACCTAGACTGCACCAACCGGCAACCGGCCGGCCCGGGTCAGTAAGAATAGTTTGGGGGAGATACGCAATGTTCAAGGAGTTCCGCGATTTCGCGCTCCGCGGTAACGTTGTCGACATGGCGGTCGGCATCATCATCGGCGCTGCCTTCGGCACCATCGTCAAATCGCTGGTGTCCGACGTGATCATGCCACCGATCGGCCTGCTGCTCGGCAATGTCGACTTCTCCAATCTCTTCATCACGCTGTCCGGCGAGGCGCAGCCGACCCTGGAGGCGGCCAAGAAGGCAGGCGCCACGACGCTCAATTACGGCGCGTTCATCAATACCGTCATCAGTTTCATCATTGTTGCCTTCTGTGTCTTCTTGCTGGTCAAGCAAATGAACCGGCTGAAGAGAAAGGAAGAGGAAAAGCCCGCCGAGCCCCCCAAGCAGGAAGTTCTGCTGGAGGAAATCCGCGACCTCCTGAAGTCGCAAGCCAAATAGACTGCTCTGTTCTTCCGGCCGGCGCGGCCGCCTGCGGGCGCGCCGGGAAACCAAGCCGGTGGCGCCGGACGACGGCGAAAATGCGAAAGGCGCGCGCTTTTTCGGCGCGCGCCTTTTTTATTGGGTCGATCCGCCCGGATAGCCACGAACGGTTCGGGCGGCATCGGCTCATGCCATGTTCGGCCGGGCGCTATTCGGCCGGGCAGAAACAGCCTAGCTGCTCTTGCCCGCCGGCTTGGCCTTCTTCTTGCGGATCGGCTTTCTGGCCAGGCCCTTGGGCCTGGTCCCGCAGACGATCTTGTACTTGCCCCTGGCCAGGTGATGACGCACCAGCAGCACATGCCGCGCCTTGGTATGCGCGGCGATCCAGCGCTTGCCGCGTTTGGTTGTGTAATACGGCTTGCCGCAATAGCGCACCTGCACGGTGTAGCTGTTCGGCAGCATCCTGGATTTGGCCTTCTTGGCGGCTTTGCTCGCCTTGGCTTTCGGAATCTCCGACGGCAGCTTCAGCCTGATCTGCGTGCCGAACTTCGCCGCCTTGGCCTGCGAGCCCTTGGTTTTGTCGTAGGCCGTCAGATAGGTCTTACCGACAGCCGCCATTGACGGACCGGCGCTCAACACGACGGCCGCCATGACTGCGAGGATCCATTTCCCCATTGGACTTCTCCCATTCCTCATTGCGGTCAGAACGCCGCGCCCCGGGAAGATCGTTTACAGACAACATGCGCGCAATGCTATTGGAATCAGGACCAATGGGTTCAGGCCGTTGTTGAGGCGACCGACTTGCGCCGGCCCGACGCCACCCCCAAATCTTGGCGGCGTGTTGGCGGGTGGGCGCGGCGCTGATATCCCGCGCCCGTGCCCTGCCGGAGGGGTGGCCGAGTGGTTGAAGGCGCACGCTTGGAAAGCGTGTATGCGGGAAACCGTATCGTGGGTTCGAATCCCACTCCCTCCGCCAGCACTAAGTTATTGATTTCATTGAGTTATTTAGATTCTAGCATGAATTCGAACTTGTCCCGAGTTTCCCGGGACTTGCGCCGGATCCGCTCTGCCGTCGTGGTCCACTGAGACCGCTTAAGTCCGGCCAACGGGTCGCTGATATCGCAAAAGTCTCTTAGGCCAGTTTTGGTGGTACGGCTAACTCGGTGATACAGATCGCCCAATAGGCCGGAAAGCGGAGTTTGTTGCGTTCTGGATTGGGGGCTTTGTCACGGGAACCTTGGCGCAAGCAAGAAAATCCCGAGCGCGACATCCTGTTATGCGGCCGCCACAGCGGCGTTCCACTGCTCGGCGGCTTCGGCTCTGAATATGCGCATTGTGCGGCGGGAGATGAGATGGCGTTGCAGGTTGAAAGTGTTGTAGACGGCGGCATGGGCAGAGAGAAAGCGTTGAGCGGATCCCGGTGACTTGAACCGCAGAAGTTTTCGCTCTCGTCGCCGGACTGGCAGGTGTGAGTTCTCCGCCCGATTGTTCTTCCTCAGTCCCTGCTCATGCCGCGCGCCCAGACCTATATCCCGAAACGCGGATGAATATGATCTGAGCTTATCGGTGACGACCACAGACGGCGCGAAGCCCTGCTTCTTGAGCAGCTTGCGTATGAGCTTCCTGGCCGCTGCCTTGTCCCGCCTCCGCTGCACCAGAGCGTCCAGAACTTCGCCCTCGTCGTCGACCGCACGCCACAGATACATCCGTTTGCCGCCGATGCGGACGACCATCTCGTCCAGATGCCACTGCGAGCTTGGTCGAGGACGTCGCCGTCGAAGCCGTCGTGCAAATTCGGGCTCGAATTTCAGTACCCAGCGCCGGACGGTTTCGTATGAAACCTCGAGGCCACGCTGCGCGAGCAACTCCTCCACGTCGCGATAGCTCAAGGTGAATCGGAGGTAGAGCCAAACAGAATGCTGGATCACAACTGGCGGAAACTGATGGCGGGAATACGAGATCAAGGGCATTCGCAGAGGCTACTCAGTCAGCCGCCGCGCATCCACATGTTCCCGTGACAAAACCATCTGAGACACTAGCCAAACCATCAAACCCCAAGAAAAGCGAGGTGAGCTTCAGGATTTGCGGCCAGCTCCGACGATGGGCCACTGAAGACGACCCGCCCCTTGGAGAGGATCACCGATTGGTCGGAGATCGAAACCAGCTTGTTCACATCCTTGTCGACAAGGAGGCTGGCAATGCCGGAATTGCAGACCTCGCTGATCACCGCCCAAAGCTCCTTGCGGACGATTGGCGCCAGGCCTTCGGTCGCCTCGTCGAGCACCAGCAGGATCGGATTGGTCATCAACGCACGGCCGATCGACAGCATTTGCTGCTCGCCGCCGGATAGTTGGTCGCCCATGTTCGTGATGCGCTCGGCCAGCCGCGGAAACAAGTCGAGCACCCGCTCCAACGTCCAGTCGAGGCGGCCATCGAGGCCGGGCCGGGCGGCCATGATCAGGTTCTCGCGGACGCTCAAGGTTGGGAAGATGCCGCGCCCCTCGGGAACCACGCCGATGCCCTGACGGGCGATATGATACGGCCGTGCCCCGGTCATGTCGCGGCCGTGGATCGCGACCGTGCCGCGGCGCGGCGGCGTCAATCCCAGGATCGAGCGGATCGTGGTGGTCTTGCCCATACCATTGCGGCCCATCAGGCTGACGCTTTGCCCTGCGCCGATGGTCAGATCAACACCGTGCAGGATATGGCTGGACCCATAGTACGTGTGCAGGCCGCTCGCCTCGACGATCGGCGGTGGCGCGGTATCGGTGCTCACGACGTGTCTCCTTCACCGATATAGGATTCGCGGACCGCGGCGCTGGTGCGGATCTGCGACGGCGGTCCCGTCTCGAGCACCTCACCATTGACCATCACGGTGATGGTGTCGGCGATGGCGAACACCGCATCGAGGTCGTGTTCGATCAGGATCAGGCTGTGATCCTTGGCAAGGCGCCTCAGGAGATCGATCACGCGAGCCGATTCGTCGCTCCCCATTCCGGCCAACGGCTCGTCGAGCAGCAGCAGCGTCGGCTCGGTCGCGAGCATCATACCAATCTCGAGCTGCCGCTGCTCGCCGTAGCTGATCTCGGCCGCCGGGACGTCCTTGCGGTGCGCGAGCTCGCACTGCGCCAAAGCCCGCTCGGCGCGTTCCGCCACCGCGCGGTAGCGCCGCGCGGCGCGAAAAAAACGCATCGACGTGGGCAGGCGCGCCTGGGCGCCGATCCAGCAATTCTGCAAGCAGCTGAACTCGGGGAAAATGTTCGTCTTCTGATAGCTCCGCCCGACGCCGAGCCGCGCGATCCGGTTCGACGGTGCTCCGGTGATCTCGCGCCCCTGGAAATGGATCCGCCCGCTCGACGGCCGCAGCTCGCCGGACAAGAGGTTGATCAGCGTCGTCTTGCCGGCCCCGTTGGGCCCGATCACCGCGTGGACCGCCCCCGTCGCGAAGTCCAGAGAGACTTGGTCCACCGCGACCAGGCCGCCGAACTCCTTGGTCAGCGCCTCCGTTACCAGGACGGGTTCAGCCATCGTTCGCCTCGACCACCGAGGCCGCATCGCGCGATTGGCGGCGACCGCCCACCGTGCCCGCCAATTGTTTGGGCAAGCCGGCAACGCCTTTGGGCAGCAGCAGCACGACGGCAATGATGATCAGCCCCAAGGCGAGCTGCCAGTGCTCGGTCATGTCCTGCAGGAACTCCTGGAGAAAGACGAGGATGAAAGCCCCCAGAACCGCGCCGTAGATCGTACCCATGCCGCCCAGGATGACCATGATCATGACCAGCCCGGACTCGTGCCAGCTCAGATGCGCCGGGCTGATGATCCCGGTGTGGGTCGCCTCCAGAAATCCTGCGAACCCGGCCAGCGCGCCCGCAATGACGAAGCTCGCAAGCTTGTAATGCTGAACGGCGAAGCCGAGCGCCCGGGTGCGCGCTTCGTTGGCGCGGATGGCCTGGATGACCTGTCCGAACGGCGCGCGCAAGAGCACCATCAGCAAAAGAAAGGTTCCGACCATGGACGCAAGGACCACGTAATAGAGCGTCAGCCGGTCGCCGAGGTCGAGCAGGCGCAGCGAGCCGATTGAGACGCTCGGCCGAGATGCGATGAAGGTGCCGTCGGAGCCGCCGTACTTCGTGCTGTCGTTGAAGAAGTAGTAGAGCATCTGCGCCAGCGCCAACGTCAGCATGATGAAATAGATGCCCGACGTCCGGATCGACATCCAGCCGATCACCGCGGCGACGAGCGCGGCCGCGATCAGACACGCCGGCAGCGCCAGCCAGACGCTGATCGATCCCGTCTCGGGCGTGACCATCACCAGCACGTAGCCGGTCAGCCCGAAGAACGCGGCATGGCCGAAGCTGATCAGCCCGGTGTAGCCGATCAGGAGATCAAGGCTCATGGCGAAGATGCCGAGGATCATCACCCGCATCAGCAGATCGACATAATACTGCCCGCCGAGCCACGGAAAGATGGCGAACCCAACCACGGCCAAGCCCAGCAAGCCGACGAGGGGACGCGAAACCAGCCTCGACTCCGAGCGCGCGCTCATGTGCCGCGTCCGAACAAGCCCTGCGGGCGCCAAAGCAGCACCGCGGCCATCAATGCATAGACGACGAAGCTCGCAAGGTTGGGCACCAGCACCTTGCCGAAGGTGTCGCCAAGCCCGATCAACATTGCCCCGATGAAGGCGCCCTTAACCGAGCCGATGCCGCCGATCACCACGACCACGAACGAGATGATGAGCACCTGGTCACCCATGCCCGGATAGACCGAGCTCACCGGGGCCCCGATCATCCCAGCGAAGGCGGCCAGCGCCGCACCGAGGCTGAAGACGATGGCAAAGAGCCGGCCGATGTTGATGCCTAGCGTTTGCACCACCTCGCGGTCCCAGGCGCCTGCGCGGATCATCATGCCGAGGCGGGTGCGGGCGATCACCAAGTACATGCCGGCGGCGATCGCCAGGCAGACCAGCGAGATAAAGAAGCGGTAGATCGGGTAGCTCTGGGTCGAGCCAAGCGGCACGGAGCCCGCCAGCAGCGCCGGCACCGGCACGCTGTGGAAGTCGGTACCCCAGATGATTTTCTGGAGCTCGTTGAAGACGAGGATCAGCCCGTAGGTCAACAGCACCTGGTAGAGGTGGTCGCGCCGATAGAGGAACGAGATGGCGAAACGCTCGATCAGGTAGCCGACCGCGACCATCACGAACACGCCGAGAAGGACCGCGACGAAGAAATTGCCAACGAGAGCCGTCAGCGAATAGGCGAGATAGGCGCCAATCATAAAGAAGGCACCATGGGCAAGATTGATGATGCCCATGATGCCAAAGATCAGCGTCAGGCCGCTGGCAACGAGGAAGAGCAGGAAACCGTACTGCACGCCATTTAAGACCTGAATCAGAAATGCGGTCAGGTCCATCGCGCGCCAAGTCCGGTTTGGCGACGGAGGCCGGCGCGCGCTGGCGCCGGCCTCGCCGCTCGTTGATGTCGCTCAGGTGAGCCGGCAGCCACGCGCCGGATCGACGAGCTGCTTGGCGACCACGCCCATCAGGTTCTGGTGTCCCTTGACCACCTTGCGCAGATAGATGTCCTGCACGACGTTGTGCGCGGCCGAGAACGATATATCGCCGCGCGGGCTGGCGATCTTGGCCTTCTCCATGGCCGCGATCATCGCCTTTTTGGCGCCGCTATCGCCTTTGACCGCGTCCATCGCGATCAACAGCAGACTACCGGTGTCGTAGCCCTGGACGGAAAACACGTTGGCCTCCTTGCCGTACATCTTCTTATAGCCGGCGCGGAAAGCCTTGTTGGCGGCGTTGTCCAGGTTGTCGGCGTAGTGGAGTGTCGTCTTGATGCCTTCGGCCGCGGCTCCTTGCGCCATCGAGACGCCTTCGGTGAGGAAGCCCGGACCGTAGAGCGGGATCTTCTCCTTGAGGCCGGCCGCCGCGTAGTCCTTGACGAACTTCACCGCGCCGCCACCAGAGAAGAAGGCGAAGACCGCGTCCGGCTTGAGCGAGGCGATCTCTGACAGGTTGGCCTGGAACTCGACCGAGGGGAACGGCACCTGGATGTCCTTGACGACCTTGCCGCCAGCTTTCTCGAACGAGGACGTGCCGGCCGCCATCATCTGGATGCCGGCGCCGTATTTCCAGGCGATGGTGACGGCGGTCTTGTGCCCGTCGTCGGCCATCACCTTGCCGCCGGGATACGCCGGCTGCCAGTTACTGAACGAGGTTCGGAAGATGTTGGGTGCGCAGAGCGGCCCGGTGACCGCATTCGAGCCGGCATTCGGCACGATCATGATCGGATTGCCCGCGCGGCCGACGATCTTGGCCATCGCCGCGGCGATCCCGGAATGAACTGGCCCGACCAGGAAGTCGACCTTCTCCTTGGCGATCAGTTTCTGGGTATTCTGCGGCGCCTTGGGTACCGACATCTGGCTATCGACGATAACGAACTCGACCTCGCGACCGCCGAGCTTTCCGCCGGCTTCGGCGAGCCGCAACTTGAGCCCGTCGGTGATCGCGTTTCCGAGCATTGCATAAGTGCCCGAGTAGGGCAGCAGGATGCCGATCCTGACCTTCGCTTGCGCGCCGATCGCCAAACGGAACGGTACGATGCTACCCGCCGTCGCCAAGCCCGCGGCAGCGGCGCCGGTCCCCAGAAGGGTACGGCGGGAAATTGGGTCGAATATGGTGGCAGTCATATTGGTCCTCCGGCTAAGCCAATGAAATTGGCCATAGGCGGACCGTCCTCTATCGTCGCCAACACACCATTACCGAACCTCTGCGGTGTGGTGAGCTACCCCCTTGGGGACGTTCCATTGGATCACGACAGTTTAGTGCGGTGCCTGCAGTGGCATTGATGTGCATCAATCATGCTTGCCAACGCGCGCCGAACCACCAGGCGGGTTAGCGCCCGCAACCTTCCCGCTGCACCTGTTGATATCGATCAATGGGGGAGGCCGCGCCGCGCCATAAGCTGCGTCTACCAACCAACGAGGGACCGCCGATCGACTTTGACTGGCGGGCAATGAATGGTTTCACCGGTGAAAGCCACCAAACGCCACAGCGGCTTCGACGTCATCCGCGACGAGCACCGCGCGATCGCGGCGGTAGTCCATTGCTTCGACCATGTCCTGAAGGACGTACGCGACGCGGCGCTTGATCCGCCGTTCGAGGTTTTCGAGCTGATCCTCCGCTACCTGGCGGAGTATCCGGACCGTTTCCATCACCCCAAGGAAGACGATTTCCTCTTTCCGGCGCTGGCCAATCGCGACCCCGCCACCGGCGAGGTAATTGACGAGCTTCAGCGGCAGCACGAAGAAGGGATCCAGATGACCGCGGCGCTGCAAAAGGCGTTGGCGGCATGGAAGGCCGATGGCCCGGAGCGCTTCGATGCGTTTGACGCGGCGGCGCGGGACTACATCGCATTCCAGTGGGAGCATATTCGGGTGGAGGAAACACAGATCCTTCCAGCAGCGCGCGAGAAGCTGACCGACAAGGACTGGGAAGCAATCGACGAGGCTTTCGGCGAGAATGAGGATCCGATTTTCGGCGCTCACCCGAAGGCCGCCTTTGACGGGCTTTTCCGCATGATCGTTACGACCGCACCCGCGCCCTGGGGCCTGGGCCAGCGCCGTGAGCCTAAACGCGAGACCTTTCTAGCCAAGATCGGCCTGATCCGGAACTAACGCCGGGCGCCGGACGTATCCCCCAGTCGGAGCCACCTTGATTGCCGGGTATTCCGGAGGATAACCAACTGGACACGCTCCGTCGCCGGTCGGCTCGAGAGACGGGCAGACGGCTGCAGGACCTGATGCTGCTGTTGGGCGGCAAGACCGCGCAGGAACGCGTCGCCACTTTCCTTTTGATGATACAAAAGCGCGCCGCCTCGCCGAGAGGCCCCAACGAAGTCGTCGTGCCCATGTCGCGCCAGGACATTGGTGACTATCTGGGCCTCACGATCGAGACGGTGAGCCGGACAGTCACGTGGCTGAAGAAGAGTCGGGCACGATCGAGCTGCTCGAAAGCAATCGGGTCCTCTTTCACGACGCCAACGCGTTAAAGACGCAATCGGGTATCGAGGAATTCTGTGGCTACGACTTGGCGGCATGATCCGGCGTCTCCGGTCAGCCCTATGGCCTCCCGGTCAACATAGATTAGTACAATGTTGGCTGGCTCCGTCATCGCGCGCGTCTTCAGCAGCGAGTTCGGCACTGACGAACAGGTTGCCTCGATCGATGGGATCGGTATCAACGCGGCCAAGCAGGGTGGGCGGGGGTTGGCAGTTGCCCTTGACGGTTCCCACCGTCGGAATCTAAGTCCCGGATCGCAGTTGCTTCTTGCGCGCCACCAATGTCCGCATATGGCTGAGGTTGTTGAAAAACCAATCTGAGGTGTTCAAGACCCAAGTTTGATTCCTCAAAGCGAGGCGCGGTACACAAATGCTTCGTGCCGCCTTGCCCCTCAACAAAATTGTGCGCAGGAGGCCACTGGTCCGGTGTTTTTCAACTGCCCAGACTTGGAAGCAACTCCTGAGCTCCGCCGGGGTGTCAGATAAGTCCGCGGCCGAGGGCGATGATCCCGAGCACAACGAGCGTCACCCCGGCGGCCCTATTGATCCACCACACAATAGATGGCGGTATCTGCCGTTGAACCGTACTAACGCCGGTGACATGGATCGCCCACCAAAGCAAGGAGCCGGAAAAAATGCCGGCGACAAGCAGCACTACACTCACCAAACCGATATCGGATTCAATCAGGCCGAACACAGCCAAGACGGTCGCCATCATCAAGATCTCCATGGGATTGACGAAGGTGACAAGGAAGCCGCTGACGAAACTCCGGCGTTGGGTGGCGCCGGAGAGTTTTATGGTTTGGGTGCCGGGCCGCGCCCGAAGAACCGCGATGCCGAGCCCCACAAGAAGGATGCCGGCGACGAATGTCAGAGGGCGTACTTGGGCTACAAGAAAGTCGGCGGCGATGCTGAAGCCGCCAGCGATCAGGGTTGCATTAAGTGCGTCGGCGGTGGCTATGCCAAGGCCCGTGGCAAAGCCCGCCCCGCGACCCAGCGCAAGCGTGCGCTGCATACAAAATAGGCTGGCGGGCCCCACCGGCACGTTGACAGCGACCCCGAGGGCCAACGCTGTGACGAAGGTTAAGAGCATTAGTTGGTGCCGTCCTAGATCGCGGCCAGCGCCAGCAATCGACGGCCCTGATTGGCGTCGCGCGTCCCACGCGCAAGCCTACGATCCGCCGCCGCGTCGAAATCAACTCGAAGTGGAACCAGAGACCCCGTGGCAAACCTCCACAAGATTGCCATCCTAAATCAGAAAAACGCCGATTCAAGAATCCCCCACGTGAGTCTCATTCAGCGGAACTTGGTATAAGCATTTGGATCGGGTTATAGGGGCAGGCCACAAGCCTCAAAGACCTTTCATCGTGACGCCCATGACTAATACTAGATAGCCAACCACAATCAACCCCCAGCTGTAGGCAAGCCAAGCGGGAGCATTAGGGTGCAATAGAGGATATATCGAAAAGAAGATTCCGGTGGCCACAAAAATCAGCGAGGTGAAGAAAACGGGTAGCGTCGGGGCGTTCAGGCGAAGTTTTTTGAAGATTCGGCCCATGTCCAGGTCCTTTTATCATGACTTGTAAGGACGCAAAAATCCAACGCATGAGCCCTGAAGAGTCAATACACATTGGAGCTAAACAGCCAAGGCAATAGGTCCAACAAAAATGGAACTAGTCCTCCAAGGATACGGGCGTGACAAACCCCTGCGGCTTGACACACAACACGGAATATTTGGATTGCTGCAGAATGTTTTCTGCCTTGTTGCCGATGATCAGCCCCGGAACCCCGGTTCGGGCAACAGTCCCCATCACAATAAGATCAGCATCGATCTTTTCGGCCAACGCAGGGATTTCCTTGTCGGGAAATCCATTGGGAAGATGTGTTCGCGGACTAATCCGATCATAGATTTTTGCGCCCATCCATTTCTTCACGTCGCGCATAAATCGGTCCAACTTGCGCCGATGGTATGAGCGCACCGCCTTAATGTAGTCTTCAATTCCCTCCGATTTATATTTTGAGCGTTTGCCGCGCATAAATTTTGCGACGGTTGAATACCAAACATACACAACATGGAGCCCACACGCTTCCTGCAAGGTCAGCGATCCTGCTAGGTCCAATATCTTCCTATTAAGTTCGTCGTTTGCATCCTGAGTATTGTTCGCCGGATCACCGAGGTCCACTGCTGCCAGGATGCAGCGATAAGGGTTGTGCTCCGTCGATTTTGTAATCCACACCGGGCATGGACACTTACGCAGAAGGTGCATATCAGTGCTGCCAAAAAGCGAGCCACTTAAAGCATCGCTGCCTTCGGCAGACTTGATGACTAAATCCCGACCGTTCCGCAAGACCTCGTGTATGATTTCAATGAATGGCGTTCCGAAGATAACGATAATAGATGATTCAATATCGTTAGAATCAGCCAGTTCATTTAGGCGATTCTGTTCAATTTCTATTATTTCCTTTTTGATTTGATTTAAAGAAATACTTAGCGTCGGTAGCCTGAGTCCATGTTGCAACGGTTCTTCGAGAACCTCCAGGATAGTCAACCGAGCGCCGTATTCACGCATTAAAGCGGCAGCGCGCGCTAGCGCGGGGCGATCTTTGGTGTTTGGATCGCATACCAAGAGAACGTTTTTGAACCTCTTCATGATCCGATACTCTGCTATTTCCTAGATGGTATTGGTATGGCAGCAAATTGGTGCGGAGACAGAAGACGCTTCAAGCCATCACTTCCGCTGGTCAAATTCATATTGAATCGCCCGATCCGTTTGGTCTACCGCTTATGAGACCATGGCGAGGATTGAATTGTTCCGATATCGGATAACGCTGTTCCAGCTGCTCGGGTTCAAGGTCTCCGTCGATGCGAGCTGGCTGCTGCTCGCTGTGCTGATCACCTGGAGCCTGGCAGTGCGTTACTTTCCAGCGGCAGCGCCCGGGCTGACGACCACGACGTATTGGTGGCTCGGACTGGCCGGGCTGATCGGCTTCGCGTTCTCGATCGTCAGCCACGAGCTTGCCCATTCCGTGGTCGCCCGCCAATTCAACTTACCCATCCGTGGCATCACCTTGTTTGTATTCGGTGGAGTCGCCGAAATGGAGGACGAACCGCCCAGCCCAAAGGCAGAGTTCTGGATGGCGATCGCGGGTCCGGTGATGAGCCTGTTTTTGGCGCTCGTGTTCTTTCTTGTCGGCGGGTTGTTCGTCGGGTCCGACGTTAAACAGCTCGGCCCGATAGCCGCGCTTTTTGGACTTTTGTCCTACGCAAACGGGATGCTCGGTGTCTTCAATCTGGTGCCGGCCTTTCCGCTGGACGGCGGACGTGTCTTGCGCGCAATACTTTGGTACCGGAAAGGCGATATCGCCTGGGCGACACGGGTTGCCGCCGGGGTCGGTTCGGTCTTCGGCTTTGTCCTGATGGCGGTCGGGCTTGCCAGCACGATTTCCGGCAATATCGTCATAGGCATATGGTGGTTTCTGATCGGGTTGTTCGTGCGCGCCGCGGCGGCTGGTGAGGTGTCCCGGCTAATGGCCCGCTCTGCACTATCCGGGACGCCGGTGCGGAGGTTCATGAGCTCGGAGGTGATCGCGGTTCGGCCCGACCTTTCGCTCGATCGGCTCATAGAGGATTACTTTTACCGCTACTATTTCACGACGTTTCCCGTTTGCACGGACGGCCGGCTGATCGGATGCGTTAGCCTCAAATCGACCAAGGCCGCTGTGTCGGAGCATGCGGCGATGCGTACGGTGGCGTCAGCCATGGAGGCGTGTCCCGAGGATCAAACGGTGGACCCCGACACCGACAGCGCCGAAGCGTTGCGAAGAATGCAACGCACCGGGGTAAGCCGCTTGTTCGTCACCAAGAACGGCAAGCTCGTCGGCATTCTGGCCCTTCGCGACTTGTTGAATTTTCTCGCCATACGGGCTGAGCTATCGGGCGGTTGATTAGCCCCTAGCCAGCTTGATTCACGCTAATCCGGAGTGTGCGGTTTGGATTAGAAGCGCTCCCATACATTATGGTGTTGCTGTTGAATAGGAATCTAAAGCTTCCTACGGGCTATCAACGCAGCGCGAAGGCGAGTGCTGCGGCTAAGGTCACTATCGTCACTCCCCAAAAGACCGCCAGCGTCAACCGGTGTCGCATTCGTGTCACCTATTAATCGTAGCTGAACTTCTCGGAAACGATTTGCCCGAGCGGCACGCCGAGCCCTTCCAGACTACTTTCCACACTGTCAATCATTGGTGCAGGTCCGCAGACGACATAAAGCCAGCGCGCATGCCCCTCGAAATTGAAACATCTCCGCAAAACGGCCTCGTCCAGCTGACCTACAGTGCCGGACCAATTGCGCGGCGGCTCTGAGACGACATGGTCAATCTCGACGTCCAACACGTCCTTCATCTCGTCAAGCTCGCCTTTATACATGATCTGCTCAGTGAGGCGGTTGCCGTATAGGAGCTTCACGGGCCGGCTGTCTTTTTCCGCCCGAAGCTGGCGAAGGATGCCCATGATCGGCGCAAGGCCAACCCCACCGGCTATGAATGCTATACCGATGCCAGACCTGCCCGCTAACGTAAGATTGCCGTGTGGGCCATCCATATAGGCGCGGGCTCCAACTGGAATCGACCCAATAGTGTTGGTAAAATCCCCGACTTCCTTAATTGTGAAGCCGATTCTCGGTCGATTGGCCGGACACGAGCTGATCGAGAATGGATGCTCGGTGATGGCAAAGGGCGACCGGTCTAGAGTCAACCAAACGAACTGGCCGGCCGCGAACTCAATGGCCGCACCCGACTTAGGCTCGATTCTGAGGTCCCAAGTCTTGTGCGCGACCTTTTTCACTGACACGACCCGGTACGGATGACGCAGTTGCCGCAGCGGCGAGATGAGATAGACGTACAGCAGGGTAAATATGGCCAGACCGAACATGCCGAGCCAGAACGCCGTGAGGACCAGGTGACCACTGTACCGTCCGGCCTCGATCGCGTGGTGGGTGCCCATCGCGGCGATCAGAGCGGCGCCCAGACCATGCGACAATCGCCAAGTCTCGTAGCGATAGGGCAACTGGTCGCGGAAGATTGCCAGGGTAACCAGGACGGCGAGCAGCTGAGGTGGTCCCACATTGTTGGACAGTTTGGCAGCGAAGTTAAGGTGTATTCCGCCTGCTGATCATGCCGCCAGAATCCTATTTATCATATCCTGTTGTTGTTGAGCCTGTGGGGATGTGGGCAAGG
>Ga0307380_10007155_pt1 | contig 14551 bp, 12 predicted proteins | sample UN3MG_FD_202239 | JGI IMG/M metagenome (GOLD analysis project Ga0307380, IMG submission 202239) | Soil microbial communities from Risofladan, Vaasa, Finland - UN-3 | ecosystem: Environmental > Terrestrial > Soil > Coastal area > Acid sulfate soil | place: Finland: Risofladan, Vaasa | collected... | reverse complement strand
TAGTTCTGCTGCCGCTCTTGAATTAATTGCGAATACTGAACTAAACATTTTAACTCCTGTAGGTGCTGCAATAACAGGGAGATTTAAACCAATCGAATCAAAAATATCCCGAGCGGTACCATCCCCCCCAAAAAATACAATTAATTCCACTTTTTTTTTGAGTAGCAAACGTGCTATATTCTTAGTATCAGTAGAAGTTGTTTCTTCTTCAATATGTCCGATTACCTTATAGCTCAATTGGTTGGATTTTAGATAATCCTCACCCATTATACCCGGTGCGGTTATAAAGGTTATTTTATCAATGTTTTTAATATTATTAAAAAATTGTTCTATTAATTTTGGAGTTATGGATTTTGCACCCATTTTTAAAGCTTTTTTGTATAAATCTCCGTCAGTTCCCTTTAAACCAACCGATCCGCCCATTCCAGCAACAGGATTAACAATAAATCCAAATTTTTTCATGAGTTTAATATAAAAATTATTTGATTTAGATCTTTCAAATCAATAAAAACATATTTAACAAGGAAAATTAATCTTCTTATGGAATATTGGGAGCAACGATTCATTGATGGGGGCAAAATTTGGGGAACTGAGTCCAGTAAGACTGCAAAATACGCTCTTGAGTTGTTTAAAAAACACGGACTTCATAACATTTTAGTTCCAGGTGCTGGTTATGGTAGAAATACCAAGTTATTTTCAGATTCAATTTTAGATGTGGTTGGAATTGAAATTTCTGCTGCCGCTATAAATATCGCGAGAAGTTTCAACCCAAAAACTAAATTTTTCCAAGGTTCAGTATTAGATATGCCTTTTGATGATGAAAAATTTGATGGGATCTATTGCCATAATGTATTACATCTACTTTTAAGAGATGATCGAATTTCTTTCTTGAAGAAATGTTATAAACAATTGAGGATTAATGGTTATGTATTTTTCGTAGTATTTTCCGATAAGGAAGGAAGTTTTGGAAAAGGTAAACGAATTGAAGAAAATACTTTCGAAAGTAAACCATGGAGACCTACTCATTACTTCACAGAACCTGATTTAAACGAGCATTTCAAAGAATATTCTGTAATTGAGACTGGAATAATGGAAGATCACGAAAATCATGGAGAATTAGGACCACATTCACATATCTTGAGATACATATTTGCAAAAAAAGAAAAAAAATAATATGATTATTTATCTTTACCCATCTTTTTTCGAGCTTTTTTAAGATCGCTATCGATTATCCAATGAACTAATTTTGGAAAGAATCGCATCATCCTCCACAGAAATTTAGTTGAACCTGGAAAGATGTAAAATTTCTCTTTTAGAACACCCTTCACAATTGTTACTGCAACATCTTCAGGTTTCAGTAGCCCTCCTCTTTCAGCTATGATATTTAGTTCTTCAGGTCTAGTCTCAGCTTCTTCATGTAAACCAGGAGTGTCTGTGTCACTGGGAAAAATTACTGAAATCTTAATATTGAAAGGTTTATATTCATTTCTTAATCCTTCACTTAATCCTACAATAGCAAATTTGGTAGGTGTGTAAGCTGAATAACCCATTAAACCAATAAATCCTGAAACTGAAGACATATTTATGAAATATCCCTCTTTTCGCTTTATATAATGAGGTAATAGCGCTTTTATTGGACATAATTGCCCAAAAAAATTAGTATTCATGTGGAATCTGAAATTTTCGATTGTTAATTTTTCTGTATAATCAGGTAATGAGATACCTACGTAGTTAAAGAGGTAATCCGGAACTCCAAATTTTTTAATATATTCATTAAATAACAATTCAACTTGTTCCATATTTGATGTATCACAAGAAATAATTTCTAAAAATTGATTCTCGTTAATTTTAAAGCTCTTTATTTCTTCAGCAGCAGCTTTTAATTTATCTAACGTTCTTGCTACTATGCACACATTTCCACCTAACTGAACAAATAACTTTGCAGTAGCTTTTCCTATGCCTTGTGAACCTCCACAAATTATTGCAGACTTTTCCTTAAATGGTTGCCTTTTAAGCATTTTTTCTTTTACCATATTTATCTCCTCCTTTCAATAATTAATTTATAGCATCATATTGAACCATCCAAAGATTAAAAATATTGGACCCAAAATTAACATTATTGAGACAATAAATATGCTCATGTAAGCATCAAATCCATGTTCCTTAATATTGAACCCCTTATTTTGGAGATTAAATGCTAAGTCTATCAAACCTAAAAACATCATTCCACTCGCGGCGGTAATAGTAAAGAAATATCCAAAAGGCTCTCTCAATAAAAGTCCAATTGAACTGATAATCAGATTAGGAAGAACCCATCCCAGATCAGGTAATGGAAATGATAATTCATGCTTGTATTCAGTTTCTGACATCTTTCTGTCCTTATTCTTGTATTCAGTAACGTAAAACATTCCCCAGAAACCCATCAAACCTACAGCTAAAGTTATCTGTAAAATAGCAAATATAAAATCTAACACTTTAAATTCCTCCATTTTATGATATTATTATATTGAAAATTGAAATCAAACTAGTATAAAAATGTAAATAAAAAAAGGTTGTCCATTCAATATTTTTTTAACTAAATTATCAAAATTGTGGGTCGAAATTACTGGACAAACCTTAAATTAATAAGAAAGAAAGATGTTTGGTATGTTATAAAATATATTATAAAAAAAACCAAGGTATGAAAAGAACAATGAAACTAAAAAACCCTGTAAATATAATTCTACTAGCGATTTCATTTCTTGTTTTCGGTACTCTGGGATTAATTTTTGTCACTCAGATGGAGCTTGTTCCGGGATACAATTGGGATGATGTTTCTAATCAATATCCTGCTGAGCTTGATATGCAACTTACAGGAGATTTAAATGATGACGGAGTTCAAGATATAATTGCGAATATGTATACTCGAAGTATTGACTTAAGAGATACAGATAAATTTATATATAATACCACGAGACATGGAGGGATTTATGCTATTGATGGAATAACAGGATTGGAAATTTGGTCAAAAGAATATACTACACCAGTTCGGGAACTTTTCCCTATAGGAGATATTGATTCAGATGGTTATGAAGATTTTTTTGCAAATATGGCGAGAGTCAATGAATCTTGGGGTATAGATCCATATGATTCTGGTCGAATAAGACCCATGGTTATTCATAATAACTTTACAAACATAATAATAAGTGGAAAAAATGGAAGCTCACTTTCAGGGAATATTACTACAAATCTGGTATTAGGCGTTATTAGAGTCAGCGAACTTGGTGATAATATAGAAGATTTTATTATATTAGAAGGAAAATATTTTACCCTTCCCGGTGAAAATTATCATGTAAATATTTCCACATATTTTATCAATGGAACTCGAACAAAATCTATTTTTATGAATTCTACCTCTGAAGCGAATGTCTTTTATGATCTTACATTACCGGTAATAACAGAATTTGATTATAATGGTCAAAAACATGCTCTCTTTCTTAGGCAGGATGCTATTATATTATACAATACAAGTTCAGATAATTTATTAGATCCTATATTCTCTAAAAATGAATTACATATCAATAGATATTGTTTTATAGAAGATCTCAATCTTGATGGGATTCTTGAGATTTTAACAATATCCTGGGAAGGAAATGTAAGCCTCTTTAATGGATTGAATGGAAGTATTCTTGATGAATTTTTAATACCCATGACTGATAATAACGCGGAATTAACCGCAATGAATACTCTAATCGATGATGGATTCACTTATGTTTTAGTTAGTATATCCCTTCATGAAGAAAGGCAATACTTTGCTTATGTTTATTCTATATCTCTAACGGAACAAGATATTATTTGGCAGTATTATAAATTTACTCCAGATGAAAATGAAGAATTACCGGGATGTTTTGTAATAGAGGAAGATTTAACTGGAGATAATAGCGATGAAATTCTACTTACCATTAGACATACTACGTTGACAGGACAAGAAGGAAGTCGATTTATAATAATTGATCCCATATCAAATACTGAACTAGCATTAATTAATATAGATTATCGTGTATCGGATATTATAACTATTCCCGATATTGATGGTGATGGCAAAAAAGATTATGCTTTTGAGGATGGTGATAAAATAACAGCCATTTCCACTCAAAAACCATTTCCCATTTGGCTTTCTCCTATATTCGAACCGGGACTTGCCATATTTATAATTCTAGCTATCATGCTCGTTTTTAGTCTGATAGTACTAATTATTAATGGAAAGAAGATAAAACCAAAACGCAACAGATTACAACAAAGTAAAATGGCTGTTGTTGTAAATGTAGTAGTAGTAGCATTAATGACAATTAATTTCGTCATGTTCTTATTGATGTTAAACATCTTCAATAGGACATTGATTGTTGGGGACTCTATGACAGGTCTTACGATTGTATATACTGCTACAACAATTATTTGGTTTGGGTTACTTCCTTTAACAGCTTGTATCTATAATCAATTCGCACCTCAATTTGCGTATGGTTTTATATCGCTTCGAAGTTTCTTTTTCAAGTTTTCAAAGAGTCATAAACATGCAATTTTCGTTGAAGATCTACAAGATAGGAAACAATTAAGCACCATTATTAGACTTAAAAGAGTTATCCTTCCCTTACTTCTTTCAATGGCAATAGGGTTCTACTCGTACAATTCACTCTCACCAGTGTTTGGGTACCCTCAAACATTTGATGTTTTTGGTGGACAACAATTCTTCCAATTTATGATCGGGTATAATTTATTATCCATAATTCCGATGGTCCTCACATTCATAGTATTTTCATTTTTTATTTCGGGAAATTATTTACTTGATGATGCTGGAATTGCTTATTATCTTGAATCAAAGAAACATAGAAAGCCTGGAGATATTGAACCTATCAGTATATGGGCTCAATCAATTGTAAAAGGTATCGCTGGATTTTCAGCTGTTATAACTTTTTTTGCTTTTTTTCAGACAGTGGATTTTTCTGGATTCTTCACAGGAAATGATTCAAATGCAGTTTTTATGTTTATATTTGGAATTTTTCTTTTAATAGTAATGTTCTATGGAACGCCATTCCTCACATCATTCTCTTATATGCTTTTATCAATCGAAGTAATGGATTATTCTTATGACTACAATTCTGAAAAGCTCTATGAGATAATGCGAAAAAAAGGATACGATACGACACCACGGAAACTTACTAATCTATTTCCTTCCGGTTTTGAAGAATTAAGGAGAACTCCAGAGCCTAAAAAAAAGAAGAAAGAAAGTATTTAAATTTTAAATTTTAATTTTTTTATTTATAATTAATTATCGATTTTCTTTAGGATATAAATTTTTAACCTATTTTAATATCAAAAACAATAAAAAAATAGATTTTAAATTTCAGACTTTATATAGTTTGCTGGAACGCCTACTTCTGCAATTCCACCATCTACGGGAATATTATGTCCTGTTATGAAGTTCGATAAAGGAGACGCTAAAAATACACTTATATTTGCAACATCTTGAACAGTTCCCATTCTATTTAAAGGTGTTTTAACACGTCCATCATCCATTGTGGCTTTCATCGCGTCTTCGGAATAATTATAAATCCCTGTTATATGATAACCAGGTGAAATGGCATTAACAGTGATTTTTGGAGCTAAACTTTGCGCAAGCATTTTTACCATGGCAATTATTCCAACTTTACTTAATGTGTATGCTGATAATTTGAGATCAACAACCATTCCGGCAATAGATGCAGTATGAATTACTTTTCCAGATAGAGACTCATTTTCAAACTTTTGGGATTTCATTTGTTTACATACATATTTAGAGACTAACCATTGACCTCGTAGATTAACATCCATTATTCTATCGTATATATCTTCTTTAATTCTCAGTAAATCAGGTCCATATAGATCACCAATCCCAGCGTTATTATTTAGAATATAAATATTATCTAGTTCTTTAAAAGCCCTCTTTGCCATATCTTGTACTTGTTCTGATTTTGAAACATCACATACAATAGGGATAACTTTTTGTTTATATTCTTGTTCAATTTTCTTACAGGTTTCATTTAAAAGTTCTTCCTTTATATCAACTAAGATGATATCTGCTCCTCTTTTCGCATATTCAATTGCTATACCCCTCCCAAAACCAGATGCGCCCCCTGTAATAAGGGCACCCTTTCCTTCTAAAAATTTTTCAACCATATCTTATCATCTCAAATTTAATTTTATTAATATTTATAGGGTTTTTATTTCTTTTTAATTTTTAAGAAATTTATCGAAAATTTATCCACTATCATAGCTAATCTCAAGTAGAACAACTCTCTCATTATTACTGTAGTTGCGATGATACAAATCGCATGTAATACACAATAAGGGAAAAAGGAATTAGCGCACTGAAAAATTCTCATTTAGCACTTTTAATATTTTTTAATGATATTATATTGAACATAATCATATATTAGTTTTTTTCAAAATTTTGAAAACATAAATTTAATTATGTGAATCCATTAAAACTTTAATATAGAATCCTAAAGTGATATAAATGGCAAATGTAGATAGAATAATTCCTTTTTTAATGAATATTGGAGAAATCATCCCAGCGCGAAGTAAAGCGACTTTATTAGATGAAATGGCTATGGCATTAAACGAATGTATAAATATCTATGCTAAAACTCTGAAGAAGTTAGGAAAGATCAATAGAATAAGCATTTGCTTCTGGCCGGTTCGCTTGATTCCATTAAATGAAACGAGGGCGTGCGTGTGTAGTTATCTACTTAATAAACAAGAAAAATTAAGTGTAGGCAAATTCGCAGAAGTGCCACCGAATCCTGAAAATTTAATCAAAGGATCAGATATTGATTCATTTTTGAGTTCCTTACAATCATATAACGCAACATATCTCAAAAAATCCAAAAATTTTAAGAGAGGGACTGTAATCCAAGAAGCCTTGTTCAGTGCTGATGAAGTAGAATATTTTAAGAATTTTTTCTTGAACCAATATAGTCTGAATTCATTTGGTGAACCTCATTTCTTATTGGAAGGTGATCCAATCCCTAAAAGCATTAATCAAGCGAAAATGGTTCAGGAAGTGTTCGATTATATTTCACAACAAGATGTGCGAATGCTCGATAATTATGGACAAGTTATAATAAAGCTTTGTGATCAATGGTTACAAAGAGGATCTCAAGACGCCGATAAAATTCGAAGTAAAAAGATTGACACTAGCGAAGAAGAGAAACAACTTGCTCAACTTACCAAGGAAATAGAAGCTGAAAAAGCTAAGAAAATCGAGAGTACTCCTGAAGAATTGGTAAAAAGCGGTAAGTACAAGATTAATGATAAAACGAGTGAATTATATAACAATAATAATGCTATAAAAAATGGTGTTGATCGCCTTAAAGCCGCGATTAATAAGAATGATCTTTTTGAAGTTGAAAGTGCTTTGAACGATTTAGGAATAAAATACCAAGATCTAGGAAATTCTATTAATAGGTATAATACTGAAATCGCTCAATTGAAGAAAAACGTTCAGAAGGAAATTTCAGATTTAGAAAAATCCAAACAGCAGAAGATTCGAGAATTGGAACAAAAAAAGTCTGAAGTTGAAAGCAAAATTCAGGCAAAACATAGTGAATTAAGCAATGATCTCAGTACTACTGAAACGAATGTTGCTAAAATTAAACAAGAAAAACAAAATTGTTTGGATAATATAGAATATATTAAAGATATTGAAATGGGAAACGTGCAGAACTTTTTTAAACAATATTCGATTGAAATCAATACGCAAAATGTTATTGTGGGAATACCGATGTTTATATTCTATTTTGTTGACCCAACTACCAGAAGAACCACTGAAAGGGCCCCTGTTCTGCCATTATTAGTTCAAAATGGTAAGATTCAGAAGACAAAAGTAACTGACGTGTTTAGGACTAAACTTCGAGACCTCATGAATAAAGATAACGCAATGATTAATCTCGTTGAAAAAGGTGGAGAAAACGGAAATTTAATGGAAATGAAGAACCTCGACACCAAACTTGAAGAAGCAATCAATGATTTAAGAATAAATAAAATTCTTGGAAAAAAAGAAGCTGAAAGAGCTAAGAATATTATTTATAATCTAATATGGTAATATTTACTATTATCTCTTTTTTGATTATTCCTCAATTTTCTCTAATTTTGATGATTCTTGGTTTTATTGTTCAATGTAAGTCAAGTGTTGTCCAGAACATTTCAGAAGGGTTTATATTTTTTCCTTTTTAAAACTTCTTTTATCGAGAAATTAATTTTTCTAAAACGCAGTAAATATTTTCAAAATTTTTCATTAAAACAACAATGTTGTGAAAATAAATTTTACTATTGAAACACTGAAAATAAAAGAAATCTTTAATTTCATAAGATAATATTGAAACTAAATTATAATTTTATCATAAGGAAAAAAAATAAGGAATGATCTGGTATGAAATCATTAATTAGAGTAAGGATGAGTTCAAACGATGCTCATTATGGAGGAAATTTAGTTGATGGGGCTAAAATATTAGAATTATTTGGGGATGTTGCTACTGAGTTATTAATTAAAAACGATGGGGATGAGGGGTTATTTCGGGCTTATGACAGCATTGAATTTTTAGCTCCCGTTTATGCTGGTGATTATATTGAAGCTGAAGGAAAAATTATTGAAATAGGTAACACTTCAAGAAAGATAATATTTGAGGCAAGAAAGGTTATTACATTAAAACCAGATATAAGTGATTCTGCGGCCGATCTCTTAAATGAACCTATTTTAGTATGCAAAGCAAGTGGAACGTGTGTTGTTCTAAGAGAGAAACAAAGAAAAAAGTAATTTAAATTTTTTCAAGAGAGGTTATTAATGGAGAAATTAATTATAACAGCCGCGATTTGCGGTGCTGAGGTAACTAAAGATCAAAATCCAATTGTGCCGTACACAGTAAAAGAGATTGGACGAGAGGCAGAATCTGCTTTTAAAGCGGGCGCAAGTATCATTCATTTACACGTTAGAGAAGATGATGGGACTCCTACTCAATCAAAAGAAAAATTTAAAGACTCTATCGACGAGATTAAGAAAAGATGTTCAGATGTCATAATTATGCCATCAACTGGAGGTGCTGTCGGAATGACTAATGAAGAAAGATTACAACCTATATATTTACAACCCGTCCCTCTCATGGCCAGCTTGGACTGTGGTACAATGAACTTTGGAGGAGATGAAATCTTCGTCAATACTGAAACCTCTATTAAATATTTTGCTGAAGAAATGAATAGACTCGGAATAAAACCTGAATTAGAGTGCTTTGATAAAAGCCATATTGATATGGCTCTGCGTCAACGCGCAAAAGGTTTCATAAAAGACCCAATGCATTTTAATTTAGTTTTTGGAGTTAATGGAGGGATAAGTGCTACACCAAGAGATATGGTATTTTTAGTTGAAAGTTTACCTAAAGATTCTACTTATACAGTAACTGGTATAGGAAGACACGAATTTCCTGTTGCTACAATGGGAATTATATATGGAGGGCACGTCAGAGTTGGTTTAGAAGACAATTTATTCCTTTCTAAGGGAAAATTAGCAGAATCAAATGGACAATTAGTAGAAAAGGTAGTAAGGATATCTAAGGAATTAGGTCGGGAAATTGCATCTCCGAAAGAAGCAAAACAAATCTTAAATTTAAAAAATGAATAGGAGTAATGAAAATACATGTATGATAATTTTGCTGAAATTTATGATCTAATTTATAACTTTCTCGATTATGAAAAAACTGCAAAAAAAATAAAGAAATTAATCCTAAAGAATAAAAGAACAGAAGTAAAGACATTATTAGATATAGCTTGTGGTACAGGTAGGCATCTAAATTATCTTAAAAAAGATTTCAAATGCACTGGTGTTGATATCAGTGATCAAATGCTTGATATTGCCCGTAAGAATTATTCTGATATTCGATTCATCCAAGCAGACATGATTGAACTAGATTTAAAAGAAAAATTTGATTCAATTATTTGCCTTTTTAGCTCTATTGGATATGTTAAGACTTATGAAAATCTTAGGAAAACCATCAATAAATTTGCCAATCATTTAAATACGAGTGGTGTTGTTATAATCGAACCTTGGTTAACAAAATCTAATGCCATTGCTGGATTGGCTAGTATGACTACTTATGAAAATGATGATATTAAAATTGCACGGCAATGTGTAACGAAAATTGTAGGGGATATGACACCTTTCGAAATGCATTATATGATAGCTAGAAAAGGTGAGGATGTCACCTATTTTAAAGACCATCATGAATTGGGCTTATTTGATACTGATATAACACTTCAAATGATGGAAGAAGCTGGATTTGAAACGAAATTTTTAGAAAAAGGTTTGGAAACAGAAAGAGGTCTCTTTATTGGCATAAAGAGGTGATTATTATATTTTTTTTTATAATTTTTCCAGCAATGATAATTAAATCTTTAAATATTTGAAAATCATTTCTTTAATTCATGACAGAAACAAATAAATATAGTTTAATTGTAGTCGGAGGGGGTATAACCGGCTTAAGCAGTGCTCTAACATGGGTGCTAAACCATGATGCTAAAAATGAACCAGTGTTATTAATCGAAAAAGAACCAAAAACGGGTGGACTTGTCACTTCATACAATCGAGAAGGATACTTATTCGACACTTGCCAAATGATCCCAAATCTCTCTGATATCTTGAATTATCTCGGGATAGAGATTGAATTGAAAAAATTTAAGGGTTACTACATGAGAATCTTTTTAGTAAACCCTGAAACAGGAGAAAGCAAGGTTCTTGAGCTTCCTTCTGGACTGGAAACTTTCAAAAAACAATTAATGGAGCAATATCCTGATAACGCACATCAAATTGAGAAATTTTTAGATTATTCTCGGGATATGTATCTTGAACTTTTTAATTTAAAACTCGAACCAACTTTTCCAGAAATCTTAAAAACGTTGATAAAATGTCCTAAAATTATTGCAAACTCTTCTAAAACGTTCAAAAAATATTATGATAAGTTCGGAATTACAGAACCGGAAGTCGAAGAAATATTTAATGTATTTGCCGATTTTAGTGCATTACCTGCTGAGCAAGTCACTGCTCTGGTTCCCATCTCCGCTATGAATTCATTACTAGACGGTGCTTTTAGACCTAAAGATGGGTTCATTGAATTTTCCAAAAAATTGGAAGAAAAATACAAAGATCTAGGTGGAGAATTACGCTTAAAGACTGAAGTTAAAAAAATTTTAGTAGAGAATGGAGAAGTGAAAGGAATTCAACTAAATAGCGGTGAAAAAATATTTTCAGAATACGTAATTACTACGGTAGATCCTAAATTAGCGATGAAATATATGGTAGGATTGGATATTATTAGAGAAATCGATAAAAAATACGCTCAAAAAGTGGAAGATGTAAAAATGTCGACTTCTTCCATGAATCTCAGTATTGGATTGGATGATGAAATAGATTTAGATGCATTGGGCATGGATTGTGGATATAATGTAATAACTACTGGCGGAGATACCTACGATCGCTTATTTGATGATTATGAAAAAGGAGTGATAGGATTTACTGATAAAAGATTTCATATGGGAGTCGTTTGCCCTTCTATTACAACTGGAGGCAAACCAAATATCACTGTTCGAATTACTCCAATGGCCTTAACTGATTGGTTAGAATTACGGGAAAAAGAACCCGAGAAATATAAAGAACGTAAACAAAAATGGGCTGATTTTTTCATAGATAAAGTTGAAAAATATTTGATACCTGATTTGAGAAAACACATAAAGGTATTAGATATTTCTACTCCTGCTACGTATGCTCGCTATTCTGGTTCACCTACAGGAGCAATTTATGACATGGCACCGTATACTGATAATTTTGGTAGAACCAGACTCAAAATGAGAACTCCTATAAAAGGTTTATTTCAACCTAAATTCGTACATGGCGTATTTGGGTGCTTGCTCGCTGGAATGCAGGTTAATGACATGATTCTCAATAGAAAAATAATGGATGGGAATGCAAGATACAAACCTTAATCCTATCTTTTTTTTAGTTATTTTTCTAGTACTTACTCAATAATTGCATATGCATTATTTAGTACAACTGCTCTTTCGGTTCTAACTTGGATAATATACTTCCCATTAACTTTCCATCCTTCAATAATTAAGGGTTCTCCAGGGTATACAACATTAGCAAATCGCACTCTAAATTCTTTAAAACGAGAAACATCACTTTCACATGTCTCATGTAGAATTGCACGAGTAGCGAATCCAAAAGTAGAAAGACCGTGCAAAATTGGTTTTTCTTGTCCTCCCATTTTTGCTGCTTTAGGATCTATATGTAAAGGATTAAGATCACCACTGAGTCGATATAATGCTGCTTGGTTTTCAGTTGTTTTATAAGTAACAGTAAAATCTGGGGGTCGGTTATCTGGTACCTCCAAGATTTCAGTTTTTGGACCTCTCTCACCACCAAAGCCTCCCGCTCCTAAATAAAAAAATACCGACTTGACTTCAAATAAAGGATTTCTATCGGATGTAAGACCCGTAAAAGTGACGTGAATCGCAGCTCCTTTTCCCTTATCATAAATATTCGTTACCTCGCTATAACATATGATTTCTCCTAGAGGTGCAAAGGGTTTATAAATCTTCACCGATTCTTCACCGTGAATGAACTTAGGAAATATGATATTTCCAAGTTTAGGAAAAGCAACACTACGAGCAATCGTGGCAAAACTAGGAAAAACCTTCAACCCGCCAGATACTCCTTCATATATAAACGATAGCTCATCAATCTGAGCTCCTATCCCTAAGGCATAAAGAATAACATCCTTACTTGTATATTTAAACGTTTTTTCTGGAAATCTCTTCCCAACTACACTAAGATCTAATCCGGACATTCTACATCATTTCTATTATACAATTCAAAGTTTTAAAATTTTTCTTTATCTCATGATAAGGATAATTATTTTCTTACTATAATCTCATGATTATGCAAAAATTCTTTTAAATCCTGAATTCTCAAGCGGTTATAATGAAATAAAGAAGCAGCTAATACAGCTTCAGCTCCGTTCTTGATTGCATCTATAAAATGTTCTTTATTTCCAGCTCCCCCTGATGCGATCACAGGTACAGAAACAATATCCGCAATAGCTCGGATTAAATCAAGATCATATCCCGAGTTAGTACCATCTCTATCCATGCTTGTAACTAATAGTTCTCCTGCTCCCTTATCTACTACAATTTTTACCCATTCTAATACGTCGATGCCAGTAGGTTTTGAACCACTATGTGAATATACTTCCCATGATTTACCTTTTCTTTTAGCATCAATGGCCACAACAATGCATTGAGAACCAAATTTTTTCGCAGCTACAGTTATTAGGTTAGGATCTTTTATAGCTGCTGAATTTATACTGATTTTTTCTGCTCCTGCTTTGATAATTGCAGTCATATCCTCAATTGTTTTTATTCCCCCACCAACGGTTAATGGAATAAATATTTCTTCAGCTACAGATCGAATTGTATTAAGCATACTTTTTCGACCTTCTATAGTTGCCGAAATGTCTAAGAAAATTAATTCGTCTGCTCCGTTATTATTATAATGTCGTGCGAGTTCAACTGGATCTCCACTATCTTGTAAATTTTTGAATTTAATACCCTTAACTACTCTTCCATTTTTTACATCCAGACAAGGTATAATGCGTTTTACTAATTGAGATTTATGAAGGTCATCAAGGAAGGAGCCAAAAACACTTAGAGCTATATTTCCATTATATAAAGCTTTTCCAACAATAACTCCATCAGCACACATTAATGCTTTTTCTATATCATTTATGCTTGATATTCCACCTGAGGCTATTATTCTAGTATTTGGGTTTTTTTTTTCCTTTAATTTTAAAAATAGGTTTGCATCTAAACCTGTTGAAGTACCATCTTTCATTATATCTGTAACAATAAAATTACGGATTCCAAGATTCTCCAGTTTAGATAAAATTTTAAAAATATCTAAATTTGTTTCAAATTGCCATCCCTTAGTACGGATCTTTCTGTTAGAGCAATCTAACGCTATCGCAATCTTGTTTCCATATTGCTTAAATAAAAATTTCAAGACATTGCTATCATTTAAAGCAACAGTACCTAGAATTATTCTGTCAGTGCTCCTGTTTATTAATTCCTCAGTGACTTCAATGTTTCGGATTCCCCCACCGATTTGAATTTTAATTCCAGCCTGTTTTGAAAGTTTAATAAGATCCAAAATAACAGGATAGCTAAGATTTTTCCTAAAGTTTCCTGTTAAAGCTCCGTCCAAATTAACTACATGAATCCATAAAGCACCCGCTTCTATGAATTGCTTTAAAATGGCTACAGGGTTGTTAGAATATGTAATTTGTTTAGAAAAATCCCCTTGAGTGAGACGAACAACCTTTCCTTCTCGAATATCAATCGCAGGAATAACTGTTTTTATGTTCAATTCACCTGTTTTAATATTGATCTTACCCAGTAGTTCAATATTTTTTCTCCAATAGTTTTACTTTTTTCAGGA
>Ga0307380_10007154_pt1 | contig 14551 bp, 10 predicted proteins | sample UN3MG_FD_202239 | JGI IMG/M metagenome (GOLD analysis project Ga0307380, IMG submission 202239) | Soil microbial communities from Risofladan, Vaasa, Finland - UN-3 | ecosystem: Environmental > Terrestrial > Soil > Coastal area > Acid sulfate soil | place: Finland: Risofladan, Vaasa | collected... | reverse complement strand
GCCAGGCATAGGTTTTGTAGCCGCTGAAATTGGCCTTGGGATTGGCCTGGGCATCAACCGTAATGTCTTTTGTCGGAACCGATGCGCAGCCTGCGAGCAACATGACCGCAACGGCAAATAGTAGTGTGTAATTCCTGTTCATCATAATGTTCTCCTTTCACTCTTTAAGTTACTTCTGAACAGTTAACCGATTCGATACTTCTACTTCGGGAAAAGAAATTGCATCTGGAACTGCAGTTGCCAGTCGGCGCCCGAGCGGGGGGTTTCCACGTTGTAATATGCTTTTGCGGAGAGATTGACGGGTTGTTTTCCGAATTTATGAATTTTTCCAATTCCGCCGCCGATCGGAACAGTCCATTGGTCGTCGCCGTCGGCGGCAGACCAGTTGACCGAAATGGAAGGACCAGTGCTCAGATACCAGCCGTCCTTCATGTTGTAGTTCAGAAACGGCTGGATAATCGTTGAGTTGACCTCCGCATCAGGCCCGGCATAGGACCAAAGTTGAGTCACCAGGCCGCCGTATACCCAGGGACCTTTCATTTGCAGCGCCAGCAGCGCGGGACCGGCGGAGAAATTATCCGAGCCAAACCGACCGTCAGGATTGGAGTTCGTGGGAAATTCAAGGTATGGACCAAAGCCCAAAATCCAACCCCCAACTTCATCCTTGGGAGAGAAAAATCCCTGGAACTGGACATTCCCAAGACCATACTCCCGGTCCTGAGCATCGGTGTACGGGGGCTGATTAATGATGGGGATAATTGACCGGGCAATGAAATTCCAGTCGTCATTCAACTCGAACGGTATCACCGGCTGAACGAGAAGGGCATCTTGGGTCCTGTTCCCCTCTGGGCCTGTATTGAGATACGTATTGTACTGAAGCGGCAGGCTGATCATAGACGCTACCGGATTCTGCGCCTTCTTGGCCAAATCAGCCGCACTTTCCTCGGCTTGTAAGGTCGATACCAGAAAGAGTAGCGCCAAAGCCAGAGTTATACATGCCCAATACTTTTTCTTGTTTTTCATTTTCTTGTCTCCTTAATTGTTTTAATTAATAATTTACGAGGTTTACACGAACAGGTACTATGACGATGCCTTGTTTACTGTTGTTTTGCCGTCCGTATCAGCGATGTCTTTGGCCCCATCGGGATCGAGGTATGATGTGCCCATATTTGCAGCGGGAAACACCTTATTAAGTTTGAATAACGGCATTTCCGAAGCAATCATAAGGTCGATTACCGTATTGACGCGATGCTCAATCTGGACAAACTGTATGGCATGCATCAGTGAAAGCTTATTGGCGATCAAATCATGGTACTTCTTGAGAAGCCCGAGCCGATCTGTTTCCTGTTTGAACCACTCGGCAGCTATTTCCTTTGCTTCGAGGTCATCTAAATCCTTTGCCTGGTGAGCGGTAATGAAGCGCTCGATCAACTCCACTCGACGATCGCCGATATAAAACAGTTCATACTCATAATCATAATAGAGAGGCCAGAAATCCTGAGCTTCATCGTTACTTAACTTCATTACACCATTAATCAGACCGACTTTACCGTCGATCAATTCGATCCGTACTTCATCGATATAATCCTGGACGCTATCTCGATTGCTCATCTGTGCCCAGGCGATTGGTAGCGATGAGAGACAGGCCAGCAGGACCAGCTTAGTAATAGTTGTTCGGGTTTTCATAAGAAACAGCTCCTTTCGTCCATTGATTTTGGTTTACGGCTTAATTGTTAATGGTTGCGTCATACGAAACTCTAAGGTCGCGCCGGCGGGTACGACTACGGAATCACCCTTTCGCAGAACAGAGACGCCCACACCTATCGCGGCACCCTTTTTAGCATCGTCGCTATCTCCGAATGCACCTCCGACCAGTGCGCCCATCCCTGCATTTCGTGCAGTCTTGCGGAAAGATCCCTTCCCCGCCTCTGCAAAGTTAGTAGTCATAAGAGGATACATCTTGCCGCCGACATTGATATCAGTCAGGTTAAGTTCAAGTGTCGATTTACCAGCCAAACGACCCGCCTGGCTCGATTTGGTTACCCGGCCATAGACCGTCGTACCAGCCGGGGCTGCGACGATCCCGTTGCCCATCAGGTTCGCTGCAAGTTTGGCCGTGAAACGCTGTCCGGGCTTGTTCTTCGAGCTAACCTGACTCGTCATGCTTATCATGAGCGTCGTTCCCGCCGGGATGGTTACTGTCGTTGGCAGTTGTTGCGGTTGGGGCGGAGCCTGAACAGGAACAGGTGCAGGCTTTGGGGTCGGCGGTGTCGGTGCTGGCGTTGCAGGAGCTGCTGTGGCCGGTGTGAAGGTCAGAACTAAAGCCTGATTTCGCAGCACCGACAGAACACCGTAGGAGGTAGTGAAACGGATAGTCTGGGCATCGCCGCCGGCGAAGCTGCCCTGCAATGCAGTACCGTCCTTCAGTTGCAGCGTATCGCCCGAGGCCTGCGACATTAGTGAGCCAAACGGACAAACAAGGCCTATCATTACTATGAGGCAAACCAACCTGGATGCTCTCAGGCTAATGACAGAAGATAGTATTGTCCTCCGATTCACTTTACCCTGGTTTTGTTCTTTATCATTGTTCATAACTAATTCCTTTCACTTTTATAAATATAATTTTAATTACAAATATAGACTCTTTTCCGAATTGCAGAAGCCCCATAAGTGGTAATCTGAGTGGTAAAAAAGTGGTAGATTACAATCAAACGTGAGGCTAATATAAAGATCTGCCCGGCAAGGATTCGGGTATATTTTGTGGTGGGCGCTTGTCCCATACAAGGACTTACAACAGCGCCCACCACATTAAGGGAGACGAGCATTAGAGTTCTGAATCTGTGTATTTTCATCTTCTTAATTTTTCTTGTAACATTTCCATGAAGTGCTCTGCTAAAAACGTACCTCAATAATTGTAAGGTCATCTTCGAGGCGAATAGAATTGGAGTATTTCAAGAGATCCTCATGCAGAGCCTCTATCTGGATGTGTTTATCCGGGTATTCGTGCTTTCTCAAGATTTCGATCAGGCCGCCGGTGCCGAGCATCTTGCCGGTCGCATTTGTGATTTCCACGGCACCATCGCTGAACAGCAGTAAACAGTCGCCCTGGTGGACTTCAGCGGAGAATTCGCCATAATCAGCATCTGCCATGAGACCCAGCGGCAAACCGGCACTTTTTAGAGATTCATATGTGCCATCGGCCTGCATGAGCATCACTTCGGGGCCGCCGGCACTTGCAAACCGGAATGTATCCTTATTCAAGTCAACTAATCCACATACTGCTGTTGCAAAAGAAGTTTCTGCCTTCATGACTACAGCCAGCTCTTCGTTGACCTTGCGGGCAAACTCCACAGGATTCCTCAAAAGCTGATGGTGCTGGTTCCATAGCGAACTGAGATGCATGGTATAGAGAGCCGCGGCGATGCCATGCCCCATCACATCGGCCAGTATGATGCCGTATTGGCCGTTACCAAGATCTTTGATGGCGTAATAGTCGCCGCCAATGATATCATGGGGAATGTAGTGTGTGGTGAAAGCAACCGGAATATCTTCAGAAACGTCTTTTTCCATGGCGAATTGCTGGATAGCCTTGGCGCGTTCCATATCATGAACCGTGGCTGAGGCATCACGGAATGTCTCAACTCCACCGATAACCATTCCGAAATCATCGCGAACAGGCGCAACCGTAACCTCCATCGGTATCCTCTTGCCGTTCGCTCCCTGTGCATATACGAGCTGGGAGACTTGACTTATTTTGCCGGTGACCATTGCCCGGTGGAGAGGGCAATACTCTTCGCCGCACAGTTTACGGCCGTCCTTATCTATGTGGCACAGGATGTTGTCCGAACACCGGCGTCCCACAACATGTTCCTCGCTCCAACCGGTCAGCCTGGCCGCGGACTTGCTCCAATAGGTTATCCGACGATCCAGATCGCACACATATACGCCGTCACAGAGCGAATTGATGACGGCATCAGCCGTTACTTTCTCCAGAGATTCCATATCATCCTTTCTCAGCGGTACATGCTCAATCGCTTCTCGCGGGCTTATGCTCTGAAAAACTCAATACAATCAAGAAATACGTGCAAAAAGTTTTTTCGTAACCGAGTACGAGCGCAGACAGCCACCACCGACAGCATGCAAGCCCTGCATGTGTTCCTCACCTGTTCTTAATCCATCCTTTTCGCAAACAAACGGTTCAGATAAATGCCAGTTACTTCACAGTAACAGGCTCTAATGAAAACACAGATGAGTGTGGTTCATACGGTGCGTTCAGTACCCTGGCCGAAGCTGCCGCAATTGTTCTTGCCCGCCTCATTTTTAATGATTGGCGCTTGCAAGTATCGCGTACAGTCCAGCAGCACTGGAAACTCGGATATAATTTGCCATCCGGTTCGCACTGTGCTATGAGCCGCTTTTTAACCTGTATTTCCATTTTTACTTCCTGTTTACGAACGCGTTCTTAATAAATACATTGATAGTTCAATGAACGTTTAAGACTTCATTTTAGATACAAATATAGACTTTATTTAAAAATGCAGAAGCCCCGAAAGTGGTAATTCAAGTGGTAAAAAAGTGGTAGATTACGCTAAGAATAGAAAAGGAAATTGATGGTGGGGATAGGGCGTGGAATTAACTTTGTGGAAGGATACCCAGTTCTTTGGCCCTGGCAATTGCACTCATTCGACTGTGCACATCAAGCTTCTGGTAGATGTTATAAATGTGCTTCTTGATGGTTTCTGAGGAAAGAAACACTTTTGAAGCAATTTCCTTGTTGCTTAGGCCCTGTGCAAGAAGGGTCAGAACCTCAAGCTCACGATTTGTCAGTGGATCAAGTAACTCATCGGTACCCAAGTATGGTTGTTCAGCGGTTTGAGAGTCGGACACGCCCTGCACTGAACTGATTGCCTCATGTCTGAAAGCGACCAGAAGCTGGCGGATAAAATCGATATTTTTGTGCTGTTTGGGTAACTGTCTCAACATATCAACCATCGGGGATCCTAATTCAATGAATGGACGAATAAATCTGCTGGGCTGAGCCATATTTATAGCGTTTTTTAAGACAGATAGGGCCTTATTACCTTTTTTCTGCCTTTGGTAGATCATGGCCAGCAAAGTCGAAATCTCAATCAGCTGACAGGTATTATGATTATCCTGGTTCAATTGTAAGTATTCCTGAAGTCTTTTCTCCGCTCCCTTCAGGCTGGCGTCTGATCCTTCGGCAAGAAGTGTCCTGCAATAGGTCAAGGCTGGGATTTCGAGCCACCAGACCATGTTCTCAACAGAAGGAGGACTTGCTTGAAGCCAACTGATAGCCGACTTCGGTTCTCCCTGCATGATCGACAACCGTGCCTGGCATGAGCGGGCAATCATTGAATATGTCGGGTCATTTAGAGGACTAACATACTGTAGTAGAAGCTGCATCGTATCGTTGGCTTTGTCGGATTGCTGCATGGTCTGATACGAGTAAGCAAGTCCTGCCATACTGTCAACGACCGCTCTTGTATGCAAGATATATTTGCCTTCTATAGCTCGGTGAAAATACTCAATGGCCTCCTCAAGGTCATTGCGATAGAAACAGATAAGGCCCTGTAGATACACACTCCACGCCTTAGCATAATCGTATTTACCTTCTGTAGCAAAGTTATAGAGTTGTTGATTTACCAGAAGAGCTTCTTCCAGCTCACCTGCTATAATGTAGATATATACGAGCGTTGCAAGCAAACGCGTCTTTTTGGCTTTCTGCGAAGGCTGGTAGTGACGGAGTAAATTATTCAGTGTCTTAACAGCCTTTTCTTTTCGACCCTGCATTTGGCTGGCCAATCCATGTAATATTTGAATCTGGCCTCGAATTTCGTGATATGTCTCGGGAACTCTTTTAAGCGCATCTTCAAGGTGCTTAAGGCTGGATGAACCTTCATTCCGGAAATAGTCGATATACCCCCGAAAGAAATCGATCTCACCAAGAAGGGATTGCTCTACGGATTCGTCACTTATAAGAGATTCGACGGCATCAATAACCAATGGAATATTCGGAATGTCAAAATGATGATAGAGTACCCAAATTCGGGTCATCAGGAGTTCCGGCCGCTGCTGAATAACGGTATCGGGGAACATGGACAGCCATTTTTCAAAGACGTACCATCGATCACTATTGAGCATAGTCTGTCGATTCTGCTCAACCAATTTAGCGGCCCCGATCTCGTCTCCGGCAGCCAATGCATGTTGTATGGCTTGGTCTATTAAACCATTATCACTATACCATGTACTAGCCCGCGAGTGGAGATTGGAGATGTCTTGGGTGCTAAAGCGATCCTCCAACTGGTTTTGCAGAAGCTGTTGGAACAGGTGATGATAGCGGTACCATTGGTTCTCCGTATCCAGTGATATCAGGAACAGGTTGTTCTTTTCTAACCGAGCGATAAATTCCTTTCCATCAATTTGCATTTTGCCTGGTTCTATGTCCGGTTTACATACCGCCTCACAAAGTGATGGGCTGAAACGATCCAGGATGGCCATCTTCAATAGACAATCCGCCACTGGTTCTGATTGCCGAGAGAGGACTTCGGTAACGAGATAGTCCATGATGGAACTGAAACCGCCCTGCAGGCCGGCCAATAGGCGGTCCAAATCCTGGCGATTTGACAGCGAATGGACCATTAGGCGCAGACCGGCGGCCCACCCTTCGATCTTTTCGTCTATGATGGTGGCGGCGGCTTCGTCAATGGATAATCCACACGCATTTTCCAGGAACACGGCCGTCTCGTCAGGCGAAAAACGCAACTGAGAAGTGGAAATTTCGTTCATTCGACCACTGCCACGCAACTCGACAAGCGGCAGAGGCGGATCTCGCCGGGTAAGAAGAGCCAGATGCATCCCCTGTGGTGGATGGCTAAGTACTTCGGTAAGAAGATCGTGCACTGCCATTTCATGGATTCGGTGGTAGTCATCTAAAACCAGGATGAATGATTCATCAATCTGATCCAGGTCGTTGAGCAACGTCTCGGCTAAGACCGACAGAGGAGGAAGACTGGGAGCTTTAAGCAGGGTCTGAGTGGCCTGAGCTGCATCGGGGAACATGGTCTGGATCGCAGAGATGAAATAAGAAAGAAACTGGCGTAAGCCGTTGTCCTCTTCGTCAAGGGACAACCAGGCAAAGGGGCATGCACAAGTCTGAAGCCAACTGCTCGCCAGCGTGCTCTTGCCATAACCGGCATTTGCCGATACCAGCGTCAATGGCCGCTTATCGAGATTGGTCAGTCCTTCAAGTATTTGCAGTCGGGGCACAAGATCCCCCGGGACAGGTGGGCAATGTAGCTTTGTGCGTAAGATACGATGGTCGGTAGTCTTGTCAACCATGGCATGGCTGCCATCGGCAAGCCACCCGCGTTCCCGGGCTATCTCCGTGAGTTCCGCGTCATTCCTGACGTCAATCTTCTTCATTATCCGATCCCGTGTCGACTCGACTGTTTTTGTACTAACCTTCAAAACAGCAGCGATATTTTCCGCCGAACTGCCCTCTGCAAGCAACCGGGCCACTTCTCTCTCACGAGCGGTTAATTCATCCTTTTCGAAGGACTCGTCAGCCTGGGACAGGACGTTTACGTACTGCGATACAACAACGCCGGTAATTTCAGCACTCAAACACACTTCTCCCCGCATCACGGCTCTAATACCGTTTACCAATTCTTCCGGCGCACTTTCCTTCAGGAGGTAACCGGCGGCCCCGGCACGAAGCATGTTTTCGACAAAACGTTTGCCGGAGTGTATGGACAGCGCCATAACTTTTGTATTGGGGGAATTCGAGATGATATGACGGGTTGCCTCAATCCCATCGAGACCCGGCATTGTGATGTCCATGACAACCACATCAGGTGAGAGCTTTCGAACCAGGTCAATCGCCTCCTGACCATTGCCCGCTTCGCCAACCACCTGTAAATCCTTCTCCTCTTCAAGAAGAAGGCGTAGACCTTTGCGAAAAAGCGGATGGTCATCAGTCAGAAGAACCGTTGTTTGTTTGCCCATTTATTACCTGCTATTACTGAATATTCAGTGGCGCATTTAGGATGGCCTTGGTTCCCTTGTTAGGTTCGGAAACGATTTCCATGGAACCGCCGAGATCACTCATGCGCTCTCGAATACTAAACAGACCAAAATGCCCTATTTTACCGGATTCTTTCGCATAATCAAGTCCTACGCCGTCATCCTGAATAATAATATTCAAATTGGTATCTATGGTTTTCATGCTTACGGTTACCTTGTTAGCTTGCGCATGTTTGACCACGTTAGTCAGCAATTCGCGCACACTGCGGAACAATATAGCCCGCACGTCATCATCCAACGGGACCTTCCCACACTCATCAACGAATTCTGTTTTAAGGCCGTGCCGCTTTACAATTTGTTCCTCCAGCCACTCGGAGATTGCCGCCGAAATGCCGATTTCGTTCATCGATGGAGAACTCAGATCATAAACGAGGCTCCGAGTGTTCTGAACGGCTTGCCGCATAGATTCGGAGATTTCATCAAGTGTGGCCGTCAGTTTGTCTGTCGAGGTGCTCTTGCGAGCTGCGGCAAGCTGCAAGCGCGCCAGCGCCAGCGATTGCTGTACATTATCGTGCAGGTCGGCGGCGATACGACGCCTCTCACTTTCCTCTGCGATGGTTAACTGAGAGGCCAAAGCCTTAAGTCGATTTTGATGCTCCTGCAGCTTAGACGTGCGTTCCTTAACAAGTCGACTCAGAGTCCTGTTCCAGAAAGCAAACGCGGAAAGGGCTAATGCTCCGATTCCGACAACAACCAGAATCCATTTCACCACGTCAATTGTTTTGATCCCATACTCGTATTTTACAGACATATACCCGGCTCGAAGGGCCGCAACCTCCTCTGGGGTAATCGCGTCAATGGCCTTATCCATGATGCTGTTTAGTTCGGGCCAGTCCTTTCGGATTCCAAAGGAAAAAACATGGTCTCCCAGAGGTGTCGGTGCGGCTACCTTCAGGTTGGATAAACCATTCTCCAGAATCAGATAAGAGCCCGCTGTCAGATTTCCGATATAGGCGTCTACATTTCCGCTTGCGAGGTTTTTCAGTGCTTGCTCGTCCGTATCGAAAGGTACCAGGTCAATATCAGGAAATTGTGATGCGAGTTGCGCATGCGCGACAGTTCCCTTTGCCACGGCGACTGTTTTACTCTTCAAGTCCTCGATTCCTGAAACGAACATTCCATCAGTTCTGGTGAAAATGACTCTGGGTGATGCAAGATAATCTCTCGTGAATGAGACGTAGGACTCCCGTTCGGCCGTGTGCGTCCTGCATTGAATCAAATCGGGACCCTCGAGATTCTTCACTGCTTCGAGGGCATCGGCCAGCGGCCGTGTTTCTTCCACAAACTCGAATTTAATTCCTGTTCGCTTGGAAATCAGCTTCAGGTAGTCAACTGAGATTCCTTTTGGCTGCCCCTTACCAAAAATCATAAAAGGCGGATAATCGATGACCCGAACCCGAACCGTGTGCTTCTTTACAAGCCAGGCCTGCTCCTCGGCAGTGAGCTCTATGACTTCTTTGGTTGATGGAAGCTGAATCCATTTTTCCACGATGGTATCGATCTCTTTTTTTGAAAAGTTCGAGAGCCCTTTGTCCAGGATGGAGGAAAGTTCCGGCCAGTCGGACCGGGTGCCAATAACGCCGTTAATCCCGTCATCGTAGAACACGTATTGGATTCTCAGGTCCAGGAGTTGGTACTTGGTAAGGAGATACGCATTGAGGGAAGCGCCGAGAAAAAGATCCGCCTCTCCTCGTTCAACACTTTGTAGCCCTTCCAGCGCGTCCTTGACTTTAAGGAGCGTTACCCCATCCCCATACTGTTCGACGATCTGCTCAGAAAAGAAGACTGCATCTATAATGGCGACTCTCTTGCCGGCCAGGTCCGAGGGGCTGTTAAAAGGGACGTTCCTGAGCGAGAATACAGCGGGATAGCCGGTGAAGTAGCTCCTGGTTTTCAACAATCCCAACTTATCCGCATAGTCTGGATGGATACTCAAGATACCGTCAATCTCCTTTTTCTGCGCCTTCTCGATCAAATCCGAGACCGGGTCAATGCTTAGACGAATACTGGTCCCCAGTCGCCGATTCAATTCGTCCAGAATGTCGACCTGGATGCCGCGCAGGCTGCCGTCCGGATCGACAATCACTTCCGGCTCAAAAGTGTCTGTATAACCAAGCGTAATATCCGAATGCGTCTCCAGCCAGGCACGTTCTTCAGCGGTCAGCGCGAGGGATTGTTTTTGACCAGGAAGCTGAACCCATTTGTTGACAATTGCATTCAGCTCGGTGTCAGAGAAAGAGGAGAGGCCCTTGTCCAGAATCTTGGCCAGCATCGGCCAATCAGACCTGGTGGCCATAACTACCCTGTCTGAGTAGTCGGTATAAATATGTTTCACGACGAGATCATACATTTGATATTTGGAGATAAGATACGAGTTGTAGGAAAGCCCAATAAATAAATCCGCCTCCCCACTTACAAGACTTTGCAGCCCTTCAAGGGCGTTCTTCACCTTTTTGATAGTGACTTTATCTTCATATTCTTTAATTATTTTCTCTGAAAAATAAAGCTGGTCTATTATTGCGACCGTCTTTCCGAACATGTCGTTCACATCATTGAAAGCGATATCTCTACGCGCAAATATCGTTGGATAATTATGAAAATATCCCCTGGTTTTCAGCATTTCCAATTTTTCGGCATACTCAGGGTGAAGATTGCAGATACCATCTATGGCATTGATTTTCGCTTTCTCGAAAAGCTCCTTAACCGGATAGGCTTCCAGCTTGATCACTGTCCCGAGTCGCCGATTTAATTCAACCAGCAGATCAGGCACAATACCACTATAGGTACCATCGGGGTTGACGATAAGTTGCGGTTCAAGGCTGTCGACAAATCCCAGTCGAATCTCCGGATGCGCCTTTAACCAGGCTCGTTCTTCCTCAGTCAGAGAGACTTCCTGTGCAGGGTGCTTGTAGTATCGTTTCTCGGGATCTGGTACCCAGCGTTGCTCGATATTAGCCAGCTCATTGCTCGTTATGGAATTAAATCCTTCATCTACAAGAGTAAGCAGTTGAGTATTCTCTTTTAAAATACCGGCATAGAATTTCGTTATAAAATGCATTGGCTCTTCGGCATTGAATGCCCCAGATAAGCCGAGGCGATTAATCAAAGCCGTTGCACTTGAATATTCTGTTAAACATGCTGATATTTCTCCGCTTAACACAGCCCGCATCATCTGTTCCATACGCACAAAGGAAATCGCATCTACATCCGGATGTTCTACTCGCAGGTGCTCTTCATGATATGATCCTTTAATCACGCCAATTTTTTCCCCTGCATAAACACCCTGTTTATATGGCGTTTTTTGTGTGCTGGAATAAAAAAAACAGGAACCGGTCTCATAAAAGGACTGGGAATAATCGATCCATTGTGCACGGGCATCACTGTAGAACAAACCGGAATGAATATCTGTCCCACCGGTTTTCAGGTTATTCAAAGAGTCATTCCAACTATTCGAGTGAAATTGTATTTTCCTCCCTGTTTTTTCCGACCAGAGACGCCATATATCTACAAACAGCCCAACAGGCTGACCTTCAGCATTCATAAAGGTGTATGGCGCAAAATCGCTATATATGGCGATTGCCAGTGTATCCTGTGTTCTGAGAGTTGTTTGTCCGAGCCATTTTCGTTCGATAGCAGCGCGTTCTTCCGGGTTGATTAAGGCCATACCTTGCCGGAGCGCTTCGTCAATTTTGGTGTCGCCTTCACGGACAGCGAGCCAAAAGTTATTGCGGTATAAAGGACGACCAGGATTATAGCGAAATTCGTCTAAGAGTCCGCGTTCTTTCAATCGGTATATTGTTGCTCCAACGTCCTCGATAAAAACCCGGATATCACCCTTTAGTGCGGCGTCCAACATTTCCGGAAACTCGCGATATGAGACCAGGGATACCTCGGGCAGATGTTCCTGAACATATTGCTCATGATAACTATTACGAACCGCACCAACCCGGTACGCTCTGAGATCCTCAGGGCCGTTCAATCCGAGAATATTTTTATGGAAGAAAATGCTCCCTGCCGAAGACGAAACAACTGTCGCGAAATCCAGATACGTATCCCGCTGCTCGGTATAGTAAAGCGAAGCGTGAACATCAGCCTGCTCTTCACGCATCATCTGGAGTCCTTCATCCCAGGCAGCGCTCGTGAATTGGATCGGGATACCGGTCTTTTTTGACCACAGACGGAGAAGATCAACGGCAAGCCCTTGGGGCTCTCCCTTTTCATCCTGGAATGTATAAGGCGGCATAACAACCGGGTAAACGATCTTTATTGGATTGTCGCGTGAAAAATCAGATACCGCATTTGTGGATGGCGCTGTGCCGTCCGATTCCCGGGATTGTTCTTCCGGTGTAAGTGTGGTAGAGACATTCTCCTGAGCAGATAAAATTGCCGGCGATGGGAGGATTAGAAAAACAACTAATATCGCTACTTTTAATGCAGTTTTTATCATTGTGAGGATTTCATCATAAACCACCGTTAGTACCGATTTTTGCTCTAAGAGGGCAAAGTCATCCAAGACCACTCCTCTAAGAATACGGCTTAAAACGCGTTTAGTCAATGAAAAAGTGGAGTTCAGCCCATAGGAGCAGGGATGTATTTGCACCCTTAGATTTGATTTGTGATAACGCTCACGCGGATATATGCATTAACTGCAAAAGCTTAAAAAGGCCGACTACGCAGTTACCATTTCTGCGTAATCGACTGGACAGATCCTTTATTGCCGTTTTGGGCGGTTGGGCCTTCAAGATATATCAAATACCTTGGTCAACTGGGTAATTTCAAAAACTTTGTAAATATTGGGGTCTATGTGGCGAAGCTTCAAGAATCCACCTCTTTCACACATCCTTTTATGTACCTTGACTAAGAGTCCAAGGAAAGCCGACGTCATGAATTTGACATTGCAGAAGTCCAGCATCATATTCTCTCGCTTCGCCTCTTCAATGATAAACATTATCTCTTCTTCAAGTTCCTTGATATGTTGCTCCTCGAGGATTTCTTCGTCGTTTAAGGTTACAAAGGTCATATCGACACCATGCTGTACAAATATTCTTTCATCAACTGGTTCCATAATAATCTCCTCTATGGAATATTGAGTTTACCAACGCTAATCTGCACGAACACTACTGATGTCCACGATAGAGTTATTGCAGGAATGAATAACTAAATTCCTGTCCGGCACTACATCAGCTCAACCATCGACAGCGAGAGAACATCAGAGCAACTCCCCGCATTCTCTACCAGAAGCCATCTTGTGAAAACCGTTTGTTGCCGGATGTTCTCTCTGCGAGCTTTTGTTCAGTTCTTTAGCTCGCTATTTCGTATTTTCGGCCTCCCAAAGCCAGATGTGTCGGCGTGCCTCGATTTTCATCCGATGAGCTGTAACCTAGTTTTACCGGAATACCCGTATTTGCAACACCAATCTTGCCGTGAACAATATATACGCCCTCTGTCGTCTCAACGCGTGTGCGACCCACTTCGGTTTCACCAAGTGCCGTACCCAATCGACCTGGAGAGCGTGTTAATTCCTCGGCAGGTCTGACGCTTACAAGTGTTCCTGCGTTTTCCCACTTTGCCATTTCACCTGAACATCCCGCTACGACCATAAGTCCTACAACCAGAATACACTTCTTCATCGTTTTACTCCTTTAATTCTCTGAGATATAAACTGGGATTTCCAATTTATCCTTGCTCAGCTACGTTGCTGAGCCTCATTTTCAACGTTAAACCAAACCTGCAAGCCTGCAAACCTGCAGAAGCAGTTTCCTTATTCCTGGAGATTTCCAAAGACAAGGATTCCGACAATTCAATTACTGCTAATCCAATGTGCCGGCTATGCCTCGTCGGGCTCCATAGAGCTGCCCCTGAAGGCTCGTGTCGGGATCTAGGCGCTTGACATCAAGAGGCAACTTGTTTTCTGTGACGAGCTTGTATCCTTTCTGTTTCATACAATCTTCTATGAACTTGTACTCATAACTTCCAGGTGTTTCTGATGTACTCATTCGTTTCTTCATCTCGGAAAAGCAGTCTATCCGGTCCTTTGCACATTCCTCGAAACTCTTGCCTTCCTGATAGTAGTACTTTGAACACCCTGCTGAGAGGCAAATCAGACCCAGCAACAATAAAACCATAAAATTCTTCATAATTTAGTCCCTTTCAATATACTTTGCGATTAGATTTTCCCACCTTTAAAGGATCGAATTCTAACAACCATAAAACGATATGTTAAAGCCAAAAAAAATATTATTGTGATTAATTGTCCAAGCCTCCATGCTAAAAGATTAACAAGCCCTGCTGGTATTGAAGCATAGTTAGCCAATTGCTCTGACTCAACAATATCACGTGTAAGAACAGCCACGTTTTGTAATTCCCCAACGGTCTGATTCACGGTTTCAACTATATTTTGTACATCTTCTATTTTGAAAGTTGGTTCTGTCGGTGGATTTTTAGGAGC
>Ga0307380_10007153_pt1 | contig 14551 bp, 16 predicted proteins | sample UN3MG_FD_202239 | JGI IMG/M metagenome (GOLD analysis project Ga0307380, IMG submission 202239) | Soil microbial communities from Risofladan, Vaasa, Finland - UN-3 | ecosystem: Environmental > Terrestrial > Soil > Coastal area > Acid sulfate soil | place: Finland: Risofladan, Vaasa | collected... | reverse complement strand
TATAACGATTTTCGGCGGTGTCCAGTCCCGTCATTCACGAGTTATTGTGGTCCGGCGCAAATCTGGGCAAGGACGATGCTCTTCAGATGGGTAAACTTGTGCCAATCCACTCGGGACGCGGCGTTGCCCGGTGTTTGGGCCAGCATACCTAAAGCAAAAAGATTCGCTCCAATTTTTTCTAAATTCATCTTGATATTTTACTCGCCCGCAAATATAGAAAAACTTCTCTGCCCTTAGGACGCTATTTGCTTCTTCTTTCGATTTCCACACTCTCTTGAAATGTCTTGCTATATATTTTCCTTGTTCAACGTCTATCGTGCCTTCGAACGGAAAATGTTTGTTTAGGTCGCTGCATTTTGTAATTTTGGTTTTTTTGTCTTTTACGTCAATCCATACTTCATAACCAACCTCTCTTGCCCGTGTTTGGCCAATATTCTTGATTTCGATGTATGCCTCTGCTGGGCTGCCACCAAATGGATGGTATACGTTACCTGCATTCACAATAATATTTGCTCGAATGGGGACGTTTTTTGCTTTTGATAACTCTTTGAGCGCTCCATCCATTTTCTTTTGAAAATCAGTTTGCAGATCGGCGTATACAAAATAAGCAGCCCCAAAGAAGGATGCTATCACCGCCATCAATTCGAAAATGAACCCTCGATGATTTATCTCCAACCAGGCCTTTGCTGGCTTCCATACTCGGGCCAATCTCTCAATGAAAACTGGGGCCACGGCAATTGCCCAAATGGGCCATTGGCTAAAGAAGACGCTGATGAACTTGGTAAACATGCGGTCAATCCCAACGCCAAACTGTCACCCGCACAACGAGTGCGCGAATGTAATGAATGAAGCCGTTATTAATGGCAATTAAATCGGCTGCATGGAATTTAATGCTCATTGGTCCGAACTTGCCGCAATCAGTTTGTTGTGGCCGTTTAAGACTCCCATTGGACAAAAATTGGAGGGTCGCACGGTGAGCGCAGACACATCACCCGGCACCTGCGCCAAATGCGGCGCCAGCGATCTCACCGACGGACATCTCGTCTGGAACGCGCCGATCCGCTTCAAGGCCGAGGGCGCCTCGCAGTTCCGCCGCGGCACGCCGGTGCGCGCGGTCGCCTGCGGCGCCTGCGGTCATATCGAGATTTCACTGGAGCGATAGCGCGGCGCCCGCGGATCCGGCGGCTATATAGCCGCGGCACTCAAGTTGGGCCCAGAACAAAACTGCTTCCCTCCCCCCTTGCGGGGGAAGGCCGGGGTGGGAGGTGTCGCCCCGCCGCCTCGGTCTTTGGGCGGACGTCTTGCCCGTGTCGGACAGACCCCCCTCCCTTACCCTCCCCCTTGAGGGGGAGGGAATGAGTGAGAGAGCGCCGCGCGCGTTGGGCTACTCGGCGGCGTCCTTTAGTCCGTCCCACAGCGGCGGGGTGGTGCGGCGCTTGCCGTCATTGGTGCGGGTCACGCCCGGCTCGTCGAGATCGACGCGATCCCAGAGCTTGCAGGTCACCTGCTTGTGCTTCTGGTCGAGGCCTTCGCAGTAATTGGTGTACTCGCAGACGCGCACTTCCTCGCCGCGGCCCATGCGCACCTTCAGGAACCAGTCGGGATCGGCGAGCGACTGACGCGCGGCGCCGACCAGATCGGCCTCGCCGTTGCGCAGCATCGCCTCGGCGCGCTCAAAGCCGTGGATGCCGCCGGTCACGATCACCGGCGTCTCGAACCCCGCATCGCGGACCGCTTTGCGGATCGCCGCCCCGGCTTTCACGTTGCGGCCGAACGGCCCGATCTCATCGGAGATAAAGGCCGGCATGCACTCATAGCCCGAGCGGCCGGTATAGGGATAGGCGGCCTCGCCGACATTGGGCTGCTTGGCATCCTCGAAGCGTCCGCCGCGTGAGAGCGAGAGGAAATCCATACCCGCCCGCGCGAACTCGGCGCCATAATAGGCGCTGTCCTCGACGGTCGAGCCGCCGTCGATGCAGTCCTCGGCGAGATAACGGCAGCCGACCGCGTAATCCGACCCCACCGCCTTGCGCACGGCGGCGAAGACCTCGAGCGGCAACCGCGCTCGGCCCTCCCGGCTGCCGCCATAGCCGTCGTCGCGATCGTTGGTGCGCGAGAGAAAGCTCGCCATCGTGTAGGCGTGGGCATAGTGCAGCTCGACCCCGTCGATGCCGGCCTCGCGGGCGCGCCGCGCGGCATCGGCAAACAGCGCCGGCATGGTTTCCGGCAGATCGCGCACATGGCTCAAATGCGTGTCTGTGACGCTTTCGCGGTAGCCCACGCGCAGCGCTTCAAGCTCGCGCGCATCGAGCACCTGGTCCAGATCGGCGTCGGGCATCGCCGCCAGATGCGCGCGGATTTTCTCCTCCGGCCAGTCGCGTGCGTCGAGCGCGTCGCGGTGGCGGTCGGTGATCGCCAGGAACCGGTCGAAGAACTTCGCGGGATCGGGCCGCCGCTTGATCGCCAGAAAGTCGATGCACTGGATGAAAAGCCTGGTATGCCCGCCGCTCGCCCGCCGCACGGTCTCGACGAGCTTCTTCAGGCCGGGGATGAAGCGGTCGTGGCCGATGCGCAAGAGCGGTCCCGAGGGCACGTCGCGAATGCCGGTCGCCTCGATCACCAGCCCACCCGGCCGGCCGCGCGCGAAGCGCTCGTACCAGTCGAGCACGTCCTGCGTTACGATCCCTTCATCGGTCGAGCGCCACGGCACCATCGCCGGCACCCAGCTGCGCTGCTCCAGCGTGATCGGTCCCAGTTGAACGGGAGAGAACCAGAGCGCGCCCGCCGCCTCCGCCGCGCTCGGCCAACGGCCGGGATCGGGGGCGTATTTGATGCGTTCGGGCGGCTTCCACATGATGCTTGAAGGCTAGGTTCGCGTCTGAATTATTTCAAGCTTAAAATAATTTGCCCGGCAATGGAGACGGCGGCGGGACGCAGTCGAAAGCATCGGTGTTTTTTCAAACCGCGAATACGGGCATAGACAATCGCCAAGAAAGCCAGCCGTTCGTGGTTGTCAGCTTTAGCAAGTACCGAGCCCCGGCACGCTGCGGGCGGCCGGCGCGATGATCCCCGATGATCATGCTCATGCTCGGCATGCTCGCCGCCTTCCCGCAGCTGACCTTGTGGCCGCCCGAGCTTGTCTAAGGCTCGGTCGCCCAATGGGCCTTTTGGACAGAGCGCCTAGATCTTGTCGAGGCGGTTGCGGATCGCCGCGAACACATCCTCGAACATCGACGTCGTGAGGCGCCGCGTATTGGTGTTGTAGCGCGAGCAATGATAGCTGGCGACCAGCACGGGTCCACCGGGCAGGGCGTGCTCCACGTTGTGCCCGAAGGGATATGCCGCGCGCCGCTGGCCGAGCGTCGTCAGCACGCTGTTATGGGCAATCGTGCCCAGCGCCAGGATCACGGCCAGCCGGGGCATCGCTGCGATCTCGCTCTCAAGAAAAGGCCGGCAGGCCTTTATCTCGGCGCCGACCGGCTTGTTTTCCGGCGGCACGCAGCGGACGGCGTTGGTGATCCGCGCGTCGACGAGATCGAGCCCGTCATCGGCGCGCGCGCCATACTGGCCGCGGGTAAATCCGAATTTCGCGAGGGTCGCGTAGAGCAGATCGCCGGCATAGTCGCCGGTGAACGGCCGGCCGGTGGCGTTCGCGCCCTTCAGGCCGGGCGCTAGCCCGACCACCAGAAGAGGCGCCTCAAGCGGCCCAAACGAGACAACGGGCGCATTGTGGAAGCCTGGATGACGCGCGCGATTGTCGGCGCGGAATTTGGCCAGTCGCGGGCATAACCGGCAATCGGCCGGCGGGACTGCGGGCCGGCTCTGCGGCTGGACGGCCGAAGCGGCTCCCGCGGCGAGTGCGATCACGCGCCGCGCGGGCTCACGCCGATTCGGCGATGGTCTCGTCTTCGTCGTCCTCAAGCAGCCCATCGGGGTTGGCGGGCGACAGGCCACGAAGCGGCTCGGCGTCGGGGACCACGGCAGGTGTGCGCTCGGGCAGCGCGCGGGCGCGCGGCCGCTCGGCCGCCGGCTCGCGATCTTCGCGGTAGTGCCGGCTGATCTTCGATTCCAGATCTTGCAGCTCTATGAAGGTATCGGCCTGGCGGCGCAGCTCGTCTGCAACCATCGGTGGTTGCGAGCGAATTGTGGAAACTACGGTTACCCGTACACCCTTCCGCTGGACGGCCTCGACGAGGCGGCGAAAATCGCCATCGCCGGAGAACAGCACGATGTGATCGAGCCGCTCGGCCATCTCCATCATGTCGATGGCGAGCTCGATATCCATGTTGCCTTTGATCTTGCGCCGTCCGGCTGCGTCGGTGAACTCTTTGGCCGGCTTGGTAACCATCGTGTAACCGTTATAGTCGAGCCAATCGACGAGGGGGCGAATGGGCGAGTATTCTTCATTCTCGATCAAAGCTGTGTAGTAGAAGGCGCGGATCAGGCGCCCCTCGTGTTGAAAAACGTCCAGCAGGCGCTTGTAATCGATGTCGAAGCCAAGGGCCCGGGCGGCTGCGTAAAGATTTGATCCATCAATGAAAAGTCCAACACGGTCACCACTTCGGATATTGAGTTCAACCGACATTCATAAAACTCCAATCAATCGGTGGCCAGCCGGAAAAGAGTATAAAGGACGCCATGAATGGCCTTTGCATCGACATATCGGCCAGCGGTATATCTGTCCGTGGCATATCTGTCCGGGGCGGGCATCCGGCCGCAATGACCGATACCTAGTCAGCTACGTCAATTGTGGCAAGGGCCAATGACGCGCAAGTGAAGATTGAAGAGATGATCCTGATCGGAATTGGCTCAAACCTGCCCAGCGACTACGGTCCGGCACGTGAAACCTGTGCTGCGGCGCTGGAAGTCCTGGAGCAGGAAGAGCCGGTCACGATCGTCGCGCGCTCGCGTTGGTATCGAAGCTCGCCGGTGCCGTTGTCCGACCAACCGTGGTTTGTGAACGGCGTCGTCGCGGTGGAAAGCGATCTTGATCCCGAGGCGCTGCTGGCCGCGCTCCACCGTGTCGAGGCGGTGTTCGGCCGGGCCTCGCCGGAAATCCGCGCCGCCGAGCCCAACGCCGCGCGAACCCTCGATCTCGATCTTCTGGCCTATAACGAGGTGGTCCGGGAGGGCCCCGAGCCCCCGATCCTGCCCCATCCGCGCCTGGCCGAGCGCGCCTTCGTGCTGCTGCCGCTGCGCGAAATCGCGCCCGATTGGCGCCATCCCGTCGACGGCCGGCCGCTGGAGGCCCTGATCGAGGCGCTGAGCGGTGAGGGGATCGTCCAGCCGATCGACTAAACTTCCGCGAAGCGCTTGGAATTTGGGGCTTTTCTCGCCTCTCCATCTTGCACCGCAGCAATGCCGTCCGTATATTCCGCTTGACCCCTTTGATGGAGCTAGCCGGAGTAGCCCGCCCATGGCGCGCGTAACAGTTGAAGACTGCGTCCTCAAGATCCCCAACCGGTTCGAGTTGGTGATGTTGGCCTCCCAGCGGGCGCGTGAGATTTCCAGCGGCGCCCCGGAAGCGGTGACGCGTGACAACGACAAGAACCCGGTGATTGCGCTTCGCGAGATCGCCGAGGACAAGGTCGATTTCGACGTGATTCGCGAATCGCTGGTCAGCGGGCTTCAGAAGCACCTCCCCGAGGAGGATCACGAGGCCGATCTCGACGAGGGCGAGACCCTTGCCATCCAATCGGCGATCGCCGCGGAAACCGGCATGTCCATCGGTGGCGATTCGATCATCTCCTCGCGTGCGACCGTGGCGGACGATGCGCCCGAAGCGATGCCCGCGACAGCTGTTGCGGCAGACGACGAGGCCGACGAGGCCGACGAGGCCGGCGCGGAAGACGAGGTCGCTGTGTCTGCAGGCGATGACGGAGAGGCGCCCGACCCGGAAGAAACGAGCTGACGGCGTCTGAACCCAACCGCATTTCGCATACACGACCGGCCGGTTCGCCGGCGTCCGTTTGGACGCGCAGGGGCGGGGCTGCGTCCATTCATTGTGGCGGCGCCAATGATCGCGGCGGCGCCAATGATCGGGGCCGCGCCGGGGCCGCGCCATGATCCGCCAGTTCGAGCTTATTGAGGCCGTCAAGGCCTACGATCCGCACGTCGACGAGGACCTTCTCAACCGCGCCTATGTTTATACGGTCAAGGCGCATGGCAGCCAGCAGCGCGCCTCGGGCGATCCCTATTTTTCGCATCCGGTCGAAGTTGCGGGCATCCTCACAAAATACAAGCTCGACAGCGACACGATCGCCACGGCGCTCCTCCACGACACGGTGGAGGACACGCTGGCGACGCTTGAGGACATCGAAGCGATGTTCGGCAAGGATGTCGCCCGACTGGTCGACGGCGTCACCAAGCTGTCGCGGATCGAGCTTCAGTCGGACGCTACGAAGCAGGCGGAGAATTTCCGCAAGCTGGTGCTGGCCATGTCGGAGGACATCCGCGTCCTGCTGGTCAAGCTGGCCGACCGATTGCACAACATGCGCACGCTGTCTGGCATTCCCAAGCCGGAGAAACGCGACCGCATCGCCCATGAGACGATGGAGATCTACGCGCCGCTGGCCGCGCGCATCGGCATGCACGATCTCCAGACCGAGCTTGAAGACCTGGCCTTCGCGCAACTCAACCCCGATGCCCGGGATTCGATCCTGGCGCGCCTGGAATTTCTGCGTGAGCGCGGCGGCGAGGCCATCCCGCGGATCCTCAAGGCGCTCAAGGACAAGCTGAAAGCAGAGGGGATCGAGGCCCAGGTTTCGGGCCGCGAGAAGAAGGCCCATTCGGTTTGGCGCAAGATGCAGGTCAAGAATGTCGGCTTCGAGCAGCTCTCCGACATCATGGCCTTTCGCATCGTGGTTCCGAGCGAGATGGAGTGCTACCACGCGCTGGGCGTGATCCACAGCGCCTATTCGGTCGTGCCCGGCCGTTTCAAGGATTACATCAGCCTGCCCAAGATCAACGGCTACCGCTCGCTCCATACCGCCGTCTACGGGCCCGAGAACCAGCGCATCGAGGTCCAGATCCGGACGACCGATATGCACGAGATCGCCGAAGCAGGCGTTGCCGCGCATTGGGCCTACAAGCAGGGCGAGCGTCAGACCGGCGGCCGGAAATATCGCTGGCTGCAGGAGCTTCTCGACATTCTGGAGCATGCCGGCGGCCCGGAGGAGTTCCTTGAGCACACCAAGCTGGAGATGTTCAAGGACCAGGTCTTCGCCTTTACCCCCGCCGGCGAGTTGATTGCCCTGCCGCATGGCGCCACGACGGTCGATTTCGCCTACGCCGTCCATTCGGAGATCGGCGACACGACCGTGGGCGCCAAGGTGAACGGCCGTATGGTGCCGTTGCGCACTGAGCTCAATAACGGCGACCAGGTCGAGATCATCACCTCGCGCGCGCAGACGCCCTCGCCCGAATGGGATCGTTTCGTCATCACCGGCAAGGCGCGCGCGCGCATCCGCCGCTTCGTGCGCGCCCAGCAGCGCCAGCAATATGCCGGGCTTGGCCGCGCCATGCTCGAGAAGGCCTTTCGCCAGGCCGGCCACGAGTTTGCCGTCAAGGCGGTCGACGGCGTGCGCAAGACCTTCCACGCCGACGAGACCGAGGATATCTACGCCATGGTCGGCGACGGCACGGTCTCGACCAGAGAGCTGATCGACGCCATCTTTCCCGGCGAGAAGAACGCCACCGGCCAGGGCGGCAAGGTCGTGCCGCTGCCCAAGCGCGTGAAATCAAAGGGCGAGAGCGGGGCGGTGCCGATCACCGGCCTGATACCGGGCATGGCGGTCCACTATGCGGGCTGTTGCCATCCGCTGCCCGGGGACCGCATCGTCGGCATCATCACCACCGGCAAAGGCGTCACGATCCACACCATCGACTGCGAGACGCTGGAAGCCTTCTCCAGCCAGCCCGAGCGCTGGCTCGACGTCGGCTGGGACGCCGGAGCAAGCGGACTGGTGACGCGGATTTCGGTGATCGTCGGCAATGAGCCCGGCGCGCTGGGCGATCTTTCGTCGATTATCGGCAAGAACGACGGCAACATCTCCAACCTCAAGATCACCAGCCGCGACCAGGATTTCTTCGAGATGATCATCGATATCGAGGTGCGCGACGTGCGCCACCTGACCGATATCATCGCCGCGCTGCGCGCCACCCCGGTCATCAATTCGGTCGCCCGCGCGCTGGGATAAAGGGGCAGGGCGGCCCACCCTGGGTGATCGGTTGCCCACATTGCGGCGGCGAGCCGGGGGCACTAGATTACGGGCATGATGGGCGATCCGTTCGCCCCGCCGGCGGAACAAGTATTTGGTTAATATGAACAATCGGTATCTGCGCCTCGGCGTGAACATCGACCATGTGGCGACCATCCGGAATGCCCGGGGCGGGCCGCATCCCGACCCCGTGCGCGCCGCGCGGCTGGCCGCGCTGGCCGGCGCCGACGGCATCACCGCTCATCTGCGCGAGGACCGGCGGCATATCTCCGACGGCGATATCGAGCGCCTGAGCGGTGAGATCGACCTGCCGCTCAATCTTGAGATGGCGGCGACCGATGAAATGCTCGCGATCGCGCTGCGCCACGCGCCCCCGGCGGCCTGCATCGTGCCCGAAAAGCGCGAGGAGCGGACCACCGAGGGCGGGTTGGAGGTGATCCGCGCGCATAATCATTTGGTGCCGTTCGTGGCGGCGCTGCGCGATGCCGGGATCCGCGTATCGCTGTTCATCGAGCCCGACCGGGCCACGCTCGACGGGGCGATGGCGCTCGGCGCGCCGGTCGTCGAGCTCCATGCCGGCGCCTATTGCGCGGCGCATCATGCCGATCCCACCGGCCCCGATGCGGCGCGCCAGTTGGCCCGTATCATCGACGCCGCCGCTTATGCCGAGACGCTGGGTCTGGAATGCCATGCGGGCCACGGCCTCAGCTTCGACACGGTTGGGCCGGTCGCCGCGATCGCGCCCATCGTGGAGCTCAATATCGGCCATTTCCTGATCGGCGAGGCGATCTTCGGCGGGCTCGAATCGAGCATCAAGCGCATGCGCGCGCTCATGGACAAGGCTCGCGCCGAGGCCGACGGCCAGAAAATCGCGTGAGGGTGTTTGTCTCACCTGCGAAGAATTTCCCTCGCCCCCCTTGCGGCGGAGGGGATTATAGTTTCAGCGTACGGCAACACAGCGCTTCTCCAACCCGGCGACCTCTACACCATGATCATCGGCATCGGCAGCGACCTGATCGACATCCGCCGTATCGAGCGCACGCTGGAGCGGTTCGGCGAGCGCTTCATCGAGCGCTGTTTCACCGATATCGAGCGCGCGCGCTCTGACCGGCGCTACCTGCGCGCCGCCAGCTACGCCAAGCGCTACGCCGCCAAGGAAGCCTGCTCCAAGGCGCTCGGCACCGGCTTTCGGGCCGGCGTCTACTGGCGCGACATGGGCGTGGTGAACCTGCCCGGCGGCAAGCCGACCATGGCGTTGACCGGGGGCGCCGCGCGCCGCCTGGAGGCGCTGATCCCCGACGGCATGAAACCCCAGATCGACGTTTCCATTACCGACGAGCCGCCGACCGCCCAGGTGATCGTGATCATCTCCGCGGTGGTTGACGGCGGACCCTCTGCTTGAGCCGCTTGGGCGGCTTGACATCGCCCCCGCACGGCCGCTTGCTGGCGAGGCATGTTGCGCCTTGCGGCAGCGGCCTCCGCGCGCAATATGTAACCGGCTACGGCGCGGCGGATCGCTGTCGTCGTGCAATCATCCGGTTCGGGGACGGCACAAGGGTTCCAGCAAGGCGTCACATATGAGCACGAGACCGAACCAACCTTCCCCCCGCGGCAATCCCGGTCGGGACGAAAGCGGCAGTTCCGGCGGCGCCGCCCAACCGCGCGCCCGCGCGCCCAAATCGGTGCGCAAGCCTCGCGGCGGCAGCGTCTGGGATACGATCAAGACCGTCTTCTACGCGGTGCTGGTGGCCATGGTGGTTCGCACGGCATTGATCGAGCCCTTCTCGATCCCGTCACGCTCGATGCTGCCGACCCTTCTGGTTGGCGACTATCTCTTCGTCACCAAGTTCTCGTATGGCTATTCCAAGCATTCCCTGCCCTTGAGCGCGCCGCTGTTTTCCGGGCGGATTATGTTCCGCGCGCCCAAGCGCGGCGACGTCGCCGTCTTCAAGAAGCCTACCGACAATACGACCGACTACATCAAGCGCATCATCGGGCTGCCCGGCGACCGCATCCAGGTGAAGGGCGGGCGCCTCCACATCAACGGCACGGTGGTTCCGCGCGAATCGCTGGGCGAGTATGTCGATATCAAGCGCGAATATGGCGGTGCGCGCGAGCGCTACCAGAGCTACCGCGAGGTCTTGCCCAACGGGGTCAGCTACACGATCCTGGAGCGCGGCGACGATGTCGCTTACGTCGACAACACGGAAATCTACGTCGTGCCCAAGGGCAAATATTTCATGATGGGCGACAACCGCGATAACTCGCAAGACAGCCGCTATTTGAGCCTGGTCGGCTTCGTGCCGGCGGAGAATCTGGTCGGCCGCGCCGATTTCATGTTCTTCTCGCTGCGCGAGGACAAGCGTTGGTGGGAGCTCTGGCACTGGCCCGCCCATATCCGCTGGGGCCGGGTGTTCATGGCGGTGAGATAGTGGGCGCTGCGCCCGACCGCTCACCAGGCACGAACGCTCCCGCTGCGCTCGCCGCGATCCTCGGCCACGACTTCAAGCAGCCTGATCTGCTGGCGCTGGCGCTGACCCATCCAAGCGTGGCCGGTGATAGCGGCAACGACGACGCGCGATTGCGCAATTACGAGCGATTGGAGTTTCTGGGCGACCGGGTTCTTGGTCTTGCCATCGCCGAACTGCTGATCCACAGATTTCCCGAAGAGCGCGAAGGCGGGCTTGCCCGCCGCCATACCCAGCTTGTCCGTAAGGAAGCCCTGGCCCGGGTTGCCGGCGCCATTGATCTGGGCGACTATCTCACCCTGTCGCGCGGCGAGGAGGAGGCGGGCGGGCGGCGCAACCCTGCCATTCTCGCCGATTGCTGCGAAGCCGTGATCGCGGCGCTCTTCCTCGATGGCGGCATGCCGGCGGCCGAGCGCTTCATTCACGAATACTGGGTGCCGATCATGGATGCGGCAGCCGTTCCGCCCATGGACGTCAAGACCGCGCTCCAGGAATGGACGCAAGCGCGCGCGCTTCCGCTGCCGGACTATAAGGTGGTCGCCAGTGAGGGACCTGATCACCGGCCGGTCTTCGCCGTCGAGGTCAGCATTCACGGCCAGGCCGGCGTCACGGCGACGGGATCGTCCAAGCGCGCCGCAGAAAAGGCCGCCGCCCGCAAGCTGCTCGAGGCGATCGGCGCCAGCGAAAACGCCTGATCGGGCCTTGGTCATTACCCGTGCCAGACCTTATGCCAGACGATAAGCCAGACAATGATGACCCGGGCAGACGTTGCGGCTTCATCGCCCTCGTGGGCGCACCCAATGCCGGGAAGTCGACGCTCCTGAACACGCTTATCGGCGCCAAGATCGCCATCGTCTCGCCGCGCGTCCAGACCACGCGCACGACCGTTCGCGGCGTCGTCACCGAAGGCCCGGCCCAGCTCGTCTTCATCGATACGCCGGGTATTTTCCAGCCCAAGCGACGGCTCGAGCGGGCCATGGTCGCGCGCGCCTGGCAAGGGGCGACCGATGCCGATCTCATTGTTCTGATTGTCGACGCCGCCCGCGCCGTCCGGGGCGGTATCGATGTGGACACCGCGCGCATCATCGACGGGCTCAAATCCGGAGGGCGGCGCGCGATCCTGGCGATCAACAAGATCGACCTGGTGCCGCGTCCAAAGCTGCTCGCCCTTGCCCAGTTGCTGAACGCGGCGGGGCTCTTTACCGACACCTTCATGATCGCAGCCAGCAAGGGCGACGGGGTCGCCGATCTGCGCGACTTTCTGGCGTCGTCGGCGCCGGTGGGGCCCTGGCACTATCCCGAGGACCAGCTCTCGGACATGTCGGAGCGCCTGATCGCCGCGGAGATGACCCGCGAGGCATTGTTCTGCCAGCTGCGCCAGGAGCTACCCTACTCGCTTACCGTGGAGACCGAGAGCTGGGACAGCCGCGATGACGGCAGCGTGCGGGTCGAGCAGACGATCTATGTCCAGCGCGATACCCAAAAGGCGATCGTCCTCGGCAAGGGCGGCGCCCGGATCAAGGCGGTCGGCGCGGCCGCGCGTAAGGACCTGGAGACGATCCTCGGCCACCGGGTTCATCTGTTCCTGTTCGTGAAGGTCCGCGAGGGCTGGATCGACGATCCCGAGCGCTATGCTCCCTGGGACTTGGATTTCAACGCCTGACGGCGAGGGGATTTCAACGCCTGACGGCGAGGGGATTTCAACGCCTGACCCCGCTTGTCATCAGCCGGCCCGAGCCCCGGGTCCTCGTGCTTCGACAAGCTCAACATGAGGCCTCTCACCGCCGCCAATCAAGGTGCCCTCACGCCGCCAATCAAGGCGCCCTCGCCGATCCCAAACACGCACCTCATCCTGAGCCTGTCGAAGGATGACGCCCCACGTTTTCAGGACGAAAGTCGGCTTTAGCCGGCCGCCTCGCCTTCGCGTTTGGCCAGCAACGCCAGCAGCACGCCGATCACCAGCCCCGCGGCAAGGATCACGATCTGGGTGATCAGCGTGGCGTAGGAAATCGCCTTGGCGGCCAGGAAGCGGTCGACCGAGATCGTGATGCCCACGATGAAACAGCACAGCAGCGCCACGACGATCGATTGCGGCCCCATGCCGCTGGTCAGCCAGCGCGGCGGGTGGGTGCGCGTCAGCACCACCTTCATCAGCGGGATCAGAACCAGCGGCAAGGCCGCCAGAAGCGCACCTACGATGCCAAGCATCGGGACCCTCGAACGTCTCGTATCAACACTCCAAAAACCCTAGCACGCCCGCCCACGCGCCGCGAGACCCTCACATCGGCGCGCTATTGCGCTTACACTAAGCCTCATGGACTGGACCGATCAGGGCATTGTGCTGGCCGCCCGCAAGCATGGCGAGAGCGCGCTTATCGTTCAGCTCCTGACCCAGGGTCATGGCCGCCATGCCGGGCTCGTGCGGGGCGGGGCGGGGCGCCGTCAGCGCGGCATCTACCAGCCCGGCAACGAGGTCACCGCCCATTGGCGCGGGCGGCTTACCGAGCATCTGGGCGCTTTCGTGTGCGAGCCCCGGACGAGCCACGCAGCAGCCCTGCTCGACGATCCGCCGCGGCTGGCTGCGCTTTCGGCCGCCTGCGCGGTAACCGAGGCGGCGCTGCCCGAGCGTGAGCCGCATGCTGCGATCTATGAAGGGTTTCTGGCCTTGCTCGGTGCCCTTGGCCGCGGCGCCGAAGGCGAAGCGGGGCTGGCGCTGTGGGGCGAGGTCTATGTGCGCTGGGAGCTCGGCCTGCTGAGCGAGCTCGGCTATGGGCTCGATCTCAGCTCCTGCGCCGCCACCGGCCGCAATGACGAGCTCGCCTATGTCTCACCGCGCACCGGCCGGGCGGTTTCGCTTTCGGCCGGCGAGCCCTATCGCGACAAGTTGCTGGCACTGCCGCCCTTCCTGTCCGGGCGCGGCCCCGGCACGCCGTCTGAGATCTGTGAGGGATTGCGTCTGGCCGGTTATTTTCTCGACCGCCATGTCTTCGCGCCGCTGGACCGGCCGCCCCCGCCCGCCCGGGCGCGCCTTGTCGATCGCCTCACGATTGCAGCCGAGCTCTGATTTCGTTCTCAATCGATTTTCGTTCCCGCTCAAGGAGACTGTGTATGGAGCACCCGACCATGGCGCTGATGCGCGCCCTCGACTATGCCGCGCGACGCCACGCCGACCAGCGCCGCAAGGGCGTTGGCGCCAAGCCTTACATCAACCATCTGGCCGAGGTCGCGCATCTGCTGGCCGACGCCACCGGCGGCGAAGACACGAATTTGGTCGTTGCCGGACTGCTGCATGACGCGATCGAGGATACCGGCGCCACCAGGGCTGAGATCGCCGAGGCCTTCGGGGAGGACGTAGCGACCCTGGTCGCGGCCGTTACCGACGACAAGGCGCTGCCCAAATCCGAGCGCAAGCGCCTTCAAATCGAAACCGCGCCAACAAAGCCGGAGCGGTCGCGCTTGCTCAAAATCGCCGACAAGACCAGCAACCTGCGCGATATCGCCGCCGATCCGCCGGCGGACTGGCCGCCGGAACGCAAAAACGATTACATCGAATGGGCTGCGTCGGTGGTCGCCGGCTGCCGCGGCGTCAGTCCCGTCCTCGAGCGTCAATTTGAAGATGCCAAGGCCGCTGCGGTGCGCTCGCTGGAAACCCAGCCCTAAAACGAACGCCGGACCATCAACCGGCCCGGCGCATCGCTTTCTGTGTCGCGAAGGAGCGACGGCGGTACTATGAGGGTACTAGAGCGTCTTCAAGGAAATAGGAATCGCGGGGGATTCCCAATCGGATCGAGATATGATTCTGTATCCGGAGGTTTATCGGGAGGCAGATATGGCACGTGCGTACGGTTTGGATCTGCGCCGGCG